>Ga0082212_10005508_pt1 | contig 17229 bp, 10 predicted proteins | sample TergutNt197P3_FD_71548 | JGI IMG/M metagenome (GOLD analysis project Ga0082212, IMG submission 71548) | Neocapritermes taracua P3 segment gut microbial communities from Petit-Saut dam, French Guiana - Nt197 P3 | ecosystem: Host-associated > Arthropoda: Insects > Digestive system > Gut ... | reverse complement strand
TATGGAAATTGTTGTAGCTCATTATCCTGCTTACTGTTCCAAGTGGAATCCAATTGAACATAAGGCTTTTTGTCATATAACCAGAGCTTGGAAAGGAATTGTTTTCGATTCTTTCCAGACTGTAGAAGAAAAGGCAAAATTGGCAACTACTAAAACCGGATTTTCTGTGAAGGTATGGCAAAACGAAAAGGTGTATAAAACGGGAAAAACAGCTTCTGAAGAGTTCTTGACTAAATATCCCGTAAAATTTAATCTTTTGCTCCCTCAATGGAATTATGCTTTGAAGGCAGTTTGAATATTATAAATTAATTTTGACACATCCCTTAAAACCGAAAATACTCATGGAACCAAAATGTTTATCTTTGTCGTTGAATAAAAAAGGTATTATGATTTTATTGAATTTTATAAAGCATTTGTTACAAAAATTAAAATCATTTTTTTACTATTACTATATCCGTTGCTTTAAGAGCGTTGATCAGAATGCTGTAATTCTCCAATTTGAGGTGAGCGCCATCTTTATACATGCTTGTTATAATTTGACTTGGCGTGTCGATGTATGTTATCCATTCGCGATCATCGCACCATTTTTGCATGGCTTCATTAGTCTGGTTTGTCGCTTCCTTGTTGGTAGTGTCTGCCCGTAGCGGAATCCCGAACCAGTATATTTTGATATTAGGTAATTTACCATGAAATAATGTAAACAACCTTTGCAGCGCGTTGTTTGTTTCTGAGGCGCTTTTTTTCTGATGATGAAAATTGTTGCTGCCAATATGTATCACGATATTTTTGGGATTGAGCGGCGTTACGAAGGTGCTTTCAAGGATTTCCCAATTATAGGAAGTAGATGAGCTAAGGCCAAAGCAAAAAGCGTCGTAGCCGGTATAAGCAACGGTATAGAAGTTGGTCCAGTGGTTGTACGGGTTGAAGAACGAGTCGCCTATAAACAGCGTGGAATTGTTTCCACCCCCGTCGCTTGCCCATTTTGCTTTATATACTGCTTCGTAACTGATATTGGGAATACTGGTAAACAGTACGTCGGCTTTATTTACGGAAGAGCATACGACATTAAATGTCGCAGTCAGGTTAGTGCCTGCGCTTGCCGTCACGGTAAACGTCCCCTCCGTCAATGCAGTCACGGTACGTTTAGAGGCGTCGACAGTAATTTTTGTATTGTCATACCGGTAACTGAGCGGCATTTCGACGCCGCTGAATTTGACAATAAAGTCGGAGGCAGGACAATCCACCCATGCGTTGATATCCTGTATCGTGAAGCTACTACCGGATTGATGAACACTGATTGCGACGTCGTCAAAACCATACGAGATAAATATAATTTCTGCGGTTCGTTCCTTTTTAGTACCGTTCGTGGTAACGGAAACGGTCGCGTTTCCGGATGTTGCTTCACTGTCGATCTCCACCTTGCACCATGATGGATCAGACGACACAGCCCTAAAAGGCACGTTGGCTGTCACAGTTATCTGTTGCTGATCTGCCAGCGCGTTAAATTCCAATACCGAACCTGCATCAACAGTGAAAACCGGAACTATTGGAGCCTGTTTTACTTCAATGTAAATCACCTTTGCTCTTCCTGACGTAACGGTGATTGTTGCTGTCCTCTCTTTTCCTGCGGCAGTGTTTTCCAATACACTAACCTCTATGGCGTTGCCGTTTTTGAACGTAACGACTTCTGCCGTACACCACCCCGGCTGCGACGTTATTGCCTCAATCGTTGTATGCGACGAACAGGGTATGATTCTAAAATTTTTTTCAGATGAAAAACTGACTTGGGTGGTTTCGACCTTTAGAAAAGACAACTCTTCAGGTGGTTGGTCTTTGCAACCGAAGAGTAACAACAGGAAACAAAACGATTGTTGAATGAATGTATGCATGATCAGGAAATATGATGATTGAATAACTATCTTTTACCGGAGTAATAAGATAGAGGCGCGGCGTACCGCCGCACCTCTATAAAATTGGAAAACGTCATTCACCAAGTTCAACAAAGACAGTAGGGTCTGCAACGTTGATGTACACAGAACCGTTGATGTACCTTGTATTTTCTACAGCGAAATTGTAATGAGATCCGCCTGATCCTGTGCTTGCACCGACACAGAGGTGGAGTGATTTTATATCTTGGGGCGTGGTCCATGTATAAAACTTTTCAAACTTACCGTCACCCCTATCCCAATAGAAGTCTAATTCATTTGAGTTATAAACTGCAACTATCACCGCCTCATTGTTCATTAATTGCTGTATGAAACGCTTTTGGTCGGGAAACACGAAATCCTCATGGCTGGTTCCACTTGCGAAATTACTGAAAACCCAAGTATCGCTATTAACCCACTTGCCAACAATAAACCTTCTGACAGCAGTACCGGTCGGATATGAAATTTGTATTCCCGTTCCATATTGAAGAGCAAAATATTTTTGGTTGAAATTTCCGTCTTCATCCAGTAAATCGTTGATACTCACCCCTAATTTGACATGGAATGTCAGCGAATTGTAGGGAACATCACCAGAGTAAGTCCAAACCGCCGGATAAAAACCCGCTCCGCCGGATGCAGGTTGCGTATGTTGGTATGGTTCTATCGTCTCAAACGGGGATAACGGGGGTTCTACTACAAACAGAACATCAAAACTTTTAGCGGCAATGTTAACGCTTCCGCTTACCGTAACAGTTGCAGCGTACTCTCCCTCTGACAGTCCCGTTTTGGGCGCTACCGTAAATGTGACGGAATTTTCAACAGCCACATTTTCGAAAGCGGTTGCCGGTAAATCAAAGTCGCCTGCATTATCGCCGCTTAACGCTACCGTGAGTTGTCCGGTCGGCAGGTAGCCGGTGTTGGTTATGGTGACGGATAAGGGTGTTACCGTATAATCGCCGGCAGTTACTGAAGGAAATTCGTAAACATCAGTTTGGCTTAATTCGATGACAAAAACATTGATCGCAAACTGAACGTCAAAACTTTTGGCAGTGAGATTTTCTCCGCCACTCACTGTAACGGTTGCGCTGTACTCGGGCAAAAGGAGTCCTGTTTTTGGCGCTACTGTAAATGTGGCGGTCTGGCCTACAGACACACTTTCAATAGTGGTTGCAGACAAATTAAAGCCATCCGCTCCGGCGCCACTCAACGCTATTGTGAGCGATCCTGTCGGCTGATTGCCAATGTTGGTTACGGTGACGCTCAAAGGCGTTACCGTATAGTCGGCGGTTGTAACCGGAGGGAACTCGTAAACGCCTTTTTGGCTTAGATCAATGCCGCGTAGATTGATTTCAAACCGGACGTCAAAACTTTGGGCAACGATTCCATTACCGCCGCTCACCGTAACGGTTGCATTGTAGATACCCATAGCGAGTCCCGTCTTTGGCTCTACCGAAAATGTGCTCGTTTTGCCTGCATCTAAAAGTAAGGTGGTTGTAGATAAAACAAAGCCATCCGCATTGGCGCCGCTCAACGCAATGGCGAGCGCGCCTGTCGGCTGGTTGCCGGTGTTGGTTACAGTAACATTCAAAGGCGTTACCGTATAGCCACTGCTTGTTGCTTGAGGAAACTCGTGAGCCTGTTTCTGGCTTAATTCGATACCGAATGTTTTTTCCTCTTTGTTACAACCGCTCATGATGAAAAAAAACGTTGCGATTGCTAAAAAACTGTATTTGAATTTGTTCATGATATTTATTATTTATTTATTAATCCGCATAAATTCCCCAGTAATATAATCTGCATATCCAAAATTCTCTTTGATCTGTGTTGGTTTCATGTATCACCCACCGCAGGTACCGGTAGGGTTCCATTATATCCATGTTGAAATCAAAATCGAATCCTTTACTTTCGTATCTTTCAATGTCTTCCGAAGACAGGGGGATATTGTCATAGTATGTTTTTTCGCCGGAAGACAGTGTTAAGCTACATGTAGCAAGTAACACCCATCCGTCGTCTTTCCATGCGTCGGTTCCGTTGGCTTCTTCCCACGAGCTCCAATATGCCTGATTGGCTTCCCTGCTACCCTTCGGATATATTCCGTGAGGATCTTCCACCTGACTTGTCGTCTTGGGATTATTGGTACCCCATATTTCAAAATCGACAGGCAGGGCGCATGAATACGTAGGGATTCTTTGTCTTGGTAAAAAGTTCAACCTGCTATAGATTGCTTTCCTTCCCATGTCGAAGGTAACGTATAGCGGAAAGTGTAGCGATCGCGCACTTTCGTCCGGGAAAAATAAATCCATCGTTTGACTATTCCCCGGCAACCAGAACCAGTCAACGCTTATAACCTGATTGGTAAACAGGATGGAGAATGGCCGGTTAGTGCCCATACCTACATTTATGTTATGTATATCACATCTGTATACCCATAAGGCGTCTTCGTACAACGACCATAGTAGCGAACCGTCTTCTCTTCGGGGGTTTATTTCAGCTTCAAAAAAAGGTGTGAGGGTTGCATCCAGATGTTGGGCATAGTTATCCCATTTGTCGAACATTTCTATATGAAATTTTTGCTCCTCAGGTTTGAAGGGTCTGAAAATTGCTTTCCCTTTGATAGCGTTGGAATAATGATTATCGAACACCACCATTTCATGAGTGATCGAATCTTCCACGTACAAAGAAATAGCCATATCCTTACGCGTGGCATTATCCCAGGTAATTTTAATACCACCGAAGGTAGGCTCCGCCTTAAGCGTCTCCCGCATCATGACGATGGCTGGAGTATCGGGCTTGATAGTTACCTCGATACCCGCAGACGCATTACCGTTTTTATGCACGGCATAAAGAATAACCGTCCGCTCGTTCGTATCGCCGAAGCCTTCCAACTCAATCGAATCGGTTCTCGCAGAAGCGTGTTTTTCCAATACTTCCCCTACGGGGGTGAACGAATAAATTACTTTAGCGCCTAACATGTCTTTTTTATCCACATCCGAAGGCAGGGTATAATAAATGACGGCGCCTCCGTTCACATTTTTAACGCCTGTAATGGTTACCGGACCCGGAACAACGTCATCATATTTTGTGTGCCATTCCTCCGGCGCTACACAGGAAACGGCAAACATCAACGCCATTCCCGCAAAAAAATAATTGACTCTTTTCATTTTAGAAATTTTTAGTGGTTATTATGATGATTACTGACTAAAATTTGATTTGATTTGAATTTCATTTCGTTTGTCTATTTCGGTAAATCATTTTCTTTGATTGAGATTTTAAGACGACCAAAATCGGTAGTAACCCATATCACGCCTTTTGATTGCTCGAAAATGTGCGGATATGCCAGCGGATTAGCATACGGATTAGATGCCGGCGTTATGGTTTTGGCAATAATAACGGGTGTACTCCATGTTTTTGCATCATCGTCGGAATACATCATCGAAAGTTCGTCGCGTTGCCAACTTAGCCGCACTTCGGCAATGTTTTTATCGCCTCCTATTCTTACTATCTCGTTTTTTCCTTCGTGATAAAGTCGGTTCCATACCAATACGATACGTCCGCTTTGTAAACGCAACAATGCTCCGGGTGAAGAACTGGCGTCAATATCGGTTTTATGGTATCCGTCCCATGTATAACCATTATCCGAAGAATAGGATTCATAAAAATAATCCCAGTTGGTACGAATCAGCATCCACAGTTTACCTTCGTTCAATTGAATAATGTCGGCTTCCATAAGCCCTGAGTGATGGCCTGCCGATGTTGGATGATCCAGTATATTGCTTGCCGTCCATGTTTCCCCGTCGTCCGATGAAACATAAGTCAGTACGCAATTGCGTCCCGGATTGTTGCGCATGGTCATGGTGGAGAAAACGATATGTCCGTCTTTTGTTTCCAATATTCCACGATTCATACCTGTCCATTCGTCGTGGAGTTTGATGGGCTGCGACCATGTTTTACCGTTGTTCCTGCTGTATATAATGTAGGTAGGCAATTTTCCAATGTTCTCGTCATAACTATGTGTGGTATTGTTCCAGCCCAACCTGCCCGGCGATATTTCAAGATAATTGGAGAAGCCAATGATGATTGTCCCGGTACGTGTCTGAATGGCAACCGGAGAACCCAGACTAAATTTTTCCGTATCAAAAAGGTTGAGTTTAGTCCATATCCGTCCCTCGTCTTTGCTAATGCTACCGGTATGAGCCGACAATATACTGCCGTCCGACAATCGGATAAATGGTCCGATTGGATTCAAAAAGGTCAATGGTTCGGCTTTACTGAAGATGCGATAACCCGCGTCATCAAATTTTTCGTCGTCTGTCGTGGTTTGTGCTGTGACATTTAGAAGAAACACAAACAGAAAAAGCGATATTCCGACCATCGAAAACAAAAAGTCCGGCTGATTTGTTACCTGATTTTTCATACGATTAAAATCAACTAATTAACCCCCCAATACGGGCTTTGCAGCAAATTCGAGTTGGTGATCACCACTTCCGTTCTTATCGGGGTAAAATAATCCTTTTTTTCGAATTGGAGCGGATAGAGCTCAACTTCATCGTAGAATTTTTCATCCGGTTCCAGGATGCTCAGTCCCCTGACAGGACGATTAAGATAGTTTTCGGCTAATTTCCACCTGCGTATATCCCAATATCGATGGCCTTCGAAGGCTAATTCGTTCAGTCGCTCGCGCCGGATAATCTCCCTCATTCCCATTTTAGTAAGGGGTAAATCCTTCTTTTCGACAACGGCATGTTCGCTCCACGTTTCCACAACGCCTTTCAATCCGGTACGGCTCCGTACCGAATCGATATAAAAATACACATCTTCATTGGGAGCATCCATGTATTCATTCATCGCTTCGGCGCGAAGCAGGAATAGGTCGGCAAGCCGAATGATGGGGAATGCATAAGGGAAAGTGGTATAACTGTTGGCGCTGGGAGGGGCAACGGATCTGTAATGCACTAATTTCTTGCAAAGATAACCGGTCAGTGTCGAACGGTCAGGAAAGTCCAAACCGTTCAACATATCATGTTTGTATTGCGTTACAAAGAGAGTGCCCGCATTGTAAGAATTATCCTGAGCGTATGTGTTATTTCCGAAAAAAGTGCCTTCGTCGAAGCTGATGGCGCCGTAAAAACGGGCTTCGCGGTTGAAATGCAACTCTATCGTCTTATTACCCTGCCGGATATATTGCCGGTCGTCGGCAGTAGCCGTCCGCATCGCCCAAATGCCGTGCTGATCTTTGTATGCAAGTTTTGTCACCCAATCCGCATCGTCTTCAATGGGTAATCCGTTTTTGGTATAAAACTGTTCCACAATATGCAAGGGAGGCGCCCATGATTTAATTCCTGCATTGCCGGTCATCTGAACAATAGCAAAATACGGCGTACAAAACCGCTGTAAAATCGTATGACCGTTTGTGCGGCAATTTCCCCAGATGATTTCTTCGTTCCAGCGTTCTGTAGCTGCATTTTTTACCTGCAGCGACAAAACTGTCTCTTCGCTGAGCAATCTGGCATTTGGAAAATCAATATGGGCATCGTACAAACGATGAAGGCCCTCCTCCGCTAAATCAATGGCCGTTTGTGCAGCATCGGCGGCTCTTTTCCACTTCTCCTTCTCGGCGCTTTTATCCTGCGGAAACAGTTGTATCCCGCGATTGTCTATATAATCGGCATAATCGGAGTTACAACTGAACAGAGGGCTTGCCGCAAGCGTTAATACCTGCGCTTTCAGGGCGGCGGCGATACATTTGTCGGGTCGTCCCATTTCCAATACGTCAAACTCAACCCTGAGCGGCAGCAAGTCAATAGCCTGGTCAAGCAGCGAAACAATGTAATCTACACATTCGTCCACCGGTTCGCGATAAGGCATTGCATCACTGTCTATCGGATAATTTTCCCTCATCAGCGGAATAGGACCATACTGGCGAAACAGCCAGAAATGCAGGTAAGCCTTCACAAAAAGCGCTTCGCCAATCCATTTGGTACGCTCTGGTTCCGTCAGATCAAAGGGTTTGTGAATGTTTTCCAGAAAAATATTACAGTCGGTTATGGTGGTCCACAACGATTTTCCTCCATTCAGGGAAAATGAGTTCTGCTTGCTTGACCAGTAATTGACATAAGGATTGACCGGCGTTTGTTCCCCCAGAAGAAGTCTCCTCAATATTACATTCTGGTGACGCACGATCTCTCTGATCCATATTTCATCGCTACCCGCCAATGCCGGGTCCTGAGTTAAATTTCCCACATCGGGCATGCCGCCAAGCAAACCGTAGAGATAATTCATCGCTTCGTTGCGATTGCGGAATGCGTGGTCAATGCTTGGAATATCGCTGGGTACTATATCCAGGTAATTGCAGGAAAAAGCCAAAAAACAAACGATGAAACAATTGACCATTGATGATTTTAATATATTCATTTTGTTCATATTTTTTTAGATTTTAAAATGAAAGATGAATGCCCAGATTGAAAACCCGTTGCAGAGGATAATTTAGCCCGTTGCCGCCCAACTCTACATCCCACAGCTTGAATTTGCTGAACAGTAACAGATTGGTACCGCTCAGATAAATTCGCATTGAATTCATTTTTAGTTTGCCGGTGAGAAGGTTTGGCAAAGTATAACCGATTTCAGCGCTTTTCAGACGCAGATAACGACGGTCGCGCATCCACCATGTACTGGTTTGCATGTTGTTACTCTCAAGACGATAAGATAACCGGGGCCAACCTGCATACGGATCTTGTGATAACTCCGTCCAACGGTCATTGGCTATAAACTTGGCTAATCCTCCGTTCATCCTTGCGGGGCTTGTCCTTTCCACAAAAGGAGACATAGCCGAAGGATCGATGAAGAAAGAAGAACGGTCGGCGCCAGAGAAAAAGAACGAAAAGTCGAATCCCTTGTAACCGGCAGACAAACCGAATCCGTAGTTGATTTCAGGTACGGTAGGATAACCGATGGGCGCCTGATCCAACAGATTGATGATGCCGTCGTCATTTAAATCCTTATATTTGAGGTCGCCGGGCATATAATTCCCGAACTGAACTGCGGAATCATCTATTTCACCTTGATCAATAAACAGATATTCAGCGACATAACCCCATCTCTGGTGAATCGATCTCCCTTTATGGGTTTTATGGAGTACTCCAAACCGCTCCCAATCCGATTCCTCGAAATAAGCATACGTAGAACGAGCATACGTGAAATTTCCCCGCGCTACAAACCACAAATCGGGATTGATGTTTTGCTTGTAGTCGAGCGATATGTCCACGCCTTTTCCGTTGGCTTTGCCGATATTGGCCACGGGGGTGTCCCAAAGTCCGAATTCAGTGGGAACGTCTGCTCTCGTCTGTAAAATATTGGTGCGATGCTCATTGAAAATATCCGTCATGATGTCCACTTTGCCGTCGAACAGACCCATTTCGATACCCAAATTGCTTTTCCGGGATATTTCCCAGGTGATGTTCGGATTCGCATAGTGATTAATTCTATACCCTCTCATGTTATAACCGCCGAAGTCAAATCCGGTACGGAAGGAATCGCCGCTTTCGGGTACTACTTCGGAAATATAGAAGAAGCGTTCCGAACCGATAGCGTCATTGCCCACTAAACCGTACGTTCCACGTATTTTGAGTTTGGAAATCTTCTTTTTCAGACTTTCCGGAAAAAATGGTTCATTGGTCACATTCCATCCCACGCCCACCGAGGGAAAAAACCCCCAACGGTGTCCCTTATCAAATTTTTCCGAACCGTTGTACCCAAAATTAAATTCTGCAAAATAACGGCTGTCATATCCGTAGGTCAATCTTCCGGAAACGCCTAAGTTCCTTTGTGGCAGCGATTCGATCAATCGGCTTTCATTTGCCGTCTGATAATGTCGAATGATCCCCACTACCATTCCGCTGACGTCGTGCTTTTTTCCGAAAACACGGTTATAAGTCAGCGAACTTTCCGCATAAAGCATGTTATAAATGCTTTTACCTCTGGGGTTGTATCTGAGATATTCAGTACCGTCATCCGAATTAACTTCCCGAAGAATATATTCATTACTGATTCTATCGTATGACCCAATTGTGTAATAAAACGGCGTGTACTGCATGTCTAATTCGAAAGCGCTGTACCGTTGCGTATTACCCATGATTTTCCATTTCAAACCCTTGACCCATTTGTCGAAATCATGTTTCAACTCTAATTGTGCCATCATGGTGGAGTTACTATTTCGCATATATCCTTTCAGCATTTCGGCATACGGATTCAATTGTGTTCCGTCTCCCCCGTACAGGATGTGCGTTGTATTGGCAAAGATTCCCACCGGTTCATAATAGGCGGGAAAATCCACCGGACTCACCTGCAGTATGCGCTGGTACAAAGTGCTGCCTCCCGTGAGCGGACCGTTATAATCATTGAATGTACCATGCAGTCGTACAATCATTTCCGTGTTTTTGGACAGTTTGATATTGATGTTGGAATGGAGTAAATATTTGTTGGATTTGATGTTGTTGTTGAAATCGCTTCTTTTGTCCACTTTCATTATTCCGTTGTCCCGTGCAAAGGAGCCTGCCACGTAGTAACGGGCAATGTTACCGCCTCCGGAAATGTTCAGATTTGCCCGCTGATTGAAAGTTCTTGGTTTGATGAGCATATCCATCCAATCCACTACAGGATATACATAAGGATTGGTTCCTCTGATAGTATGAAAAATCTTATATTCGCTGTAATATGAGCCCATTGCCGGATCACGGGTGGTGTTGGCTTCGTTGCGCAGATACAGGTAAGTGATGGGATCGGCCATCTCAATCTGGCTGGTTGGTGTTGAAAGCGATGTTTCCAACCGGAGGTTCACTTTTGGCGCTCCCTCATTTCCTTCCTTGGTGGTGATCAGGATCACCCCGTTTGCCCCGCGGGCGCCGTACAACGCTGTTGCCGTTGCGTCTTTCAGGATGGAAAAACTCCCAAGGTCGTCGGGGTGCAGGTTGGCTAAGTCCCTGGTGGTTACTTCCACATTATCCACCAGAATCAGAGGGTTGACCTTGCCGGCGCCAAAGGTGGTCACGCCGCGTATAAAAAATTCGGCATCATCGTACCCCGGTTCGCCGCTGGTTTGATAGGAGATCATGCCTGCAATGCGTCCGGCAAAAGCTGTAGTCAGGTTGCTGCTCGGCACCATCAATTCTTTGGTATTGACCGTCTGAATAGACGATACAATACTTTCCCTCTTCTGCGTACCAAACGCGACAATAGTTACTTCGCCCAGTTCGGTAGACTCCTCCTGCATGGTAACCGCTATGATCTTACGGTTACCCACCACCACTTCCTGCATCCGGTAGCCGATGAACCGGAATTGCAGTACGGAGGTATCACTCGGTACCGTGAGCGTAAACTCGCCGTTGCTATCGGTGGACGTACCTGTTGTAGTACCGCGTAGAACGACGGCTACGCCGGGCAATAGTTCCCCGAAGTTATCGGACACCGTGCCGGTGATGCGGATGCCGGGCTGTTTTGTTGTCTGTACCGAAGATATTCTGGTTATCTTTTTGATAACAACATAATTGTCATTGATGTTATATCCTAAATCTGTTCCTTCAAACAAGGATTTCAATGCTTTTTCCACATCTGAGTCTTTGATTTCAAAGGTTACTTTTTTTTCCGTATCAACTTCATCCGAATACAGAAAGGTATATTTCGTCTGATTCTCTATTTCTTTCAGTACGGTTTTCAAAGCAACATTCCTATATGACAAGGAAACCTTTTGAGACTGGGAATACGCATCATTTGCAGAAACGGCAAACACACACATCCATGTAAAAAAACAGACTGTTTTGGTAATCATTTTCATTTTACAAATTGTTTTTGAAGATATCCATCCTTCATTGTTTTTAATAAAATATATCATGGGTAATGTGAATAAAGGGTTACTATTTATATCTTACGGTCTTATAAAAATGGTATCGTTTTGGACGACAAAACCGAACGGAATAGATTGCTGTATCAGAGCAAGAATTTTTTCGGGTTTTTCGTCTAAACCGAAACGTCCGGTGAACCTTCGTCCGGTCAGTTGTTCGTTTTTCAGGACGACGGTCATGCCAAAGTTTTGTTCTATCAGTGCGAAGACTTCATCCATCTGTTCTTGGTCGAATATGATCTGACCATCCTTCCAAGCCGTGTAAAGTTGGCTGTTCACATCACGCAACGACATTTTTCCGCTTTGTCTGTCGAATTGTAGCTGTCGTCCGGGGGCAAGTATGATAACGTCGTTCCCTTTTGTCGGATCATTTTTTTGAATTTTCACCGAACCTTCTATTAAGGTAGTCCTTATGTACGATTCATCCTCCAAAGCCCTGACGTTAAACCGTGTACCCAGCGCTTCTATTTTCAATTCACCGGTTTTCACAATAAATGGTTTTTCGGGATGTTTGGCCACCTCGAAATATGCTTCACCGGCGAGGGTCAGTTCGCGCGTATTTTCGGTAAACGCTTCCGGGTATTCCAGCGTTGATCTGGCATTGAGCCACACGAGGGTTCCGTCGGCGAGGGTGAGATGTGCGCGTTGTCCGGCAGGAACCGTCAGAGTGTGATACGTTGCCGCAGACGTTTCAACAGGCTGTGTTTTGTGGAACAATCCCTTCGCAATCAGTATCCCGACTACGAGTATGGCTGCATATTTCGACAGGCCGGTGAAAAGCGTCAACGCCTTTTTCCGGTTCAGCCGTTTCCTGAATTCGCGCAGGTACAGGCCGGCCAGATACTTATCGCCCGGAACGCCCGACGAAACAGCCAAAGCCCAGCTATTTTGCACACGTGAAAATTCGTCCCGTATATCCGGTTTTTCGGCCATTTGTCTGAAAAGCTCGTCTTTTTGTCCGGTGGTCAATTCACCCAAAAAATATTTTTCTATCTGTTCGTTCATTTTTATGACGCTATAATGAAAGAACGTTTGGGAACAAGTTTACCCCCAAAAGTGAATCAAAAAAAATAAAAAAGTCTGAAGTTCAAAGAAAATGCGTATATTCCCTTTACGCTCATACGCTCTTCAAAAATACATCAGAAACAAAAAGACCGGCATATAATCCTTCAGTTGTTCCCGCAGTTTCCGCAATGCGATGCTCATCTGGTTTTCCACAGTACTGACCGAGATGTGCAATTTTTCGGCAATCTCCCTGTATTTCTTTCCGTCAATTTTGTTGAGAATGAATATTTCGCGGCATTTTGGAGGCAACGAGTCAATGGCGCGGGCGATGATCTGTTCAATATCGCTGTCGGAGATAAGAGCCTGATCGAGCGCTTCCAACGAATAAATCTTCATTTGCTGTTCATAGTGAAAACTTTCCTGCATTTGTCTCTTGCCTGCATCGGCATGTCTTTTCCGGCGCAGGTGATCAATACAGCGGTTTTTGATCAGAATGAACAGGTAATTTGCCAGACTGATGTGTATTTTCCAGTCGTCGCGACGCTCCCACAAGGTCATGAATACATCCTGTGTGATGTTTTCGGCGTCTTCCTTATCCGGCACATACTCCTGAGCAAAACGAAGCAGACGGGGAAAATAATTCAGGTATATTTCCTCGAAATTCCGATCATCTATGGATGTGTAACCGTATCGTCTTGTTGCATCCGACATTATGACATGTTTAAGAAATCACAAAATTAATACAAATTTACATAATTCGCATAAAGACTTGCAAAAGTCATTGAACAGGTATATTTTTGTGACAAATTTTGGAACATGAAATGTAAGTTGATCCATATCTGGATACTTTTGATGGTTTCTTCCGGCTTTATTTCCGCACAGGAGAAGGATTCGACGTATCTGGAGCCACCTGCCGCGACGGTCGATGTTACGGACACTATTCCGCTGATTCAGATGCAGGATACCTTGAATGTGCTATCGGATACCATACCGCATATACCTGTTGAGACGGTTTTACCGGCAGATACGCTATCAACGGTTTTACCGGCGGATACGCTGTCGTTATCTCAGATTGACGGTTTTCCTCCATTGGACAGCATTCCCTCATTGCCCGATTCGTTGAGGCGCACGGTAGTTGTCGGACGTGTTGATCCGTTGGACTCGCTGTCGAACCGGCTGTTTGCATATCAGGTGCTGAGTATCAACTCGTATGCACGCACACAGATGGTTATTGATACTGCTTTGAGGTTTTTTCAAATCAATAACCCCATGATGCGTAACTATTTCGCGGGCGCTCATCTCGGTAATACAGGATCATCATTCTGCCCGATCGGATTCGAGGCGCGAAAACGCCCGTCGGACTTTCATTTTATCGACAACGTAGCCGACTACCTGCACGACCCGGAAGCAATCATCTATTACCAAACGCAATTTCCATATACGCATATCAATTATTCGTCGGCAGGGCCAAAGTCACAAAATGAATCCATTTTTAAACTTATTCATACTCAAAACATTAATAAAGAATGGAATGTGGGTATGCACTACGACATATTTTCATCAGTTGGTCAGTATATCAACCAGAATGCGTCCAACAACGGTTACACGCTTTTTTCGGCATACCGTGGCAGCCAGTATTCGATGTACGCCAATTTCAACTGGAACAATGTGCGGATGAGAGAAAACGGAGGATTAGCCGATGTAGATAATTATATGAATAACGACGAGGATCCTGACCCTGCTTCCTCTCTCATGCGTTCAACGAACGGAAAAACGGTATTGCTGAACCGGAGTTTATACATGATGCACTCCTATTCGCCCAGGGAACTTACGCCGGGACGGAAGAATATGGTTGAACCCGATTCGGTAGACGTTTCGCGGTTCTCATTTGTGCATACTTTAAAATATGAATGGAATAAAAGGGAGTTTTTCGATACGGAAACTTATGCGTTCCAAAGTGACGAGCCTTTTTTCGGGAATAAATCCACGCACGATTCACTGTATTTCAGGCGAATATCCAATCGTATCGAGTTGATGATCAGGGAACAGTCGCGCCGAAGATTTACTGCGGGGTTCAGCGCCGGCCTTCTTACGGAAATGGACAGATATAATACAAATATTATTCCGGATATTAAAGAAAATGAGATTGAACCTCATACTCCGCCGATTTCCGGTTGGGGTGACATATTGCCCGAAATCACAGGAACGGAGTACACCATTTATTACCGCGAGACTAAAAAATATTTCAATACGGCTGTCACAGGACGTTTTTTCAATCACACGGGGCGTTACCTGAACTGGGATTTCAACGGCAAGTTGTATTTTACGGGATACAGGACGGGCGACGTGAATATCAACGGTACCGTGCAGATGCATTATTATACGCCAAACGGCAGGAATAGTCTTTTGCTCGGCGGAAGTATCGAAAATGCCCAACAGGGTTATTTCCTGAATAAGTATGCTTCCAACAGTCTGGCATGGGACAATAATTTCAACCCATCGCAGGAAATACGGCTACGCGGGGAATTTCTCATGCCGCACCGGAAACTCAAATCAGGCGCATATCTGTCGCAGTTGAACAATTATGTGTACATCAACCGCGATGCCGTACCGGAGCAAACCTCCGAACCGTTACTGACCGGTACGGCATACGTCGAAAAGGATATCCGCTGGTGGAAGCTGGGATTCAACTTCCGCCTGTACGGACAGTATTCTTCAAACGAAAAGATCATCCCGTTGCCCGCTTTTGCAGGATTTCAGTCTACCTATTTTGAAACGTGGCTGGTGAAAAATGTGTTGATCGCGCAGTTAGGATGGAATGTCACTTACCATACGCGGTATTACGCCTATGCGTATATGCCCGTGACGGGAATGTTTTACCTGCAGGAAGAACAAAAAATCGGGAATTATCCGTTTTTCGACTTTTTCCTGAATTTTCAGATCAATCGCGCACGTGTTTTTGTAAAAACAGATGGTTTGAATACCGTGTTCAGGAAGTATCTCGGTAAAGAAAACTTTATGGCGTATCGTTATCCCACCAATGATTTCAGGATGAAATTCGGCGTTTCATGGGCTTTTTACGATTGATCTGCTACTTCTTCTATTGCGTATTTTTGCATCGTGGAAACAAGTAAAATCATACATGTTGATATGGACGCTTTTTATGCGTCTATTGAGCAGCGCGACTTTCCCGAACTGCGCGGAAAGCCGGTGGCGGTTGGCAGGGCTGTCGCTCGCGGCGTGGTGGCTGCCGCCAGTTACGAAGCGCGAAAATTTGGCGTTCATTCGGCTATGCCCTCGTTAGTAGCGCAACGAAAATGCCCCGGTTTGATTTTTCAGCCCCACCGGTTCAGGGCATACGAGGAGGCGTCGCAACAAATACGCAGCATTTTCCGCGAATATACCGATCTGGTAGAACCCCTGTCGTTGGATGAAGCCTTCTTAGACGTGACCGTCAACAGGAAGGGGATGGCTTCTGCAACGCTGATTGCGCTCGAAATCAAACGCCGTATCAGGGAAGCGACGCAACTGACGGCTTCGGCCGGCGTGTCGTACAACAAGTTTCTGGCAAAGATCGCCTCGGATGTGAAAAAGCCCGATGGTATCTTTGTGATAGAGCCGCATCAGGCAGTGGCATTTTTGCAGAATCTGGATATCGGCAGGTTTTACGGTATCGGGGAAGTCACCGCCGACAAACTCCGGAAAATGGGGATACAAAAAGGTTCCGACCTGTATGCCCTCAATCCGGATGCAATGATGAAGATTTTCGGCAAGCGGGGGCTTTTCTTCTACGACATTGTACGCGGCATCGACCGGCGTAAAGTGGAGCCGGAACGTATCCGCAAATCGGTCAGCGCAGAAAACACCTTTGAAACCGACCTGACCACGCGTTTCGCCATCATTACCGAACTGTATCATCTTGAAAAACGGGTCTTTGCCGAAATGCAGGAACTTGACCGGACGGCAAAAACGGTAACGCTGAAAATCCGCTTCCACGATTTCCAGACTATCACGCGCAGTCGCACCGTGGGCAAACCCATCGACAACTATAACGCGCTGCAACGGGTTTCGCGCAGCCTCATCAACGAAGTCCCGCTGGATGGCAAAGGCGTCCGGTTGTTGGGCGTCGGCGTTTCCAACCTGCACGATAACCATCCGGACGAACCGAGACAGTTGGAATTGGATTTGATGTGGTGACGGATGTAAAATTTGTGGAGAAATTACTTTTTCAGATACTGTAACAAGCAGTATATAATCCGTAAAATTTACTGCATATTTCACACAATAAAATATGCAGTAAATACGTTTTTTATTTTAAAATACTGCATATTTTTCATATCTTTGTATGCAGAAAAAAATAATATAGATGAGAAAGTTTGATTATTCATTTTTGAAAAACTCTTCATT
>Ga0082212_10005507_pt1 | contig 17231 bp, 18 predicted proteins | sample TergutNt197P3_FD_71548 | JGI IMG/M metagenome (GOLD analysis project Ga0082212, IMG submission 71548) | Neocapritermes taracua P3 segment gut microbial communities from Petit-Saut dam, French Guiana - Nt197 P3 | ecosystem: Host-associated > Arthropoda: Insects > Digestive system > Gut ... | reverse complement strand
CTGTGGACACTTTTCAGAAACGGCGATGTTAACAAAGCAAAAACAACCCCGCCTACCGCCAATCCACTTGCAATCCAAACCACATATTTCCTTGTTTTCGATTTTATGAACCAATCGTCAATCGGCTCAATCTCTTTGGCAGGTATGTTTTTGTTTTTTGCGTAATATATTCGCAAAGAAACCACAAACACAGCGCTCATTGCCAACAAAATACCGATACCTGTTTTAAGCCGGTTGAGGTTGATAAAATAGGCTTTTCGCGCCAGCAAATCCAACTCCCGAATTTGTTCCTGCAACTGCGAATTGCCACCCATTTCTTCATTAGCCTGTTTCAAATTTTCAATCATTTCCGAGCGAATTGTATCAGAACTGCTCACCTGAAAATAGTTAGTTATAAGCATTATGGAAAACACCGTCATAAAAACGGCGGATAGGATGGCGATGTTTCGGACGATTGATTTTTTCATTACCAATTTGAGAAATAAATCTGTGATTTTTTATGGATTTCGATGTTATTATATTTCTACATTTGAATTTTTAACGAAAACTTTTACGTATATTTCATAAATTGTTAATGTAAAATCTCAAAAAATCATCTGCGGTCATAACCGGAATAGCGGAGTTTTTAAAATCTTTTGCATTCCTTGTTAGTAGTACTTCACACCCTGATTGTAAGGCGCAGAAATATTGCAAAGCATCTTCAAAATCTTCAAAATCAGAATTTAATGCTTTTTCCACTACCAATTCATTTAAATCACTGATTTTGGATATTATTTTGAATTTTCTTAAATTCGACATCACTACATCATGTTTTTCGTATTTCTCTAATACATAATTAGCTGTTGAATAGGATAATGCAGAAACTACAAGTTTGATTTTTTTCTGTTCTGCAAGTGTCGCAATCTTTGCAATTGAATTAAAAAAGGGCGCTCTTTTTCCAAGCAAATCCAATACGATATTTGTATCCAAAAAAATTGTTTTTACCATTATTCGTATTTTTTGGATAAATAATTCTTATAATCGCTTTTATGGTCTAAATCAGGAGAAATTTGTTTTCCGGATGCCATACTCTGCACAAAAGGAGAAATCATTATTTCTTTATTATCAAATGTTTTATCCGTTGTTTGCGAAAGCAATAAAAAATAGGTTTCCACCATGCGCGACAAACTTATTCCCTGTTTTGTAACATATTCTTTTGCTGTATCAACAACTGATTTGTTTAATCTTAATGTTAGTTTTGTGTACATACTCTTTTTATTAGACGTGCAAAAATATAAAATTTATACGGAATATAATAATTTTGATAATTTTCTTGCTTTTAAAAATTTGTAATCGCATCTTTTCTCTGCGGGCAATACTTAAAACACCTTCCACACGCCACGCAACTCGCATTATCAATCTCGTATTGTTGGCGCGTTCTTTTAGTAGATAAACTGATAAGTGTTAATGAAATGACCAAACCAAAAAACGCACCCACAATAATTGCATAGAGTCTGAAATCAGCAAGTTGCACATTTTTGTTAATTTGACTTAATGTATCGCTGAGCAAATACATTACCGTTGCGCCCATTGTCATCATTAAAGGTAGAAAAACCAGATACCGTAAAATCCGTTTCACGCCTACTGTGCGGTTTTCTTTCACTTTGTTTTCGTAAGGCGGATTAATGGCATCCACAGGGCAGGCGTTGTGGCAAAGTTGGCAGTTGATGCATTCTTTTTTAGTAATTTTTATTTTAAAGAATGAAACCCGTGCGAAAAGGCTGAGGATGGCGCCGTAAGGGCAAATAAAGCGACAAAACGGTCGTCCGGTGAAAACGGAAAATATTAAAAGCAACACGCCAAAAAGGATGAGAGGCAGTTCGCCGCCCAAACGGAATATGCCCACAAACGGATCGAACCGGCAGATGATGAAGCGGCTGTTGGTTATGGCAAACAGTAGCGCAAAACCCAAGTAAATCCACGGAAAAATCTTTAAAACACCCGTTACGGTTTTCGAGATTTTGTAGTTTTTCACATTTACCAACTCCTGCAACGCACCGATAGGGCACACGCCCGCGCAAAACACCCTGCCGAAAAACAGCGTGAATACAATGGGCAAAAGAAACAACAGCAATACAAACAACGGCAAGGTGTATGAATGGCTTGCCAATGCCAGCGCCACATTTTGCACCGCCCCAATGCTGCACACGCAGCCGTGCCTGAAAAACCCGAAATACGCCACCGAAATGATGGATGTTAAGATAACGGGCCACCGAAGTTGTTTTTTTACTACTGCCCATGCAATAAAACTCATAAGCAGCACGAGCAGCGCAATATCTATGTACGACCACAGCGCCAAGTTAGGAACTGTGATGTGCCGCACGGGGTAAACGTAGCCGGATTCGAAATCGGGACGGGGGAAGGTTTCAACCAGGATTTTAGTAAGATTTGCTTGATTACCAAGATTTAGCAATGGTGTTGTTTGGAAATATTGTATCATATTTGTTATTTTGTCTTAACCGGGATTTTAGTAAGATTTGTTGGATTAACAAGATTAGAAATTACCAAGACAACTAATCATGGTAATCAAGCAAATCTTATAATAATCCTGGTTCAAACTTTGTATTTTTTATTAAACAATCTTTTAAACTGCAAACTGTTAGCCCCAAAGTTTATCAACAATCCGGTTTGCAAGTTATAGGCTTCTAAATAGTTCATCGCTTGTGCTAAATGCACATCTTCCATTTTAATAACCGCTTTTAGTTCAACGGATATTTCTTTTTCTACTAAAAAATCCACGCGCCGCGTTCCTACCTCATAACCTTTGTAAAATAATGGCATCACAAATTCGCGCTGATATTCAATGTTTCGTAGTTTCATTTCAATGGCTAATGAACGTTGATAAACCACTTCCTGAAACCCATTTCCCAAAATGTTATGCACCTCCATAGCACACCCAATAATGCTATGTGTTATTTTATCCTGCTCTGCTTTTATCATAATTATATATTTTATTTTTAACTTAATCTCAAATATGCTTAATCCAGAATCTCGTTAATCTCAAATTTCGTTAATCTCTAATCTTGTTAATCTTGCCAATCTTACTAAAATCCCGGTTAAGACTAATCGCCCCCGCCGGACACCCCTTCGCAATCTTGCACTCATTACAATGTTTACACAACTCCTGATTAATTTGCAGGTATAACGAACCGTTTCCGAAAGCATTACAGCCTTTTACGCACAAGCCGCAGCCGGTGCAAAGGTCTTCATTTATAGAGTATTCAAAGTAAGGGTCTTCAATAAATTTGCGTTGGATGGCGCCGGTGGGGCACATCAAGTTTTCGGCGGCGGTGTTTAGTTCTTTGACATTGGTGCGGTAATAACCGCCGCACAAATCGCAAAAACCGCATTTTTCAATGGCGTGCATGCATTTTACCGCAGAAGTAGGCAAAACACATTCCGTTTCGCAACGCCCGCATTGGATACATTTTTCAGGGTCTATTTGCCAAAAATATTCGGCTTCTTTTACTTTAGTTTTTGAAAATGAAAAGGCAATGAGTGCTATAATAGATATTACCGCGAGAATTTGTCCGCAGATTTTTAGGATTTTTTGGCGTGCTTGGGGATTTAATTTATTTGTATTCATATTTGAAAATTTGCTGCGAAAGTATTTGTTTTTCATTTTATGATTATTTTATTGTCCAAGTCGCAAGGATCTTCTTGATTATAAAAAGAAAACGGATATAACGGATCTACAAAGGAAACATGAAAATCGGATACAAGATTAAAATCATACATTAGATATTCTTTATCACAACTTTCAACATAAAAATAAACCCTTCTTTCTTTTTCTCTAACATAAGTTAGGACTTCCCATTGCTTATTCTGTTTATCACTAAGCAACTCATAATAATCTACTCCATTAAAGGTTTTGATGTTGCCTACTTTTATAGTTTGCAAACCATCGTAACAATAACAACCTACTTCGTCGCCTTCATGGCATGGGGTTTCAAATTCAATATGCCATATTTTATTCGGTGTAATGGTTTTATAAAAAAGATCTTCAATATTATCATAATAACAATTATCAAATTCAGGATTCTTATAAGTTAGTTCATCATATTGAAAATAGCACAAAAAACTCCTAAAAACGCCACCTATAAAACGAGTATAACATGGATATAGTATCCCATTCATACTACCTATCCCGGATATCCACGTATCAACAATCCAATTAGAACTTGAATCAAATGTTAATTGAATTCGTTTTTTCATTTCACCATTTATTTCTATAAAATCAACCGATTTAACAAATAATGGTAGTGGAAAATCCAGAAATCCTATATAATCTTCATAGTCAATACGCATCCCTTCTTCTAAAGAAAAATCATATATTAAATACTCTTTTTCAGCATCCACAGGAAAAAAATATACTTTTTGATTTTCTTCACGCATTAATCCTTTATAAATAATGTTTTGGTGTAGTTTGTCGTAGCAAGAATAAATTTGTTTATAAGATTTATCATCAATAATTAAATCCCCATCAAAAAAAGTATATTCAGTTTCCACATTACAAATTGTTCCTTCATATCCAAAGCCATAACATAATGTAGCCCATGAATTATTGTCATTAACGATAGTTGGACTAGATTTTAGTTTATTTAATCTAACAAAATCATTCACTTATCCAACGCCAAAGCTCTCCTTAATCAAACTTTATATCCAGCGCCAACCCCCGTAATTCATTCACCAACACATTAAACGATTCCGGAAGTCCTGCGGTGGGCATGTTGTCGCCTTTTACAATGGCTTCGTAGGCTTTGGCTCTGCCCACTACGTCGTCGGATTTAACGGTTAGAATTTCTTGAAGGATATTGGCTGCACCAAAGGCTTCTATTGCCCAAACTTCCATTTCCCCAAAACGCTGTCCGCCGAATTGCGCTTTACCGCCCAACGGCTGCTGCGTAATGAGCGAGTACGGTCCAATGGAGCGTGCGTGCATTTTGTCGTCCACCATGTGGTGAAGTTTAATCATATAGATATAACCTGCGGTTACTTTTTGGTGGAATTTTTCGCCGGTTTCACCATCATACAGTTGAATATTACCGTTTTGCGGCAATTGTGCTTTTTCCAAATATTCATTAATTTGTTGAATAGAAGCGCCGTCAAAGATAGGGGTGGCAAACTTCATTCCGAGGGTTTTGCCTGCCCAACCGAGCACGGTTTCGTAAATCTGTCCCAAGTTCATACGGGAAGGTACGCCCAGCGGGTTCAACACAATGTCCACCGGGGTTCCGTCTTCCATAAACGGCATATCTTCTTCGCGCACAATTTTGGCAACAATACCTTTGTTTCCGTGACGTCCTGCCATTTTATCCCCAACTTTCAGTTTGCGTTTTTCGGCAATGTAAACTTTCGCCATTTGCACGATGCCGCTCGGCAACTCGCTGCCAATGGTGGCATCAAATTTTTCGCGCGTCTCTAATGAATAAAAGTAACGATCTTTGGCTAAATAATTTCTAATAGTATCGGCAACCAACTGATTTACTTTAGCGTCGTTTGTCCATTTAGAAACGTTAACATTCATATAATTCACCGAGTGAAGCACTTTTTGCGAGAATTTTCCTCCCTTAGAGATGACCACATTTTTCATATTGTCATACACATTGTGAGAAATTTTACCGTCCAACATTTTGTACAGTTTCGCTACCAACTCTTCTTTCAAATCGCCTTTAATTTTGGCATATCTGGTTTCAATTTCGGCAACAATGTCTTTATCTTTACTTCTTGATTTTCTATCTTTCACCAATCTTGACATAGATTTAGCGCCGATAACCACGCCTTTCATCGAAGGAGGCGCTTTCAGGGAAGCATCTTTCACATCGCCGGCTTTGTCGCCGAAAATGGCGCGCAGCAATTTCTCTTCCGGCGTAGGATAAGATTCCCCTTTGGGCGTAATCTTTCCAATTAAAATATCGCCCTCTTTCACCTCAGCGCCAATGCGAATCAAACCATCTTCGGTCAAGTCTTTGGTTGCTTCGGCAGCCACGTTAGGAATATCGTTGGTCAATTCCTCAATACCGCGTTTGGTGTCGCGCACTTCCAGCGTAAACTCTTCAATATGAATAGAGGTAAAGATATCTTCTTTCACCACTTTTTCCGAAATCACGATAGCATCTTCAAAGTTGTAGCCTTTCCAAGGCATAAACGCCACCATCATATTTCTACCCAGTGCCAATTCGCCGTCTTTGGTTGCGTAACCTTCGGTAATCACATCGCCTTTGTGTACTTTCTGCCCTTTTCTCACCAACGGCTTAATGTTGATACACGAGTTTTGGTTTGTTCTTCTAAACTTCTGCAATTCATACTCTTTAATATTAGAGTCGAAACTTGTAAGTTGTTCGTTTTCGGTATAATCGTAGTTAATTCTAATTCTTTCGCCATCCACGTATTCCACGGTTCCTGATCCTTCTGCGCGGAGTTGCGAGCGAGAATCGAGAGCCACTTTTTTCTCTAATCCCGTTCCCACAATGGGGGCTTCGGGGCACAACAGCGGCACCGCCTGACGCATCATGTTCGAGCCCATCAAGGCGCGGTTCGCGTCGTCGTTTTCCAGGAAGGGAATTAAAGAAGCCGCGATAGACGCAATTTGGTTGGGCGCAATGTCTATCAAATCCACCTGTTCTTTTGAAACAATAGGATAATCAGCCAACTGACGCGCTTTCACCTTTTCTTCCAACACACCTTTTTCGGAAATATGAGTTTTGGCTTGCGCAATAATTTTGTTTTCTTCTTCTTCGGCGCTTAAAAACGTAGGCAAGTCGTTCAGTTGCACTACGCCATCCACCACTTTTTTATAGGGCGTTTCAATAAATCCCAAGTTGTTGATTTTGGCGAAAACGCAAAGCGAAGATATCAACCCGATGTTTGGACCTTCGGGGGTTTCAATAGTACACAAGCGTCCGTAGTGGGTGTAGTGCACGTCGCGAACCTCAAAACCGGCTCTTTCGCGCGACAAACCGCCGGGACCCAACGCAGAGATTCTTCTTTTGTGCGTAAGTTCCGAAAGCGGATTGGTTTGGTCCATAAATTGCGATAACTGGTTGGTTCCGAAAAACGAATTGATTACCGAAGAAAGCGTTTTAGAGTTAATTAAATCGCCGGGGGTAAACAGTTCGTTATCGCGCACGTTCATTTTTTCACGAATGGTTCTCGACATACGTGCCAAGCCCATGCTAAACTGGTTGAACAGTTGCTCGCCCACCGTTCTCACACGGCGGTTGCTCAAGTGGTCAATGTCGTCCACCTCTGTTCTCGAATTGATTAACTGCACCAAATGACGAATGATAGAAATAATATCTTCTTTGGTTAAAACCCTCACATCCATAGAGGTAGTTAATCCTAATTTTTTATTGATACGGTATCTGCCCACTTCGCCAAGATCGTAACGTTTGTCGGAGAAAAACAGTTTTTCCAACGCGGTTCGTGCGGCTTCTTCATCTGGGGGCGCCGTATTGCGGAGTTGCAAATAGATATACTCAAGCGCCTGTTTTTCAGAGTTCGCCGTGTCTTTTTGCAACGTATTAAATATGATTGAATAATCGGTTTTATTTTCATCTTCGGTATGGAACAACACCGTTTTGATGTTGGCGTCCATAATCATTTGAATATGTTTGTCTTCCAGTATAACTTCTCTATCCACAATGACTTCGGTACGTTCAATGTTTACTACTTCGCCGGTTTCGCCGTCCACGAAGTCTTCGGTACGCACTTTCATCACTCTGGCGGCTAATTTTTTACCTACGCATTTTTTAAGATTTACTTTGGTAACCTTCACCTCTTCGGCGATGTTAAAAATATCCAAAATATCTTTATCTGTTTCGTAGCCAATGGCTCTAAGCAAGGTAGTTACGGGCAATTTCTTCTTTCTGTCAATGTAGGCATACATCACATTGTTAATATCGGTGGTGAACTCCATCCACGAACCTTTGAAAGGGATAATTCTGGCGGAATAGAGTTGCGAGCCGTTGTTGTGATACGATGAGCCGAAGAACACGCCGGGCGAGCGGTGCAGCTGCGACACCACCACACGTTCCGCACCATTAATGATGAACGTTCCGCGCGGCGTCATATAGGGCACCATTCCCAAATAAACATCTGTAACTTGAGTTTCAAACTCTTCGTGTTCAATATCATTGCACGAGAGGCGGAGTTTCACTTTGAGCGGTACGCTGTAGGTTAAGCCTCTTTCCAAACATTCGTCGGTAGAGTAGCGGGGCGCATCCAAGTAATAGTCTAAAAACTCCAACAAGAAACTGTTACGGGCGTCCACGATAGGAAAATTTTCCTGAAAAACGCGGTAAAGCCCTTCGTGGTGCCGTTTCTCTGCATCGGTATCTATTTGAAAGAACTCTTGAAATGATTTCACTTGTATATCCAAAAAGTCGGGATATTCCACTTGTTTCGTGGTTGCAAAATTGAGTCGTTGATTACTGCTTTTTGTTGCCAATGGATTAAAATTTATAGGTTAATAAATCAAAGAACAATTTAGTTTTTAATGAGTTAAAGGATTTGTAGTAAAGCAAATCCATTATAACACAATAAGTACAATACTCCCATTAGTTTATGGGAGTATGTACTCAGTGTTTTTTATTGAAGGAAATTTACTTCACTTCAACTTCAGCGCCGGCTTCTTCCAAAGATTTTTTCAAGCCTTCTGCTTCGTCTTTCGTAACGGCTTCTTTCACCGGTTTCGGAGCAGCATCAACTAATTCTTTAGCTTCTTTAAGTCCAAGGCTGGTTAATTCTTTTACTAATTTAACAACAGCAAGTTTATTAGGACCGGCGGCTTTAAGAACTACGTCGAATTGGGTTTTTTCTTCCACTTCTTCAGCGGCGGCTGCGGCGGGACCTGCGGCTACTGCTACTGCAGCTGCTGCGGGCTCAATACCGTACTCTTCTTTTAAAATTTGAGCTAACTCGTTAACTTCTTTTACTGTAAGGTTAACTAACTCTTCTGCGAATTTTTTCAAATCTGCCATAATGTTATTTTTTTAATGTTTAATGTTTAGTGATTAGTGATTAGTGATTAGTGATTAATGTTAAAAAGTTTAAATCTTCTAATTTTCTAATCTTTTAATTTTTAATTCTTAATTGTTAATTCTTAATTCTTAATTGAAATTACCGTTCGGATAGTGTCTTCACAATTCCTGCGAGTTTTCCGCCGCCCGATTGGAGCGCCGAAATAACGTTGCGTGCAGGAGATTGCAGTAAGCCCATAAGTTCTCCGATAAGTTCTTCTCTGTTCTTAATAGCGCAGAGATAATCCAATTTGTCATCGCCGAAATAGGTACATTCTTCAATGAAAGCCGCTTTTACCAAAGGTTTATTTCTAAGTTTTGTACGAAATTCCTTGATAAGTTTGGCGGGTGCGTTTCCGGTTTCGGAAAGCATAATGGAAGAAACGCCCTTTAAGGCGGGGTAGATTTCCGAATAATCAACGGAAGACTGGTCCATCGCGCGTTTCAAAAGGGTGTTTTTCACCACTTTTAATTTGATGTTTCTACGATAGCACTGTCTTCTTAATTGGTTAACGGTTTCAACAGTAAATCCGGATATGTCGGTAACATAAACATGCGGATAATCAGCTAAATCTTTTGCGATTGCGTCAATAATGATACTTTTTTCTTCTTGTTTCATACGAGATTAGATTTAGGGTTAAGATACCGATTTTACTTCAACTTGCACGCCCGGGCTCATGGTGCTCGACAAATAGATACTTTTCACGTAGGTACCTTTTGCGGCAGTGGGTTTCAGTTTAATAATGGTGCTCATTATTTCCTTCACGTTATCCACGAGTTTTTCGGAGGGGAAGTTTACTTTTCCGATTCCGGAATGAATAATGCCGTATTTATCAACTTTAAAGTCAATTTTACCGGCTTTTACTTCAGCAACAGCCTTGCCAATATCCATAGTTACGGTACCGGCTTTAGGGTTCGGCATTAAGCCGCGGGGTCCTAAAACCTTTCCGAGTGCACCTATTTTAGGCATTACGCTGGGCATAGTAATGATCACATCAACGTCGGTCCAACCTTTTTTAATTTTTTCAACGTAGTCGTCTAATCCTACGTGGTCGGCGCCTGCAGCTTTAGCTTCGTCTTCCTTATCGGGTGTACAAAGAACGAGTACGCGGGTTACTTTTCCGGTTCCGTGCGGGAGTGTTACGATACCGCGCACCATTTGATTGGCTTTTCGGGGGTCAACGCCCAAGCGGACGTCAATGTCGAAAGAGGAATCAAATTTGGTGTAGGTAATTTTTTTCACTACTTCCACGGCTTCACTCAAAGCATACACCTTTGTCTTATCGAATTGGGCAAGAGCTTCTTTGCGTTTTTTAGATATTTTTGCCATGTTGATTTTGTTATTACTTAATGATTAATTTTGTTCAAAAGGGTCAGTACCACCTTTTACGGTAATTCCCATACTTCTTGCGGTTCCAGCCACCATGCTCATCGCCGATTCAACGGTGAAACAGTTTAAGTCCACCATTTTCGACTCAGCAATCGTGCGCACCTGGTCCCAGGTAACGTTAGCTATCTTCGTTCTGTTAGGTTCTTTCGAGCCTTTTTGAGCTTTGGTAACTTCCATTAACTGAACCGGAACCGGAGGAGTTTTGGTGATAAAGTCGAACGACTTATCTTTATAAACAGTAATGACTACGGGAACCACCTTACCGGCTTGTTCTTGCGTACGGGCATTAAACTGTTTACAAAATTCCATAATGTTCACCCCTTTAGCCCCGAGTGCGGGTCCAACGGGTGGCGATGGATTGGCAGCGCCTCCTTTGATTTGTAACTTAATTAGTGCAGCTACTTCTTTTGCCATTTGTTTGTGTTTAATTGTTTGTAACTAATTGACGTTGGTATTTACGTTTTTTCAACTTGCATAAAGCTGAGTTCGAGAGGAGCTTTACGACCGAAAATTTTCACCGTAACTTTCAGTTTCTTTTTCTCGGTGTTCACTTCTTCAATGACACCGGTAAAAGTGTTGAACGGACCGTCAATCACTTTGATTTCTTCGCCCACGATAAAAGGAGTGGCGTAGGTAGCGTCTTGTTCAAGCAACTCGTCAACTTTTCCAAGCATTCTTGTTACTTCAATGGGGCGCAGGGCGATGGGGTCGTCGGTTTTGCGTTTGCAACCCACGAATCCGAGCACGCCTACAATGCTAAGCAAAGTGTGTTTCACCTCGCCCGTCATAACCGCTTCAACGAAGACGTAGCCGGGGAAGAAGTTCCGTTCTTTGCTCACTTTTTTACCGTTGCGAATTTGGTAAATTTTTTCTGTGGGGATGAGCACGCGCGTTACCATATCTTTAACATAAGGAGAAGACTGAACCTCGCTTTCGATGTTCTGTTTCACCTTTTTTTCAGTTCCGGTAACGGCACGAATTACATACCACTTTTTTTCAATTTCTGCCATACTCAAAGTGTATTAGGTAAAAATACCAACTAATGTGAAAAATTATTGAGCAGGGAATAAGACATGCATGCCTGCGTTAAGAAAGATGTCCATCAAAAACACAACAAGTGCAATGATAAGGGAAGCAATAGACACCACGATAACGCTATTTTGAAGATCTTTCATTGAGGGCCACGTTACTTTGTGAACCAGCTCATCGTAAGTTGACTTAAAATAATTCACTACTTTTTTCATTTTTCGACTATTTATTATTATTATTTTCGACTTTTTGCATTCACATTGTTGTTATTTTCGGAAGAATTTTCCACAACTTTTACCAACCCGTATTTTTTCAACAATGCAAAATCATTTTTACAACCTCTTGTTTTATAATATGTTAAAACGTTATGAAACCTTCAAAACCCATTTGCACACATACTATTTTTAAGAGGGGCGCAAATATATAAAAAGAATGATACGAAAAACGAGTGTAAGAATATTTTTAATTTTCCATCAAATACGCCTTAATAAAATCATCCAACTCCCCATCCATCACCGCGTTTACATTAGAGGTTTCGTAGCGGGTGCGCAGGTCTTTCACCATTTTGTACGGGTGCATTACATAACTACGAATTTGGGAACCCCACTCAATCCGTTTTTTATTACTTTCTATTTCAGACACTTTTTCGCGTTTTTTTTCCATTTCACGTTGATACAGTTGCGATTTCAGCATCTGCATCGCTTTTTCGCGGTTTTGGAGTTGCGAGCGCGTTTCCTGGCATTCCACAATAATTCCGGAAGGGTGATGATAGAGCCGCACCGCCGTTTCTACTTTGTTAACATTTTGCCCACCGGGACCGCTTGAGCGATAGGTATCCCACGAAATATCCGCAGGATTTACCTCCACAACAATATCATCATTAACAATAGGATACGCATAAACAGAGGCAAAAGAGGTGTGTCGTTTATTGGCAGAATCAAAAGGAGACAAACGTACCAAACGGTGCACGCCGTTTTCACTTTTCAGGTAACCGTAGCCGTATGAACCATCTAACTCAATGGTTGCAGATTTGATACCGGCAACATCGCCTTCCTGTCTGTCTAACAACTTGATAGCGTACTTGTTTCGTTCTCCCCAGCGCATATACATACGCAGCAACATCTCTGCCCAGTCGCAACTTTCGGTGCCTCCCGCGCCGGAGTTAATGGTGAGGATTACCCCCAACGGATCTTCTTCTTCCTTCATCATATTGCGAAACTCCAATTTTTCAATGGCTTGTAACGCAGTTTTGTAGGCCTCGTCAATTTCGTGCTCGGTGGTTTCTTCCGCAACGAAAAAATCGTACAGTACCGACAAATCATCCACAAAAGTGGCGGTTTGCTCATATTCCTGAACCCACGATTTTATTAAACTAATCTCTTTCAACAGTTTTTCGGCAGATTTCGGGTCGTCCCAAAAACCATTCTCGTGGGTAATTTTTTCTTTTTCTGTAATTTCATTTATCTTGACATCTACGTCAAAGACACCTCCTTAGCTCACTGAGTCTGGTTTGGATTTCTTTAAGTTGGTCTGGAAAAATCATTTATATAATGGTTAGTGGTTAATGGTTAATGGTTAATGGTTAATGGTTCAATTCTTCAATACTTTTCGGTGGCGAAATAATATTATTATTTTATAGAAAAAAATATTAACTCAAATTCTTTACCCTTTCGTAAAGTGGTGGGTGCGAGTATTCTAAAAAAACTGCCCACGGATGCGGTGTTAAATTGCTCATATTGTGAGAGCTCAGTTTTTTTAACGCAGTAATAAGATGTTCCGAAATGCCGTACTTTTTGGTAAAATCATCGGCTTGGTATTCGTTTTTTCTGCTTTGCTTGTTTGAAAAAATATCTAACACAGCAGAAACCGGCGAATAAATTATGGCAAAGGCAATTAAAGCAATATGAAAGGTGGCTTTTTCTACGCACAGCGCCGCCGACAATTCATTACTTTGGGCAAAATAGCCAAAAATAAAAAGCATAATTCCCATTTGGATAATTCCATAAATCATTGATTTGTAAATATGTTTATGTTTAAAATGTCCTATTTCGTGTGCAAGTACGGCAACCACCTCATCGGTAGTCATTTCATTAATTAAGGTATCGTAAAGTACTATCCGTTTGCGTTTTCCCAATCCTGTAAAGTAGGCATTGGCTTTGGTTGAGCGTTTCGAACCATCCATTACGAAAATATTGGAAATGCTAAATTTCATTTTTTCGGCAAAATTCATAATGACGGTTTTCAATTCGCCTTCCTCAAGCGGCGTTTGTTTGTTGAACAACGGAACTATTAGTGTGGAGTAGAAAATGCTCATAAACAACGAAAACGCAGTGATTAAAATCCACGCTAACAGCCAGAAATATACGGTGGTTAACATATAAATATAAACAATTAAAGCAAGTAATGCACCACCAATAATTATATTCAGCAGTAAAGATTTCAGCATATCCGAAAGAAAAATTTTGGGTGTTGTGGTGTTGAATCCGTATTTTTTCTCAATAACAAAAGTTGCATAAATGCTGAATGGCAACGAAATAACCATTGTTGCGCCATAAAAAACACCAAAAAAAAGTAAGGTTTGAAGAATATAATTATCTGTTATTAGTAAAACGATTTGGTTAATAAATGCAAAACCATTGAGCAGCAACATCATTACCATCAAGATAAAAGAGAAAGAAGATGAAATGATGCTAAAACGATAATTGTCGAATTTGTAACTTTGTTGTTGTTGATATTTTTCTGCATCATAAACATCGGAAAGCAGATTGGGAATGGGTTTTGAAAACCAAGTAGCATTTTTATAATCAACAACTTGTTCAAATATAAAACTGATGATAACAATAATAAGAATGACGTAAAATAAAAACATTTTTTTGATTAGATGATGTGATGATTAGATGATTAGATGATGTGATGATTAGATGATTAGATGATGTGATACTTTGTAATTTTAATTCTTTTAATTCTTAATTTTTAGTTCTTAATTTTTCATATCCTCCAAACACCGCCCCAAACGCTACCGCCCCCAAGAGATACCCGCACTCCACATCCAACCAGTAATGCACGCCTAAGTAGATGCGGCTATAGCCCAGCAGCGCTGCCCAAAAGAAGATGGCGAGCAATACCCACATTTTCCTGTTTCCTGCATAAAAGAAAACAAAAAGGGCGAAAATCATCGCGTTGGCAGCATGGGCAGAGGGAAAACCAAACTGCCCCCCACGATACAACTCACCGTCAGGTTTTTCCACTAAATGAATTTTATGTTCTAATTCAATATTATGACTTGGACGTTGCCGTTTTGTGCTTTTCTTCAACAAATTACAACTTTGGTCGGAAATCGTAATCGTTAATGCAAACAAAAGGATGAGGAGAATAGATTTTTTCTTCCATTTTATAATTACAATTATTGCCACAAAAAGATACAACGGAATCCAAATAAAACGGTTTGAAATCCAATACATCACCGAATCTAACCACGGGGCATTTAACCCGTTAAAAAACAGCGTAACCACAGTATCCCAATGTGCAATAGTTTCTAACATAATTATTCGGGGTAAATTAAGTATTTGTTTCTTATTATCTTAAAGTATTCTAATGCAGGCTGCCACGAGGCACGAATCTCTTCTTCACTTTTGCCGTTAATAATTTGCCAACGCAGAGTTGAATTTCCTGCCAATTTGTCGAAAAATTCAGGATTTGTAAAAAATTTCATCTCTTTTGGGAAATGGTTGTAGGCGTTAATGAGATACGAAATATTGAAAGAATTATTTTCATACAACATATTTTTTGCTACTGAGGTTAGATTAAAACCTCTGCAAAGTTTTCCTTTTTGGGGTGGGTTTTCCGAAACGCCTTTAATGGGTTCGGGGGTAAAGTAATAGTCGCCAAGGGTTAAATTCGGGCTACCGAATATTTGAAAAGGGGTGGGTGTGCCGCGCCCTACGCTAATGTCGGTACCTTCAAAAAGACACAAAGAAGGATACAGATAAATGGCTTCATCGGAACTTAAATTTGGGGAAGGTTTTATCGGCAAACTGTATCTGCTGCTGCGAGTATAATTTTTGCATTCAATAACTTGCAATTCGCAAACAAGATTGTTTTCCAACCATTTTTCACCGTTTATCATTTGGGCATACTCGCCAATGGTCATTCCGTGCACCACCGGAACAGTGTGCATCCCCACAAACGATTTGTATTTTTCTTCCAACACGGGACCATCCATAAAATAGCCGTTGGGGTTGGGGCGGTCTAAAATAAGCAGGGGAATTTTTGCCTCCGCTGCTGCCTCCATAACGTAGTGTAAGGTTGAGATATAAGTAAAAAACCTACAGCCTACATCTTGCATATCAAACACAATCATCTCTACATCTTGCAGTTGTTCCGGCGTTGGCTTTTTATTTTTTCCGTATAACGAAACGATTGGGATTCCGGTTTTTGTATCCGTAGAAGATTGAATGGTGGCGCCGGCTTCTGCCTCGCCCCGAAAACCGTGCTCAGGTGCAAATATCTTTACCACATTGATTTTAGAGTTTGATAATGTATCAACCAAATGAGTGTTTCCAATTACTGAAGTTGGATTGAAACAAACGGCTGTTTTTTTTTCTTGTAATAATGGAAAATAACGCTCTGTTTGTTCCGCACCGGTAATGATTTGCGCGGATAATAAAAAAGAAAATAATAAAGTATTATTTTCTTTAATTATACACTAAATATATTATAACTTATGCTGTTGGATCTTCAGTTCCTACAAACGGAGTAAATAATGTTTGCCCATACTTAGACACACCATATTTACCAATTATGTCTTGTCCTTCCTTGGACAATATAAACTCAATCCATTTATTTGCAGCATCTGAATTAACATCTGGGAATTTACTAGGATTCACTGGTATTAATGAATATACATTGAGTAAATCTTTTCCCTCAGTTACTAAAGCAGTCAATGTTATATTTCCTTTATATGCTAAATAAGTACCTGAATCTGAAAGAGTATAAGCGGATTTTTCATTAGCTATAGTTAAAGTATCACCCATTCCTTTTCCAGTTTCCACATACCATTGTTGATTTCTTATGGAAGCATTGTAATCTGCACCAGATGAGTTCCATAATGTAATTTCTCTAGTATTTGTACCAGAATTATCCCCTCGAGATATAAATTTAACTGTATCAGGACTTGTATCTCCTGTAAGCATAATATTTTTAAATGCTTCTATAGCAGTATTTCCTTTAATACCTGCAGGGTCATTTTCTGGCCCAACGATATAAAAGTAATTGTATGCAAATATTGTCCGGTTACTTCCATATTCATCATCTAAAAATGCAGTCTCCTGCTTTTTGGAGTGAACCATAACAAGATCCACATCTCCTTTTTTACCATATTCCAACGCCTGACCAGTTCCTGCTGAAACTATTTGCACATCAATGTTTGGATATTTTGATTCAAATGCTTTTTCAAGCTCAGTTAGTAAACCAGTATCCTCTAAACTAGTTGTAGTTGCAATTTTCAATGTTTCTTTCTCTACACCTATGCCACCTAATGTTACAGCTCCAACAACTATTAAAATTGCTATAAAAATTCCTAGTATTACTGATATTCTCATTCCCTTATTCATTCTATTCAACACCTCTTTTTTTATATATAACAATTTTTATTTTTCAGTCATATGAATAAAGATTCATTTAATTTCAATGCCATAATTAGAGAACCTGGGCGTAGATGGGAGGATAATATTAAGATGGATCTTCAGGAAGTG
>Ga0082212_10005506_pt1 | contig 17234 bp, 13 predicted proteins | sample TergutNt197P3_FD_71548 | JGI IMG/M metagenome (GOLD analysis project Ga0082212, IMG submission 71548) | Neocapritermes taracua P3 segment gut microbial communities from Petit-Saut dam, French Guiana - Nt197 P3 | ecosystem: Host-associated > Arthropoda: Insects > Digestive system > Gut ... | reverse complement strand
CAATTTTCGAACCGATGCACCACCGTAACCTGTTTGACTGTTCGGCTTGCCGGATCGAAACAGCGAATCGTAATTTGAATCGCTTCCAACGGTGCGGTATAAGGAGGGAGTTCTCCATTGTAATCTCCTGTTTGCGTCCACGAATCCCAAGTGCGCGGCAATGCCGGTTGATTGCTGTTCCCTCGTAATGATCCCGGCGGTGCCGAATTTCCCAAATCCCCTAAATCAACGAAATCACTTGTTGTCGGACACCAAACCTTTATGTCGAACGACAATACGTTCGTTAAGACAACATCTTCCCCTGCCCGAACATGACGGGGAGTGCTCACGTAATCCTTCAACGTTCCGCTCTTACGATCTTGTAAATCAGGGAAAAAATGCGGTTGCTCCCAAAGGTCAGGAACCGCAGGGTTGGGAGGCACAAGTACCGTTTTCCATTGGTACGCAGTCCAATTTTCGTGAATGGTTTCCTCTAATGTCGGCACTCGCAGATAATACCAACCCGGCATCGTGGGATCGTAGAGCGGATAGGGAAATTGACTGGAAACAGGGGGCGAAGGATCGGGAGGATCGGTTTTGAGGAATGTATGCAGGAGTCGGTTCTCTCGAAGTGCGCGACCACTCACCGGGATATTATTGGGATTGGAACTCATGTCATCGATCAATCGGACTCGCCGATAAAGCGAATTACCTCTCATGAACCAGACGATTTCGGCGGATTCTCTACCTTCGACTCGGAATCCATCGTCATCGTCCCGGATCAGTCCGCGAAAGTCGCTCTGCCGCAGTCCCCGCACATAAGTAGCGATTGCCGTAAAAGCGATGATGTCATCCGTATCGCCGACGGTAGGATCAGGGTTCCCATTGGCATCCACGAAACGATGCGATAAAGTGGAATCGGGACCTTCGATGATTTCCAAATAACCGTCGCGGTCGTCTGTTGGAGTACCGCCAGCGATTTTTGCCGGTTTGGTTGCCAGTGCGTGGGGAATCCGTTCGAGGTCATGACGGAGCAACATGGCGATTTCGTGGAGATTGGCGGATGTTCCCATTGCCGCTCTGGTATCATTCATTGCTCCGCCGACTCGACTGAGCAGTTCGACCACGCCGAGCAACAGGAGCAGCGACAATGTCAGGGCTACCAACAGTTCGACCAACGTGTAAGCGGAAGAAAAGGAACGCATTGCTTCTCAAAAGGTTACGGGACAGCACTAGCCAACCCCGCCCCTATTTTACCATAAACCTCACTCAATTTCGAGTCAAAAATACCATCGTTTCCGAAATACTACGTAGCCGCCGATGTGGTAAAATGTTTCCTGCATGTCCCGAATGACTCCCGCCGAAGCCCTGGAATTGTTGCACTCCGATGACTTGCCGTCGCTCGGTGCCGATGCCGATGCGGTTACACAACGGCTCCATCCCGGCAACGTGCGGACTTACAACGTCGAACGGAACATCAACTACACCAATGTATGCGTAAGCCGATGCAAGTTTTGTGCCTTCTGCCGAAACGAAAACGATCTCGACGCGTATGTGTTAGACGAACCGACACTGCTTGCCAAAATCGAAGAAACTGTCCAACTCGGCGGTCGGCAAATTTTGCTGCAAGGCGGACTCCATCCATCGCTCCCCTTCGGGTGGTACGAAAATCTGTTGCAAACGATCAAGCGGCACTATCCCGACGTGAATATTCACGGTTTCAGTCCAACGGAAATCGTTTATTTTTCTGACCGATTCGGATTGTCGGAGCAGACCGTATTGGAGCGGCTTCGAGATGCCGGATTGGGTTCATTGCCGGGAGGCGGAGCGGAAATTCTGGTCGATCACGTTCGGCAAATCGTCAGTCCGAACAAGGCTTCAGCGGGGCGTTGGCTGAACGTGTGCCGGATTTGGCACCAACTCGGCGGACGTGGTTCGGCAACGATGATGTTCGGTCAGATCGAAACGCTCGAAGACCGCATTGATCATCTCGTCCGCATTCGGGAGTTACAGGATGAAACCGGCGGCTTTACGGCATTTATCCCGTGGACATTTCAGCCCGGTAATACGAAACTCGCCGATAAACCAAAGGTTGGTGCTTGGGAATACCTGCGATTTCTAGCGGTGTCGCGGCTGTTTCTGGACAATTTACCGACGATTCAATCGAGTTGGGTCACGCAGGGTTTGCAAATCGGCACGCTGGGTTTATCATTCGGTGCGAACGACTTGGGGAGCATTATGATCGAGGAAAACGTCGTTGCGGCGGCGGGAACGGTCTTTCGTTCCACGGAAGCCGCCTTCTGTGAAGCAATTCGCGCTGCCGGTTACGAACCGAAACGCCGAGAATTACCATGAAACCGGCGGGCATAAACCCGCCGTTCTTGTCTCTTTTACCAAATGTTACGTCGCTTGACGGCGGCGACCGGTTCCGCGCTGCGTTCCTCCTTCAAACGGACTGTACATGCCCGGCACCGGAACTGAACTCTCGTAAAACCCATTCGCATCCGGCTGTACCGGAGCAGGTTGATCGAAACTCGTAATCTCCCCATTCGGAAAATACGACCGTCCGCGTTCGACCAAATCGTCCCATTGGATAACCTGACCGCTGTACGCCGCTTCCCTTCCGAGAACCGCCATCATGCTGGACATCGCCCCTGAATAACCATCGTTCATCGGCTCATTCTTCCGAATCGCTTCGACGTGTTTCTCATGTTCCCAATCGTACATTCCCTTCGGATAATTCTCCGTGTGCCGCCATATCTCCTGCCCATCTCGTCCGCGAAGCACTGACGGTCCTCCCGAAATGCCAGACTGTCCCGAACCGGCGGTGCCGTGGACGTAATCGTCGTTGTGATTCCAAACGTTCCTGACATGTCGGCACTGGGTATAGGAGCGAGAACCGTCGCCATAGACATATTCGACGAAGAAGTTGTCCCACGCTTGTCCGTGCCGATAGAACTCGTTCCGATATTGCTGATACCACTCATCCCACTCCGCTCGGTTCTCGGCGAAGAGCGGTGCTTGACGCAACAAGTCTTCGCGTCCCGATTTGATCAAGCGTCCCCCCATTCCATTTGCCTCTTTCGGGTGTGCCATACGGTCTCCTTTGCCGTGAATCCAATTTTCCACGTCGATCCGATGGCAGTGCTGTTCCACGATGTTTTCGCCGCAAAGCCAAACGAAGTGATACCAGTTGCGTACTTGAAAGTTCAATTCGCTTTCACCCGCATTCCGGGTACGAGTCCACGGAGTCACGCTGTTGTAATAACCGCGAGTGTATTGAACGTCGCCGATTTTGCCCGCATGAATCTGTTCGATCCAGTTCACGAATCGGGCATCGTAGCGGTAACAGTATCCGACGCAGATTTTGAGATTTTTCTCGTCTGCCATCCGGTTCGTTTCCATGATATGTTTGAAGCCGGGTGCGTCAATGCAGACGGGTTTTTCCATGAAGACGTGCAATCCTTTTTCGACGGCGGCACGGTACTGATATGGTCGGAAGCCGGGCGGAGTTGTGAGAATCACCTGATCGCCGGGATTGAGGCAGTCGATTGCCTTTTTGTAGGCATCGAGTCCCCAAAAGACCCTGTCATCGGGCAGTTCGACCTTGTTGTGCATACTGTTATCTGCATTTTCGGCATCACTTCGGATACTTCTGGCGGCATTTTTTGCGCCGTTTTCAAAGGCATCGGCAACGGCGACGATTTTGTAATTGTCTCCGACTTGGGCGCGGTTGCGAATGGCACCGGAGCCGCGTCCGCCGCTTCCGATGAGGGCGACTTTGATTTCATCGCTTCCTTGTGCGTGGGCGGATTGAGAAATGGTGAGTCCTCCGACCAGTGCGGCACCGGCGGAAAGAGCGGTCGATGTTTTCAAAAATTGACGGCGTGAAGAGCGGGATGTCATATTTGCAACCTTTCTGTTGAAGCGGAATGAAACTACCCCACCATTGTAACTGCAACGACGAGAATTAGCAAGTGTTTCCAAGCAACCCCATTGCCATTTTGTTTTTTGATAGGTCAATGACTACATTGTGGACAGTGTATGACAAAGCGATTAGCAATTTTTCTTTTCGGGTCCCTCTTCCAACAGTTTCTGAACCTCTTCCGTGCTGACATTGCGGAGCAAAAACTTTTTCTGCGACGAAGTTTCCCCCCGCAAAAGTTCCACCTGCGATACCCGAAGGCTCATCGACCGAGCGAGTTGCTTGCGAATCGCTTCGTTTGCCTTTCCCTTTTCGGGAACCTGCGTTACATAGACTTTGAGAACATCCTCGCCGTATCGGACTTCGTTCCGTTTTGCACCCGGAAAAGCCCGCACAGCAAGGATCACTCCCTCTGGACATGACTCGATCAACATTGCTGACACTATGCACACAAACTAATTCAAGTCATAGACGAGCAGGACATTCTGGTCGCGTATGTACAGTTTCTTGTCAACCACGAGGGGATACGTCCAACTGTTCAGACTGGATCGGTCAGGTTGATCGAATCTGCCGAGTTCCTTATATCCTTCTGGCGTTGCCTCGATCATCGCAATCGTACCCTCATCTTTTTCTTTACGGAGAATCAGCACGCCATCAACGTAGGTCAATGACCCCTTGCCGACACTTCGGTTTTTCCAAACGACTTTACCGGTTTTTGCCTCCACGCAAGCCATTTGATCATTCGTCAGGAGATAAAAATGGTCCTTGACCGCTACGATTCCGCCGTGATGACTTTGGAGTTCCGTATCCGCACCGTGGAAATCGAACGCCTTAAAGTTGTCCCCTTCCTTTGAAATGCGGTAAAAATATGCACCGACACCGTATGAGCCGGATGCCATAATGACATCGCCGCAGAGAACGGGATCGGAACAAATGGCGGGAACATCACCGGGGAAATTGGCACCCCAGAGTATTTTGCCGTCGGTCGGCGAAAGTCCGACGAGTGATTTGCCGGTCAGTAACAGGTATTGGCGAACTCCTTCAATTTCGACGGGGACAACCGAAGTGTACGCTGCCATATCTGGGAGGGTGGTTGTTCGCCACAGGATTTTGCCTGTCTTATCGAAAGCGATCAAGGTTCCGCCTTCGCTTCCCGTCGGAATGACGATTCTTTCGCCATCGAGCAACGGCGACATCGCAAATCCCCAACTTCCCATGTATCTTCCGCCGAAGTCATCGGGAATGCTTTTACTCCAAACCACTTTCCCGTCTTTTGCGTTGAGGGCGGCAATTTCGCCGTATCGCCCTACGGCATAGACCATTTCGCCATCGCTTGCGGGAGTGCAACGTGGACCGGGATAATCACGTCCGGCTCCTCTGCCGATGTCTTGCCGCCAAACTTCTTTACCGTCTGCTCTATTCAGTGCGACGACGAAGGTTCGGTCACCGAAATCACTCATCGTGAAGATTCGGTCGCCGACAAAGCACAGGTTAGAATACCCATTGCCGAGGGTATCAATTTTCCAAAGCAATTTTGGTCCTCCTTCGGACCAGGACTTGGCGATGCCTGTCGAGAAGGAATGGTTATCGCGTTTAGAACCGCGAAATTGGTTCCAATCTGGTTCTTGGGCAAGAACGACGGTACTGAACAAAAAAGTCGCACAAAGCGAACTGACGAGATGTTTCATCAAAAACTCCTTATTTTGAATGAGGGTTACTAAATCTACGGTTATTGTACGTGAAAATGTTTCCGATGTCAATACGATCCGAAGACACATTACAACCCTATCGTTTTTTTTTCTTTTTGTTTTTATTCTGGTTTTGCTGTCCCAACTTTTGTTGTTCGGATGCCTTTTCCAATACCTCTCGCCACCATTTGGCAAAACGCCCTTCCGGTTTTGCCGGTGTCTGCGGTTGACTGCGTCCCCCCTTCTTTTGCGATGATTTATTCGATTCCGTCGGCTCGACATCAATCGTCGTCGAGACAGGCTTCGCCTTCACTTTCGGAATGAACCGACGCTCCACAAGTCCCCAAAGAGTCGAAATGGTAAAATACAAACACAATCCGCTCGGAAATTTGAAAAATAGCAGTCCCATCAACGGCATCATAATGAACATCATGTTGCGCATCATTCGGCTTTGCTCATCGGTCGGCGGCGGCATCGTAATAATCATCTGCGTCAAAAACAGCACCACCGTCAGCACCGGCAACAAACTGAAATAAGGTCCGAGCCCCATTCCTTGTCCGGTATTGAAACTCACCCAGCCGATTCCATTCCAAAACGCACTCCAATCGTAAAGCATATCCGGTGCGGAAAGATCACTACACCAGCGCACCGACGAGGAAATTAACGGGGCACCGTAAAGACCCGCATCGACCGCCAACGCCTTGTACAGTCCGATGAAAATAGGAATCTGGATAAAAATCGGCAAACAACCGCTTAATGGATTGAAATTATGCTTTTGAAACAATTCCCGCTGCGCTCTTGACCGGGCATGCATATCGTCCTTGTATTTTTCGGCAAGTGCTTTGAGTTCCGGTTGAATTTCCTGCATCTTGATTGCCCCGCGTGCCTGCTTGATGCTCATCGGCAACAAAACCAATCGGACGCAAACCGTCAGCGCAATGATTGCCAAGGCGTAGGGCAAGCCGAGCCAATGAAGGAAATGCAAAAATGCCAGAAGCGGTTGGGCAACAAACCAAAACCAACCGTAGGAAATCGTTTCGCCGAGTCCGTACTCCGCAAGGATAGCAGTGTCCTTCGGACCGGCAAAGACGGTATAAGAATGTTCAATCGCTTCGTTCGGCTGCAATTCCGTCGGTTTACTCCACAGCCGGAAGGAGATGTTGGTTAATGTCCGCCATTCCGTATTTTTGGCACCGACTCTGATCGGAAATATCTTGCTGTGCCACATTTCGTTGTCGGCAATTTCCGTGTCCGATCTGTTCGGCATCAACGTACATTGGAAAAAGCGGGAGTCCACGCCGATATAGTCCGGCGTGTTGTCGATCCACGGATTAATCCAGTAATTGGGGACTTTGTCGATATGAACGACGTTGCTGGAAACGACACTCCCTTTGTTGCCGTGAAGCCGAACAACGATGTCGCGGATTCCATACGAGCCCCAGTCGGGTCCCATTTTGAGGGCATACCAACCCCCTTCCAGCGGCAAACCGGTCGGACCATCCAGTTGATAAGCAATTTCTTGCGATTGCGTATCCAAATTCTTGATGGTAATGTCGAGCGTCAGTTCGTAACCGGCTCCGATTTTGAATTTCGGATCGGCATCCTCTCGTTTTCGGAGGCGGTACGTTTTGAGGACTTCGAGATTCCGTCCCGGAACGGTACGTCGAAAGACGGCTTCGTTTTCCTGTACGGAAAGAACTTCCCAAAGTTCATTTCGGAGACCAACACCGTCCAATTCTCGTTCGAGGGTTGCATCCGGCGGAAGCACTCCGCGCCGTTTTGAATTATCAACTTTCTGACTATCCGGCTCCGGTAATTTTTCGCCGTTAATCTGTTGCAACGTCATGAGAAAGGAAAGTTGATCAGACCGTTCGTCCACGCCCCGCAATCCTCCCATGGAGCGGTACTCTTCGTAACTTTCTGAGACATTTTCGGGACGGATCAAGTCCATCGGATATTGAGCGAGTTGGATTCGCTGCTCGATTTTGTTGCCGTTGCGAACGACGGTCAGGTCAACATAATCTCCCGGCTTTGTGTGTTGCAACGCCTTGCGGAGGTCGGCAAACGTTTGAACTTCGACGGTTTCCGGTTTTCCGGTGCTTCGGTTTTGCAGGGCAACTTGAACGATTTTGTCGTCGATTTTCAAACCGAATTTGTCGGCAGGAGTACCGGGTCCCACAACTTGGACAGTAACGCCGTCGCCGGATAATTCGGCAAGGTTCTGATCAGCAACAATTTGACCGAGATAGCCGGAAAGTTCCTGCACATCCCGATATTGGTTCGTGTTCAGTTCGATTCGGCTGGGTGCCGCACCACGATTGGTCAACGTGACCAACATCCTGTAGGGGCTGTTGGAGTCCATTGAACCGAGCGTTACCCAGGCGGGTTCGGCTTTGGTTTCCGCAACGATTTGTTCGGCGTGTTCGGGATCATCGGGATCGGTCTGCTGAACCTGTTCGACTTGTTGGTTCGGTTCGGGATTGGGCGGAACAATCGGTGCGTCGGGATCAACGGGAGCGGGACGCGAGAGTAGAATCCAGATGAGGAGAAAGCCCATCATCATGAGGAAAAATGTATGATGATCCCGATTGCGTCGGTTCATGTCGGGAAGGAGTGATTGCATTCGCGGAGGATGGAGAAAAGAGCGGAAAATCGGGCGGTATCGTGATTTGACCATTCTATCCTGTTTGGGATTCCTGACAAGGACGGCGAAAGTTATGGAAAACGGTACGCAATCAACTTGTAAAAATGGGAAAAACAGCGTAAAATGACTGCCGATATGACATCATCAGTGGATCATCACCAACGGCGAATCCAGATATTGACGAAAGCCTTTGCGCTCTTTGCGGAAGAGGGCTACGCCGGTGTTACTTACCAAAAAGTTGCAGATCGATGCGGAATTTCCCGAACCGCCATTTACAAGTATTTTCAAAACAAAGAAGAAATTTTCCTTTATGCCGTTAAATTGGCAACCGATAATTTGACGACGCTCATCGAAAACACGCTCCGTCATCACGAAGGCACGTCTCTTGAAAAATTGGTGCGAGTTCTACGAGTGATCGTTCGTTTGCTTGCGGATAACCGAATTTTTTTGACCGTTATTTTGGATTTTATTTTGACGCAAAAACAGCACGGCAAAGACATCCGCCGCCAAGTTCGTCGGCGCACGTTCGGATTGAAACATCTCTTGACCAAACTATTACGTGAATCTGCCTCCGCCGGCGAACTGCAAGTTTGCCAAATCGAAATGGTTGCCCATCATCTTTACGGGATGTTGGAATCATTTATTCTCAATTTGACCGTAACCGGCATCTTGGACGAGAAGGATTGCCTCGAATTGATCGACGGTTACATCGAACAACTCAAAGGAAAACATCCCCCTGTTAACGCTTGTTGATCAGCGACAAGATTTCTGCCCGGCTGGAAGGATTTCGGAGGAATCCGCCGCGCAGTGCCGATGTAATACACGACGCCCCCGGTTTTTTCACGCCGCGCACCGTCATGCATGTATGTTCCGCTTCGACAACCACCGCCACCGCTTTTGCCTTCAATTCCCGATAGAGCAGTTCGGCAATATCTTCGGTCATGCGTTCCTGAATTTGCGGACGATGCGAAAAAACTTCGACGACCCTCGCTAGTTTACTCAGTCCGATCACGCGTCCGTCGGGAATGTAACCGATGTGAATGACTCCCATAAACGGCATTAAGTGATGTTCGCACACACTGTTAAAACTGATGTCCCGTACCAGTACGATTTCGTTATAATTTTCGCTGAAAAACTTTTTCGTATGTATAGCAGGGTCTTCGTGCAATCCGCCGAAGAGTTCTTGATACATGCGTGCGACTCGGTGCGGCGTTTCACTGAGTCCTTCTCTGTCAGGGTCTTCACCAATGGCGAAAAGGATTTCTCGAACAGCGGCGGCGATGCGGTCTTTGTCGATAGGATTCTTTTTTGGAAGCATTATTGTTAATCGAGATGCGTTCAACGAGGAACAATTATACCCACAAACGTAAGCAAATAAAGAGAACGGATCCGAACCATCGTTTATTTGATGACGTTTCCCTTTCGGTACTCTGCCCAGACGTTTTCGAACCAGTTGTCTTCCGATGGAATCGGACGCACCGGCTTCCAATCGCATCGGCATTCCATTGAGTCCGCATCCAATGCAATTTCGCAAACACTCTCCGACAATTTGCCGTCGTCCAGCGAAAACCGAAACGTTTCGGGAAGCGACGCAATCGGAAGTTTACCGTTTTTGTCCTGCACAAGATACGACCCGCGACTACCGCCGCCCTTGCGGATGTATTCCCGGATCGCACAGAGATAAACGTACTGCGAAATCAAAATATCCCGAATAGAAAAAGCGAGCGGAATCTCCAAATTTCTCGTAATCTTTGTTTCTGAATCAAAGGATTTTATATCGGCAAGACATTCCTGTATTGCCCGTTCGATTTTGTCCAGCGAGCGAATATGCGCTCCGCAATCGGTCATCCGTTGCCGCATTGCCATACATCGGTCAGCAAGGTTGGACTCCGCTCCTCGATTTGTAGCAAAGGAATGAGCCAACGCAAATTGTTCCATAAATTGTTTTTGGACTGCCCAAGTAAATCCTCTAACAATTTTCGGCTTCCACGTATAATTAGCGGCAATAAATTGAGCGGCACGCAAACTGGTTACTTGCGTCGAGTTGAGCGCACTGCCGCCGGGACGATACACACCGAAGGCACCATTTGCCTCCCCCACCGGAAAAAAGTTCCGAATGTTGCTCTCCGACCAAATGTTGCCGAGCAATCCGCCATTGTTATGCTGCGCACACACGGCAATTTCCAGTGCGTCCGTGTACAAATCAATGCCATGATCCTTGTACAACTGAATAGCCTGCGGATTCATGTGTGCCAATCGGTCAATCGGTTTGCCGAAAAGCGCATTCGATTTTTCCAAATAAGTACGTGTTTCGCTGTTGCATAAACTAAAATCGAGTTCACCATTACTCTTGCGGCATGCCGACGAATTACAACGGAAATCGAGCCAAACGTGCCGACTTTTGAGGACAGTCTCGTTGTAAACCAAGATGTCGATGAGGGAGGAACCCTCATTTTCGATTTTACGCGGATCGAAGGGCCACTGATAACCTTTCAGAAAGACGGCATCCATCATTTTTCCCGGTGAGTCGAAGTATTCGGTCAAAAATTCTTTCGGATCGCTGCCGTCAGGGTTCACCGAAACATAACAAGGAAGAACTTGCTGATACGTACCGGAAACATTCCATCGAAATTTGACCGAAGCGAGTCCGTACTGCGATTCGGTCAGATTGATTCCCTTCGCACCCGCTTCGTACATCATTCCTGATGTACCTGTTTGACATGCAGGATAGACGGAATCGTAATACATTCCTGCTGGTCCGCCGACCGCCCAAACGACATTGGTGCAGTTGAAAAGCGTAAACCCCATGTTAGGAGCGTCGGTCTTGTTCAAATCAATCGCCAGCAGACCGATAGCGTATTTCTCTCCGTCCGATGTTTCTTCCGTCAATAGGGAAATGACTAGAAAGCCGTCGAAGATTTTGATTTTCTTGGCAACAACTTGCTTTGCCAGTTTTTCCGTCATAAACTTGGAGGTGAGCGGACCGGCGGAAGTCGCACGTTGCCGAGGGTCGTGATCGGTCTTGTAACCGATGTATTCGCCATATTTATTATGCGGAAAAGGAACGCCGATGCTTGCCAACTTGCTAAAACATCGGGCGGAGAGTGCTGCTTCGATGAGGGCAATGTCGCCGTGCATTGCGCCGCCGGCAAAATAAGTTTTCGCCATTTCACCAACAGAATCGGGAACATCGCCGCTGAGCGTAATTTTGTAATACGTCTGTTTGTCCGAACCGGTGTTTCGGGACGTTCCCATGTTTACGCCTTCGGTAACGATAGCAATGTCGTGTTGTCCGAGATCGTAAAGAGAGTCCGCCGCATTGAAACCGGCACAGCCGGTGCCGACGACAACGGTGTTGAGACTATACACATCGATGTCGATGCCGCCAATTTGAATCGTATTTTTTCGCATTTTGTGTGGGTGCTTGCCGATGTATGAAATTAAGGTAACAATATACCAAAGAACCAACTTTATTATCCCCATGCCCTCTTTCCGTATTTTAATTTCATTGGCGACGTATAACGAGCGAGGCAATTTGCCGACGCTCGCCGCACAGATTTTCGAGTTTGCTCCCGAAGCGGACATTCTCGTTGTCGATGACTCTTCTCCCGATGGCACTGCCGATTGGGTCGAAGAGCAAATGCAGACCGATGCCCGATTCAAACTGATCAAGCGGACCGGCAAACTTGGTCTCGGCAGTGCCGTGCTGTCCGCAATGGATTACGCCGTCCAAAACAACTACGAATTTTTGATCAATATGGATGCCGACTTAAGTCATCCGCCGCGATTTCTTCCGGCAATTCGTTCCAAAGCCGAAGAGGGCTTCGATGTCGTGATCGGTTCCCGATATGTTTCCGGCGGCAGCATCGAAGGTTGGTCTCTGACTCGCCGCGTGATGAGTCGAGCGATCAACATTTATGCCCGATGCCTGCTCGGCTTGAAAACACGGGACAACAGCGGCTCGTACCGATGTTACCGCGTTGCCCTGTTGAGTCGGCTTGAACCGCCATCGGTTCTTTCGCGGGGATATTCCTTTTTTGAGGAAATCTTGTACCGGCTCCGCAAATTGGGCGGAACGTTTGCGGAGGTTCCGATTACTTTTGAAGAGCGGCGTATGGGACAATCGAAACTGAACGTGAAAGAAGTTTTTATCGCTCTGTGGTTATTGCTGCGAATTGGGTTGGGGCGGCTTCATTCATAAACCGAATGATTTTCCTGAGAGATCAATATTTTTTCGGGTACTCTTGCCAACGCTACCGTTTTCCGGCATAATATCCGAAACTGTACGTACAGTTTGCTTTTTCATTTCATTCACCCCTTAAGGAGTTATTCATGGAACGTCGTGATTTTTTACGCACTGCCGCTCTGTCCACATTGGCGGCGGTCTCATTGTCCCCACTCTCGCATGGACAAAACGGAGCACTCTTGCAACAATTACGTGCAAGAAAGAAGATTCCCATCGCTGTACAACTTTATTCCGTCCGTAATATGGCATCGAGAGACCTCGCCGCCGTACTCGAAGGAATTGCCAAGATGGGCTACGATGGTGTCGAATGTGCCGGCTACTACGGCAAGGACGCAAAGGACATCCGAAAGATGCTGGATGACAACGGTTTGAAATGTTGCAGCACCCACACCGGACTCGGCGAGTTACGCGGTGACCGGTTCGAGAGAACCGCCGAAATCCATAAAACGCTCGGCGCACAGTTCATGATTGTTCCCGGCGGTATCGACGGCGACCTGCACGATGTCGAAAAGAACAAACGAATCGCTGAGGAATTTAACCAAATTGCCGAAAAAGCAAAGCCGCTCGGTCTGTTCATCGGCTATCACGCCCACGGCGGCGATGCCAGAGTGATCGAAGGCATTCCGGCTTGGGAACGCTTCTTTGACGCAACTTCCAAGGATGTCATCATGCAGATGGATGTCGGCAATTACAAAGACGGCGGCGGCGATCCGTACAAGATGCTCGAAAAATTCAAGGGTCGGTCGCGAACGATCCATTTGAAGGAAGCTGGTCGGGGCAATCCGATTATCGGCAGCGGCGAAGTCGATTGGGAACGAGTGTTCAATCTGTGTGAACCTGCCGGCGGCACCGAATGGTATGTCGTTGAAGACGAAGCCGGACCGGACAACCTCGAACGTATCGAAAAATGCATCGTTGCCCTGCGCGGAATGGGAAAATAACCACACCGCAGATAGATGTGCCGTGAACGCCAGAGGGTATCCGCCCTCTGGATTCTCCAAGTTTTGCTCTACACCCGTTTGCATTTTTTCGTTATCATTGTGGTACGATGGGTACGTTGTTTTGGGTATATTTTGCAGTGATCCTCATACCATATGCCGAAGGGGCATTATTTGCCCTTTTGTTGCGGGAGATTTACGCACGCCATCCTCTCCCCTTCTTTGATCCTGATACTATTCCTCGAAAACGTTCTAAATCCAAAGCCGAAGTGCAGGAAACGGCAGACGAATCCGTTATCAGCGGCGTTATCGATAACGGAGAACCTCAAATGGGCAACAATGAGGAACTCCCAACCTCTTCGGATGTCCCGCCTACCGAATCGACCGAAGATGAAAATACATCCGTACCTTCCGTCGTCAGTGTTTTTGATGGTTCGGGAAACGTTCCTCAAAATTTGCAGATCAATGATGTTCTTAATTCGATGACGGCGGAATCGTCGGCAATTGTCCCGAACGATCTTGAACACCGAATCGAAGAGGCGGCACTTCCAAAAAACGAGTTTTCATATGAATTCCAAGAAGATCAGAATCTCAACGATTTGAATGATTTAGCAGCGTCACTGTTGAAAACACCCATTGATTTCTCTCAAGAAGATGAGGTATCCCCGGAAATATCCGATCCGATCTCTCCGATGGCAAAGGAGTTGTTAGGCGACAATTTTGATTTCGATGCGCTCCAAAAGCAGGCGAAGCAATCGTCGGAGGCTCTTGTTTCTCTTAACGAGACCAACGTAGAAATGATGCTCGATATTCAAGAAGACGAGGCAGGAATCGTTCAGGTATCGAGTCCTTTTTCTCTCGCGGATTCAATCCCATTGGCGGATTTTGCTACACCGCAAACGGTTTTATCGACATTTTCCGACGATTGGGTTCAGGAGTCAGGCAACACCGTCGAATCAGCGGAAGGAGACATATCGAATTTTTGTTTCTCCGAAGAATCTCAACCGATGTTTGTCCGAAAGAAGAAGGCAAATTAAAACACGTGGAGATACATTAGTCTGCGACCGCATCCATGATGCTGTCCCAATTCGGTTCGTCAAACTTCTCTTCTTTTTTGCCGAGCAGTTGCGATAAAGTCGGAATCGGGGGAAATTCCAACACGCCCGGTAAATGCGGTCGGGAAACACTCGGCGAAGCAGAAAGCGACCGAACTCGACCGTGAACCACGTCCCGATGGCAATCCCAGCATCTCATTCCGCTCGTTTCGTAACTGGCTGCCGATACCTCGGACATCCGCTCCTCATGGCATCGCAGACAGTTTTCCTGCACGACCGGAGCGGCAAAAGAGGACATCGGCATGGTCTGCGATTCGGTATGGACTGTGAAAACGTAGGCATGTTTCAAACCGTCGATGGCTTTGAACGCATACTCGCGGGCAAAAGATGTGTGCGGAAGATGACAATCGTTGCATGAAACATCCCGACCGTGCGAAGAGTTCCGATGGGAAACGTAGGCATCCGTCATCACGTGGCAATTCATGCATGTATCCGGCGAATCGATCAGGTACGTCGTTGTACGGGCGATGTGTGCCAAGAGCAAACCGGTACCGCAGAAGATTCCCAGCAGAATCATGGCAGGAACCCGAAGTTTGGGACGGAGAAAACTCAATTTCAAAACGGCGATAACGAGGTTGTGGATTTGTTGAAACATCGTCTTTGTTTTCCAATGAAGATCAGTCCTTCTCTATACCCATTATATTGTCTGCCGCTACGCAAAACAAGTGGGGACAACCCTCTATTTCCATTCAGGTCATCACTCCTTCGTGAGTGACCTAGAAAAAAAAAACTGCCGCGATACAATGATAATAAGAAGTAGAAACAATTCTTGCCTCTTAACATGACCTAACAAGGGTGACCACATCAACACTCGGTATCATCAGCGACACGCATGGACTCTTGAACGAAACCGTTCTTGCCGTACAACTTTTTCGGGAACATGATGTTCAGACGGTCATTCACTGCGGCGACATGGGAAGCAGTGCCGTGATAAGGGCATTCCAAGGAATCGAAACCCATTTCGTTCTCGGCAATATGGACGGCGAAAGCGAATCGCTTCGGCTTGCCGCCGAAGAGACCGGCAACCAACTCCACGGTTGGTTTGGCTCGATTGAACGGTCGAGTAAACGAATCGCTTTTTTACACGGTCACTTGTCCACTCAATTTGAACAGGAACTAGAAAACGGAAATTGGGATTTGATGTGTTTCGGGCATACCCATGTTGCCTCATTGCAGATGCATGGTTCAACCTTGCTTCTCAATCCAGGTGCATTTACACGGGTGTTTCGTCCGACCGTCGCCGTCGTAACGCTTCCTGATATGACCATCGAACGGTTTGATATTCGTGTCGCTTGACGCACACCGAGGATTCGTCTATCATGAACGCAGCCGCGCCCAAGCGGCTAAAACGCAAAGCGTATTCCCTCTCCTTGTGACCTTTGTACCTTTGTGGTAAAAAATCGAATTAACCACAAAGACATAAAGGGCACAAGGGAAACACGAGGACAAATATCCCTAAATTGGCATTGCACAGTATAACTCTCGAAAACGTTTTCCTGTGTTAGTGCTCGATTGGAATAGACCATTACACACTCCCTCCACGTGCATACGTCTTCAGGTGAAACCGAAAAATCTCTATATTTCAATTCTCGATGTTATACCGCTTGATTTTTCGGTCCAGTGTCGTTCGTTCGATCCCAAGTTGTCTCGCTGCATGACTTTTATTCCATCCGGTATATTCCAGTGTACGGATAATGTGATTTCGTTCTACGTCATCCAATGAGAGTGGTATAAACATATCCCTTTCTTGTTTTTCGGGCGCAAGAACCTGACTCTCTCCCGTCGTATTCAATTTTGAAAGGAGCAAATCCTGAGACATGACAAATGGTTCCGTTCCGAGAACTACCGCACGCTCAATAATGTTTTTCAATTCACGGACATTGCCGGGCCAGCGGTAACTCATCAACGTTTGCATCGCATCAGGATGAAATCCTGTGTATTTTCGCCCCGTTTCATTGCAAAAACGGTCCAGAAAGTACTTAGCAAGAACCGGTATGTCCGTTTGGCGTTTCCGAAGCGGTGGAACAATGATTTCCAGTACACGAAGTCGAAAGAATAGATCATGCCGGAATCCTCCTGCTGCTACATCTTTTTCCAAGTCGCGGTTTGTCGCCGTGATAATGCGCACATCCACTGTAACAGTGGCATTCCCTCCGACTCGCTCAAAAGCGCTGTTTTCCAATACTCGGAGCATTTTCGCTTGAAGATTCGGAGTCATTTCACCGATTTCGTCGAGGAATAACGTTCCCGAGTCTGCGGCTTCAAATTTACCGATCTTGCGTTCGGTTGCGCCCGTAAATGCACCCTTTTCATGTCCAAACAGTTCACTTTCCAAAAGCGTTTCGGAAATTGCTGCACAATTCAGACAAACAAACGGCTTCGATTTTCGGGGACTTGCCAGGTGGACGGCTCGGGCGATCAATTCTTTTCCGGTACCGCTTTCGCCGCGGATCAGCAATGCCGTCTTTCCTTCGGCGGCGCGGGTTATCAAATGATGTACCATTTGTATTTGCGTACTGTCGCCGATAATCTCGCTGTGCATTTGCAGCATTTCCCGAAGACTCACGTTTTCTTTTCGGACCTGCGTCAAGTGCGTTGCCAATTCCTTTTGCTTGTTGATATGCGCCAACGCAACTCCGACGGTATCTGCGATTGCCAATGAGTATTCGAGGTCGGATTCATCTAAACTACGGTCAATG
>Ga0082212_10005505_pt1 | contig 17239 bp, 14 predicted proteins | sample TergutNt197P3_FD_71548 | JGI IMG/M metagenome (GOLD analysis project Ga0082212, IMG submission 71548) | Neocapritermes taracua P3 segment gut microbial communities from Petit-Saut dam, French Guiana - Nt197 P3 | ecosystem: Host-associated > Arthropoda: Insects > Digestive system > Gut ... | reverse complement strand
TATAGAAAGAGTAAAGGGGGGGGGGGGGCCGTTTTGTTTTCCGGCCTCATAAACAACATAGATTTTAAAAGAAAATTTAATTTAGAAAATCTTGTTTTTTTTGTCGCCCCCGGGGGGGGGGGGGGGGGGGTATCGTAACCCTTTATTACAAAAGGACTTACGGAAGGAAAACGCTTTTACCCTTGTCGAACTTCTTGTCGTCATCGCAATTATCGGTATGTTAATTGCCCTTCTGTTGCCTGCCGTTCAGGCAGCCCGTGAAGCTGCCCGACGAATGCAGTGTGCCAATAATATTCGGCAACTTGCCATTGCCATGCAAACTTATCACGACACACATAACGAATTTCCCTGTCAGGGCGGGCAAACAAAACTGCCAGCCAACAGACACGAGCGTATCGGTCCCTTTGCGATGTTTCTGCCATACATAGAGCAGACATCAGCTTGGGAAATGGTTGTCATAAGTCAAACAAAACGGGCGGACGATTCGAATCATCCTTATCGAGCTCCATGGGAAAGGGGTAGGGAAGTAGATGGAGTTCCGACTCCCAACCCTTGGTTACGACCTATTCCAGCATACAGATGTCCTTCTGATGGAGCCAAATTAGCGGAAACAGATTCGCAACCGACTAATTTTCGGATCAATCGAGGCGATATGCCTTCGAACTGGGACTGGAACAACCACCGTGGACTGTTCGGTGACGGACGTAAAAGTAGTGGAATTCTTTCTATGGGATCCGCTACTGACGGTACGTCCAACACGATGGCTTTTGCCGAAGGGGTGATTGGAATGCCAAGTAACAGAGGGATGATCAAAGGGGGAACCGCCTGGCAAATGAATGGAGCCAATTTGAAGACCAATCCCAATGCGGATAAACCGGTCATTCCGCAAGAGTGGTTGGCTGTTCGCGGACAAGGTCAATCGTTCCATCCCGATGTACAGTTCCTTAATGACGGAGATAATAACGGTGCCAGACATGTCGGTCGCCGTTGGGCAGATGGTTGCAATTCTAACTCCGCTGTTTACACGATTCTCCCGCCGAATAGTCCAACGGTTACTCGTTCAAACAATGCTGACGGTACGGAACACTGGGCGATCGTCGCTGCCAGTAGTAATCATCCTGGCGGTGCAGCAGTAGTCTCCATCGACGCTTCGTACAAATTCATTAACGATTCCGTCAATACTGTCAATGCAGGTGTTTCAAGAAAACCGGACTACACGAATATTTCAGGATTAAGCCTGGCTTTCGATTATCTGACAGGGGCTCCAGAAGCTAACCCAGAGTATTACAGCGGTCAGTCGCCTTATGGCGTTTGGGGGGCTTATGGTACCCCGGCGAGTGGCGATAGTGCGTCATTTTAACCACAACTAAGAGCGGCGGGACCTTACGTCCCCGCCGCTCCATTACTCCTTCTCTCTCGCTTTGCGGCTAAAATGCAAGCGAGATAAAGGTTTTTAACACACTAACACCAGTTTTATCATGCAACACAAAACTTTTTTCAGAACTGTTCTCCTCGGTCTTTTCGTCCTTGTCTTGACGGGTTGTAACAACCCTGATGCAAAATTCGCAAAGGTAGAAGGAATTATCACTTACAATGGCACAACAGTCGAAGGTGCATCTGTTACTTTTGCGTCTGCCGATGGCGCATCTGCTACTGGAACGACCGATGCAAACGGAAAATATACGTTGACTTCGTCGGGTGCCGCCGGTGGGGGATCGGGCGCACTGCCGGGCGACTACACGGTCATTGTGAAGAAAACGCAAACGGTATCCACGCCTGACCCGGATGAAGAAGCACTTGAAAAAGGACAAATTACCTACGAACAGTATCAACAACGTATGGCGGCAAAAGGTCCGAACGCTGGCACGAAAATCACCCGCACGGAGTTACTTCCGAAGAAATATGGTGAACCCACTTCAGAACTCAAGGCAACAGTAGTTAAAGGGAAGAATCCGTCGATTGATTTCGCCCTGACGGACTAACGCCCGTTTTACAGGCAATCGCCAAAGGACGGTTGCCTACCATTTTTATCCTTTTTTGCTAGGATAGTGTGCATGATACAATGCGATCTCTGTCCGCGACACTGTACCCTTGCCGAAGGGCAAACAGGTTTTTGCGGTGTGCGAACGATTCAAAACGGTCGGATCGTTTCACTTCCCTATGGTAGTACTACGGGCTTTGCCGTTGATCCGATTGAGAAAAAGCCGCTCAATCATTTTTATCCCGGCTCGAAAATTCTGTCGTTCGGCAGTATCGGTTGCAACTTGGCTTGCACTTTCTGCCAAAATGCCAGCACCGCACAGTCCCGCGATGATTCTCTCCTTACAACATCGGCAACGCCCGATGATGTTGTCCGATTGGCAAAGCAACACCACTGCGAAAGCGTCGCTTTCACGTACAACGAGCCGATTATCACGGCGGAATACGTCCAAGATATTGTTGCCGCTTGCCGAAGTGCTGGCGTGAAAACGGTTGCCGTCTCCAATGGTTTTATTTCAGAAACTCGCCGCTCCGCATTTTTCGATGCGATGGATGCCGCCAACATTGATCTCAAAAGTTTTTCCGAATCGTTTTATAGGGACTACTGCGGCGGTGAACTCGAACCGGTAAAAGAAACGCTCCGATATTTAGCAAAATCGAATACTTGGCTTGAAGTTACGACGCTCTTGATTCCAACGCTGAATGATTCCGATCAGGAAATCGGCGAACTGTGCGATTGGTTTGCCAAAAATCTCGGCAGAGAAGTTCCGCTTCATTTTTCGGCATTCCGACCGGCGAACAAGTTGCAGACGCTTCCGCCGACACCGCCGCAGACATTGTTTCGTGCGAGAGAAATGGCGATGTCGTCCGGCTTGCGATATGTTTACACGGGCAACATTGACGATCCGGCAGGTCAATCGACGTACTGTCCGCAGTGTGGTCAGACGGTCATTTTCCGTAACCGCTATACCGTTGAGGAGTACGAAATCGACGAGGAGTTTTGCTGTAAGTATTGCGGACAAACGATTGCCGGTTGCTTTGAAGTATGACGAAAATGTGTGTTTTACCGCATAAATTGAAAACGGAAACATTACATCTCGTCCGTTGGATACAGGATCGAGCCGATGCGGACGATTGTTGCGCCTTCTTCTATCGCCATTTCAAAATCGCCACTCATTCCCATCGACAATTCCGAGAGCAAAACATTTTCCGGCAATCCTCGTTCCTTCGCAAACTCCGCTGTTTTTCGCAACAACTCAAACTCGCGGCGAACCTGCGACTCGTCCGATTCCAAACCCGCCATTCCCATCAACCCTTCCACGAGGACATTGCTGTACGTTCCCAATCCGTCCAACACTTCCAAAACTTTGTCCGGTTCGATACCGTGTTTTTCCGTGTCATGCGAGATTGCCGTTTCCAGCAAACATCGAACTTGCGGCAGTTGCTCCTCTTCGGCAATGCGATGAATCGCCTCCGCAAGCCGAAGCGAATCGAGCGAATGAATCAACGCCGTAATAGGAAGAATCTTACGTGCCTTATTGCGTTGTAGCGTGCCGATCAGATGCCACCGTATCGGCACGTCGGCATAATACTGTGCCTTTTCGAGCAGTCGTTGCGGTCTTGCTTCGCCGAAATCATGGCAATCGGCAGCGAGCAGTGCTTCGATCATTCCATCGCCGGGTTCGGCATACTTGCTGACGGCAAGCAGTCGGACATCGTTGCCGGTGCGTCCGCTTTTGACGGCAGCCCGGTCGATGCGTTGCCGAACTTCCCGAACTTTCTCGGCAATCTGATTTTGAAATTCATTGTTGCTCATGATTGTTTCATGCGGTTAAGTTAATTTTACCACAAAACGGCAGAAACGCCCTCCGTGTTTCCTTTGTCCCCTCTGTGGTAAAATATGAACATGGAGGACGCGCAACCCTCTAACCCACAGGAAAATCTTATGAATATCCAAAATTGTATTACCGCCGGAATCATATCGCTGTCGGCGATCTGTTCGTTTTTATTACTCTCCGTTCAGTTGATGGCACAAGAGGCGAAACCGAAGACCGTTCATGTCCGAACCAACGTTGCCCATCGCGGACATTCGTTCATCGCCCCGGAAAACACGCTTGCCGCCTATCGGGCAGCAATCGTTGCTGGTGCCAACGGCGGTGAATGCGATGTCTATCGCAGTGCAGACGGTGTCGTGTTTCTTTCCCATGACAAATCGCCGAAACGAACGATGGGAGGTAGCGACGGCGACTTGACGCAAATGACCTTCGAGCAAATTCGGCAATTCGATGCCGGTAGTTGGAAAGGGGAAAAATTCAAAGGAGAAAAAGTGCCGACGCTGGACGAATACTTACAGTTGCTCAAAGAGACGCAGTGCTATCCGGTCGTTGAAATCAAACAGGTCGGCATCGAAGCCGACGTGCTGGAATGTATTCGCAAAAACAAAATGACGGAAGTGACAACGATCATCGCTTTTGACGAAAAGGTTGTTGAAGTGATTCGTCGATTGGAACCGAAAATTTGTGTTGCGTGGTTGTACAGCGAAAATTTGAAAGACAAAGGCACGCCGGAAGAGAATGCCGAACGGCTTGCCGAATTCATTATTCAGCGTTGCCGAAAACTGGACGTTGCCGTCATTGATTTGGCACACGGACTTCTTTCGCAAGAATTGGTGAAATTGTTGAACAAAGCAGACATCCATGTCTGGACTTGGACAGTGAACGACGAGGCAGAAATGAAGCGGTACCTCGATTGGGGAGTGGTGAGTATTACTACGGACAAGCCGGACGTTCTGGCGAAGATTTTGAAAGAACGAGATAAAATGCTGTAAATTGTATTTGTCCTAAAACTGGCGGACTCTCCGGCGGACTTGCGTCCGCCGTATACGGGTCTTGCAACGTAGAGAAAAAAACACTATCATGAACGTGTGTGAGTATTCCCAATCGTTCGTTTTTCCTATGAACTCCTCTGCTCTTCGCTTTTTCGTATTCGTTTGCTTCGGGGCAATGTTGTGTTTGCCGACAATCCTGCTGGAATCCACGCAGGCACAAGGAAGGAACATGTTTGAAAAAAGAAACAGTACTTCTCCGCGCGAAACTCTGGCTCCGTCGGGGGAGATTGATGATAGAATTAAACGAATAGGCAACTCCTTCCAGAAGGGATTGAGTGGTGATAAGCCGCAGCAAAACCAAATGCTCGTGAATTTGGCTATCTTTTTGGGAGTGGCGGCAATGATGATTTCCGGTTTTCTCGGCTGGCAACTGTGGCGGCGAAAAAGAATGGAGCGTATGTTGAACGACCCTATGTTTCTCGTCCATGAATTGAATTCCGCCCATCAACTTTCCGAACCAGAAAAACGTTTGATGAAGGAACTTTCCGAAAAGAACTCGCTTCCCACTCCGCTTAAAGTTTTTGTCGAACCAAAATTTCTTTTGGACGCTTGGGACAATGATACCTTCACCGCTTCGCAGCCGATCTTACAGCAACTGCTGTCGAAATTGTTTGATATTGTTAAAGTATCGGAATCCTCTCCCCAACTTTCGCAGGCGGGGAATTGACAACGGAAAACAAACAATCGACAATAGAGCGGCATGCAACCGCTCCTTCTCGTTTCCTATGGTGCGCCGGAACAGCAAGAAGATGTCGTTCCTTTTTTGAGCAATCTCTTTGCCGGTAAAAATGTTCCTGTCGAACGAATTGCGGCGGCAGTACAAAAATACGAACGGTTTGCGGCAAAGACCGGTCATTACAGCCCACTGAATGCCGAATGCCGAAAATTGATCGACGGAATTCGGCGTGAATGTTGCTCTCACTCTAACCCTCTCCCAACGGGAGAGGGGACTCGGATTTACTGGGGTAATCTTTTTTGGCATCCGCTTTTGACCGATACGGTTGCCGAAATGGCGAAGGATGGTGTTGACCATGCCGTCTATTTTGCCACGTCGGCATTCGATTCCCCGGCAGGAAACCAACGTTACGCCGATGCATTGGAATCTGCACGCCGGGCAGTCGGGAAAAATGCTCCTATTCTCGAAAAATTGCCGCTCCCTTTCGATCATCCGCTCTTCATCGAAGCCCTGGCGGATATTTTGCTGTCTTCAAAACCGGAGTACCGGCTAAATCGTCTGCCGTCTGCTATCTTTTTTTCTGCACATAGTATTCCGCTCGCCGATGCTGCCCGATCTCATTATGTCGAACAGTTGCAATCGACATGCCGGTCGGTCATCGAAAAGAGCGGTATGGCGATTCCGTGGGAACTGGTCTATCAAAGCCGAAGCGGTGCTGCTGAGTATTGGCTTGGTCCCGATATTAAGGAACGGATTCGTGCATTGGCAACGGAAAAACGAATCGAGTCGGTCATTGTGGTTCCGATTGGTTTTTTCTGCGAGAATATGGAGACGGAGTACGATTTGGACGTGGAAGTCGGTGAATGTTGCACTGAATTGGGACTCAACTTTTTTCGGACAAGAGCGGTGGGAGCGATGCCGAAAATTTGCCGAATGATTGCGGAACTTATGCGATAAACGGAACGTTCGGGAGCATTTTCCAAAAAGGTGCGGCTTTTTTTGGAGAAACGGCGGAAGACAAGGGAAAATACCTGAAAATAAACACCGACAAAAAGCGGACGCACCCTTGGGCGGTACAACCCAAAACCGCTCTTGAAAAGTCTTGCCGAAAATGGTATGCTATCCCTAATCACGGACGGAGGGTACCGTAAAACAGACAACACGGAGGTTTTTGGTGAATCTTTTTCAAGAAGAGGATATTCAAGTTCAAGTTCGATGGATGGTGCGTCGGGATTTCGCACATGTGCTGGCGATAGAGCAGGAATGTTTCGAATTTCCCTGGACAGCAGAAGAGTTTCTACAATGTTTACAGCAGCCGAACTGTCTCGGGATGGTCGCCGAACACGAAGGACGAATCGTCGGTTTCGTCATCTATGAAACGCCAAAAAGTCGTATTTTTGTTACCAATATTGCGACTGATCCTGAATATCAGCGGCACGGCATTGCCCGACAGATGATCCAAAAACTCGTAACCAAAATGATTTACCAACGCCGGCACAAAATCGGTATTGAAATTCGGGAAACAAATTTACCCGCCCTGCTCTGTTTCCGTGCGTTAGGTTTTCGAACCGCCTTGATCCGCAAAAACTTTTACGAAGACCAAAGCGAAGACGCTTATGTTCTGCAATACCGGCTTGGTATGGAACATGTTGATCCTGTCTATGCGCCGGAGAATCGGACAGATTCGCTACTTGCAGGATAATTTTTTACCGCAATAAAAAAAGGGGACACGCAGCCTCATGCCGCATCTCCCCTAAAACGCTTAAACAAAACCTGAAAAGAAGCAACGAACATCATGCTCACGCCGCCTAATCGAGTGCTTGTTTACCTTGCAATAGGTTCGTTGAGCGAAACCAAAAGGGAAACTATTTTCGAGAAACCCAGTTTTCGGGGCGAAGCGTCCCCGTCTCGTCCATAGGTTGGCTTTGGTTCAACGATGCCCGTTCGTCTCCGGTGCCTCCTGCACCGCCTCCGAACTGGACACACATCTCCGGTGCCTCTCCCCATCCGTGGCGAAAGGTCGAAAATGTACCTCGGGGAATCCCTTCCCCTCACCGGTATTTATCGAATAATTGGCGTATCAAAATTGATTCCGAAAATTGACAAAATGCAAAAAACCGGCTTTTCCGTCCGCCGGTTGTACCGATTGGTCGGGTTATGTAAAATATACCGTAAATTCATAAGAAGCCAAAATAGGGAGTCTTTTCACGGAAAATCGTAACAGTGCCAGTTTCCATGACTCCCCACTGTCAATTCACGCGCATCAGGTCTTCATAATCTCGTGCCGTTCCATTGGCAAGGCAACAGTCGATAATGCGCCGTCCTAACGGATCAAGGTCCGGCTTGAGATACTGTTGAAGTTCACTATGAAAAAAGTCAATCAGTATCTTCGCCCCGGCATCGTAACCGGCAGTTCCCACATCCGGTTGCTCTTCCACCCGAAGCAAATATGCCGGAAGCAACACCCCTTCGACCTGCATCGTTTTGAGAGTGTAACCGAGCAAAGAGCAGCGAGCCGCCCTGAGTTTATCAGGGGGAAGTTCCGCCGTTCCCCGCCGTCCGAGATACTCACGAGCAATCCATTGCGGCATAAAACTGACCGCCCAGGCACCGACGTGCTGATTCGGTGTGAGTGTATATTGAACCTTCGGGGTGTTCCGTATTTGACGCAACAACAGATTGGCATGATCGACCATACAGCCGGTTGCAAATGGCCAATACGAGCCGACTCCTTCGCTGGACAACCCTTCCGTTGTGGTAATGCTCGGATTGGCGTGTCCTCTCGGTGCCACAAGCCGCCATAACCAAGCCAACGCCGGCGGTAAAAAATGCAGGTATCCCGCGATGCCGTAGGTCGGAATTTCCGAAGTACAGGGTGGAGAGCGAAGACCGAAGTTTCGAATCATCACGTTGACCGGCTTATTGACGATACCGGGGATCAAACGTCTCGGCAATACGACACGCGGATTCGGACAACGTACTCCCGGCTCGTCTTCGATATGCTCCCAAATCAGGCACGTCGAACGCGGTACCGCATCGAAATTCAGAAACAGCAATGGTTCCGAAGGATGAACGGTCAATGCTTCCAAATGCGGATCAGCACCGTATTGCGGAATGTGATCCACGCGGACAAACCAAGCGGCTTCGGCATCGTGGATGGTCAAATATCCCAAGCCGTCCGGATCGTCATAGGACATTGCCATGTCGTCCGTTACCGGTTGCAAGGTACAAGTCTGATTGAGAGTCAAACGGCGTTCTTCTCCCGTTACGATATTTTTACCGAGCCGGAGCCGACCATCGGTTTGCCGTTGGGGATATTCGAGCATTTCGCTCTTTCCCGACCCGCTCGCCCCTTCGTGCATCAGCGTTGTGACGTTGTCGTAAGGCGTAACGACCTGAACCGTTGAACCGTGAAGCGTTACTTGACTGTCCCCTTCACCGATGTTAAGCAGCACGCCGTACACCCCCTTTTTCGCACTGGGACCGGGATACAAGTTATAGGAAAAAATCTCGTGAATTTCGTCTGTTCGGTTATGCACGACGACTTGCCGACCGTCGAAATGGGTATGGCGAAACGGCGGTGCAAGAAAAATGATGGCTTCGACGTTAAAATTGCTCGGCACCGCTTCCGGCGAGAGAATTCCCTGAAGGTCGGCAAGGGCACCGAGAAAGAAACCGGCATTGGCGGGAGCGATCAACATTCCGCCGCGACCGCTCTCTTCGGAGAGCCCGCCGAGAATGAAGGTCATGACGGTGAGGTCTTGCTGTTTGAGCCAATCGAACGTTTCTGTCCGCACCGATCCGAACGGTACGCCGAATCGCTCTGTATAGGTGCATTTATCGGTGGGTTGGTCGTCGCCGATGACCATACAATCTGGGTCGCGGCGGCGCATAATTGCCTCGCTGTAATTGACAGAAAGCCCGTTTTTGCATCGGACGACGGTGGCTTCGGTGTAAAGTCCCTTACCGGGCGTGTCGTAGGCGACTTCGTAAACGTCGCCGTCGGTGTTTCCCATCGCCATTTGAAACACTTCTTCCCGATTTCTGGGAAAACAGACGGATTTTGCCTGTTCCAGTATGGCAAGTATCTCCGAGGGCAACCGCAGACCGCTCCAATTATCGACGATATTGATTGTTTGCATAACGGCGACATTATACCCGATAATCCGTTTTTAGCAATCGCAGTGCCGTTCTTATCCCTTGTCAGCATTTCAAAACGGGGTACACTTGTTAGACGAAAACTGGACATTTTATGGCACACATCACCGTTTCGACCCCCAAGGAGTTGCGCGACTTATGCCGCCGTCTGCAAGCGGCGGAAACGATTGCCTACGACACCGAATTCATCTCCGAAGGGAAATATCAGCCGGAATTGTGTCTCGTGCAGATCGCCGCCGGGGAACTCCTCGCATTGGTCGATCCGCTTGCCATTCCCGACTTGACCCCGCTCTGGAAACTCTTCTGCGACGGCAAACGGGAAATTATCGTCCACGCCTGCCGAAGCGAAATGGAATTTTGCCACCGAAGTATCGGTCGGATGCCGCCGCAATTATTCGACGTGCAAGTTGCCGCAGGGTTCGTCGGAAACGAATACCCTCTCGGCTTTTCGTCGCTCCTGAAACAATTTCTGCAAATTACGCTTCGGAAAACGGAAACGAGAACAACGTGGAATCAACGTCCGCTCACACCGCTCCAAATCGAATACGCACTGGACGATGTTCGGCATCTCGAAGCATTACGCCGAGTCATTCAAAAGCAACTGGTCAAACAAAAACGGTTAGATTGGTATTACGAAGAAATTGAGCGGGTCAAACTTCAATTAAAGACGTATTTTGAAACTCCGCAATGGCAATCGTTACCGAAAATATCGCATTTGCCGCCGCGTGAGTTGGCAATCCTTCGGGAACTTTGGCTTTGGCGGGATGGCTTGGCACAGCAACGCAACATACCGGCATCGCGAATGTTTCGGGATGATTTGTTGGTCGAACTCTCTCGGCGGCGGACGAACGACGAAAAAAGAATTGCGGCACTGCGAGGAATGCAGCGGCAAGATTTGGTACGGATTTTGCCCGATATTGTGCTTGCCGTCAGTCGGGGATTGGAATTGCCGGAGCCGGAATTACCCGCTTTGCCGTTGCGGTCGTCGTATCCGCAATATACGGTATTGACGCAGGTGTTGTATGCGGTTCTCGGTTCGATTTGCAAGCAGAATCGCATTGCACCGCTTCTTGTCGGCAATCCGAATGATGTACGGGAACTGATTGCCTTGGAATTAGGTACGTTGCCGAAGTCTGTGACTCCGCGTTTGGCGACGGGTTGGCGTATTGATCTGATTGGTTCATTATTGTTTGACTTGTTGCATGGTCGCAAATCGTTGCAGATCAATTACAATTCCGATGACGAACCGTTGGTCGTACGGTAGGCAATACTCCCTAAGGGTTTTTGTCCGTTTACGGTATAATATGCCACATCGCCCTCAATCGCCACTCTATGTCTCGCCTGCTTTATTTTTCGCTTCCGTTGCCGTTCCTTGCCGTGTGTTTCGTTATGATTGCATTGGATGGCATTCTGGGAAACGTCGACCCCGAAAAATTGGATCGGCAAATGCTCGTCCGAGTCATGCAGATACGAGACTTTCGCCAGTTTTCTCCCGAACTGGTCGAACGTTTGACTCTTCGAGCGGAACAAGAATTCGGTCGCCATTCTCCGAACAGACCGGTATTTGAGTTGCCCGCCTTGGAAAAAAGAGTTCACGTTTATTTCCAATCGCATCGGTCTGAACAACAGTCGTACTTGGAAAACAATTTAACATTGATGGCAAAAATTCGTTACATGCAATGGATGAATGCATACAAATCTTCTTCACGGATTCAGAAGGCGGAACTGATGAACGGTATTGTTGCAGATATGAATTACTGGCAAGAGATCTATTTTGATTATCTTCGGTTTTTGGGCGCACCGGAGCCAACGTCAACAGAACTGATTCAAAATTTTCAGCGAATGATCGAAGCCTTCAAAGTGAACGCCTCGCCGGAAGAGGTTATGCAGATCGATTCTTTTGCGAAGGACCTGAGCCGGATTTTGTTTGCTGGCGAAGTACAAAAGTCTATCCTGAATTTATTGCCGGACTTCCGATAACCCTGACGTGTCGGATCCCGGCGGAGAACCACAATTTTATTCGTATTCTGGTACAATACCAAATATATGGGCATCTTCGGCGATTTACGGGTTCTCTATCACATGGCACTGCGACCGATTCGCGGCAAAAGCCATGCGGAGAGAATGGACAATTTTTACAGCGGACAAGCGGCGGACTACGACGATTTTCGGCGGCGGCTCCTGCGCGGTCGGGAAGACCTGTGGCAAAAAATGCTCGCAGGTGCCCCTTACGACAACACCGTTTGGATGGATATGGGAGGCGGTACCGGCTCGAATCTCCATTTTTTCGGCGAGGCGATTGAAAAACTCCAAAAAGTGTACGTCGTCGATCTGGCAGGTTCACTCCTCGAAGTTGCCGATATGCGAATTCACGACAGCGGTTGGAAAAATATCGAAACGGCAGTTGCCGACGCAACAACGTTCACTCCGCCGGAAGGGGAAGTCGATGCCGTTACCTTTTCCTATTCGCTCACGATGATTCCCGACTGGTTCGCCGCTATTGACCATGCTTGGAACGTACTCAAGCCGGGAGGGCGAATCGGAGTCGTCGATTTTTATGTTTCGCGAAAACATCCTGAAGCGAATCATGTTCGACACAGTTGGATGAAGCGGAATTTCTGGACGACTTGGTTTGCGAGCGATAACGTTTTTCCATCGCCGGATCATGTGCCGTATTTGCACCGCAAGTTTAAGCCGATATTGTTCGAGGAACGGTTGACACGCATTCCGTTGTTTCCAAATCCGTTTTTCAAGATGCCGTACTATCTTTTTATCGGACAAAAGTGAGAGAACAAAAGCAAACACATACACATCCCTTGAATGAAAGCACAAAGGACACGGAGAAGGCACAGCCGTCATTTCCACGTACTACCATTCATCATACACCCGCTTCCCCTCGATTTCCGCACAGCGCATTGCGTCTGAAAGTCCTTTCAAAAAATCATACTTTTCGGCACGGCGAACGTCCGTTGGATCGACCGCTTGGAAATCGCATGACTCACCACGTGGCTGTTTGTCCAATCGTTCCACTCCGAGGCGCAAAAGAGCGAGCACTTTTTCGGTATCCTTTGCCGATTCAAGAATCGGACTCACTTCCGGGCGTGTGAGCGAAATGTTCCAAAGCGGCTCCGCTCCTGCCAAATCCCGAATCTGTTTCAACTCCGCATCGGTCAGCGGCGAACGACCGAATCGGTTGTTCGGATAGGCAGTATAATACGTCGGGTAATACGGAGCGTTAATGTCAATCCACGTCACAATGCGGTCAAACGACTCCGCATCGAGTTCTAATCCCTTCGCTTTTCGCAGTTCATCAATTTCAGGTCGCGGATGACCCTTGCGGAGAACTTCGACGATTCGGCTTTTGCTTGAACCCCAAGTCAGCGGTTCAAGTTTCTGCACCGGACCGGCACCCACCGCACTGATGAGTCCCTTGCTCCACAGTTCGACATAAGATTTATTGAAAATCAACGTCAAATCACCGGCAAGAATCGGCTTCTTTTCACCCTCTTGTCCATAATCGTGACAAGAAACACAGTATTTATCGAAGACCGGCTGCACTTCCTCGACGTAACTGAACAATCGTGTCTCACCGTACCACGGAGCAAGCGTTTGCACCGGTTTTCGCATAGCCATCGTCGAGTTCGACAGCGGCGGAAATGTCGTCAACCGATCTTCATGACAACCATAACAGCCGTTGACTTCGCCGGGACGAACCATCGTGCCGCTGCGCATCGACTGGATCATCATTCCGTTTTCGTCCAGAATTTGGAAATAGACGAACGTATCCGCCGGCACTTCAAACTGCACACTGCCGTCCGCTTCGACGGGCACCGTTCCGAGAATCCGCTTGTTGTTAAAATCTCTCCACGCCATACCGGGTGCCTGCTGACCAGTACCACCGTCGTAGGAGGGATGCGTCCATGACCGCTTCTCCGGCGATTCGACAACACGCAAAAACTTGACCGAACCCGGCTTGACGTTTTTCATGCCGAATCCTTCGTAAACATTAGAAACGTAAAACGTGCCGGTCGTCTTGGACAAGTCCGTCCGGTCAGCGATCACCGGTGGCGGTGTCGTTGGCACCACGGGCATCGGATCGAAACAGCCGGGACCGTCTTCGTGAATGAGCGTTTGTCCGTCGTCCGTATCGAGCAACCAGATTCCCGTGATGTCGTCTTTGCCGAGCGTTCCCGATGCCAGAAAAACCGAGTCGGAAATCGGATAAGGGTCTTCAAATTTTTGCCGCAGACCGGTAAATCGGTCGTAAAGATCAGTACCGCTTTCCTGCACAAGATCGAGTGCTTCCGGCGGATACGTTCGGAGAATCGGTGCTTTGCCGTCGAGACCAAGGCGGCGGTCAATCAAAGCGATTGCCCCCCACGGTTTGTCGTGGCACGAAGTCAACGTTGCCAGAAAAACGGAACTCGCACCCGGCAAAACTTTCGCATCAATCACGCCGCCGGGAGAAGCGGTGTTGTTGCCCCAGTAAATTGCATGGTTCGTGCCGTCGGGATTGGTCGTCCAAACACCCTGTGCGTCGCCGAAGTTTCGGTCAACGTATTCCCAGCGGTAATACATAATGCGACCGTCGGGCAACAGACTCGCATGCCCTTCAAAAAGCGTGCTGTGTCCGATCTGAATAATGTTCGAACCGTCGCCGTTCATTGTGAAAAGATTGCAAACGATGTGCCGATTGCACATGCAATACTTCGGTTCCCGTGTGGAACCAAAAACGATTTTTCCGTTCGGCAGATAGAGCGGATCAATGTCGGACACGCCGGGCAGGAACGTCAACTGTTTCAAAATTTTGCCGTCCGGCTTGAAATCCTTGCCGGTGAGCGTAATCGGTGCCGTAACGGCATCGAGTTGCAACTCGTAAATGTGGTAATCATCGGCAATGTCCTTGCGAATCGAGACGAGCAATTTTTTTGCATCGAAATGGAGTGCTGGATCGCGTACCACACCGTTGGGAACGTCGAGCAGAGTCCGCACGGAGCCGTCCACCGGATTCCAAAGTTGCAGCGCACTGCCCGGTCGAAAGAGATTCGTGCTTATTTCGCCGGTCTGAAAAAGCGTTTCCGTATTGTGGTGATCGAAATGATATTGATGTCGGCGAACGTACAGAATTGGATGCTCCTTAATCTGAGCGAGTGCCGATTCTCGTTGTTCTCGCTCACGTTGCTTGACTCGTTCAATTTCATCGGCGGCGAATTTTTGTCGAAGTGCTGTCAGGTCGGCATCAATTTTTCCATCGGCACGGAAATTGTCCATCCGAATATGCGCCCAGGGTCCCGTTTCCTTGTCAACGACTTGCAGCACAAACGGTTTTCCGACGAGATCGGTCGTGTTCCAAACGACTTCGTCCAGTTTTTGCGTATTTTTTCCTTGTGCTTTGTAAACTGGTTCGCCGACGCTGCCGTCTTCGAGTACCGGACAGAGTCCGACGTAGGTGTTCGGTCTTTGACCACCGCCGACGAGCAGTTTTGCTTCATTGCCGAGCAGCACGAAGACGGGAGACTCGATAACGCAGATCGTGTCGTCCGTCGGGGCAGCATTTGCGGTTGATTCGAGCGTCGTCAGATAGTATTTGCCGTTTTTAACGTAAGGAACGCTTTCGTCGTGGAATTCTTTGTCGCGTGAACCAATCGGTTTCGAGTTGGTTCCTTCGATGATTCTCCAACCTTCTTGCGTGAGGCTGCCGGTTTCAAAGTCGAAGACAATCGGCTCGGCATTTGCCGTTGCTAAAAGTCCCCAGCACAAAACGGATAAAAAAATGTTCGTTCGCATGGGATTATTTTACCCGAAACGATCTATTTTTGGGGAGGTGCAGTCCGAACTATTCCCACGAAGGGCTATGCACATCGAGCGGACCTTCGGGAAAGAGAACGTCGCTCAATTCGTAGTACATCGGACAGTTGCTTTGCATCGAAATCGGCAAGTCCCTGCTGTTCCACATCACAATCGAATCGTCCGCAAGTTTCCAGCCTTGCGAAAGATAATACGGTACCAAAAATTCCTTGCAGTACAGAATGGCAAAGAGAAATCCTCTCTGTTCGGCTTCTTGCAAGGCGGCTCGGAGCAGATGCCGAGCCAACCCGTTCCGCCGTTTGTCCGGTGCGATGCAGACCCCTTGGATACTGGTAACATTGTATCGAAAGTTCCACGTCGTCGTGATCGCTCGAACCACTGCGGCGATATGCCCGATGATTTGTCCTTGTTCTCGAACGATGACCGAATAGATTGGCGGTGTGCTATGCCAAATTCGGTATTGCCGGAAAATATCTGACCATTCAGGAAAGCAAAGGCAGAGCAATTCCCGAATTTGCCGATCATCTTCCGGTTGCAGAGCGTTTTCTTCAACGATTTCAATCGGCGGGATGACCGGTGTATCGGTTTTGGATTCGGACATTGACCCACTACAGAAAAAGGTGGACGATTCGACAAATTCTACCGGACATCAAGAATTGGTCAATGCCGAAAAAAATTATCCTCTCCCTTCCGAGAGTACGTCACTTTCATTGCTAAAAACTATCTTCACATTGCAAAACAGTTTTGACCGTGAAGTTAACCAATCCGTCTTGCGACGGTTTTTGAATTGTTGACGAGTCATCGCTTTTATCAGACGGTTGACCAGACGATTCAGATGCTTACCCGGTCTCCTTATCTCAGTGAACTTTGTCAATTTCCTAATCCGAAAATGAAGGCAAGCCGACCATATCCGCTCCTACAAACGATTGCCCAATCACTACGAGTGCCCTGCGTTACGGCATGTCAGAAAGCGTCAGGACGGAGAGAAAACAATCAAAGTTGTTCGATTAAATTGAATTGCATGTCTCGTGTGTTTTCGTTAGGATTTCCCAAAGACTGTCCAATGCCTGCGGAATCACTTTGGTCGAGCCAATCGTTGTCATGTAATTTGTATCGCCGTTCCAACGGGGAACAATGTGCCAATGGAGATGCCCCGGCAAGCCCGCTCCCGCCGCATGTCCTAAATTGAGCCCAATGTTAAAACCATCCGGCGACATTTTTTGTGTAAAGATTTCCGTCCAACGGTCAATTTCGCGGATCAATTCCACTTTTTCTGCTTCGGTCAAGTCCGCCAACTTGCCGCAATGACACCGAGGAGCAACGAGGAGATGCCCGTTGTTGTACGGAAAACGATTCAAAATGGAAATAGTCAAATCCGTTCGGCGAACCACAAACCGTTTTCGGTCATTGGCTTCATCGAAGACACCCTGACAGATAAAACATTCGGGATCGGCACCGGCTCCAACGGCGACGGGTTGTTCGGCAGAGTCGGCACCGTCTGCAATGGCTGTGTTTGTGATGTAGGGCATCCGCCACGGTGCCCAAAGGGTATCTATCGTTTGCATAACGTATTGTAACAAACGTTGTCTCTCTTGTATATTGCATTGCAGTGCCGAAAAAAATTCGTACCCGTTCACGGCATTTTGTCTTACCTTCCGGCATTTATCGGCAGCAGACTCGGCGGCGACAGTCCATGCAACACCGAATATAACGACTCCCGTAAAAAAGTC
>Ga0082212_10005504_pt1 | contig 17242 bp, 12 predicted proteins | sample TergutNt197P3_FD_71548 | JGI IMG/M metagenome (GOLD analysis project Ga0082212, IMG submission 71548) | Neocapritermes taracua P3 segment gut microbial communities from Petit-Saut dam, French Guiana - Nt197 P3 | ecosystem: Host-associated > Arthropoda: Insects > Digestive system > Gut ... | reverse complement strand
GATTTCCGGTATTTATTAAGTATCTGATTTACATCGTCTTGACTTAGTTCTCTTACGTTTGTTACCACATATTTTTTGAATAAAAAATTACCATACTGGTTACATTCTAAAACAACTTTATCAAGCGTTTTATGTATATTGACAACGATTGGGATCAAAAAAACAAGTTCCACATAACTGTCATAGATTGTCAGGCGTTCTATCTCGCAATCATATTCCTGAAAAACATATTCAAACTCTTTTTCAATGACTTTCCTTTGATAATCTGCAAAAGGCTCCTTTTGTGAGGATAATATCAATACGTAGAAACGAAACTTCTCATCCTTACCACCCAAACCGGTTGCAACATACAGTTGTTTTTCGTCCGACAATTCTGTTTCGATAGTCATACGGCTTTCCATCAACGCCATGGAAGCCCAGTATATAAGTTCCTCGCCCGGTTTTTGCGCAAATTTCTCCAACAGTCGATAAGCGCGTATCTCCGATGATGAAGCCAGCATGGAAAGTATCTTCTTCTTTTCAATGATTGAAAAATCAATACTTTCCAATTTCTCAAAAAATTGATTATAATCGTTTTCATTCAATTTTTTACGACGCTTTTTTCGAAGATGGAATGAATAGAGCATGTATTCTATTTGTTGCTCAACCGGTATGCTTTGCTTAATAATATGAAGCTTGCCACCATTACGCTGAAAAGAATCATAAAACTTTAAAAAATCTTCATCCTTGCTTTCCATATAATTACTGTCAAGAAAGCGCAAAAGTACATTATTAAATTGAAAATTGAAAATTATTTTTCCTTCCATATACCATTCATAATTATTTTTTCTACCTTTGCTCTTCCAAATCAATCAATGTGGAAGTAAAAAGCGCTATATTTATAATAAGTAACACGGATGTAAGTAAATGCCCGCAAGGATCAATGCCGGAATATGCTTTCATCGGTCGCTCTAATGTCGGCAAGTCGTCGCTGATTAATATGATTACAAATCATAAACAACTGGCGCTGACATCGCAAAAACCCGGTAAAACACAACTAATCAATCATTTTCTGATAAACGATGAATGGTATCTTGTCGATTTGCCCGGATATGGATACGCACAAAGAGGTAAAACAGGACGCGATAAAATACGTAAAATAATCGAAAATTATATTCTGGATCGTGTGCAGCTGACTAACCTGTTTGTACTCATTGACTGCCGGCATGAACCACAGTTGATCGACCTTGAGTTTATGGAATGGCTGGGCGAATGTGGTGTTCCGTTTGCAATCATTTTCACGAAAACAGATAAGATAAGTAAGGGTAAACTGGCTGAAAATGTTGAAATCTACCGTAAAAAAATGCTGGAGAACTGGGAAGAACTGCCTCCGATGCTTTTTTCGTCCGCTGAAAAAAAAGAAGGGAAAGAGGAGTTGCTGACACATATTGAAGGAATTAATAAGTTAATAGTAAAATCATAATTCATAATTGAATATGGTTGTTTGTATTGCTGAAAAACCAAGCGTTGCGCGTGATATTGCCGACATTCTCGGCGCTAAACAGAAAAGAGACGGTTATATCGAAGGAAACGGCTATCAGGTGTCGTGGACTTACGGTCATCTGTGCACATTGAAAGAGCCGCACGACTATATGCCGGAATGGAAACAGTGGAACATGTATTATCTGCCAATGATACCGCACCGTTTTGGAATCAAACTTATCGACAACCCAATGTATCAAAAACAATTCGGCATACTCGAACATCTTATCCGGAATGCGGATGAAGTCATCAACTGCGGTGATGCCGGACAGGAAGGCGAACTGATACAGCGTTGGGTCATGCAAAAGGCGGGGTGCCGCTGTCCCGTCAAGCGGTTATGGATTTCTTCGCTGACCGAAGAAGCGATACGCGAAGGTTTCCGTACACTTAAAGACGAAAAATCATATCAACGACTGTATGAAGCCGGTTTGTCGCGCGCTATCGGCGACTGGTTACTGGGCATGAATGCTACGCGCCTGTATACGCTGCGGTACGGACAAAACAAACAGGTATTGTCCATCGGACGTGTCCAGACGCCTACACTCGCGCTCATCGTAAAACGACAGAAAGAAATAGAAAATTTCAAACCTGAGCCTTACTGGGAATTAAAAACGGTTTACCGTGACACAACTTTTTCATCTACGCAAGGTAAATTTGCCAAAAAAGAAGAAGGGGAAGCGTTATTGCAGCAAATAACGGACAAGCCTTTCTTCATCACGGATGTGTCGAAAAAGAAAGGGAAAGAATCGGCGCCGCGTTTGTTTGACCTCACCTCGCTGCAAGTGGAATGTAACAGGAAATTCGCTTTCTCTGCCGATGACACGCTCAAAATCATCCAGTCGCTATATGAAAAGAAAGCGACTACCTATCCGCGCGTGGACACGACTTATCTGAGCGAAGATATCTATCCCAAAATACCACAGACACTCAAAGGATTAACCGATTACGCAACACTAACCGTTCCATTGACGGCTACGAAAATACCAAAATCAAAAAAGGTTTTCGATAATGCTAAAGTGACTGATCACCATGCCATCATACCGACCGGCGTCCAGGTTCGTAACCTGAATGATAATGAGCGTAAAGTCTACGACCTTGTGGTACGGAGGTTTATTGCCGCCTTTTATCCCGACTGTGAGGTTTCGACAACCACGGTACTGGGTGAAGTGGAAGGAGTAAAATTCAAAGCGACGGGAAAACAAATCCTGCATCCCGGCTGGCGTGTGGTTTTCGAAAAAGATGCATTGGCTGACATGAGCGGTCTAAGCAGCAAAGATGACACGCAAAACAATGATGATGCGCAGCAAACGACAGAAGAGAACGCTGTCCTGCCCGACTTTGTGAAAGGCGAAAGCGGACCGCACAAACCCGACTTTGCGGAAAAATGGACAATGCCACCCAAACCGTATACCGAAGCAACCCTGTTGCGCGCCATGGAAACAGCCGGCAAGTTTGTCGATAACGACGAACTGCGTGATGCGTTGAAAGAAAACGGGATCGGGCGCCCTTCAACACGCGCCGCCATCATCGAAACGCTCTTCAAACGCAATTATATCCGTAAAGAACGTAAAAACCTGCATGCTACCTCAACGGGCGTGGAACTGATTGATACGATTCAGGAGGAACTCCTGAAAAGCGCCGAACTGACAGGTTTGTGGGAAAACAAACTGCGCAAGATCGAACAGGGCGCTTACGCGGCAAGCGCGTTCATCGACGAGTTGAAAAAGATGATTACAATTATTACCCACAGTGTTCGCACCGACCGTTCAACACGTGCGATTACTATTGAAGAAACAACTAAAAAAAATTAACAGCGGAATCCGTTTGAATAAACCCGATCATTTAATCTATTTGATATGAAACGAAAAACATTACAATCCGTCGCCTTATTTTTCATCCTTTTACTAACATTTGAGACTGTCGCTGCCGAAAAACAGACTGTTTACAGGATCGACATCAAAAAAGAGATCAACAAGACTACGCAAATCTATCTGAATAAAGGACTTGCGCAAGCGCAAGCGCTTGAAGCCGACGCCATACTCATTCATCTGAACACCTATGGCGGACTGCTTGATGCTGCCGATTCGATGCGAACAGCCATACTGTACAGCCCTATCCCCGTCTATGTCTTCATCGACAACAACGCCGCTTCTGCCGGTGCGCTTATCTCCATCGCCTGCAAAAAAATATTCATGCGGAAAGGTGCAAGCATCGGAGCCGCCACCGTTGTGAACCAGACAGGCGAAGCGCTACCCGACAAATACCAGTCGTACATGCGCTCCATGATACGCGCTACAGCCGAAGCGCACGGACACGACACGATCATAAACGGAAGCGATACCACTTACAAATGGATACGCGACCCGAAAATCGCGGAAGCAATGGTCGACGAGCGTATATCCATACCCAATCTGATCGATTCGGGAAAAACGCTCACTTTCACGACCGATGAAGCTGTGAAATGGGGATATTGCGACGGGGTAGCCGAAACGGCTGACGAAGTCATCACCCAATTCCTGCAGTACGACAATTACGAAATGAAAAGTTACGAACCTTCCTGGATGGATAATCTGAAAGGATTCCTGATGAATCCGATCTTCCAGTCGATCCTCATCATGATCATCATCGGCGGCATTTATTTCGAATTGCAGACGCCGGGCATCGGTTTCCCGTCGGCAGCCGCCCTCATTGCTGCCATTTTGTATTTTGCACCGCTTTATATCGAAGGTCTTGCCGCTAATTGGGAGATACTTGTCTTTATTATCGGACTTATTCTCGTTGTCCTGGAGATATTCGTCTTTCCCGGTTTCGGCATAGCGGGCATTGCCGGAACAATGTTAATTATCATTGGATTAGCACTTGCGTTAATAGATAATATCAACTTCAATTTCGAGTATGTCGGAAATTTTGAAATCAGTCGTGCCTTAATAACTGTCATTGTTGGGATTACGTTCGGTTTCGGAAGCATGATATGGTTATCAAGTCGCATTGGTACAAAAGGCATGTTTCACCGCGTCGCGCTTGTGGCCGACCTCGAAACTGCTGTCGCCTCGCCCGTTCTGTCGAATCTTATCGGTGTGGAAGGTATCGCGGCGACTGTACTCCGTCCATCGGGAAAAGTGATTATCGACGGCGAATATTATGATGGCGTTTCTGAAACGGGATTCATCGAAAAAGGCTCCAAAGTGACCGTTGTCCGTTTCGAAAATGCGCAGGTTTATGTAGAAATTTCACTATAGATGCAAGGCATGACTTGTACCTAAAATGAAAAAAATAACGGTAGCAGGTCCTGGGTTGAGGCGACAAGGATTGTTTCATCTGTTCCGCACAACAGAATTCGCATGGGTTGTCCGTAACGCTGTTCGGTCTCGATCATGACCTGGCGGCATCCGCCACAGGGAGCGATCGACGGTTGAACAACGCCATTTTTGATGGCTACAATCGCCAGTGCCATTACGGGTTTATCCGGAAAAGTGGCGCCGGCGGAAAAGAGCGCCACACGTTCCGCACACAAACCGGACGGATAGGCAATGTTTTCCTGATTGTTACCTTCAACAACCGTACCGTCATTCAGCAAAACGGCTGCGCCTACATTGAAATGCGAATAAGGGGCATAGGCACGATTAGCGGCACTGATTGCCGCTTCGCGCAAGATGCTGTCATTACGCGATAATTCTGATGTCATCAACCGTTTGAAATTCAGTTTTATGCTTACTTCTTCCATTTGAATCATTTTAACGACGTCGCAAATGTACAAAAAAAACCTTATTCTCAAAATTTTTGAGAATAAGGTTTTTACCAAATAGTCATACCGTTTTATTTTGCCCAGAACATTTTGCTTGTCCAGTTATCCTGCGATTGTACGGCTTTATAATTGTCGGTATTAAGGTCGACTTCCGATTTCGGATAGCGGAACCTGTTCGGAACATCCTTAACTGTCTGTGCTGCATTATCCGGAAGGAAAGTCAATACCGGATAGCCGGTACGTCTGATCTCCGCCCAGGCATGAGCCGGTTGCAGTACGCCATAGTTTATCCACTTTTGTACGCCGATAGCCTCCAGCTTATCGGTCGCAGCATCCCATTTGCTCTCGGCAAAAGCAATGATTGTGGCGTCATCGGGTTTCTCTACCGGAGGGCGGTATGCACTTTGTTCGTTTAACCAGAAATAAAAATCTGCGGATTGCTGCATACCTCTCACAAATGCTGCCTTTGCATTGCCCGACGCCAAACCTCTCTGATAAACCTCGGCTTTTGCAAATGATACTTCGGCAGCGGAAACCGTGATGCCCGGAATCAACCGGTTACGGCTGAATGTGGCGGAATCGAATGCGCTGTAATAAGCCCTGTTTTCATAAAACAGACTGTACTGTACATCGTAAGGCGTATCCATATCTACACCCTGGTAATTACCTTCTCCGTTCTTATCAAAGAAAACGTCGATGCGGGGGTCGCCTGCCATAGCCTTGACCATGACATCGGAAGCACGGTTAAACTCGCCCGCCCATGTTTCATATGCGCCTTGCGGGTCTCTTGCCCAGGCTGAAAATCCGTCTTCATCGGGCGTTCCCTTTGTAATCTCGTCATTCGCATCGACCATCGGGTATTGCGATGTGTTGGAAAGCATTTCGCTAATTGCCTGTTGCGCTTTGCCGGTAAGGCCGCCATTGGAAGAAACACGCAAGGCAATGCGTAAACGCAGTGAGTTACAGTATTTTCTCCATTTCAAAATATCTCCTTTATTAAAGAAATCATTGGATGAAAGATATGCGCTTGTCAGGGATGACAATGAAATGCCGGCTAACTCGTCATTGAGTGTTTTCAGATCGTTCAGGATTGATTCATAAATACTTTCAGCCGATTCATAAGCAGGACGCGCTTCCGCAACATTACCCGTGACGGGAAGATAGCCGGCTTGTGTGTAGGGTATGTCGCCCCAGGCATCGCATATCTGCGACAAATGGTCGAGCATGTAGATTTTAGCAAGTAGCAGGAACACGCGATAATCGGTTTTTGTCTCATCGGGAAGTTCATCATACGTTTTTTCCAGTAAACGGAATTGTGGCAGCAGGTTATAAAAATTATTCCAGCGATCGGCATAATAGGTTTCCCCGATCTCATAACGTCCGGTCGAACTGATGAATCCGAGTACTTGCGCATAACGGCTTACTGCATAACTTTCCCAACCGAACACGCCATAATAACCTTTAAATGTATAACCGCATCCTCTCCAAAATACGCCGGTCATGATTTTCTCGCAGGAAACCTGCGTGGTCTTACTCGGATCCGGGTATTTTTCATTGTAACTTTCATCACTGCACGCAAAAAAAGCAAGTGCAAACGAACCTATCAATATTTTGGATAATAAATTTTTCATGTCATTACTATTTTAAATTTTATTAGAAGCTTGCACGTAAAGAAACGCCAAATGTTCTCGTAGTAGCGGTAGAACCTCCGATAGAGGATTGGGAAACCCAAGTGGTACCGTCAGTAGCTTCCACATCAAAAATGGGAAGATTCTTGTACAGATAGAACAAACCTCTTCCGAATACGGAAACCGTCAGGTTCCTGCAGGCGAACTTAGATGTCAAGTTCTTCGGAAGGCTGTAACTCAAGGATATCTCACGTACTTTACAATAGGTATTGTCGAATACGGCATGTGAATAATAAGTCGGCTCGTCGGTACCCCAGTTATAGGTCCAGTTATACCATACATCCGACGGGATCATGATGTTGTTCTTCGATCCGTCCTGTCTTACGCCATCCAGGATTATTCCGTTATCATATACGATTTCCCCGCCGGGGCCTCTACTTCCTGCCGCACCGTTATAAGGCACGCAGATGCCGGCACTGTGGTTATTATCCTGAAAATAATAACTTGCACCGCCGTGTGCAGCGTCGCGCCATTTCATGGTTTCAACAAGCGAACCGCGCCCCATCAGGTATTCGTAGGGTACGTTTATCATCGAACCGCCAATACGGAAATCGAGAACCACATCGAGTATCAGGTTTTTGTATCCGAAAGTAGTGCTGAAGCCGCCGGTTACCTTGGGCATGGCATTGCCAACCTTCACGCGTTCATCGGTTAAAATTCCGAACCCGTCATCGCCGATAATTGCATTACCGTTAGCATCTTTCTTTACATCAAATGCGTAGATGTCGCCCATCGGTTCTCCCACATGCGATTCAATCGTGACGGCGCCGTTATCAATATTATCGTGTACCAGCACGGACAGACCTTCAGCCAGTTTGGTTACCGTGTTCCTGTTGGAGACCATGTTAGCCCTTACTTCCCAGAATAAGTCCTTCGTTTGTACAGGCGTTCCATAAACGGACAACTCAATCCCCTTGTTCTTGAGTTCGCCGACGTTCATCCAGATGGTTGATCCTCCGGTCGTGATGGGCATATCGGTTCTCAGTATCTGATCCTTGATCACATTCTGATAAAGCGAGACCTCAAATCCCAAACGGTTGTTGAACATTTTGTTTTCCCAGCCCAACTCGATTTCATGTTTTTCTTCGGGAACTAATTTCTCGTTACCCAACTCGCTTGTCGTGACATTGTAAATATATCCCGAAGCCGTACTTTGCTGATAGGCTACCGATGCTTTGTATATTTCCGGCGCATTACCTACAACGCCGTATGATGCGCGCAGTTTCCCGTAATTGTACCATTTGGGTAATGCATCCTTAAACGCTTCCGTATATATAAAACTGGCGTTCACCGAGGGATAGAAAAAGGAGTTGCTTCCTTTTGCCAGCGTTGAAATCTTCTCCTGCCGTGCTGTTCCTTCAAGGTACAGGAAATTTTTAAAGGACAGCCCCACAGTTGCAAATGCAGCTGTTTTCAGAAAATCGCTGACGCCCTGGGTTGCATTCGCCTTGTTTCGCGACGAGTTGATATTGAACCAGTTCTCGACCGTCAGACCGCCATCGGTGCCGACTCTCGAACTGAACATTTTTTCCGTTCGTCCCATCCATCCTGCGTTCGCGACAAGACCCAGCGATTCCGTGATTTGTCTGTCGAACATCAGCATGATATCGCCGTAAACCTCCTCGTAACGCCGGTTGAGCAAACCGTAATACCCGGTAGGATCGCCGAAAGCAAGCGGTCGCTCCGTCATTTCCTTATTTTCAATTTTAGAGGTTGTATAGTCGGTAGCCAATCGTCCCTGTAATTTCAGCCCGTCGATAATTTGCCAGGAGGGTGTAATGTTCGCAAGCAAACGGTTGTTGTCTTCATGCTCCTCCCTGCCCAGAATATTCCAGAAATACTCTTCAACCAAAGCGAATGAACCCCAGTCATAGGCAAAAGATTCGTCGGGAGTTGATGTCCTGTTTGGCGCTATGACATTTCGATAACCGCGGCTTGTCATGGTATTTTCACGGATATATTTCACATCGGTCCATGCATTTGCCATGCCGCTGAAGTTATTCGTCAAACGGCTGATTCGATAGGGGCGGTTCTTGATGTTCTGGATAATGTAATTGACGGAATAATCCAGTTTCAGCTGTTTATTCAACGCATAAGAACCGTTCAAGCTGAAATTGTTCTTGTTGTAATCGCTGTTATACTGGTTGGGTATGCTGTTGAGATAGGTATAAGCGAAGCGCATGTTCCCTTTCTCGTTGCCCTGTGTAACGGAAATATTGTAGTTTTGATTGAACGCCGTACGGAATGTTTCCGACCAGGGATCACCTATCGCTTCATACTTTCGTACCGTTCCGTCAAAATAAAGGATATCGCTTCCGTCGAATTTAGGACCGAACGTACCCGTAGCCGTTTGGATGGACTTATATCTTTGTCCGTTCCAGTCTCTTTCCCAGAAGCCTCCGGAATCCTGATTATAGCCCGAAGTACGACCGCCGACACGCGCACCCGGCCCGAAAACAGTCTGGTATTTCGGCATGTAGGCAACCCAGTCGCCCGTTATGTTGGCGCTCACATCGACGCCGATGCCCTGTACCGATTTTCCGCTTTTGGTCGTGATCAGTACAACCCCGTTAGCTGCTTCCGAACCGTAAAGGGCTGAAGCCGAAGCGCCTTTCAGGATGGAAAGGCTTTCGATATCTTCGGGGTTGATATCGACTAATCCGTTACTCCTGATACGCTGGTCGGTCCAGTAACCGTCCCTGTTCGCATCTCCGTTTCTGATAGGAATACCGTTGACGATCACCAGGGGTTGTGTAGTCCCGGTAATCGAACTCAGACCGCGCACGGTAATGGATACGGCGGTAGAAGTACCGCCCGGCGCGGCTTGCACGCGTACGCCCGGTATCTTGCCGTAGAGGGAAGTAGCAAAGTTGGGCGTTGCCGTTTTCGTGATTTCAGTTGACTGAATAGTGGTCATGGCATATCCCAGCGCTTTGGATTCTTTTCTGATACCGAGCGCCGTCACCACCACTTCTCCCAATTGCCGGGCGTCTTCTTCCAGTATAATGGATAGTGAACGCTGTCCATTATAAACAATTTCCTTCGTTGTGAAACCGATGTACGACACAACAAGCGTTTCGCCTCTTTGGACATCCAGCGTGAAATTTCCATCCTGACCGGTTACGATTCCTCTGGATGTTCCCTTAACCGACACAGAGGCGCCAATAAGCGGACCTGCATCATCAAAAACCGTACCAGTCACTTTTTCACGCTGTTGCAGTACGGCAGTTTCAGATGATACATCATAATTTTCTGCAAATGCGCTGACAGCAAACATGCATATCGCAGCGCCCAGAAATAGATACTTTACTTTTTTCATAGAATCATCTTTTAAATAAAACATTATTTATTAAATAGTTATGTCATAATTATCACAGCCAGATGGGGGTGTCGCGCTTTGATAATGATCCCGGAACAGGAACCTTGTACAGGCTCATATCCATTTTCATATCCATCGTCAGGTTGTCGGGCATGAAGTTCATGTCGGACTGCGTCATCCCGTCCCATGTGAAAACCTTACCGGTATAGGCCGATTCGCGTGCCATGATGCAGGCCATCGACGACGTAGCCGTAAATTCGGCATTATTGACTACCGTTCCCCTGCGGATGTTGTTGATCAGGTCGACATGCTCCAGTACATACGGGTTGTGCTGTTTGAATTGCGCTTTAGCCGCCTCGTCGTCATACTTCCAGGTCACGTTTCCGTCGAGGCCGTGAATGGAAAACTCCCGATTGCCGCTACTCCTCCATGAGCCTTTCGTTCCCTGTATTATTTCGCCCACGCGGTAGTCGCAACTGTCGATCTGGCGTGCCATGCCTCGAACCTGTATGCCGTCCCCGTAATCGAAATCCATGGCGAAGTTATCATAGATATCGCCGGATGTCCTGCGCTGGCGTGACCCTATACCCAGCACTTGTACGGGTTTCATGTGCGAGAACCATGAAAAAATATCCATGGCATGAATGAACTGGTCTACTATATGATCGCCTGAAAGCCATTTCCAGTTGAAGAAGTCGTGTATCATGTATTCCACATCCGTCCATTCGGGACGGCGGTGAACAAAGCCGATGTCACCCTGGCAAAACCACATGTTAGCCGAAACGATCCGGCCGATATGTCCTTCCTGCACCCTTTTGTATGATTCGAGGTATCCGCGGTTATAATGGCAGTGCGTACCGGGAACGACGCACAACCCTTTCGTCCGTGCTTGTCGCACAGCCATCATATAGGTGCGGAATCCTGTAGCGTCGATGGCAGCCGGCTTCTCCACGAAAACATGCTTGCCCTTGTCGACGGCATATTTGAACTGCTCGGGATGAAACAGCGTGGGTGTTGCGATTATTACCATATCCACATCCGTTTCGCATACTTTTTTATAGGCATCGAAGCCATAGAAACACATGCTGTCGTCGACAATATTCCCTTTGTCTTTCAGTCGCGTGCGGCATCCGTCCATCCTTTCCTTGAAAACGTCGGCGCAAGCCACGATCGACACGCCGTCGGCTGCTTCGAGCAAGTTGATGGATGCACCCGTACCGCGCGATCCGCAACCGATAAGACCCACCCTGACCGGTTTGCCGGCAATGGCCTTGTCGCCCAGTTCGGGCAGATACACTTCGTCGGCGGGACGAAGAGGCGTCAATTTATTGTTTTCGTTTACGCCACCCGAACAGGAGGCGAGTAACGAACCGGAGCCCAAAGCGCCCGAAGCGCCTACCAATGCGACATTCGACAGGAATGTGCGTCTGCTTACTGTTGTCTGTTTCATGTTCATACTGTTTTATTTAATTTGGTTATCAATGCAATTGATTAAACATCCTGTTTGAGTTGTTCGATAAACGCGTCGATCTTTCGCAATTCGGCGGGTATGTCGATTTTTTGCGGACAATCCTCGTTGCATTGCTTGCAGCCGGTACAATAATCGGCTTGCCGTATCCGCTCGACATTTCGATCGAACCCAATCAAAAAAGCACGGCGCGCCTTGCGATAGTTTGCATCGCTACTTCCTTTGGGTATGCTTCCGTCGTTGACACATTTATTATAATGCAGGAGGATGCCCGGAATATCAATGCCGTATGGACACGGCATGCAATAGTCGCAGGCGTTGCAGGGGATGGTGGGATATTGAAGCATCAGCCTTGCCGTTTCGTAGAGGAACTCTTTCTGATTGTCGGTCAGCGGCACTAATGGCGAGTAGGTTCGGATATTATCCTGAAGATGCTCCATATACGTCATCCCGCTCAAAGCAGTAAGCACTCCCTCGTGAGAACCCGCAAAACGGAAAGCCCACGACGCCGCACTGCCTTCCGGATTCTGCTCCTTGAGACGTGCGACGATGTGTATGGGCAAGTTCGACAGGCGACCGCCTAATAGCGGTTCCATGGCGACAACGGGTATATTGCGTTTTGTCAGTTCTTCGTACAAATACCTGGCATTGACATTCCTGCCCGAAGCGTTCTCCCAGTCGGAATAGTTCAGCTGTACCTGTGCAAAATCCCAATGTACCCTGTCATGCCAGGTCAGAATCTTGTCAAATTCTTCTATCAGGCCGTGAAACGACCATCCAAGATGACGGATACGTCCCGCCTCACGCTCTTTCAGCAGGAAATCGAGCAGTCGGTTGTTGACAAACCGCTCTTCAAACCCGCGTACACCGGCGCTACCTATGCTATGCAACAGAAAGTAATCGAAATAATCCACCTGAAGCTGGACAAACGAATTTTTATACATGTTCATGCAGAAGTCGTAGTCGGGGTTGGAATGGTTTGACAGTTTGGTCGCAATGAAAAACTTCTCGCGCGGATGGCGCTTGAGCGCTATGCCTGTTGCCCGTTCAGATTGCCCCATGGTATAGACCGGCGCCGTATCGAAGTAGTTCACGCCATGTTCGATGGCATAGTCCACCAACCCGTTCACCACTTCCTGATTGATGATCTCACCCCGTCCTTCGGGGTTGGGCATGGTGGGCCACCGCATACAGCCATAGCCAAGCAATGATACTTTATCACCCAATGACGGGAAAGTCCGGTACGTCATTTTGCCGATCGGGACGTCTGTCGCAGCGCCCGATCTGTCATTTCCACTTCCGCAACTTTGTAATGCCGCAGTTGCAGATACGGCGGCGGCAACTCCTGAAATCTTTAGAAAATCCCTGCGATTGACAGGTTTATCTTTTTTCATGCTTATGTTGGAGGTATCGGTTCGTTTCATTGGATTGACGTATAAATGATTATATGATTTTGTGAATTTGATGTCCTTCCACATAGATAGCGCTCAGCGGACGCGACGGACAAAGTGTTTCGCATGCTCCGCAACCGGTGCAAAGTTCCTCGTTGACCGCCGGTATCTTCAGCGAATTGTCGTCTCCGGCTACTGACGGAACCATGATGATGGCATTGGTCGGACAGTGACGCATGCAGTTATCGCATGCTTGCCCGTCGGCAATCGGGATACAACGTCCCCTTCTCCATACTGCATGGCCGATTTGGATCGACGATTTTTCTTCTTTTGTGATTTTATGAAACGCTCCCGCAGGACAAACCTCCGCACACTTTGTGCACTCCGGACGACAATAACCCCGTTCAAAAGACATGTGCGGCTGCATGAATGTCACCGGAGAAGTCGATGGTCGCAATACGCTGTTCGGGCATACCGTAACGCAAAGCTGGCAGGCGGTACAATGCCGACGAAAATGCCAGGCGCCTTGCGAACCCGCAGGTGTGATCGGGGTCAGGCGTTTGGGACTTTTCTTTTCGGGAATGTCGGCTAACCCGCCATCCATTTTTATATCTGTGGCTTTCGGTACTATTTGTGCTTTTAGCGCCGAAGCAGCTAAAAGCATCAAAACGGTAAGAAAACCTTTACGACCCTCGTCCGTTTTTTTTGATGCGACCTTCTGATCCTTTTCACGCATCCCCGATTTAGCATATTGGTATTGGTAATGGATAGCATCGCGATTGCACTTCCCGATACAGTTCATACACGCGACACAACGGCTCCTGTCAATACAATACGCATTGCTGTCGATACAGGCAGCCTTGCAGTTTCGGGCGCAGATGCCGCATTTATTACATTTCTGCCCGTCGATACCGATCTGGAATAACGCATACCGCGACAGGAAGCCGAGGATAGTTCCTGCCGGACAAACCGTATTGCAGTAGGTGCGCCCGTTACGCCAAGCCAAAACGGTAACAAAGACAAGTGTCAGTATTGAAACGATAAGCACAGGCAGACTTCTCAACCATATATCCGTCGTATAAAACGCATAACTGTCCGCACGTTCGGCAACAAAAGCCAACAGATTGTTACCCCATTGCCAGACAGGCAACAGGAGGTTGTTCACGATCCGTCCGTAGAATCCGTATGGATCAAGTAATGTGAATATCGCGCTTACGCCAAACAGAATACCCGCAACCGATAAAGCAAGAACGCCATACCTGAGTCGTGACTTCGCTGGTGAATAAGTGTATGGCAACTTTTTTTTCCGCTTTCCCATCCATGCCACAATATCCTGAAAAACGCCCAAAGGACATATTACCGAACAGTAGACACGCCCCAAAAGCAGGGTCAGCAACACAAGAAAGACGAGCACCCCCACATTCACCGCCAACAGCGCCGGTAGAAACTGGATTTTCGCCATCCATCCAAACCATGCGTGGATTGTTCCCGTGAAATCAAGGAACAGAATAGTGAGAAACGCATAAAAGATGACCGCGAGTGAGATTCTGATTTTCCGTAACATTTGCTGATTTATTAAAGTTTAACCATGCAAAGATGCAAAAAAAAATTGTTTTTTCTTATATCAATGAAAAATGTTTCATTTTTTGCAACAAGAAGTAGCGGATGAATAGATGATATACGACAGGTGATTAATAAAAAATTGATTGTTTTTGTTGAAAACTTCTTTGATTTGTTCCCAGCGGACTTTCTCGTCGGCGGTGAGCATGTTGGCTATTTCTTTTAATTTCAGCAGATTGGATTCGCTATCGGTGGTGAGTGTCTGGGATTCGTTTTCGTAGTGGGTTAGGATGATCGATTCGACTTCTTGCGGATTCATCAGCGGCACGATCTTAGAAAGCATCTTGTTCATGTCGCGGTACGAGCCTTTCAACTTGAATGGCGGCTCCGCACGATAGGCGTTGCGCATCGCGGCGCTGGCAATAAGACGTTTGCGAATGATCTCGTAAGTCCCCGCTTCGAGCGTTTCGGACGGGTTGATGTTTTCCTGTTCTTTCATTGTTTCTAAAGTTATTTGGCGATAAATTGTCTATTCCTTTCGTGATCTTCGTAAATTGTCAAGGCTTATCATTACAGGAATATATTTATAAAACTGCGTTCTGCTTTTTTCGTCTGACTTGTTAAATAACTTGTTGACATCAATCTCAAAAGTTAATTCTTCCTCAAATGAAAAAAAGTCTTTCAAAACCACTTCGTAATAATAGGCTGTTTTCGATTGCTCTTTCCCTGCAATCGAGGATTTATGCTTTAACTGTATTGATTCGATTTCAGCGGAATAACCTGTGAGCCGGGTTGGTTTGTTTCTTCCGCCTGAATAGACAAAAAGCCGTTTCGATTCCGACAATTCGATGGGAAAATCGACGATATGATTATTTACCTCTATTGCATGACAATAAAAAACCTTTTTTGATATTAGCGAACAGACGTCTTTTGCTCTACAAAATCCCAAAGCAACTTTCAACTCACTGTCGTCAATTTCATTGAAGAGAAAGGCCGATAGTTGTTTCTTTTCGATAAACCCGGCAATTTTTGTTTTAAAGCTTTCAGCAACCGACAAGTTATTGATTTCCATTTTTCTGTTTTTACTGATTTCAAGATACACAGGTTCTTTATCAATACCAACAAAGCGCCGATTTAAGAGATTTGCCGAAATACCGGTAGTACTACTTCCTGTAAACGGATCTAAAATCCAGGCGTTAGGTTTGGTAGAGGCTAAAATCAGACGTGTTAAAACAGATAGAGGTTTTTGTGTGGGGTGTTTTCCGCAGGATTTTTCCCAAGTCTGAATGGCAGGCAATTTCCAAACGTCTTTCATTTGCCTGTTCGTATTCAGTTCTTTCATCAGTTCGTAATTGTAATAATGCGGTACTTTTTCATTCTTTCGCGCCCAGATGATTTGCTCCGTTGAGTATGTGAAATATCGGCAGGAAAAGTTAGGCGGCGGGTTTGTTTTCTCCCAAGTTATGACATTCAGGATTTTAAATCCTAACTCAACGAGGATTTGTCCGACCGAAAAAATGTTGTGCATTGTCCCGCTTATCCAAACGGTTGCGTCTTCTTTCATTTTCTCACGGACAAGCGAAAGCCATTTTCGATTAAAATTGTTAATATATTCAAAGCCAAATGATTTATCCCAATCGCCTTTGTTTACGCTGACAACCTTCCCGTTTTGAACAGATAATCCGTCATTTGACAGGAAGTAGGGCGGATCGGCAAAAACCATATCAAATTTAAAATCAAATTGTGGTAATAGAGCAAAAGTATCACCGCAAAGAAGATAAAAATTATTGTCTTCTGATTTGAAATAAGGCTTAATCATTGCTTCCATTTTTGCAAAATACCTTCGGTTTTCAGTTTTGCGACAAACAAATGCATGGAAGAAAGATTGTACAAGCCCGGAATCGCGCTGAATGTTTCCTGGAGTTTGTTCTTTGCAGAAAGCCAGGCTTGTCCGTCAGTAATCCAAACAAATTCATAATTATCATACCGGTTTATTTTCAATGCAACATCCGAATAAGATCTCGCCACTTCGTTTAATTTTGAACCGCCGGTATTATAATAATTAGTTTCGACGAGGTAGGTCTTTTGCATTGTTTTGATGACAAAATCAAAAACTTTTTTGTCATTGCCAAAGCTTTTTATGTCGGGAAAAGCGGAAACGTTTACTTGTGTTTCGTAACAAACTCCCGCTTTATCAAAAATGGACGATACCGCTTTTTCCATATTTGTTCCGACTCTGTTTTTTCTGGCGTTTGTGTCAAGTCCAACCTCAACACCAAAAACATAATCAACCAAATTTGTAATATTTCTGTTTTTGAACACTTCGGCAAGCCCTGTTTTTTAGATATATTCAACTATTTTTTCAGATGTTTCAAAATAGGTGTCAAGAAGCACAATATGACCGTTTTCATCAATTATTTTCTTCCTGTCTCGAACGGCGATCAGAATACCCAATACTTGAAAAGCATTTTTGTTTTCGTTGAATATTTCTTCGACCGCTTCCCTGAGATTTTCCTTTCCAATTAGATAGTTTAACTGGTTTAGTTTCAT
>Ga0082212_10005503_pt1 | contig 17243 bp, 14 predicted proteins | sample TergutNt197P3_FD_71548 | JGI IMG/M metagenome (GOLD analysis project Ga0082212, IMG submission 71548) | Neocapritermes taracua P3 segment gut microbial communities from Petit-Saut dam, French Guiana - Nt197 P3 | ecosystem: Host-associated > Arthropoda: Insects > Digestive system > Gut ... | reverse complement strand
CGCAACGATGATGCAACATATCAGACAGACAATCATTGCCGCCGACAGCCATATCAAGGAAGACGGCAGCCAAAACAGGGAGCATGAGGGCATGGGAAGTACGATTGTGCTTGCATGGATCGTCGGTAAGGAGGTATATATCGGCTGGTGCGGCGACAGTCGCGCCTATCGCTACAATCCCGCTTTAGGGCTGGAACGGTTGTCACACGACCATTCATATGTGCAGGAATTAGTCGATAGCGGAAAACTGTTAAAAGAATTAGCCTTTGACCACCCCGACTCGAATATCATCACACGCAGTCTGGGCGACACCCGACAGCAGTCGCAGCCTGATGTTATCAATTACAGACTATATAACGGCGATGTCATCCTGTTGTGCAGCGATGGTTTAAGTGGCGTGTTGCGCGACGTGGAAATCGAGCAGATCATGGCAAATAACACCGATACGGTCGAAAACTGCCGCAACGCCCTGTGGACGGAATCCGAACAGGCAGGCTGGACGGACAATGTGACGATAGCGCTTTGTATGATTGTTTCGGGCGCCGAACAGGTTGAATTGCTGGAAGCGCCGGTCAGTGAACCTCCACCCATTGATACTGCCAAAGTGAAAGTGAAAAAACGAAAAAGGAAGGGATTGTGGATTGCCATCACAGTGCTGCTTTTATTGGGGATCGCATTCGGAGTAGGATATTATCTGAACAGTAAAAATCAGTGGTTTGAAAAATTAAAAATAAATTATATCAGTTATGTTACTTCAACAGGACACGTTATTTGACGAGCGCTATTTGTTAATTAAATTATTGGGTTGCGGCGGTTTTTCCGAAGTCTGGCTTGTGGAAGATATCAAAGTAGGTAACAAAAAAATGGCGCTGAAAATATATGCGCCGGATAAGGGATTAGACAATGACGGCGTACAACTTTTTAGCAGCGAGTTTGAGCTGGTGTTCGACCTCAATCATACAAACCTCCTGCGTCCGGCACATTTCGATGTTTGCGAACGTTCACCTTATTTGCTGATGCCGTTCTGCGAACAGGGCTCTGCAAGCAAATTAGTCGGTCATCTAACGGAAGAAGACGCCTGGCGTTTCCTGCACGATGTAGCGGCAGGTCTGGCGTATTTGCATGAACAGAATCCACCCATTATTCATCAGGACATCAAGCCCGACAATATTTTGAGGGACACGCTCGGAAACTTTCAGATTACCGACTTCGGCATCAGTACCAAAGTACGCAGTACATTACGCAAAAGTATGAATACCGTTGCATCGGGTGGCACATTGGCCTACATGCCGCCCGAACGTTTCGGCAAAGAAAATATGCCAATCAAGGCAAGCGATATCTGGGCGGTGGGAGCAACTGTCTATGAACTGCTTACCGGAAACATGCCTTTCGGCGAACACGGCGGACTGATACAGAAAAGCGGTGCGGAAATACCGGACATGCCGGGCGACCGTTCGAACGAACTCCGGGAAATTATTTCCCGCTGCCTGCAAAAAGAGCCATGGGACAGACCTGTCGCAGGGCAGATTGTGAAATGGACAGAACAGCGTTTAAGAGGAGAGGCAATCTTATTCGATACGGTGGAGGAAAAACCACGCCCTATCACGGATAATAAAAAAGCGCCTGCGGCGGGAATTATGTCACGCCTTAATAAAAAAATCGTGCTGGGTATCGCAGGAGGAGTCCTGCTCCTGATTTTGGCCTTTATAATCTTCAAATCTTTTACGCCTTCACAGCCTGCATACAAACCGGCGCCGCAAGTAGAGGAATACATTCCGATTGAGCCGATAGAACCGGTTGAAGCAGCAGCAGAAGTAGTAGAAGAAGCAGAGACAATAGTACCGGCAGACTCGATAGCCTTATTGACAGAAGAAAAACGTCCGGCTGAATCTAATGTGTCAACTCAAAAACCGGTATCAACTGCTCCTGCAACGCCTACCTGGCTGACGAACTATAACCGTTCAATAAGTCTTGCTCAAACAGCATTCGACAGCAAGAATTACGATAAAGCTAAAGAAGAATATACGCGGGCGTTAAATCTTGCGAATCAGAATCGGGACAACGAAAAAACAACGTTCGTTACCGGAAAGATAGCCGAATGTAACAAAGCCATTGAAGAAGCCACAGCAGCGAATCAACAAACAACGATGCAGACGCAGCTGGAAGCCTACAATTTTGTTGGCAATTTTAAGTTGGGGACGGCTTACCTGATTGTGCAGCGAAAATCGGATAACCGCTGGGGAATCATAAACCTCGACGGTACCGAAGCCGAAGCATTTGGCTATACGCAGGTGTCTACACGACTGAAAAACGGTTATTATGCCCTGAAAAATGAGGAAGGATGGGTCGTTTTTGATACTTCACTGAAAAAAGTAGCAACGGCGCTCGAAAATGTAAATGATTTCAAATAAAATAATTATGAAAAAAGTATTATTGTTTTTAGGTTTATTCGTATCGGCGGCAGTTTTTGCCCAGAACGAAAAAGAGGAAGGCGATGCGATGGCTGCCACAGAGAATTACAGCGGCGCCGCCATGATGTATCGTATTTGTATGGAAAAAGATGAACAGTGTGCAATGAAACTGTTCAAGTTGATCTATGAGAATAAAATTGAAATGCAGTCGACTGACGAACTCTATCAGTTGATCAATCAACCGGCACGGCGTGGAAATACCGAAGCGCAATTGTATTTAGCCAAAATGTTTCAGACAGGTACCGGCATTGCCAAAAATGAGAGCGAAGCGTTGAACTGGTTTCTGAAAAGCGCGGGAAAAGGCAATGCCAATGCTCAATTCGAACTGGGAAATATGTACCGGTACGGGCAGGGCGTAAAAAAGGCAAATATCAATGAAGCGAAAAAATGGTATAAAAAGAGTGCAGCCCAGGGACATTACGACGCTCAAAACAGTTTGACTGAGCTATCTCAAAGCGCGAATGAAAAGCCGGAAAAGAATAAGAAAGAAAAGGAACCCGAACAAAAAAGTGATTCCCCGAAAAAAAGCCGTAAACTTTTGGGTAAGGGTAAGTGAGGCGACGCGAATTATTTTAGCAGATCGAACAGTTTTTCCAGTTGCGGTGAAATAATAATTTCTGTCCGGCGGTTCCGGCTACGGCCTTCTGCAGTTTCATTTGTTGCAACTGGCAGATACTCTCCCCTACCCGACGGTTGAATCTGAAGTGGTTTGATACCATAATCTTTCGTTAGAATCCGGACAACGGAAGTAGCCCGTATTACGCTCAAATCCCAATTGTCTTTGAACTGGACTGTGTTGATGGGTTTCGTATCCGTATGACCTTCAATCATTACGTCGATACCGGTTTGCACTTTTAGTACTTCGGCCAGCTTGGCCAATGCCTCTTTTCCTCTTTTATCTACCGTTGCGCTGCCTGACTGGAAAAGCAGCTTGTCCGACATGGCTACATAAACTTTACCGTCTTTTTCCTGTACACTCAATTCATCGCTACTGAAGCCCAATAACGCATTTTTAATGTTATTGAGCAGCGTTTGCACTTTTTCATTTTGCGCCTTAATCATGTCCTGAAGTTCATTGATGGTTTGCTCCTTTTTCCGCAATTCCGACATTTCCTGATCAAGCATCGCCGATAGTTTCTCCTTTTCAGAGATATTGGAAGTAAGCATCGTCTGACAATAACGCAAAGATTTACCCAGTTCCGTCGTATCGGCCATCAGGTTTTTGACGCGGGCAGTCTGCTTTTCATACGCGTCTTTGCATTTTCCCAAATCATCATTAAGTACATCAATCCGGTTAAGCCCATTCAGACGACCATCCTCTGCCAGCAAATATTTCTTCTTCGTCACGCAAGACGAACACAGTATCAGGATAATAGCGCCTACATAAAGAATTTTTTTCATATGATTATTCAATTAATACATTTGTTCATACATAAATTTTCCGCGAACAAAGATAGTGCAAGTTGAGTGTAGAACAATGAAAGAAAATGAAAATATTTTTGAACAGGAAAATTTTTTTGAAAAAAAATTGAAAAATTATTTTTATCTTGCACGCTTTTAAACTCTATCATTTAGACATATACTGTTGATTATGAAGATATTATTTATTATGCCGGGTTCCGGGGACGCTTTTTACTGTGGAAATTGTTTTCGTGATAACATCCAGGCATCTGCCTTGCGGAAAGCCGGACAGGATGTGATTATCATGCCTTTGTACCTGCCATTGAAATATGCTTCTTTTCAGGGAGATACGCCTTTGTTCTTTCCGGCGACATCATTTTATACCGCCCAGATGCTCTTTGGAAAAAGAAAAATGCCGCACTGGTTAGAGCGCGTCACCGGGTCGGAAAGATTGTTAAAAATGGCCTCATCACTGTCGGGAACAACTTCGGCTGAAGGTATGGAAAAACTGACATTATCCATGATTACAGGCAACGACCCAACTTTCAGCATTTATATCAACCAACTGGTAGACTGGTTAAAAAATCATGAAAAACCGGATATAATTCATCTTTCAAGTTCCCTGTTATCGGGTATTGCAAAAGTTTTACGGCATCATCTGACTATTCCGATTGTATGTTCAGTGCAGGATGAAGAACTTTGGATTGACAGTATGAAGGGCGCTTATGTCGGCAAAGCATGGCAGGGCATCGCTGAAAACACAGGTTATATCGACCAATTCATTACTACAAGCGAATTTTATAAGAACCGGATACTCGAAAAAATTCCGGACATAAGAAATATCGAAGTGATATATCCCGGCGTGGACAGGGATAAATATGCTTCTTCCGGTTATCCTGAAAACTGTGTCATCGGATTTTTCAACCGTCTTCATAAATTATATGGATTAGATATACTCGCTGAAGCATTTGTCAAGCTAAAAAAGCAAAACCACATTCCAAACCTCCGGCTAAAAATAGGTGGCGGTTATACTGCTAAAGATAAGCGTTATTTGAAAAAGGTAAAAAAAATCATAGAACCTTTCAGGAATGATGTAGAAATATGTCATCATTACAATCCGGACGAACATGCTGAATTTTACCGTTCCATATCTGTTATTTCTGTTCCGCTTATCTTTGAGGAAGGCGTCGGGCTTTATTTGTGTGAAGCATTTGCAGCCGGGCGTCCGGCTGTTGAACCGGCTACCGGTTCAATTCCGGAAATCGTAGACGAAGCCGGTATTATTTACCAGCCCAATGACAGCGATTCATTAGCGGAAGCGCTTTTCAATCTGCTAAGCGATAAGGATCGCTATAAACAAACAACAGAAAAGGCAAAAGCGCTTTCCGAAACACGTTACGACGAAAAAACGATGGCCGAAAATCTTATCAGTTTATATAAAGGGCTTATACGGTGATTTTTTTTTTAATTAGCGAAACTTGTACTATCTTTGCTGCTGCATTGGTTAGCATATGTTTTTCTTATCATATAATATTGAAACAATTATGAAAAAAATGAATTTAAAATTGAGAAAATGGTTAAGAAATATATTTGGCGGCATCAGTATAACCGCCGCGGCTTTTGTATTTCAGGCATGTTACGGGCCGCTACCTGATGAGTCTAAGGATGTAAAATTAACCGGCACGGTGAAGTCTAAAAATACAAATGTACCTATTAAGGGGATAAAAGTTACAGTTAACGATGAAGAATATTATTATGGCATTACCGATAAAGACGGTAAATTTGATTTTTACGCAAGTTTTCCGGGCAGGAATTATTCTTATCAGGATAAAGACTACGCTTACGACAGGGTAAGCGTACATTTTCGTGATATTGATGGCGTTGAAAACGGATTGTTTGCCGATACGACTATATTCATTAATCCAGTAAACAAAAACGAAATTATTATCAGCATTGAAATGCAGGAAAAACAGTAAAACGCCATGAAACAAATTATTTGTTTAGCAGTTCTTTTGTTTTTTTCAGTGGTTTCGTATGCTCAAAAAGATAGTGATTTTTATAAGCATGAACTGGGCGTATCAGTTGGAGATACTAAAATACCACCGGTTGAAAAGGTAAACTATAACATTTCTGTTTCTTATTTTTATCGCCCTGTCAAATGGTTTTGGGTAGGGGGAAACTTCATCAATTATTTTGGAGACAAAATATATTATTATTTGCGTGAATACGATATGAATGGCAGTTTTAACGATTTTTCGAAATCAAAAACTAAAAATTGCGCAGTCATTGCGCCTGAAATCAGGTTTTCATGCCTAAATACAAAATCGGTCATTCTTTATAATGCGTTGTCGGGAGGAATTGGTTGGGAAAATGGTTTTGATAGTAAAAGAAATGAATATCCCAAACAAATACCGTATATTCAATTAACTTTTTTAGGATTTAGTTGTAACTTCGGCAAGAACAGAAATATTTTTCTCGGAGGCGAGTTAGGTATTGGCTTTAAGGGACTTCTTAATATGCATGGCGGTTACAGATTCTGATATGAATAATTTTTTTACAAAAAAACTTCACGCCGTTTTCCGGAAAAATGAGACAAAATTACACATTTTGAATTATTTGTTTTGGGAATGTACATGGCGTTGTAACCTGAACTGTCAGCATTGCGGCTCCGATTGTAAGGCGAATAGCGCTTTCCCTGATATGCCGTTTGAGGATTTTCTCCATGCCATTCAACCGTTAAAAAGGTATTATCCCGAAAATTCCATACTTGTTGCCATCATGGGTGGCGAACCGCTTGTACGCAAAGATTTGGCTGATTGTGGTAAAAGATTGCGTGAAAACGGCTTTCGATGGGGAATTGTTACAAACGGATATGCCTACGACGAAGCCATGCACGCCAAACTGATTTCGGCGGGGATGGGAAGCGTCACAGTTAGCTTGGACGGTTTGGAAGAAAATCATAACTGGCTGAGAAACAATCCAAAAAGTTTTGAGCGCGCAGTCAAATCTTTGGAACTGATTGTATCTTGCCCGCGTTTAAACTACGATGTCGTCACCTGCGTACATCCAAAAAACCTTGTAGAACTTCCAGCCTTAAAAGAATTTTTGGTTTCGGCCAATATAAAAAACTGGCGGATTTTCACCATTGCGCCGATAGGCAGGGCTGTCGAAAATTCCGAATTGCTATTGTCTGACAATCAAATGTGGCAATTGATGAATTTTATTGCTGAAAGTCGCAAAAGCGATACGCGAATAAACCTCTATTTCAGCTGCGAAAGTTATGTCGGCGATTATGAAAAAAAAGTCCGCGACAGTTATTTCTTTTGCCGTGCAGGCATCAATATTGGCTCCGTGCTGATTGACGGTTCAATTTCTGCCTGTCCGAATATTGACCGAAGTTTTGTTCAGGGTAATATCTACAGGGACAACTTGTTAGAAGTATGGGAAAATCGTTTTGATGTGATGCGCAACCGGAATTGGTGTAAAACGGGCTTGTGCAAAAACTGCAAAGATTTGAAACATTGTAATGGCGGCGCCATGCACCTTTGGAACCAAAAACAGGACAGCATAATGACGTGCGTCGCAAATAAAATTAATAATATTCATGAATATGAGCCTTAAAAATTATTTGACAATAATACGTTTGTCAAAATATTTTCTGTTTCTTATTATGTTCCGTCATGGTTTCGGACAGGAAATACCTTCGAAAATTGATAAAAAAGACTTGAATGTCTTTATACAAACGCTTTCATCCTCACATTTTGAAGGCAGAGGTATCGACAACGAAGGACAAATAAAAACACAGGCATTTATAGCCAACAGGTTTAAAGAACTGCAATTAGAGCCGTTTTCGCCAGACGGTTATCTGGAAAAATTCGCTCTGCGCCAAATCAGCAGAGGAGAATTATTTATCAAGACCCAGAATAATCGAACGCTTCAGAATCTTGACCGGATGATATTTGAAGGAGAAATTAATCACAGTGAGGCAATAGAAAGAAAAGTTGTTTTCGGAGGTTACGGAACAGAGGAAGAATTGAATCGGATTGATGTTGAAAACTGCTATGTACTGATAGTAATAAAAAAACCGGGAGATGAAACTGATCTTAAGAAAAGGCTTGGCAAGCGTAATGCATGTGGGATTATAGTTGTATATGAAGATGATGGGAATTTCGACTTAATGAAAAGAAGGGTGAAGGATTTCTATGCCCAAAAAAGCTATTCGATTGCCGGTCGTCATTCCGAAATAACTGCTAACCCTACCCAAATTGTAGAGCAATACAACGCTAATCCTGTCAACAATGCCATAATAATACCCGGAACGGAAGTAAAAAATATAATCGGTTTGTCAAAAAATAAACTTATCAGTCTGGCTAATAAGAGAAAAATTAATGCTGTGCTTCCAGCCGTAATCAACATTCATTATGAACGGGTCGAAAAAACAGTTGAAACGGCGAATGTAATTGGTTTGATCAGGGGTGAAAGCGAACAGTCTATTGTCATTTCGGCGCATTATGACCATATGGGAAAAGAGGAAAATCATTTCTATCCGGGCGCCGATGACAATGCTTCGGGCGTTGCTGCACTGCTTGAACTTGCCGAAGAGTTTGCTCCATACGAAAACTTGAAATATACGATGGTTTTCCTGGCTACTACAGCCGAAGAGGGAGGTTTGCTGGGGTCGCTGTATCACACCGGACACCCTGACTTTGAACCGGAAAAGATAGTCTGCAATGTAAATATTGATATGATTTCGAGGTGCGACAACTACCATGCTGACTGTTCGTACCTTTATTGTATCGGTAGCAACCAGTCCGAAATGCTGGATAGCCTCGTCAGGAAAGCAGACGAACTTTTCCCGCAATGTACATGTGACTATTCCGAAAATAATTCCGGGATTTTCGAACGTACCGACGGATATTATTTCAAGAAAAAGGGTATCCCTTCCATTCTGTTTTTTGCCGGTTTTCACGATGATTACCACAAACCAACCGATACAATCGATAAAATAAATTTTGATATTTTAGAAAGCCGCATCAAATTAATCTGCGAGGTTATTAAACTGATACAGAAAGAATAAATAAAAACGATTATGAAAACGGATATACCTGAACGACGATTCTCCTGTAGTCGTTCATTCTTTCTTTGCATGTTTGTATTCACGTGGAGAAACTCCCGCGTAGCGTTTGAAATACGTACCGAAATGTGATTGGTTGGAGAAACCGAGTTCGTTGCTGATTTGCTGTACGGTCAACGAACTTGAATTTAATAACGCCTGGGATTCGAGAATAATATAATCCTTAATCCATTCGCCGGCATGTTTGCCGCTTATTTCATAGATTAGTTTTGAAAGATATTTAGGCGTAAGGCATATTTGTTCGGCATACCAGCCTACATTTTGCCTGCTACGGAAATTTTGTTCAAGCAGGGATACAAACGTTTCAAAAATTTCCTCCTTTCGCGTTTTCACGGCTTTTTCTTTTGTGTTAATAAAGATATTGCAGGCTATGTAAAATAATGCACGTATATAGGTTTGAACCACTTCTTTTAAAAACAAATTGGTTTGCTCTTCGATTTTTCTTTTGATAATATTAAAAACAACCAGCGCCTCTTCCATATCCTTTTCAGGCAGTTGAACATAAGGGTGCATAAAAAAATGACTTTGCAAATCTAAAACCATTTTATAATCGTTCTGGATATCAAAGAAAACTTTATTCAAAAAAATATATCCGGCATCAAAATCCGCACTTATTTCCGTCGCCTGAAAAATTTGTTCGGGTAGAATGATCAGTACCATGTTTGGGGTGATGAAAACATTTTCCAGACCGATCTGCAGTTTGCCGTATCCTTTTTTACAGATAATGATGGCCACCATACCGAGTCGAATCGGGTAATTGAGGTAGGAGTTGAAGTGGAAATTTTCGGCAAATGAATAAATGTCATCAAAAACATAAATGTCCTCAATCCCGCTTTTGACATTCGTGACGCCATGTAGCGAATAAAAATCGTAATACAGTATCTTTTCTTTCATGTCAAAAATAAGCTGCGCCAAATGCAGTCTGTGGCATACAATTCAATTTTTCTATTCAGTTCGGCAAATTTTGCTGTAAAATTAATCGTTTTATTTCAAATTACAATAACTATTGAAATATTATCGTACATTTGCAGTCTGTGCCGACTTGCAAAGAAATATAATAAATATTTGATTATTAGTGATATTATGAAACTATTACATACCTCCGACTGGCATTTGGGCAGGATGCTTTATGCGAAAAAAGACCGGCAGGGCGAACATACCGCTTTTTTGAAATGGCTTTTGCAAACGATTCAAAACCAAATGGTTGACTTACTGCTCGTTGCCGGCGATATTTTTGATAACACTTCGCCCGGAAGCGCTTCCCAGAAAATGTATTATGACTTTCTGCTTAGCGTCAGAAATGCCGGTTGTAAAAATATGATAGTTGTGGGCGGCAATCACGATTCGCCAAGTTTCCTGAACGCGCCGAAAGCCGTTTTGTCGGCGCTGAACATTACTGTGATCGGCAATGCAGGAGAAAATCCTGCAGATGAGATTGTTGTTATCAGAGATGGGAACGAAACGCCGATTGCCATCGTTTGTGCAGCGCCTTTTTTGCGGGAAAGGGATTTGAACCGCTTCACCGAAGGCGAAACATATGCCGACCGTTCAAAACGTATCGCGGAAAATATCAGAAAACACTACGAGCAACTGGCTGAGATAGCAGTGGAAATACGAGAAAACACGGACACGAAAATTCCGGTCATTGCCACCGGACATTTGTCGGTTGCAGGCGGGAAAACTGTCGAAGACGACGGTGTGCGCGAAACTTATATAGGCAATATCGAATGTATGGGTAGCGATATTTTTCCTGAAATATTTGATTATGTGGCGCTCGGGCATTATCATATTCCTTCTGTTATCAGCGAAAGAATACGCTACTGCGGTTCTCCTCTTCCGATGGGTTTTGGCGAGGCAACGCAACGGAAATGTGTTTACATTGTTGAATTTAAGGAATATAAACCAATTGTATCGACGCTCGAAATACCTGTTTTTCAGCAATTGGAATCCATTCGGGGCGATCAGGCGTTTATCAGCATGCGTTTGAATGATTTAAAGACGTCCGGCGCATCGGTCTGGGTTGAGATTATTTACGAGGGTAGCAATGTTTTTCCGGATTTTACGTCGTGGGCAGCCGAGCAGACCGTCAACTCAAACATTGAAATTCTCAAACTGCAAAACCGTCAATATCTTACGGAAGTACTTACGCAGGACGACAGCGCGCAACCGTTAGAATACCTTGAGCAATTGGAGGTTTTTGAAAAACTCTTAGACAAAAACAAGGTTTCGGACGAACAGAAAGCAACGTATCGGGCGTTGTATGACGAAATTACCGGTTTGTTAAATATTGAAAACTGATCTGCCATGAAAATTCTGTATCTTACATTTAAAAATATAAACTCACTCGCAGGTATCAATGAAATTGATTTTACCGACCCGAAGTTTACCGATAACGGACTTTTTGCCATTACGGGGAAAACAGGCGCGGGTAAAAGTTCGATATTAGACGCCATTACGCTGGCCTTGTTCGGTAAGACTCCCCGCGTGGAGATTACGGGGCAGTACAACGAAGTGATGACGCGAGGCACGGGTGACTGTTTTTCAGAAATCGTGTTTGAAGCGGGCGGTAAGAAGTGGAAATCCGCGTGGAAGCAGGAACGTACCCGCACAGGCAATTTGAAACCTGTACATCGTACCATAGCCGACGGGACTGATACCATCGTAGCCGAAAAGATTAAGGATTGCGACAACGCTATTATTCAGATACTTGGACTTGACTTCGAGCAGTTTACAAAAGTAATCCTCCTGGCGCAGGGCAGTTTCGCCGCATTCCTGCAGGCGGATAAAAACGACAAGGGCGAACTGTTGGAACACATCACAGGAACGGAAATTTACGGTGAGATATCAAAAAAAGTCTTTGAGCGGCATAAAACGGAAAAAGAAAAGCTGGACAGGATACTCGTTGAACTGGGCGCCATCAAAATCTTTTCGGACGATGAAATAACGGCAATCAACCATGAAATAACCGAACTCGAACAACAAAAGAAGCAGATAGGCAGTGAATTGCAAAATATAGAAATCGCTCAAAAATGGCTTGTCGATTTGGTACAGCTGCAAAAACAGATTACCGTCGCCAATGACAAAGCGCCCGAACTGCACCGGATAGCGCTTGCGAAAAAAGAGGCTTTTGAACAGACCGTAATCTTGCTGCAAGAAGCCAAAAGCGAAAAGGACAAAACAGACACAATCCTTGTAAAAGTCAGAGCATTAGACACGCAGATCGACGGGAAAAACAAATTGCTTGCACCTGTCGTGCAATCTATCAAAGAACTGACAGTAAAAAAACACGAGTTATTGCAATCGTTTGAAAAAGAAAAGGACAATCTGGAGAAATCGCAAATAGCGCTGACCGAGAAAAAAAACTGGGCAGCGAAAAATGAGATTTATGAATTGTTGGTCGGTCAATATGCGGCCATTGAAAATCATGACGCACAGGTTCAGACCCTGTTTCAGGATTTGAACGGTAAACAGAAAGAACTTGAAGCCGCCGCAAAAGAATTGACTGATAAAGCTGCGGTTTTACAAAAGTCACAAACCGGTTTCGCAAAGGCGGAAACCACATTACAGCAAAAGAATCAGGAACTTGAAAAGACAAAATCGGCGCTCGAAACCGTTCTTTCCGGTAAGGAATTGAACGATTATCAGCAGGAAAAGGAAAATATTACAGGTTTCGGCAATCAAATCAGGCAGTTGATCGAAGTAGAAACGGCTATCATTCACAACCAAACCGAAATCAATAAATATGCCGCGCTCATTTCGGCTTCCGAAAAGTCGGAACATGAATTTTCCACCCTTGTCAGGAACAGCCAAAAAGACAAACAAAACATTGAAACACAAATCCTTTCGCTCGAAGAAATCATCAAACTTACCAGGACGATTCAAAGCTTGGACGAACATCGCAAAGCGCTCGAAGACGGCAAACCCTGTCCGCTGTGCGGCGCACCGGAACACCCGTATGCCATCGGAAACATCCCGCAGACCGGCGAAAAGGAAACCGAACTGAAAGTGCTGAAACAGCAGCTTCAAACTGTAACAACAACCGTTCAGCAAACTGAAAAAGCACTGACAAAATGCGTATCCGACAAAGACAATACATTGAAAAACAAAGAAAAAGAAGAACAGTTCCTGTCGGCCAACCGGGAAAAACAAACGACGGTTTTGAATGAAATTGCTGTTTTACAACCTGATTTTTCCATGCCCGAAGGCGAAAACAAAATTGTCTTGCTTACCGCAATCCGCACCCGGAAAGAAGAGGAATACAAACAGGTAAATGCAATTATCCTGCAGGCAACCGGGCACGAAAAATCTCACAGAAAACTTCAAAACGAAGAAATCCCCACATTGCAAAAAGCAAAGGAAGAAGCGGAAAAAGCGAAAAACAATGCATTTACGGAGCATCAGTTAGCCGGTCAAAAGGTGGAAGCAAAGCAAAGTCTATCGGATGAAGCCTATACAACCTATAACGTTAAAAACGCCGAACTACAAGCAATTTTCCAAAAATATAGCGTGGAAAATATGTCAGCCCTGAAAAAATGCCTTGACCGCTGGAACGCAAACAACGCGGCAATTAGCTCACTGTCAGAACAAATCGGTAATTTGAACAACGAACTGACCCGAATAATTTCCGAAACAAACAGCAATACCCGACTTTTGGATGACAAGGCAACTGAACAGCAGGGCATCGTAAAAGAAAGACAGTCGTTCGTTGCGGAAAGAACCGCCCTATTTGGCGACAGGCAGGTTACAGCCGAAGAACAGCGCCTGAAAGACATGCTTGAAAAAGCGGAAACGGTCAAAGCAAACGCGGAAAAAGCGAAAACGGCAGCCGAAACGGAACTTGCCAAATGTCAGGCCGTTATTGTTGAAAAAGAAAAAGAGCTAACCGAAAAACAAACTCAGGCCATTACAGATAAATCGTCCGAAGAACTGCAATCCGAACTGGAAGAGAAAAAGCCGCTAAGCGAATCGGTCTCCCAAAAAACAGGCGCAAACCGTCAAAAATTAGCCGACAACGCTGAAAATCTAAAAAACAGCGGCGACAAACTGAAAGAAAAAGAATTGCAGCAACAGGTTTGCGCCGATTGGGGCGGGCTTAACGAACTTATCGGCTCGGCTGACGGCAAGAGATACCGCAATTTTGCTCAGGCGCTTACCTTTGAACATCTGATCGTTTTAGCCAACCGGCAACTGCAAAAAATGAGCGACCGCTACCTGCTAAAACGTACGGGCGACGCCGCCAATCCCTTTGAACTATCTGTAATCGACAAATTTCAAAACTGTGAAGAGCGCACCGCCCAAAACCTTTCCGGCGGTGAAAAGTTTATCGCATCGCTTTCACTGGCGCTCGGTCTATCCGGTATGGCAAGTAAAAACATGCAAATCGACACCATGTTCATTGACGAAGGCTTCGGTACCCTTGATTCCGATTATTTGGACGTCGCCCTTTCCGCCCTCTCCAACCTCCACAAGGAAGGCAAAATCATCGGCGTCATCTCGCACTTAGCCGAACTCAAGGAGCGCATCGCTACCCACATCGAAGTAACCCCCGTCGGCAATGGCCACTCACGCATTGAAATAAGTTGAATGATTCGCAAACCCTCTGCTATACTTACAGACAAGGGGAGTATGCTTATAATTCGCCACAAGTGCCGTTTTATATAGATTGTATGGGTAAGAAGGTTGTGCAGTCCGCCATGATTATTGATCAAGTTGTTGATAATCCATGAAGTAGCCGATCCGCAAACAATAAGAACAATGTCTTTGCGCGCTGACGCCCAGCTATTCCAGAAATGTTCCAGTGCAGTAAGAAAACCCGAACGGGGCGTATCCATCCAGGGTATTTCGTCAAAAAATAAAATTTTTCGTTTATTTTTACTTTTTTGGACAAAATCAATCAGTTGCCTGAATGCTTCCAACCAGTTTTTGGGCATTTTCAGACTTTCGGCTGATAATTGCTGGAGTGTCAAGCCGAAATTCAACAATTGCTCTGTGGTAGAAGCATTTGCCAACCCGGCTATTTCAAAAGTAAACGCATCGGAAAAAGTTTCATCAGCTTTTCCCCGATCAGAAAACCTCGAAAACCAATGGCGCGAAGTTCGTCTATCTCTTTCATTTCAGAAATTCCACTTTCGGAAATCAACAGTGGTGCGCCGTTACCTGTTCCCACTTCTGATTTTATGAATTGTATCATCCGGAATGAATTTTCGATTGCCGTTTGAAACGTCCCAAGGTTACGGTTGTTCACGCCAAGCATATCTATATATTCGTTATAATGAGACAATTCATCCTCCGTATGCACTTCAAGCAATACTTCCAATCCTAATTCATGCGCCACGCCTGCCAGGTTTTTGCAAGCGTTTTTTGTCAGGCAGGCGGCAATCAATAAAATAGCGTCGGCGCCAAATATATGCGACTGATAGATTTGATATTCATCGATGATAAAATCCTTGCGAAGCAACGGCAGAGATACAAGCGAACGCGCGCGCTGTAAATCTCTGAATGAGCCACCGAAAAACCGGCTGTCGGTAAGGATTGAACAGGCGGCTGCTCCGTTTCGCTGATATGCCGGTACGATTTCTTCTACTTTTGCATGAGGGGACAACCATCCTTTGGAAGGCGAACGTCGCTTAAATTCGGCAATGACACCGGAAGTAGATTGTTCCAATGCCTGTCGCATGGAAACAGGCTGGCGTGAAAGACGCTGTGCTCCAAGACTAAACAGCATATCCAAAGGCACAGCTTCTTTTTGATGCGCTACTTCTATTCGTTTATTTGCTACAATTTTTTCTAAAATATCCATCTTTATTAATTACTAATTACTAATTACAAATTACTAATTCTCTGATCATCTACTCTTAACTTTTAACTGTTAACTGTTAATCACTATGAACTTTTTTAATACGTCTAATGCTTTGCCGCTTTGCAATGATTCGCGCGACTCGTTCATACAGGTTGCAATATTTTTCTCCGGGCATATCACCTGAATGGCAAAAGCGGAATTGACCAGCACGGCATCGCGCTGGGCTTCGGTTGCGGTATTACTCAACACCGCATCAAATATTTTTGCGGCATCTTCGGGCGTTTCGCCACCCCACAAATCTGCTTCCTTACATCGCTTCATGCCTATCATTTCAGGCGAATACACTTTTTCCCTGTCGGGTGTGGCCACTTTAAATTCTGAAGTAAGCGATATCTCGTCGTAGCCGTCCAAACTGTGGACAATGCTGAAATGCGTCCCGCTTGCCTGATAGGTATAGTTGTATAGACGGAACAACGGCAAATTGTAAACGCCAAGCAACTGATAGGCAGGCATGACCGGATTCACTAAAGGACCCAGCAGGTTAAAAAACGTCCGAACGCCAAGATTCTTCCGAACGGAAGCAACCACTTTCATAGCCGGGTTAAAAAACGGTGCATGAAGATATGCCATATGACAGACGTCGAGCGACTTTCGCAATTGATTGACGTCGTTTGTAAACCGGACACCATGCTGTTCGATCACATTGCTTGCACCGCTAACCGACGATGCGCCGTAATTGCCATGCTTGACCACATGATAACCTGCTCCTGCAACAACAAAACAGGAGGCAGTACTGATATTAAACGTATTTTTCCCGTCGCCGCCCGTACCGACAATATCAATCGGTTTATATTCCGATAAATCAACCGGTACGCGCATGGATAACAACGCATCCCGAAACCCCGACAACTCATCAACGGAAATGTTGCGCATCAGAAAAACGGTGAGCAGCGCCGCGATCTGTTCGTTGTTGTATTTTCCTTCGGCAATATTTACCAAAACCTGCTGTGCTTCTTTGCGTCCCAAATACTGATGCTCAAAGAGACGATACAATAAATTTTTCATCGTAATTCGTAATTAATAATTAGTAATTGTTTATAGTCCAGTTTTCAATTATTTTTTTCCCCTGTGGTGTCAATACCGATTCGGGATGAAACTGTACGCCGCGCACATCATACGTGCGATGACGTAAAGCCATGATATTTCCTGCTTCGGCGTCAATAGCAGTAATCTCCAGACATTCAGGAAACTCATCTTTGGATACCACCCACGAATGATAACGTCCGGCGCGAAAACCCGGTTCCAAACCGGCAAATAATGGTTCTTTTGCCAGTATGCGAATATCAGAACAAACGCCATGATATACATCATTCAGATTCAATAACTTTGCTCCAAATACCTCGCCAATGGCCTGCTCGCCCAGACAAACGCCCAATAT
>Ga0082212_10005502_pt1 | contig 17245 bp, 16 predicted proteins | sample TergutNt197P3_FD_71548 | JGI IMG/M metagenome (GOLD analysis project Ga0082212, IMG submission 71548) | Neocapritermes taracua P3 segment gut microbial communities from Petit-Saut dam, French Guiana - Nt197 P3 | ecosystem: Host-associated > Arthropoda: Insects > Digestive system > Gut ... | reverse complement strand
TAAGTATTTATTAATATTGTTCTACGTGGAACATTATTTTTATTAATTTATATTATTTATTGTTTTATAATATTTATTGTTTTATAATATTTAATTGCTGTAATTCATCTTTAAAATACACAGCAGTTTTAGTAATAGTATCATATAATGATTGTTTCTTATTTCCTAAAACAAAGAAACATCCAATAAAAAATATAAAACTAAGTATACTCCCCACTTTTTCTAAAAACATTAATGAAGTCACTAATGCTAATAAACTAAAAACACTACTACTAAACTTTAAAACAAAACGCCATAATAATTGTAGATATGAAGCATTTTTCTTATCAGCAGTGCCAATTTGTATTCCTAATAACATTTTTCCCAACGATTGTGCGAAAATCACTTCTAATGAATAATAAAGAAAAGTAACTGCCAATACCAAAGGCATAAAGTTTTTAGTAATTAATAAAGTTATTTCTTCTATTTTATCGGGATTACTAAAAACACTCATATCACTTCCAAACATATCCATCATTCTATCAGCCACACCTGTGACTAATGAGGTAATTAGAAGCAACAAAAAGAATAATACATTATCTATCATATATGCTCCAAATCTTCTCCCAAAACCGATTCGCCACATATATGGATTTTCCTCAAACGAAGCAACATAATTAGGTTGAATAATATTCTTATACTTCTCTTGTTGTTGAACAAATTTTTCTGCTTCAAAATTATTTTTTTCATTTTCTATATTATTAGAAAATATATTATTAGAAAAATCTTGCAATGAGTTTGTTTTTTCAATATCATTTTCATTAATTGGATTGGAATTGTTATTTTCTTCCATAACTAAATCCTTGTATATATTTTTAACACATTACAAAAATAACTTTTTTTTTTGAAAAAATAATGATACCCAAAAAACTCATAACTCATAATAATCCTATAATAATAATAATATAATATTCTTTAAAATTTTATTATTAATATTAGTTATGTTTATATGTTAAAAACGTATTTTTATTTTATATAAATATATATATATCAAATATTTATATTGTTTATAGTTTTGTTAATAAGAGTATTTTTTTTGTTAATAAAAAAATAATAACTCTATATTGATGTTAATAATTTTATAATATTTAAAACTTATTAACAAAATATGTTAGTTATTATCAAATTATTAACATTTTTTTTTCTTATTTTTGCGTGTATTTGTTAATAAATTGTTAATAAAAAAATGAAAATTGTTAATAAAAAAATAGAAAAAAGTAAAATATTTATTGCATCTGACCATGCGGGATATGAAACGAAAGAAAATATAATTCAGTTTTTAGAAAATGAAAACTATGATATTGAAAATCTTGGATGTGATTCTAATAATTCTGTGGACTATCCTGATTATGCTATTTGCGTGGCTAAAAATGTAATAGAAAATATGGCAAAATATTCTAATTGTAAAGGTATTTTAGTGTGTGGGACGGGTTCGGGAATGGCTATTACTGCAAATAAAATTAAGGGAATTAGAGCCGTTAATTGTTTTAATTCTGAAATGGCAGAGATGGCAATTAAACATAATGATGCTAATATACTTTGTTTGGGAGCAAGAGTTCTAAAATTTGATACTATTAAAAGCATTATAGAAACGTTTTTGAATAGTGAATTTGAGGGCGGCAGGCATCAAATTAGAGTGGATAAAATACATAATTTAACGGGAAATTAGTTTTTCTTATTTACTAAAACATTTTTTGATTAGTGGAGATGTAATTTTATTAATTGTATTTTTGGCATATTTTTTGTGATATTTTTTATATTAATTTATGTAATTTTATTAATTATAAAAACTTATATGACATTAGAACAATACATTGATTTGTTTATAGAATATTGCAAATATGAAAAACGATATGCAGAAGATACAATTATTACTTATTCCACTGCACTAAGTGATTTCCTTGTATATTTAAAGGAAACTAATGAAAAACCACTTAATATTAAAAATATAAGTGTCAATACTATACGACCATTTCTTGGTTGGCTCGGCGATAAAGATATGAAACGAAATACTTTAATATTAAAAATATCTGTAGTGAAGTCATTTTTTAAATACTGCTATAAAAAAGAAATATTGCCTGAGAATATTACACAAAATATTACAATTCCTAAAAAAGAAAAAAAACTCCCATCATACCTATCTGAAAATGAAATAACAAATTTATTGAATTGCAAAGAAAATAATTTTACCTCATTAAGAAATAATGCACTTATGGAACTAATTTACAGCACAGGTATAAGAGTTAATGAAGCATTAAATATAAAATTATCTGATATTAATGCTACTAATAAAACAATTAAAGTGCTTGGAAAAGGTAGTAAAGAACGGATTGTGCCGATAGGGGATGTTGCTATTAGGGCAATCTATGAATACCAAAGTGTTAGAAATAGTGCTAATCCGACTACCAAAAACTTATTTGTAAATTATAGAGGAACAAAACTTTCATCAGTATCTGCTTGGAAAATAGTTAATAAATCTATGTATGGAATTACCGATGCGAAACAAAAGAGTCCGCATACATTACGGCATACATTTGCTACTCATATATTAGATAATGATGGAGATATTTATGCAATTAGTAAGATGTTAGGACATAGCCATCTTTCCACGACTGAAATATATACACACGTTTCTATGGAACGATTAAAAAAGTCATATAAACAAGCCCATCCACGAGCATAAAATGTAATTAATATCTTAATCTTTTTTATAAAAACTATTCCTTCACTAACTTTTTATATCTCACTCTTGTTGGTTCTAAATTGCCTAATCGCTGTTTTCTATTTTCAATGTATTCAGAATATCCTCCCTCAAAATAATAAACTTGCGACTCACCTTCAAATGCAAGAATATGTGTAGCCACTCTATCTAAAAACCATCTATCATGCGAAATAATAACAGCACAACCCGCAAAGCCCTCTAATCCTTCTTCTAATGCACGTAAAGTATTTACATCAATATCATTAGTAGGTTCATCCAATAGTAAAACATTTGCTTCTTTTTTCAATGTTAATGCAAGATGGAGACGATTTCTTTCGCCGCCTGATAAGATGCCACATTTCTTTTGTTGGTCAGCACCAGTAAAATTAAACCGAGCAACATATGCACGCGAATTAAATGTACGACCTTGTATAGAAATCTCTTCATTTCCTTCTGAAACTACTTCCCATACAGTTTTGTCAGGGTCAATCTCGGTATGTTGTTGGTCTACATATCCAACAACTACAGTTTCACCAATTTTAAATTCACCTGAATTAGGTTTCTCAATCTCCATAATCATTCTAAATAGTGTTGTCTTTCCTGCCCCGTTAGGACCTATAATACCAACTATTCCTGCAGGCGGAAGTTTAAAATTAAGTTGTTCAAAAAGCAACTTATCATCAAACGATTTAGACACATCAATAGAATCAATAACATTATTACCTAATCGGGGACCATTAGGTATAAATATCTCTAATTTTTCTTCTTTTTCTTTAACATCTTCATTTAACATACTTTCATAAGCAGTAAGACGTGCCTTTGCTTTGGCATGACGGGCTTTAGGAGACATTCTAACCCATTCTAATTCTCGCTCTAATGTTTTTTGACGTTTAGATTCCTGCTTACCTTCTTGCTCTAACCTTTTGGATTTTTGTTCTAACCAAGAAGAATAATTTCCTTGATAAGGAATACCTTCGCCTCTATCCAATTCTAATATCCAACCCGCCACATTATCTAAAAAATATCTATCATGTGTAATAGCAATAACAGTGCCTTTATATTGCTGTAGATGTTGTTCTAACCAATCAACAGATTCAGCATCAAGATGATTAGTCGGCTCATCTAATAAAAGAATATCAGGTTCAGTTAAAAGCAATCGGCACAAAGCAACTCGCCGTCTTTCACCACCTGAAAGATGCTTAACAAGTGCATCACTCGGCGGACACCTTAATGCATCCATTGCTCGCTCAAGTTTATTATCAAGATTCCAAGCATCTTTTGCTTCTAACAGGTCAGTTAATTGTCCTTGACGTTCTATTAATTTATTCATTTCGTCATCGTCCATCGGTTCTGCAAATTTTACACTTATCTCATCATATTCTTTCAATAAGTCCACAATTTCTTGCATACCTTGTTGTATGATTTCTTTAACTGTGAGATTATCATCAAGTTCGGGTTCTTGGGCTAAATAACCGATAGAATATCCTGGCGAAAAAGTAACCTCACCTGTATAAGATTTTTCTATTCCTGCGATAATTTTAAGCAAAGTAGATTTTCCTGAACCATTAAGTCCAATGATACCAATTTTAGCACCATAGTAAAAAGACAGGTAAATATTTTTCAGAACTTGTTTATGTGGTGGAAATATTTTATTTATTCCGATAAGAGAAAAAATTATTTTTTTATCATCTAAATTTGTAGTCATAAATTTGAAAGCATATTTTTATTTTTACAAAAATAGTTTTTTTTTCGTTTTTTTTTATTATATTTGTAAAAAATGTAATTTACATCATTGTATGTTTTTGAAAAATATGTGATACAATGGTGTAATTATAATGTGTAATTTGTAAAATATAAAAATACGGGCATAGCTCAATTAGGTAGAGTGACGGTCTCCAAAACCGTAGGTTGTGGGTTCGATTCCTACTGCCCGTGCTGTTTTTAATAATAATAATATAAACTAATATGTCAATAGTAGGAAAAATTAAAAAGTTTTCAAAAGAAGTTTCTGCTGAAATGAAAAAAGTGACATGGCCAACAAAAGAACAATTAAAAGAATCTACAGGTGTTGTCTGTGCGTTTAGTGTCTTTTTCGTCATATTTACTTTTATAATAGACCAAATTGTAACATTTGGAGTTAAATTTTTATTTTAATTGAAATAGGAAATAACAATGGATGAAATAACGATAAATGAAATAAATCCAAATAATACTCAAGAAGTAAGTATGCTCGATGCTGAACTAAATACATTAAAAAATGTAAGTGATGCTGTTGAAGTTCCATCTATTTTGCCAAATGAGGAAACTACATATAGTGAAAAACCTAATATAGAAGTATCAAGTATAGAGGTATCAAATATAGCATCGCCGCCCGATTCAAAAGGTATTATAGAAGATGATTTTAAATGGTATTGTCTGAAAACTTATAATTCGTATGAAGATAGAGTGAAAAAAACATTAGAGACAGAAATTAAACGTCTCGGATTAGGACATTGTATCAGAGAAATAGTAATACCGCTTGAAACGGTATTTGAAGTCCGTAATGGAAAGAAAAAAACCAAATTACGTAATTTTCTGGCAGGTTATGTTTTAGTTAATGCTGCTATAAGCGAACAGAAAAAAACTAAAAAGAAAATTATAGACCTCATCACTGATATTTCAGGGGTAGTGGCGTTTGTTGGTAGAAGAAACGACCCTGCGGCGTTGCAACCCATTGAAGTAGAAAGAATTTTTAGCAGAATTAATGAAAGGGCGGATGTGGCAACAATAGATTCTCTATTCCGCAAAGGCGACCCTGTGGCAGTATTAGAAGGACCTTTCTCAGGATTTAAAGGAACTGTAACCGAAATTGCTAATGAAAAACAAAAAGTAAAAGTAGAAATTACCATTTTAGGTAGAAAAACACCTATAGAATTAAGTTTTGACCAAGTTCAATTTGATAAACCCATTTAGAGGAGATGCCGAAACAAGTTCGGCATAACAAGTAAAAATAAATAAAAAAATTGGAAAATAGAAAATAAAATGTTATCTGTTTTTTATAAAGTTAGATAAAATACATTATGTTTCCTAAAATAATGGCTGTTGTTAATATTACTCCTGACTCTTTTTCTGACGGCAACGAAAAATTAAATTTAAACGAAAGAATATCTTTTGCAGAACAAATGGTTAATTATGGAGCAGATATTATTGATATTGGCGGTGAAACTACTAAGCCCTACTCTAATCCTACTCCTTCTAATATAGAAATAGATAGAGTTATTCCTTTATTAAAACAAATTAAAAATAAATTTCCCACTATTCCTATTTCTATAGATACACGCAAAGTAGAAGTAGCAAATGAATGTTTAAAACATAATGCTAACATTATTAATGATGTTTCAGGGCTGCAATATGACCCCGAAATTGCTGATGTTGTTGCAAAATATAATGCTGAATTAATTATTACACATAGCAAAGGCAATCCACAAAATATGCAAAATAATCCTTTTTATGAAAATGTTATAGAAGAAGTATTTAATTTTCTTAAAGAAAAAATTGCTTTTGCTAAAAGCAAGGGGGTTGAAAAAATAATTGGTGATGTTGGTATCGGCTTTGGTAAAACATTGGAACATAATCTTACTTTATTGAAAAATATTAGTCATTTTTTATTGCTGAACGTCCCGATGTTATTAGGTATTTCACGTAAAAAATTCATTAGGGAAATTACTGGAGAAGAAACTCCAAGAAATAGAGATTTTGCAACTATGTTATATTATTCCTTGCTACTTAAAGAGCAATCTATAAGTATAATAAGAGTTCACAATGTTCAACTTGCTGTGCAAATGAAAAAGATATATTTGAGTTTGTGTTAATAATTTAAAAGAGGATATGCCGAAACAAGTTCGGTATGACAAGCAAAATAAATAAGTTTTTAATAACCGAAAAATAAATATAAATATAAATATAAATGAAAAAGATATATTTGAGTTTGTGTTAATAATTTAAAAGAGGATATGCCGAAACAATTTCGGCATGACAAGAAAAATAAATAAGTTTTTAATAACCGAAATATAAATATAAATATAAAATTATGCAAAATAAATATGATTACGTAACTAATCTTGATATTAAATTTGAGCATCTACAAAAAATTGATGTTCCTAAATTAGTGCAAGAATGTAAAGATAAGTGGTTCAATCAAACATTAACAAAAGTTAATGATAGTGTTGTTAGATTAGGTATTGTAGAAGGGCAATACCATTGGCATAAACACGAAAATGATGATGAGTTTTTCTTTGTTCTTGATGGAAAATTGCTAATAGAAATTGAAAACAACGAAACAATAGAATTAAATCCAGGACAAGGAATTACAATTTCAAAAGGTATAATGCATCGTCCCGTTGCACCAATAAAAACCACAATGTTAATGGTAGAAACAAGTGTAATTGAACCAACAGGCGATTAGTTAGTTTATTTACCTTATATTTATTTATACTAAATCAAAAATCTCTTGCGTGTTAGTTAGTAAATCATATTGGAGTAACTTATTAGATAAAACCTCACCCATTCCTGTAATTATTTTTATAACTTCATTTGTTTCTAATATTCCAATTATTCCAGGTATAGTTCCAAACAAACCATATACTTTTTCATCATCTTTAGAATTAGTAAACACATCACTATAACTCACTCCACCTTTATAATTAAATACACTAACCTGTCCAATAAACTCCTTGATAGCACCATAAACGTAAGGTTTGTTCTGTTTTTTGCATTCAGCATCTATAACATAACGGGTTGTAAAATTATCTACTCCATCTATAATTATATCATAATCAGCAAATATTTTTTCTACATTAGCGATAGTTAAATATTCATTATAAGCAATAATACGGACATCGCTATTCCTTAAATTGAGTTGGGTTTTGGCTTGTTCTACTTTTGATAGACCGACTTCTAATTCAGTATATAATATCTGCCTGTGGAGATTATTAGTAGTGACTTTATCGCTATCTATTATTCCGATAGTTCCTACACCTGCGCCTGTTAAATACAATGAAATAGGCGAACCTAATCCACCCATTCCTACAATTAAAACTTTAGCATCCAATAGTTTGTTTTGACCTATAGTGCCAATTTGGTCTAAAATTATCTGACGACTATATCTTTCATTAAATTGATTATATCTTTCCATAATGTTTTTGAATTAAAGATACAAATATTTGAATTAAAGATACAAATATTTGAATAAAATATACAAATATACATTTTATTCAAAAATATTTCGTATATTTGCAATATAAATTTATGTTATGATTAGTAATTTCTTAATTCCTTTATTTATGACATTTCTGATAATATTTTCTGTAATAAGTAATATTTCAGATGATATGCCTGTTTCAAAACTAAGTTCATTATTTTCTAAAGAAGAATTAGAATTTTTACCTATACAAAATATAAGAATTAAAGATACAATTTTTGTCCAAGGAAACGCCTACGTTGAAATATCATTAAAAAAACAATTATGCCGATTGTATCTTAAAGACACTAATAACTGCATCGATTGTAAAGAATATAAAATATCATCAGGCAATCCTAACATTCCTGAAGGATTAGAAACAACTACAGGACTTTTTACTGTTCAAACAAAAAATCCACTCGGAAAATCTAAACAATTTAACAATGCGGAATTGCATAACTGGGTCGGTTTTAATGTTAATTTTGGTATACATGGATTAGCAGGAAATGGATACTATCACTTTCTTGGGCAGAAAGCATCTTCACACGGATGCGTCAGAATAAGTAGAGAAAATGGTAAAGAGTTATATGATAATGTTAAATTTGGCACGCCTGTTTTAGTATATTCAGAAGACCCTGCTGTTGCGTTAAAGTTTATAGATACAATTACATCTTTATCAAAATATTATATATTGCCTGATAATGCTCGGATATATAATCCTATAATTAAACAGCGACTACAAAATATATACGATGGCTTGTTACTCCTAAATGACAAAAAACTACTAATGACAGGTGAAACAGTTATTCGTTGGGGAGGATATAGAATTGGTTATGCAGATAAAATTCCTTATAAACAAAAAATTATAAACTCAAACCTTAATATGTTTCTATTAGAAGATAAAGTTAAGACATTTATACCTGAATATTGTATAGAGAATAAAGAAAAACAAATAGAAAACAAAACATAGTTTTTAAGAAGTTAGAACATACTAATTACATTGCACACAATACATTAAAACCTGCTTCTCGTATTATATTTGCTATTTGAGACATCTCGTGTGAATCTAATTTTATTAAATTATTTGCAGGAGGAATTCTATCTATTGGATAGAGCATTACTTGTCTGGGATTTGTTGCTGACATTGCATCTAAGAGACCGATTAGTTCTGGTTCTGTGGTATTATCTATTATTTGACCATTCATTTCGCCTCTTAAAAACATTGTTTGAAAGATAAAATTCCCATCAAACTTTTTCATATCATTAATTATTTTTTCTATTGAAAGTTTAGTTGTCCCATCTGGTTTTTTATTATTAATATTAAAAAGATTTAGATGTTCAAAAGTTTGTTGATTGGCGGTATCAACTTTCAAGATTGCATTATCTATTTGTTTCAAAGCATCGACTACTAAATCGCTGCCAAGATTAGTAGAATTTGATAATACCGAAATGCGGGTATTGGGAAGATATTTATTTCGTAGTTCTATGGTGGTGCTTATAATATTGGCGAAATCGGGATGAAGGGTTGGCTCACCATTACCTGAAAAAGTAATACTATTGAGTTCTATAGTGTTATGAAGTTTTATAAGTTTTTTTTCTAATTCGCAGAGGATTATTTCGGACTTTGGATATGATAATAACTCTTGGGGAACAGAAGCACAGACATCCGCACTATTCCAACCGCATTCACAATAGATGCAATTAAAACTGCATATTTTTTTTAAAAGAGGCAATACATTTATGCCTAAGGACGATCCCAACCGCCTGCTTTTTATAGGACCAAATATATAATTCTCTTTTAATATATTACCATAGTTATTCAATACCATTTATAAAAAATATTAAACTTTTAAAACTTTTAATACTAAATTCGCTTGTCCTGCCGAACTAGTTTCGGCATCTCATCTTTAAAATATGTTAATAAGCAAAATTTTTTGGACTGCTTAATAACGATTGTTCAAATTTTAATATCTTCTCTTTCTCGCCCGCAAGCCACAGAATATCATTCTCTTTTAATTCAAAATCTGCCGAAAACTTAACCAGCATTTCGCCTGCTCTTTCTATACTCGTGATTAAACAATCTGTTTTCTTTTGAACATCTAAACTACGTATCGTCTTACCTATTATAGAATTCCCCGATTCTAATTCATATTGAAATAATTCTACTCTATATTTATTTACATCAATAGTAGGGACTTCTTTTGGGGCATTTGTTTCGAGCATAGTTGCAAAGTTTTGGACTTCTTCATCACTGCCAACAACTACTACTTTATCAAAAGGAAAGAGACGGGTATGTCTATCTGGGATATTTACTATGGTATTACCTCTAATTATGGACACAATACTAATGCCTGTGGTTCTGCGGAAACTAAGTTCTCCTAAGGTTTTCCCAACATTTGCATAAGTTACTGGAACTTCTATTCTTTCTATATGGATGCTTTGCTTTTTTAGTTCTTCTTTAATTTCTTTGGTGATAGTTTTATGTTCGGCTTGGTCTGTATTGTCGCTTAAATTATATTTAAATCTTTCTTCCATTTGTTTTGTTTTTGGTCTAAAACCTCTAATTCCTCTTATACAAATCATTATAAACAATGATACTACTGCCAAAATTATTTTATTATGTTCAAAAATTGGTAATAACACAAAAATAAGCATTGCAAGTGGTATTAATTGTTTGAAAATAACAATACAAACTGCACCAAATCTATGTGATGAATCAAAAGCATTCCATCTTTCTTCCATTTTAATTTTTGCTTCAATCATTTTATTTCTTGCTTCATTTTTATCTTTAAATGTATTTAAATTATCAATAATAGAATCGCCAAAACCCGCTAACATTAAAGCATTTATAAAAGGAGACATTGCAACTATTGTTATTACTGCATATATTATTAATCCAAAAATACCATCAATATTGTTTGTAAAAAATTTTAGTAAAAATAATTTTCCTATTAGCAATATGGCAACTGAAAGCAGTGTATATACTGCTATTGAATATAAAGACGATTTAAGATATTTTTTCCATTCATTTTCTTCCTTTTCTTTATTAATTTTTATACTTGAATATCCCGTAATAATTTTGTTCCATTTAGTTGGAATAAATTTTTCTATTCTATTATATATTACGCTTGAACCTTTGACTAAATATGGTGTAAGAAAAGATGTTATTACTGATACAGAAACAATTATTGGGTATAAATACGCATCTACAACTTTTAACTGTATTCCAACTGTGGCGATAATAAATGAAAATTCACCAATTTGTGCTAAACTAAATCCTGCTTGCATTGCAGTTTTAAGATTCTCACCTGCCGAAACCATACCTAATGTTGCAAATAAAATTCTGCCAACAATGACTACTACTGTTAATATTAGTATTACACTTGAATAATCTACCAATGTTTCAGGCACTATCATCATTCCTACTGATACAAAAAATACTGCACCAAACAAATTTTTCAATGGCTCAACTAAATGTTCTATCCGTTTTAATTGCGTTGTTTCTGATAATATTGAACCCATTATAAATGCACCTAATACGGTTGAAAATCCAACTGCATTAGCAAATAATACCATTCCAAGACATAATCCAATAGACAAAACTAACAATGTTTCATCGTTCAAAACTTTTTTAATTTTTTCTAATAAAGTAGGTAATATATAAATTCCAACTATTAACCATATCGCAATAAAGAAAACTAACTTCAATACTTCGGTCAATAATTCCATTCCCTCGAATCCTTTACTTACCGCAATAGTAGATAATAATACCATCATCAAAATTGCAACTAAATCTTCTACTATCAACAATCCAAAAACCAAATTTGCAAATCTTTTTTTCTTCATTCCCATTTCTTCGAATGCTTTTATGATTATTGTTGTTGATGACATTGAAATCATACAACCTAAAAAAGCACTCTCTAAATGCGAAAAATCCATCAGTAATCCCAATAAATAACCGACAGGAATCATCGTGCAAAAATTTACAGCAGAGCCAATAAATACAGGTGCGCCAAGCGAAAATAATCTCTTAAAACTAAACTCTAATCCTAATGCAAATAATAAAAATATTACACCTATTTCTGCCCAGGTTTCAATATTAGTTAAATCTGCAACTGATGGAAGTAATACGAAATGAGGACTAATTAAAAAACCTGCAAGAAGGTAACCTAAAACTACGGGCTGTTTTAACTTCTTGAAAATTATTGTAACTATGCTTGCTACTAATAGAATTAACGCTAAATCTTTAACTATATCTGGTAAATGTTCCATAAAATCTATGATTAAATAAATTGTAAAAAATAAATAAAAAAAAGATGAATATGAGATATATAACACTTTCAGTAGCAACAGTTTTACTGTTCGGAATTAACTGTTTTGCTCAAAACGAGAGCAAATTTAAAACGTTGAGGGACAACCTTGCAAAGAACGATGCTGCTACACAACATCCCAAAAAAGGAATAGATCCGAAAACATGGATGGACCGTGGAAAGTTGTTTTACGATGCGTATAATGTAAATATCGGCGTGTTACGCGCGGGGATGATGACAACCGAAGCAAAATTACTTTTGGTAAAGCCGCCAAAACAGGTAACGGAATCCGAAGATGGAAATGAAGTATATGAATACAGCCAAATCAAATTGCATTTTGCAAACGGCGGGTTGAGAAGTTGGGAAGAAATCAAAACTGCGGTGGACAATCCATTGGGCGAGGCGGTAAAAGCGTATCAAAAAGCGGCGTCATTGGACGAAAAGGGCAAAAATGCCAAGAAAATCAACGAGGCATATAAAATGATCAGCAGGGATTTGGAAAATAAATTCTTCAACGAATACTCGCTTGCGAAATATGCGGATGCGTACAATACCGCATTACAACGGATTGAAGTGAATCAACTGCTGAATGTTACCGATACGGTTTATTATTTTTATGCCGGTTTTGCCGCATATATGCTAAGCGACTCGGACAGTACCCGGTGGCAAACGGCGATTGATTATTTTGAAAAAGCCATAGCGTTGGGATATAAGGAAACCGAAGAAACCGGAGGACAAATTTATGACCTTCTTTATAATGCCTGCAACAATACCGGTAATGAGGAACAGGCTTTAAAATATATTCAGACAGGCTTTGAAAAATTCCCCAATAACGAACGTTTGTTGTACAATTTAATCAATTATTACATGGCGCGTGGCGAAAACCATAAAACTATGGAATATCTGGAACAAGCCGTAGCACGGAATCCAAAAGATGAGAAGTTGCTTTTTGCACAGGGTAGAGTACTTGATGATCTTGGCGAAAAAGACAAATCGCTTGCCGCTTATGATGCTGCAATAGCGATTGATCCCACATTTTTCGACCCGATTTATAATTCGGGAGTTGTGTATTACAACTATGCTGTCAAATTGATGGATGAAGCAAATGAAGCGAAGACAAATGCCGAATTTGACCGGTTGAAAAATCTTGCAGACGATGAATTTGCGAAAGCAATTCCTTTTCTGGAAAGAGCGCTTGAAGTAAAACCCGACGAAACAAACACTATGGAGATACTGAAATCGTTATATTTACGACTGAGAGTAAAGTATCCTGAGATGGAAGAAAAATTTAACAACATGAACGAAAGGTTGGGACACTAAAAAATTAAACAGGGAGAATCATCTCCCTGTTTTTCTATATATTTCTATTTAACATAATATATATTATGCGACAAATTAAATATAATTTTTTTGGAATGATTTTTGTTCAATTTCTTATATCATTTCAAATTATATGATCATGTCCAATATCAAATTCTTACTCATTCTTTTTTGTGCACCTTTTTGGTGTTTCATCCCTGTTCCCGCACAGGATCAGTACAGTTACAGCGGTTTCGATTCGCCGGTCAGCGTTACGCAATACGGCGGATATTATTATTTGTCCAATTCGGGACAGAATTTCGGCTTGGCTACAAAAGATGGCGACGGATACATTTCGCGTATCAAAAGCGACGGCAGTCAGGAGGAAGTTACCCTGAAATATATTACCGGACTGAATAACCCGCGAGGCATCTGCGCCGTTCAGGGTACGCTCTATGTTTGCGATATAGACCGTTTGACCGGTATTGATTTGAAATCAAAAAACAAGGTATTCGAACTGAATTTTGAAAAGGATCAGGTACAACAACTTACAGGAATTGCTTCTGCAAACGACAAGATATTATATGTGTCTGCTACTGACGTCAATACCATTTTTGAAATAGACCTGTCAGCCCGGAAATATGTAAAATGGGCGGAAACAACCTCTCCTACCGGCTTGCTGATCAATAACAACCGGATGTATGTGTGCAGCATGGGTACAGATAGCCTCCCGAATGGAAAAATCGCTGTAATGGACATGAAAACCAAACAATACGCCCAACTAAGCGACGACGAAGGCTATTTCTGGGGGTTGGCGCTTCATGGTAACAAACTGTATTACAGCGATTGGATGCAATTTGCAAAACGCGGCGTGATCAAATGGATCAACCTTGATAATCATTCGACGGGACAGGTTAAATTTACGTCAAAAATCGGCGGACCAGCCGACTTTGTATATGACGCCCGCAACGATATGTTTATCATTCCGGCGGTATTGGAAGGCATTGTGTTTGGCTGTATCGGCTTCACAAAATAGAAGCCCCTCTCCTACCCTACAAAGGTTTTACCGGAACGCAAATATCCAGTTCAAATATTCCCTGTGCGTCGTCTTCCGGTGAATTGTAATACAGTTCATACGGATTTCCATACGGTTGATAACCGCTTTCGGTAATCCACAAACACACGGTGCTCCACGCCTTTTCAAACCCGTGCGCGTCAATCCGGAAACGTCCGACGGCGTGTTTTCCTGCGGGAATAACCGATTTGCCGATTTCGCCGTCAACTTTTACATCGCCGGTTACCGTAACGCAGGCGTCCTGGCGCACTTTTTCCATAACAGTTACCGACGGGTCATCAAGGTAAACCGTGGCTGTTTTTGTTTCGGGGAAATTCAGCAGATCTCTTGCGCCTGCCCATTTCATTACCTTTTCAAAGGCTTTCCCGATTTGATTGTACTGACCTGTGTGGCGAACATAAATCACCTTCATTTCAGGCATTTCTTTAATTTCGATTTTGGTATCCATAAAAATAAAATTATTAAGTTTAACGGTGCAAAGATGCGCGTCAAAATCGAATACCTGTTTCATATTCTTGCCAAGCAGTTGTCCATTCTTGCTATATTGCAGTCCGTCTATCGAAAAAGCCGGTTTTTCCTTTTGCCTGTACTCTTTTGCCGTGATCCCCCAAAAAGCGCGAAAAGAACGGCTGAACAGCGACACGCTTCCGAAACCGCAGGCGTATGCAATTTCGCCGATAGACATTCGCTTGTCGTTTTGCAGAAGCCTTGCCGCTTTTTCAACGCGCATCCGCTGTACAAAGTTACCGGGTGTTTCGCCCGTTAATACGGAAAAAATGCGATGAAAATGAAATGGCGAAAAGTTGGCGATACCTGCTAATGCGCCAAGACTCAATGTCTGGTCTATGTGCTTTTCCACATAGTCCATCACTTTATTAATCCGCGATATGTATTCCTGTCTGCTTGTTTCGTTGATATTCATTTGTTTAAACAATAAAAAATAAAATGACAAAGGTATGGACGATTTCCATGAAACAGTTTACAAATCTTGCTGTTTTTTTAATAAATCATTTGATCTCGATTTATTAGTGACATTTTGTCATATTTTTGCGTCAGCATATCGAATGGCACAATCATTGAAAGATAATTTTACGAATTAAAAAATGAAATTAATAAATTCTTAAAAAATATCAAATGGGCAAAATAATAGGCATTGACTTGGGTACCACCAACTCCTGCGTATCGGTGATGGAAGGCAACGAACCCATCGTGATCCCCAACAACGAGGGACGGCGGACAACCCCTTCGATTGTAGCGTTTGTGGACAATGGCGAACGGAAAGTAGGCGACCCTGCTAAACGTCAGTCAATTACCAATCCGAAAAACACGGTTTATTCCATTAAACGGTTCATGGGCGAAACCTACGATCAGGTAAACAAAGAAATATCAACCGTTTCCTATTCGGTAGCCAGAGGCGACAACAATACGCCGCGTATTCAGATAGGCGACCGTCAATATACGCCTCAGGAAATATCGGCGATTATCCTTCAGAAAATGAAGAAAACCGCAGAAGATTATCTGGGTCAGGAAGTTACCGAAGCGGTCATCACTGTTCCGGCATATTTTAACGATTCGCAGCGTCAAGCAACCAAAGAAGCGGGCGAAATTGCGGGCTTGCAGGTTCGCCGCATCATCAACGAGCCTACGGCTGCCGCTTTGGCATACGGTATGGACAAGAAACATCAGGATATGAAAATCGCGGTGTTCGACCTTGGCGGCGGTACATTCGATATTTCCATCCTCGAACTGGGAGATGGCGTGTTTGAAGTAAAATCAACCAACGGCGATACGCACCTTGGCGGAGACGATTTCGATCAGGTGATTATCAACTGGTTAGCCGAAGAATTTAAGAATGACAACAGTGGCCTCGACTTGCGCAGAGACCCGATGGCGCTCCAACGTCTGAAAGAAGCCGCCGAAAAGGCAAAAATAGAGTTGTCGAGCGCTACGCAAACCGAAATCAACCTGCCGTACATCATGCCGGTGGATGGTATTCCGAGACACTTGGTAAAAACCCTGACCCGTTCGCAGTTCGAAAAACTTGCCGACCAGTTGATACAGGCAACGCTCGAACCCTGCCGGAAAGCTTTGAAAGATGCAGGCATTTCCACATCCGAAATACACGAAGTCATTCTCGTGGGCGGTTCAACACGTATTCCTGCCATCCAGCAGTTGGTGGAAAGATTTTTCGGCAAAGCGCCCTCCAAAGGCGTCAATCCCGACGAAGTAGTCGCCGTTGGAGCCGCTATTCAGGGCGGCGTGCTTACCGGCGAAGTGAAGGACGTGCTGTTGCTCGACGTAACGCCGCTTTCACTCGGTATCGAAACGCTTGGCGGCGTGATGACCAAACTTATCGAAGCCAACACTACCATCCCGACCAAAAAAACTGAAACCTTCTCTACCGCTTCCGACAACCAGCCATCGGTTGAAATCCACGTATTGCAGGGCGAACGCCCCATGGCAAGCGGCAACAAAACCATCGGACGTTTCCACCTGGACGGCATACCACCGGCTCCGCGCGGAGTTCCGCAAATCGAGGTCATGTTCGACATTGACGCCAATGGTATATTAAATGTATCGGCTCGCGACAAAGGCACAGGAAA
>Ga0082212_10005501_pt1 | contig 17247 bp, 14 predicted proteins | sample TergutNt197P3_FD_71548 | JGI IMG/M metagenome (GOLD analysis project Ga0082212, IMG submission 71548) | Neocapritermes taracua P3 segment gut microbial communities from Petit-Saut dam, French Guiana - Nt197 P3 | ecosystem: Host-associated > Arthropoda: Insects > Digestive system > Gut ... | reverse complement strand
CGAAGCGTCAAAAAAGAACAAGAAAATCCACATTCTGAATACTGAATCCTGAATACTGAATACTTGCGGGCGTAGCCCGCATTAGTTTAAGGGTTTGGGCTTCTGATTTTTTTACACAAGGGGAGTTTTGCCGGATTTAGCTGGAATTATTTGTCGGATTCTGTTGTATTGTTGTATTTGTATACTTTTTCTTGGTTCGATTTGAATTGGCCTGCCCAGATATACTATAATAGATAGGAAAGTTGCCGGGGGGAGGGTAATTCCTGATAATGATCTCTGATTCGGCTTCTGTAGGGGCGAAACCGGAGTTGTTGGCGCCTGCCGGGGATCTGGAGAAGTTAGCCTATGGGTTGGCCTATGGTGCTGATGCTGTGTATGCCGGAGGATTCCGTTGGGGGATGCGTGCTCAGGCAGGAAATTTTTCTTTGGAGGAGCTGCGTGCGGGGGTTGTGCTTGCTCATGATCAAGGGAAGAAGCTCTATGTTACGGTGAATATCTTTGCTCATGAGGAGGATTTTGACGGCCTTGCTGAGTATCTGAGGGATTTGGCTGACATGGGGATTGACGGTTTGATTGTCGCGGATCCGGGGATTCTTCGGTTGGCACGGCAGATTGTTCCGGGGTTGCCTTTGCATCTAAGCACCCAGGAGAATTGTACGAACAGGTTCAGCGCGGATTTTTGGTTTGATCAGGGTGTGAGCAGAATTGTTTTAGCACGGGAGTTGGCTGGGTATGAATTGGCGCGGATGTGTAAGAGCGTTGGGGCGCGGGGTGAGCTGGAGATTTTTGTGCATGGTGCGATGTGTATGGCTTATTCCGGGAGGTGTTTCCTGAGTCAGTATCTAACCGGACGGGAAGCAAATCGTGGCGCGTGTGCCCAGTCCTGCCGGTGGCGGTATTCTGTTGTTGAGGAGAAGAGGCCGGGTGAACCGATTGATGTTGAGCAGGATGAGAGAGGGACTTCTTTTTTTAGTTCCCGGGATCTCTGCTTGCTGGGGTTTGTTCCTGAACTGGCGAAGTTGGGTGTGTCGGGTTGGAAGATCGAAGGTCGTATGAAAAGCTTGCACTATGTAGCCAGAACAGCTAAAGTCTATAGGGAAGCTATTGATGTTTTTTGGGAACAGGGAGATGAGGCGTTTCGGGAGAGGTTGGAAGGATGGCGGGCTGAATTGGAGAAAGTAAGTCATCGTCCATATACTGCGGGGTTTTTTCCCGGTCAAGAGTCCGGGTTAGATTGGGGGCCGGGGTCAGGACCGGGGTCGGTGTCGGGACCGGGGTCGGTGTCGGGACCGGGGTCGGTGTCGGTGTCGGTGTCAGGGTCAGGGTCAGGACCGGGGACGGGGTCAGGGTCGTTATCCGGGGATTCTGTGTCCCGGGGGGACCATGTTTTCATTGGCCGTGGATTGTCTCGCGAGGCGTGTGAAGGGATGCCGGTTATGGTGTCCCGACCGGGGGCAGCTGTTTGGATTGAGCAGCGATATCACTTTTCCTGTGGCGATGAGATTGAGATCCTTGTTCCCGGGAGAGCGCCGTGGCGGGCAGTCGTCAGGAATATGTGGGATCAGGACGGAAATTCTGTTTCGATGGCGCGTCATGCGATGATGAAGGTTTTGCTTGAATTGTCGGAGTCTCCGGATCTGCCGGAGTTGCAATTTTTCGGATTGCCGGAATTTGCGTTGATAACTAAAGCGGCCAAGGTTGTTCCGGCGAAGGGATCTCGCTAAAGAGACTTCTGGCTTTGTATCTCATACCAGGTAGGAGGGAGATCCCATCGATAATCCGGAACATATGCGAGAATTGAATGCCGGGCAACACATGAGCTTCGGCATGAGGGAGTTGTCGGTTACGCGGGAGGCGATGTCATCTTGCTTGGCTTGGGTTCGGCGCGGTGATATCAATCTTTTGGTGAGACTGGTGGAGGGGCTTGGTCACTTGGGTGTCATAACGACCTTGGATAAAGAGCGGGGAGTTGTCCTTATTCAAACGACAGAGGATTGTCGGGATGTGCTTTTTGGGATTATTGAGGAGATGCCGGTTTCGGTATTCGGGATTCGGGATATGGAGTTCGGGAGACAGGAGACATTAGAGATGTGGGAGGCGGAAGGCGGAAGACGGAAGACAGGAGGCGGGAGGCGGGAAATGGGAGACGGAGTAAGGGACGAGAGGTAAGGGATAGGGAGTGAATCCCGGGCACCGTATAGCAAGGAGAGAGCAATGGAAAAAACATGGTTGGCACTTGTCAAGGATACGAGTTGGACAATGGCTTTGGTGGAGACATCTGAGGCGGGCGTCGTTTTAAAAGCTTTGAATGTGTTTGAGTTTTCTTTTGGAGGTTTCGGCTCCGGTGACGAGGGAAAAGGTGACGAGGGAAAAGGTGATGAGGGGTTTGATTCCGTAAAGGTCAAGACAATCAAGGATTGGATGGAGAGGTATGCGACAGGGCCTTCCCGTATCAAGATTGTTTTGGATTCGTCTGCTGTGTTGACACGTTTGGTTGAGCTTCCCCGGGTTTCTTCCAAGACGTTGGAACGGCATTTTCAAGATAATGTGTCAGGGTATTTTGAATCGGCTGTTAATATGGGTTTTTTGGACAATCATGTTATCAATTTTAAGATTACGGAGTATTTTGAGCGGGATGGGCATAATCGTGTTCGTATTTTGTTGGCGGCTTTACCGAAAAGTTTGTTGAAGGGCATTTACCGGTTGACGAATGATCTGGGCATCGATCTGGCTTCGATTAATATTGCTTGTGAGTGTTTCATTCGGGTTTTTGAAGAGATGTTGCCGGAGAGCGCCGATAACGCTTTTATCGATTTGGATGTGGCGTCGGGGCATATTTGTTTGATGCAAAACGGGACGATTGTCCAATATGCCAAGGTTCAGGTGGATTTGGAGCGGCTCATGGCGGGGTTGAAACGGTGGGAGTGGCCGGAGAGCGGCAAACCTTTGCGCAGTCTGGATAACCAACCCCCAGGATTTGGGGCGGCTCACGGTACGGATTTCTTTCATACGGCGGGCAAAACAGATACTGCCGGATTGTTTCCCGAGTTTTCGGTGATATCTCCGAAGATGGCTGAGCCTGAACTGGATGATTTGTTTGTGAAGGCCAAGGATTTGCCTTTTTCGTTGCAGATTTCTGACCGGGATTTGATGTCGGAGCGCAATACTTTGGAAGTGTTGGCGACACAAGAGTGGCCGGCTGATGATAGGACGGACGTTCTTTATTCTGATGAGGGAATCCGGGAGGCTTTGCAGCGAGTGTTCGCGCAGTTGAGGGAACTTATTTCCGATTATACCCAAAGCCTTGATTTGGAGATGGACGCGCATCCGTTTTCCAGGCTCTATGTTACAGGCCTCGGAGCCAAAACGAATAAGTTTACTTTTTTGCTTAAAGAGGAGTGGAAGGGTCTGGTGCCGGTTTCTGTCGGGTTTCTTGAGGATTGGTTACCTCCTTTAGCACAGAGTGAAGAGTTTGTCGCTGATTGGACGAAGCAGGTTTGTCTTTTGGGACTGATTTTGAAGACTTATGATGAGCTGAGATAGGCAATATTGTGATGACATTGAATGATTTATTAAAGCAAAAAAAGCACAAGGAGATCTGGCAAAAGTATTGTGGGTTCATTGATCTTTCGTTGCAGGAGTATATGCGGATTCAGACGCGTCTTTTGATGGAGCAGATTGAGCTTATGTCTGAGTGCGAGTTGGGTCAGCGGCTGATGCGTAACCGGAAGCCGGCTTCGATTGAAGAGTTCCGCCAGATTGTGCCGTTAACAACGTATTGTGATTATGAGGATATTCTGTTGAAGAAACAGGCTTCGGCGTTGCCGGCGGAACCTGTGGTTTGGATTGAGACAACTTGGGAAGGCGGTAAGAGCCCTGTGAAGCTGGCGCCGTACAGCGAGGGGATGTTGAGAGCACACCGGGCTACGGTTATTGCGACGATGTTGTTTGCCACCAGCAAAAGGAAGGGCAGTTTTGCTTTACGGCGGTTCGACCGGTTTATGCATGGGATGGCACCGTTGCCTTATCTGACGGGGTTGATTCCGTATGTGCTGGACGGTGAGGTTGATGTTGAGTTCTTGCCGGAATCGGATACGAAGGAGCCGGTGTCGATAAGCCGGCGGAACAGTTTAGGGATGAATCAGGCGATGCGGCATGGGATTGATCTTTTTTTTGGGATTGGCAACGTTCTGATGAACATTTCCGAACAGTTTGTGAAAGAGCCTGTTCGTTTATCGTTGCGGAGTATGTTTCAGAATTCTTGTGGGATGAACTATCGGTTGTCAAAGGCTTGGTTGCGCAAGAGGATTTTTAAGAAAACGATTTTTCCTAAGGATATCTGGGATCTTAAGGGTCTGATTCACGCGGGGACGGATACTTTCTTTCTGAAGGAGAAGCTGGAGAATTTTTGGGGGGTTGAACCTCTGGAGGTTTTCGGCGGTACCGAGCCTTCGTGTATTGCTGCTGAGACGTGGAGTAAGAATGGGTTGGTTATGTTTCCGGATGTGTGTTTGTATGAATTCATTCCTGAGTCGGAATTGGTGAAGTGCGAGAGTAACCCTCTTTATGTACCTAAGACGTCTCTGATGGATGAGCTGAATGCAGGTGTTACATATGAGTTGGTTTTCACCTGTTTTCGGGGGGGCGCTTTCTTGCGGTATCGGGCGGGATATATGTTTCTGTGTGTTTCTACCGAAAATGTGAGGGACGGGGTGATGTTTCCCCAGTTCCGGTATTTGAACAGATTGACTTCGGTGATCGATGTGGCGGGGTTTGTTAGGGTTACGGAACAGACGATTGAACAGGTTGTCGAGCTTTCTAAGCTGCCCTTGGCAAACTGGTTTGCCGTAAAAGAGTTTACTGTTGAGAGCCGGCCTTATATGCATTTGTTTGTGGAGCTTGATGAAGAGGCCTATATGCAGGATATTGATGCCGATGTTATTCAGGATCAACTCATACTGTATTTTAGGTATCTGGATCTTGATGAATGGGATATTGAGTCGCTGTTTGGGGTTGATCCTTTGGTGACGACAGTTTTGCCGAGGGGGTCTATCTCGGCGTATGAGTCGGCAAATGGGCAGATTCAAAGGATTAATCCAATTGCTCCGGCGGTTGCGGAGATCCTCAACGGGATTTCGTCTTCGCTGGAATGAGTGTGAGGTAGGGGGAAGGAGTCATGAATACACAAAGTCTTCTTTGGGGTCTGTATACTTTGGCGGCGACCGGTTATGGGCTGCTGGTTTTTTTCTTGGCGTTTTCCCGGAAGGATAGAATGATTAAGATTTTGATCGCTTTTTTTGTTTTGCATGTGATTTGGGTGGTTTCGGCGTTTTTTATGCGGGAAGGTGTGGACCCCGGTCCTGAGTTGTGGAGCCGGGTTATGGTGAGCACGTTGGTGTTGTTTCCGCTGATTGCTCATTTTGTCTTGCTGAGTTTTAGCGGGACTTCTTGTCGGTGGGTGACGCGTTTCGGGTTCGTTGGGGTTGTGGTTTGTCTGGGGTTGAATTTTTCCGGGGTTGTTATGCAGAATCCGGTTGTTTTTGAGGAGATTCGCGATATTGATGGGTTGATGGTTGTGGTTAAGTCTTTTGAGAGTGAGTTGGGTTGGGGTGCGGTGCTGTTGTTGCTCTATGCAACTTTTTTATTGGTTTCTTCGTTGGTGGTCAGTCTCAGAGGGTTACAGGATAGTACTTTGGCAGGGGGGGTCAAACTTGTCTTCCTTGGCAATGCGGTCTTTTTGGGGTGTCTGTTCATGAATTGTCGGGTTTGGGGTTGTGGATATCCGGTGGATTTGCTTGCGGGGGTTTTCAACTCCTGTTGTACTGTTGCGGCGATTTCAAAATACCGCTTTATGGAGTTCAAGTTTGTTTTCAGGAAGGGAGGGGCGTTGCTTTTCTTGATTGAGGTGGTCGCCCTTGTTTATGTTTATATTGCGATGAAGGTGGAAGACCTGTTGAACGCGAGCAAATATTCGGATGCCATGCCCTATATTATGCCGGTGCTGCTTATTATCGCGTTGCTGATTTTCAATGTCATTTTCTCGAAGTTCAGTCGAAATATCGATAGGATGTTTTCTGAGACTGAGTATCAGCAACGGCAATGGTTGCGGGATTTCAGTGTTAATCTGGCCAGCAAATTGGGGTTGGACGAAATCACGAACACATTCATTGAGGCTGTTAAGAGTGTTCTTCGGGTTCGAGATGTGTATCTGGCTCTTTTTGATGAGGAGAAGCGAGAATACGCGATCAGCAGCGGAACTGTCAGTGAGGGGGGAGTTATCGGTTTGCGCAAGGACGTTTTTGCTGAGGACAATCCTATTCTGACTTGGTTGGGCGAGAATAACGCGTGTTTGAAACGTGAGGAGATTGAGAGGTTGCCTGTTTTCAAGTCGCTTTGGGATGCGGAGTGGGAGCTTATTAATGATATTGATCTGGAGTTGATTGTGCCGCTACAAAGCCGTAGCCGCATGATTGGCATGCTTATTCTGTCCGGAAAACAGGATGGGTCCGCGTTTACGAAGGAAGATCTTGATTTGTTGTTATCTCTGGGGGTGTCGACGGCGGTAGCTTTGGATAACGCGTTTTCTTATGAGAGGGCCAAAAACGAAGCCAATACAGATTCGTTGACAGGATTGTATAATCATCGGTTTTTCTACCGGGTCATGAGAAGGCTTATTGAGGAGGCGGGGGGGGCCCCTCTCTCTTTGGTGTTGTTGGATTTGGATATGTTTAAGCTCTATAACGATATGTATGGACATTTGGAGGGAGACAAAGCCTTGGAGATGGTTGCGGAGATCCTGACGGAGCGGGTTGGGAAACGAGGTGTGGTGGCCCGTTATGGGGGCGAGGAGTTTGTGGTTCTGTTGCCGGGGCATGAATCGAAGCGGGCTGAAGGGCTTACAGAAAGCATCCGGCAGGAGGTTCAGAGAATGTTTTATGGTGATCCCGGCGCGGAGAAAAGGTTTCTCAGTATTAGCGCGGGGATTTGCACCTATCCGGACGCCGCGCCCAATGGGGAGGAGTTGTTGAGGCGGGCTGATATTGCTCTTTATTCCGCGAAAAATTCCGGTAAGAATAAGGTTGTTATCTACGCACCGAGCCTCATGCAACCTCAGGCGAAGGATGAAGACGAGATTTTCTGGTTGACGGTTCCCGGCAACGAAGTTGTTTCTCACGCGTCAACTATTTTTGCCCTGACGGCGACAATCGAAACAAAGGATTATTATACTTATGGGCATTCCCAAAAGGTGGCCCAGTACGCTTCGGCTTTAGCTATGGCTATCGGGTTGGATGATTGGCATGTTAAGTCTATCAAGGAAGCTGCGTTGCTTCATGATATCGGTAAAATTGGTATTCCTGAGGAAATTCTTCGAAAGGGAGGGCGATTGAATGCAGAGGAAATGGATGTTATGCGCCGCCATGTGGATATGTCTGTGACAATTATTAAGCATTTGCCTTCTTTACAGTATGTGTTACCTGCGGTGATCGGGCATCATGAGTTCTGGGACGGGACCGGGTACCCCAGGGGGATCCGCGGGGAAGATATCCCGCTCTCGGCAAGGTGCCTGGCTATTGCCGATTCTTTTGACGCGATGATGTCGACGCGGCCGTACCGAACCGCGTGTTCTCTTGATTACGCGTTGAATGAGATTGTGGATAAGTCGGGGAGCCAGTTCGACCCCAATCTGGTGGAAGCGTTTGTTGAGTTGACCCGGTCGGGTGGGCTTGAATTGTCGGCCAGCTGATGATTGCGGGGAAGCGGGGAAGCGGGGAAGCGAGAAAGCGAGAAAAAAATTTGAATTGACAAGGGTCAATTGAAATTAGATAATTAGAGGGGTCAAGAAATGAGTTGGCCATATTATTGTGGATGGTAATCGAATTCTTATGGTTGGTTTCCGGCTGTTGCCTGTCAATTGCCAACGTTCAATTGTCAAGGGGGTTGTGATGGCAAAGTTTATTTTCGTTACAGGTGGGGTGGTTTCTTCTTTGGGTAAAGGGATTACCGCCGCTTCGTTAGGGCGGTTACTCAAAGCGCGAGGGATGAAGGTGGCTATTCAAAAATTTGATCCTTACTTAAATGTTGATCCGGGCATGATGAATCCGTTTCAACATGGTGAGGTTTTTGTTACGGATGACGGAGCGGAGACGGATCTGGATTTGGGTCATTATGAACGGTTTATTGATGAACCTCTAAGCCAGAGGTCCAGCGTAACCTCGGGGAAAGTCTATTTGTCCGTGATTAATAAGGAGCGGTCAGGGGAGTATGATGGGGCTACGGTGCAGGTTGTGCCTCATATTACGGATGAGATTAAGGAACGTATCCGGCAGACGGCCGATGGTGTTGATATTGTGATTACCGAGATCGGAGGCACAGTTGGCGATATCGAGAGTCAACCTTTTCTGGAGGCTATTCGGCAAATGCAGCTGGAGACGGCACCTAATGATTGTTTGTATATTCATGTGACCCTTGTGCCTTTCTTAGAATCCTCCGGGGAGATCAAGACCAAACCAACGCAGCATTCCGTCAAAGAATTACAGGGGATGGGGATTCAGCCCGATTTCATTATTTGCCGTTGTGAGCGCAGTATCCCGCGGACGGATCGGTCGAAAATAGCTATGTTTTGCAATGTTAAGCTCGATCATATTATTGCCAACACCAATTGCAATTCTCTGTATGAGGTGCCTCTTATGCTGGAGAACGCGGGGTTGGGAACCCTGGTTTGCGAAGATCTGGGGATCGTTGTATCGCCGCCTGATCTTGCGGAGTGGGAAGATATTGTGACGAGGCATTTGCATCCACGCCATGAGGTAACCATCGCGTTGGTGGGCAAGTATGTTAAGTTGCGTGATGCTTATTTGAGTTTGGCGGAGGCGTTGACACATGCGGGCCTGTTCCATCGGGCCCGGGTGAATATATTGTGGGTTTTGGCGGAGGAACTTACCGAGGAGAAGATTGAGGAGACGTTGCAAGGGGTGGGGGGAATCATTCTGCCGGGTTCCGGATTGCGCAATGTGGGTAATTATGTTCGTGTTGTTGAGTATGCCCGGACCCGGATGATTCCTTTCTTTGGAGTCTGTTTGGGGATGCAGGCGGCTGTTGTTGAGATTGCGCGCAATTTGGCCGGTCTGGTGGACGCCGGCAGCACGGAAGCTGACAAGGAGGTTAAGGATCCTGTTGTTCGGGCTGAGGAGTCGGACGGGGATGATGGGATGCGCCGGGGTGGTTATGCCTGTTGTCTTCGAAACGGGACCCAAGCTATGAAAGCTTATACAGCCGGGATGATTCGTGAAAGGTACAGGAACCGGTTTGTGCTGAATATGGATTATCTGAAAGAGCTGGAGGATGCCGGGTTGGTCGTGTCGGGGACCCGGCCGGAGACGGGTGATGTTGAAATTATTGAGCTTGATCAGGAAACCCATCCCTGGTTTGTGGGGGTGCAGTTTTTTCCGGAGTTTTTGTCCAGGCCAAACCGGTCGCATCCTCTTTTTCGGGATTTTGTCGGCAGTGCGCTGCAGTATGCGAAGGAGAATAATCTATGAGCCCTAAACGCGATATCAGTGAAGAACGGATGGCGGCGTTTGCCGCAGATCAGGTCGAGGAGATTCGGCGCCAAGTGGGGCAGGAGCGTGTTTTCGGGGCTCTGTCCGGCGGCGTGGATTCAACTGTGGCTGCGGTGTTGGTTCATAAGGCGGTGGGCGATCGGTTTTCGTCGGTTTTCGTCGATCATGGGTTGTTGCGGCATCAGGAAGCGGAACAGGTTATGGAGACCCTGCAGAATCGGTTGGGACTAAATGTCAGGATGGTTGATGCCCGGAAGCGTTTTCTTGACAGGTTGGCAGGGGTGACGGATCCCGAGATGAAACGGAAAATCATTGGTGAGGAGTTCATCCATGTGTTTCGGGATGAATCGAATCGAGAACGGATTGGCGATTGTTTTCTGTTGCAGGGAACGATTTATCCTGATGTGATTGAGAGTGGGTCCGGCAAGGGCGAGGTTGTCAAGAGCCATCATAATGTCGGAGGTTTGCCGGAGGAGTTGCCTTTTCAGGGGCTTGTGGAGCCTTTGCGGGCGCTGTATAAGGATGAGGTCCGTGCATTGGGCGAATGTCTTGGTATTCCGCGGGATATGGTTTGGCGGCAACCTTTTCCCGGTCCGGGTCTTGGCGTGCGCGTGATTGGCGCTATTACTGAGGAGAAACTGGCAAAGGTGCGGTTGAGTGACGCTGTTTTGCGTGAGGAGATTGTTGCCGCCGGATTGGATTATGATATCTGGCAGTATTTCACTGTGTTGCCCGGGGTGCGCTCTGTGGGGGTCCGGGAGGGGAAGCGCAGTTATGAGGAGATTATCGCCATTCGGGCTGTTCTGTCGACGGATGCGATGGCGGCGGATTGGGCAGAGATCCCGTATCCTGTGTTAAGGCGGATCTCTGAGCGTATTGTTGCGGAGGTGCCCGGGATTAGCCGGGTGGTTTATGATGTGACGACAAAGCCGCCGGGGACGATCGAGTGGGAGTGAGAAGTGAAAGGCTGGAAACCCCCGATATAGTAGGAAAACGAGAAAGGCTTTTGCGCCGCCGTGACCACCGGTGAAATAGCCAAGCAGGATTATATTTTGACCCCGGGCCGCTACGTTGGTCTTGCTAAGCAAGCGGATGGCGGTGAGCCGTTTGAAGCGAAAATGGAGCGATTGACAAGCGAACTTTCTTTCGATTCAACTTGTAAGGAATACTTACAAGTTCAAGATGAGGGCAGCAGAAGCGTTTCACGCAACGTAAAGCACTATAATCTCGATGTCATTATCTCTGTTGGATATCGCGTAAAATCGCTGCGCGGCACGCAGTTCCGCATGTGGGCGACAGACCATCTGCGGGAGTATATCGTCAAGGGCTTTACCATGAACGACGACCTGCTGAAAAAGGCGGGTGGTGGGAACTACTGGAAAGAGCTTTTGGAGCGCTTTCCGAAGCAAGCGGAGGAAGGTAAGGAGATTTAGGAGGAGATAAACGAGCTAGAGCCGGGGAGCACCGCCGGACTGGCAGAATTGGAGGCGATGCTTAATGGGCAACCTTCTGTTGGCATTTTACTGTGCGCTGCAAAGAACGACGCTCTGGTTTAAATCACGGAGGACAATGGCGGAGGGCGGTACATCTGATGAGTAAATGGGAGATGGTACGACTGGGGGATGTATGCATCATTGAGCGTGGCGGTTCGCCTAGACCGATTGAAAAATACATTACTGATGATGAGAATGGGGTTAATTGGATTAAGATAGGCGATACGTCACCCAATAGCATGTATATAACAAATACAAAGGAAAAGATAAAGCCTGAAGGCATGAAAAAGTCTCGCCAAGTTCATACAGGAGATTTTTTGTTAAGCAATTCGATGAGCTTTGGACGGCCTTATATTCTAAAAATTGACGGATGTATACATGATGGATGGCTGTTGATTAGAGATGAGTATGGGATATTCGATAAACGGTTTTTGTATTATTACTTAGGTTCAGACAAAACATATGCGGAATTTAAAGGGTTGGCTGTTGGGGGAGTTGTCAATAACCTTAATAGTACGATGGTTCGGAACTTAAAGGTGCTTCTCCCTCCACTGGAAGTACAGCGGAAAATCGCCGATGTGCTTGACCGCGCCAGTGCTCTCCTTGAAAAGCGCAAGGCACAATTAGACAAACTGGATTTGCTTGTCAAATCGCGGTTTGTCGAGATGTTTGGGGATCCGGTAAGGAATCCGATGGGGTGGGACACAATAGCATTATCGAAAATAACGAGCAAGATTGGCTCTGGAGCAACGCCAAAAGGAGGGCAGGAAAGTTATGTTTCCGAAGGAATTAGCCTTGTTCGGAGTATGAATGTGCATAATGGATATTTCAAGTATGATGATTTGGTATTTATAACTGAAGAACAAGCAAAACAGCTTGATAACGTGACTTTGCAAGAGAACGATGTTTTGCTTAACATTACAGGGGCTTCGGTTGCGCGTTCTTGTATAGTGCCGTTTGAGGTGCTTCCCGCAAGAGTAAATCAACACGTTTCAATTTTAAGGTGCAACCCAACCCACCTGAACCATAGTTATGCAAACACCATGCTTATCAGCGACAGTTATCAACATTATTTACTCTCGATTGGCGAATCAGGTGGTGCTACAAGGCAGGCGATAACGAAGCAACAAATAGAGGAATTTATTATTCCGCTCCCACCTATCAAACTCCAAACCCGCTTCGCGGACTTCGTCCGCGCCACCGACAAATCAAAAATTGCAATGCAACTATCGCTTGCTAAGCTTGAGTTAAACTATAAATCACTGATGCAAAAATGCTTTAATGGAGAGGTGTTCTAAAGCGGGATATGCCCGCAAGAGGCAAAAGACAGTGGCTAATACGCCGTCCAGTAAAATCCCTAACAAAACTTCTTGCCTGAGCGAGGTTTAGTCGCTTAGGTTGCAACAACATCAATAAAAAACAAGAAAATCCACATTCTGAATACTGAATACTGAATACTGAATACTGGATACTTGTGGGCAAAGCCCGCATTAGGAATTGTGTAAATTATGCGCGATGTGTTGACGTTGCGCACAATTACGGGTTATGATGTTATCGTTCATCGAATAAAGTGTAGAAGGGCGGTGTTGTCATGGCTGACACAACAATAAGACAAGGAAAAATACCTTTTGAATTGTCTGTTGTTGCTGACCCATTTTATTCCTCAACGAATATGGCCGTGTTGCGAAAGTCTATTCAAGAAGCAGATGCGGGGAATTATGTTACAAAGACGCTTGAAGAATTGCGATTGATGGAAGAATGAACATAAACTTTACGGAAACGGGTTGGAGACGACGGCAATAGCCTATTCATGAGGTAGGCGGCTACGAATGAATTCATGATGGAATCTCTCATACCCCGCATCGTCGTTCTCCGCTATGTCATACTCAGGCGCCCATCTGTGATGAACCCCGCCGCCGGCAAGATGGCCCGGCGCAAGCTCATAGGCCATGAAAGCGTCGGGAGCGGAGCCGTCCGCAAGGGCCAGGCCGAATTCCCGCGCCCGCTTGAATCCAAGTTTCGGGTAGTAGTCCGGTACCCCCATAATCTGAACCGCGCCAAAGCTCATCCTGCGGGCTTTTTCCAAGCTGTGACGAACCAGCGCCTCACCGATTCCTTGTCTTTGAACCCGCGGCAGAACAGAGAGAGGTCCGAAAGTGATGGTATCGGCTTCTGAGCCGTCCGGGCGTAAGAAGCTGCTTTTCGCGTATAGGATATGCCCGGCGATTTCATTCTCGTATACCGCCACGAAACAGAGTTCCGGGATAACCGAGTCTGAACCTTGCAGCAAAGAGATCAGAAAATGCTCGTCCATCCGCCGTCGGCCAGGGTAATTCAGAGTCAGGAACGCTTCATAAGTCAGCCCCAGAATATCCGGGTAATCGCCGGGGGTTTCACCACGGATGAGGATTTCCATGCCCTTTTTCAGCGACAGATGCTCAGTGAGGTTGACCCAATACACCAGTATGGGTTTGCCATCGGTAAAAGTTGATTCCCGAGCCAGAACACCTCCGGATTTTTCTATAACCCGGGCGGAAGGCAGATTGTCTTTGTAACAGCTGATCATGACGTTGTCGAGCCTTAGACTCTTTCCATGCGCCAGCATCAAGCGAATCATTTCGGTGGCGTAGCCTTTGCCCCGTTCGGAGGGTCTGACAGCGTACCCGATATGCCCGCCGTATTCTCGCAAAAAATCGTTGAGTTCATGGCGCAACTCGATGACCCCGATGATCTTTCCATCGCGCTCCCGAAGGCCAAAAAAAACCGTCGACACAACCCAATCGCGTTCTACGGTTTCTAAGCGAGAATTCCTTGCCAGATGCCGTAGCCATTCATCATATGAGTCTGTTTGATCAAATAGGGAACTGCCGTGGATGATTTTTTCACCAAAATTATAATGCTCCTTCCGGTAGTCAAGAGCTTCGGTTTCCATTTCTTGACAAGGTGTCACCAGCTTGATGGCATCCATATCGTTTCCTCCGTCCTTTCATCTTTTTTCCGGGGCGCTTGCAATACTTACGTTTCAAGCATGGGCTTTTTTAGGACGTATCAAAAGCAATACATAATATGTTATAACGCCGGCTGCTAAGATTACTGCAAAGTCAACCGGAGCGAGAGGGCAAGCGCCGATGGAATCGAACACCAAGCCTTCGCCAAAACGGTATAAATTCCACTTCATCATCATCATTTCGCCTATATACATGACAACGGTTATGGCAGTGGCTATAAAAGCCGGTAGAATTGTTGATAATAACCTGCGTTTGCCGTAGAACCATGTCCCCGTATAAACACCCGCCGTGACACCGTACACGATAAAGAACGTTGCCATCAGCACCGCCGAGATTGGGGATACAACTATTTCTCCCGTTCTGTAAAACGCTGTGAAACAGGCGAAGATACACAATCCCACAAAAACACCTACCGACACCAACTGCACAATGAGCGGCTTTTTCTTTCTATAATTCTCGTCACGGGCCGTTCGATAAAACCCGTAGACAACTCCCAATATGACCAAATCAATAATCACGGAAATTATATAAAAATGTATCTTGAAAACAGGGCTGTATTTGGTGATGTAAGGGTTTTTGAATATGGAACGAGCCTCGAACTGCTCTTCAATGAGCTGTTCATCTGCTGCCCGGTCATTCGGTATTTCTTGAATATCGATAATCTCTCCGTCGGTTATGTCGGCTGACACGATTTGTATTCGCGCCAGTTCCGGCATATCTATAGGCCGCGCCATACACAAAGCCCACTGCCATGTTTCAACCTTTTGGTCTGTTTCGTTTTTGTCTAATTTTACGATCCTTGTTTCTGTTTCGCCGCTCTCATTAATCAAGGCTACTTTGAACCAATAGAATGCGGAATGGTTATCGTCGTCCGGTTTTTCTGAAAAAACGATAGCTTGCCTATCATCCGCCGCTCCCGAAAAAATCGTCACTTTTTCAAAAGCCAGCTCGGCGCCTACAAACAGCAATATTGCAAGAATGGACACGACGAGCAGGGTGTATTTTTTGCAGTATCGAAAAGCAAGTGGCAGCAAAGCTACGCATAGGATGAGCGCAAGGCAAATGGGCGTGTAGGGAATGATATATTTCGGGTATTGGGTTACATTGATGCCGCCGTCGCGGAAGTAAGCGGCTAGCATAACGGTACCCATGTAAAGAGGATAAGCTGACGCGAGCAATACCGCGCCCAGAGAAATCAGATAAACCTTTGCCTGTTTCGATAGTGATTTGTTCATAATCAAGGGCTCTCCTTATCTGTCATCCTGCCGCCGCATTGGTAATAACCGTAACAGCGACTGCCATAAATAGTGCCGCAAAGCACAGAGACGAAAACAGCGTCAGTTTTTTGTAGGATAGGATATTTTCAATCCGCAGCTTTGTTTTCGCTCCGCCGAACGCACTGGCATAATAGGTTTTGCCGGCAGAACAAGCGAGCAAAGCCGCCGCATAATCCTTTTTGTCGTTGTCCTTGAGCGTTTTCAGCACTCCGGCGTCGCAAGCCAGTTCCATATCGGAAAAAAAGTATTTGAGACAGAACCACACAAACGGATTGAACCAGTGAACACAGGCGGTAACAACTGCGACCACCCGCCATAGATTGTCCCGCCGCCGAATATGGATTCCTTCATGTTTTAGGATATATTCCAACCCTGTTTTAGCGACATCCGCGGGCAAAATAATTTTGGGTTTGATAATACCATACACTGCCGGAGAAAAAACTTTGTCAGACTGATAGATATTTTCCTTAATGTGTTCCGCGTCTTTTAGCGCCGCTTTTGTGAAAATATAAAGAAGAACCGAACACAAGATAGCCGCAACCGCAACGATTACCCATATTGTTCCGGCAATATGCCATATGTTTTTTAGTAGATTGGTTTTATAAACTATGGGGAAATAACTTTCTGCCGCCTGGATGCTGTTGGTCATTGAAAACGCCGGCGAACCGGGAATGACTTCCCATACGACAATTGTTTTAGTCGTATATTGCGAAATGAAACTCAACAGGCTATATTGATTGGCAATTCCCACTGGTATCCAAAAACGGATAAGTGGCAACGTCCATAGCAGATATACCCCGAAGCGCGGAAACACGCTGACACGGCGTAAGAACATCACGATAAGCCCGGCGACGGAGCCGAGAATGCTTATATTAAGAACCCAGTAAAATATATCGCCTATCATGATCAGCCCTTCTTTTCAATAAGCGCCTTTAGCGCTTCGACTTCGTCCGATGAAAGTTCTGCATCAGCGAACGTGGCAAAGAATGCTTTTTTCGAGCCACCAAAAAGTTTCTCAATCAGTGTGTTTGTTTCAGCCTTCCGTACCGCATCCCTTTTTATAATGGACGAACAGATAAACCCCGGCTCGTCCCGCCGTAACACGGCTTTTTCAATCAGCCTTTTAATAACAGTATATGTTGTGTTTTTATTCCAGACGAATTGTTCGGCGGCAATCACGCTAATTTCTTTGGCTGAAATCGGCTCACGCTCCCAAATAATGTCCATCAGCCGAAGCTCGGCATCAAACAGCTTTTCCAAAACCATTCCTCCTGACTATTGTGATAGTCTATTGATATACTATCACAATAGTCTGTGGCTGTCAATCGATTGACATATGATTGACATTTAAGAACAATTGAACTACAATAAATATGGGTACTCGATATTGCATTAAGCAGAAAAATTGTCAGATGAGAGGATGAGGGAGAATGGGGGAGACCGTGAAGGAGTCGGGCGAAAAGCGGAGAAAGATCTATTGGCACGAGGCATTCTATTGGGCGCTTCAGATGGAGCTTCTTGAGTACGAAGACGTCTTCGAGTTTACGAACGAATATCAGCTCAGCCAGGAGGCCTTGAAGATTGACGTGGTGGTCATCAAGAAAGAAAAGGATGTTCGAATCGAGAAGAACCTTGGGCGGATCTTCAGGGGCTGCAACATATTTGAGTACAAATCAGAAACAGACTCCCTATCCGTATTGGATTACGACAAGGTTCTGGCTTACGGGTTGCTGTATTCCGTTTTCATGAAGGTACCCAAAAGCGACATGACCCTATCTTTCGCCTGTACGAGGCATCCAAGAGAGCTCCTAAAGTATTTGGAGGGAGAGAGAAAATTTGCTGTTGATGATCAAGGCGGAGGGATATATTATATAAGAGGAGAAGTCTTTCCGGTACAATTGGTAGAACG
>Ga0082212_10005500_pt1 | contig 17249 bp, 15 predicted proteins | sample TergutNt197P3_FD_71548 | JGI IMG/M metagenome (GOLD analysis project Ga0082212, IMG submission 71548) | Neocapritermes taracua P3 segment gut microbial communities from Petit-Saut dam, French Guiana - Nt197 P3 | ecosystem: Host-associated > Arthropoda: Insects > Digestive system > Gut ... | reverse complement strand
CGAAATATACGCCCTGATGCGAAAAAAAAGGATCCGGTACTTTCTGAGCGGCGGCAACTGGGCCCTGGAATCCATTTTGCAGAGAGGAAACACCCACACCGCCATGGATGTGGTGAACATGCGGGACATCCACCGCCGATTCGGGGAGGGGAGGCTGAACAGGCTGACCTTCCTCTCCGCCTACCGCCGGGTATGGGATCAGTTCGCGCTGGGAATCCGGAGCCCGCGGCCCCTGAACTACATGGAGTATCACCGGGCCCGGGCCCTTGAGGAACTCCGGGATTTCTGCGGCTTTAAATACTATGGCGGCAAGCATTTGGAAAACAAGTTGACCGCCTTCACCCAGCTGGTCTGGCTGCCGCAAAAATTTGGTGTGGATAAGCGTACCTCCCATTTGAGCAGCATGATCATCTCCGGCCAGATTACCCGCCAGGAGGCCCTGGAGGTGCTGGACGAACCTTTGTACGCGCAGGCAATGATGATGGGTTATGTAAAGGATATTCGAGAAAAACTGGAGATGCCGGAGGCGGAATATGAGGCGCTTATGGCCGCCTCCCCGCATGAGCACAGCGAATACCGGATCGACCCAATACTGCGCCTTGCCCTCAGGCTTGGCTTAAAACCGAGGAAGGGGTGAGGGCAATGCTTCCTTTCGATCCGGAAAAAGGAGATATCATAACGGAGGAGGGGCAGTCCCAAATTCCGAATGCCTGCAAGCGGGGGTGGAAGAAGGTGGCTTCCCTTCTCCTGTTCGCGGCGCTGGTGGTATTGCTGGGGGCATATATCGCGGATCACTGGGAGGATATGGGAAAGCTGTTCGTCGTATCCGGGAGGTCGGCGGCGCTGTTGCTTACGCTGGCTCTTGGCGGCTGCTTGACGAACTGTATATACCACTTGATGATTCTGCGCACCTACGGCGTGCCGCTGTCCCTTACGGATTGGATGGGCGTGGTCAGCGTAAGCAATGCCATTTCCTACGTACTGCCCCTCCGGGCGGATCTGGTGTTTTCCGCCGCCTATTACAAGCGGGTAAAGGGCCTGCAATACACAAAATCCGCCAGCATGGCAGCTGGAAACATCGTGTTTGGCGTGGCGTTCTTCCTGTTGCAAATGTTGGTTGCGCTCCTTTGTATAGGCCTGCTGGAAGGCCAATGGCAGCCGGTTCTGTGGATTCTTTGGGCTTTGGGATTGGCGGCCGTAGCCTTATTGATTGTGTTTCCCCTGCTTTTTCAAGGCAAAGCCCCCACCCTTTTTCGAAAATGGAAGATGCTGGCGGGTGTAATCGTGGGGTTCAACGCTCTGCTGCGCAACCGCCGGCTTCTTTTTCAACTTCTTTTGTGCCTTGTGGTTAATAATGCTTTTCAGCTTCTTTTGTACTTGGCTTGTTTTCAGACGGCGGGTTTGCCCATCACCCTATATGGGATTTTGTTTTGTAACAGCGTGTCCTGGCTGTCCAGTATTATCACCCTGGTACCCGGTAACCTCGGTATTAAGGAAAGCGGCTTGGGCGTGATTATGCTGCTGATTGGCGAACCCTTTCAAAACGGCGTGTCGGTATCCCTGTTGCAGCGGGTTGCGGTAATGATGATCCACCTGTTGATGGGGCTGGTTTTCGCCCTGCCCGTGTACCGCCGGTTTTCCAGTGAAAAGAACAGGTGAAAGAGGATATTATGCTGAAAACCTATCGGGAGTCAATACTGGTCCGTACCTGTGACTGTGATATGTCCGGCAGGATGAGCGTCAGCCGGATTTTTGCCTTTCTGCAGGAGGGAGCGGGCGTGCATGCCCATCTGCTGGGCTGCGGGCGCGATGTGATGCTGAAAAACGGTATTGTATGGGTGCTTGCCCGCTCGGAACTGCATATGGACCGCTACCCGGCCGTGGGTGAAACGCTTTGTATGGAAACCTTTCCTATGCCGAACCGGCGGTGGTTTTTTCCTCGTTACTTCATCCTCACGGACGAGGCGGGACTTGTGTTGGGCAAAGCGGCAACCCTTTGGCTGCTGATGGATTTTAAAACCCGCGCCATGGCGCCCCCGGATTTGGCGCTGACTTACCTGCCGGACAACTCGGATCTGGACGCGCCTCTGCCTTTTCCCGGCAATGTAACCCCGGTGTATGGGGAGGCCCAGCTTTCCGTGCGCAAACCTGAGTATTCAGACATCGACGTGAACCTCCATGTGAATAACACCCGCTATGGGGACTGGCTTTGCGACGCGCTGGGCATGAAAGTGATGAGGCGGCGTGAAATCGCCCGCCTGCTGATCCATTACCAAAGGGAGATTAAGCCGGAGCAGGAAATACGGCTTTCACTGCAATGCAATGGCGATGCGGCGCGCATGACCGGCATCCATGAGGATGCGAAACACTTTGATATGGGCGTGATATTGCGGGACCGGGCAACGGCCTGCGAGGGGGATGAAACCGGCTATAGCCTGTTTACCAGATCGTAAAGTTCCCTGTCAAAATGCTTTTTCATGTTGAGGGCGTCAACGATGGGCATATAAGATACCCTGCCGTTTTGCACGCCGATGGCCTGGTTGATGACGCCGCGGTTCAAAAGCTGTACCGCCGTATGGCCTGCCTCAAAGGCAAAAGCGCTGTCGTATGCGGTAGGGATGGCGCCCCGCTGCGTATAGCCGATGACGGTTGCCCGTACTTCCGCGCCGCCGCATTTGCGCTTTAGGACGCTGGCCAGCCGCTCTGCGGTAATGGGTTCGCCGGGATAAACGGTCTTGCCGTTATCGTTTAGGAACTTGCGCCAGTCAAACTCCTTCATTTTGTGCCAGCAGTTCTCTCCAATCACCAGGGTGGCCCTTGTATTACCTTGGGAGATCAGCTTATTCAGCCGGGAGGCAAGCTCTTCCACATCCCATTCCATTTCAGGCACCACCACCATTTCAGCGCCGGTTGCGATGGCGGTGCGCATGGCGATATCTCCTGAGTTGCGGCCCATCACCTGTACCACGGCGGGCCTGTCATGGCTGCGGCTGGTTGCCCGTATGGAACGAACAGAATCCACACATACGTTCACGGCGGTATCATAGCCGAGAGAGGATTCCGTATAGCCCAGGTCGTTATCAATGGTACCCGGGATGCATAAGCAGGGAATTCCAAGCCCGCCAAGGCATTGAGCCCCATTAAAGCTGCCGTCCCCACCGATGACCACCAGGGCTTCGATGCCGATCTTGCGCAGATTCTCCGCTGCCTCCCGCTGGACTTTCGGCTTTTTAAAGGCTTCACAGCGGGCGGTGCGCAGGAAGGTGCCGCGCTGGTCCGCGATGTCCAGCACGGTTTCCAGATCCAGCAGGGCTATATCATCCTCAGGATCGTCGCTGAGGCCCAGCAAACCATTGTATCCTCTCTTAATTCCCATCAGCTGAATGCTGTTCATGGCTGCCGAGCGGGCTACGCTTACCACCGCGGCATTCATGCCGGGGCTGTCGCCGCCGCTGGTCAATATGCCAATTTTTTTCATTCTGTTTTCTCCTCCCGGGGAATGCGATGTTCCGAATCGCCCACCCGCAACAGTATAGCAAGGCTGTACTTCTTGCGCAAGGCTCTTGTGAAAAAAGAGGGAAGCGCGCGCCCTGCCTGGCACACGCTTCCACTCCGTTTTTCAGGGTTCGGATCGCTTTTTTAGTATACCCGGGGCTCCTCCCGCAGCTGTTTCGCGGACCTTTGGCGGGCGCGTTCCCTGCCTTCGATCAGGGTTGCTCCATCTCTTTCCCTGTTAAAAAGTGATCAATGCTGTTGAGGGCTTGTACCAAAACAGCCAGCCGGTTTTCGTCCAGAAGGCCCACAATGGCGTCAACCATCTCCTTGTGAAAGGCTTTGTGCTTTTCCTGAACCCGCAAGGCAGCCGCCGTAGGACGGATGTTGATGACCCGCCGATCATCCTTGGTGCGCTCCCGCAGGAGGTAGCCTTTGCGCTCCAGCGTGGACACCGCCACGCTGAGAGAACCCATGGTGATGTGCAGCGCTTGGGCCAGCGAGGTCATGCGGAGGTCGGTCGTTCCGCAAACGGCCTCGATTACATGGGCCTCCCGAATGCTGACCCCCGGTTCGTGCAGCGAACGTTCTTCAATGCGGAGAATGTGATGGAAAAGAGCAACCAGTACATGGTTCAGGGTGGCGCGGGCGTCTCGCATGAGGCGCTCCTTTCGTGTTTGAACATAAAATGGATCGGACAACAAACCGAATGTTTTGATGCTCAAACAAGTTTCATCATAACATGGTTTACCGCTTTTTCAAGTGGCCTGAATACGAAGTATACAATTGTAATTTGCATACAATAGTCAATTGTACGCATTTTGCGCTATTTCGCAACCTATTTTAACACAAATAGAGTATGTTTTTTTGGCGTGTTACAACACGCGTACGGGTTAGACAACACATTGAACAGTGCAGGCATGAAGGAGAATCAGGGGGTGACCCAGCGGATAAGTAGGGATGTTCTCAGCCCTACTCAACCTGTCGGATTATGGTTTGATAATACCGTGCATCTGCACGAAGCAGTTCTTCGTCGTCTGCCAACTGGACGCCGATGATCATGTATGCTCCATGGTTCGTGTTATGCAGGCTGACAGTATCCTTGTACATGCCATCTCCGAGCAATTCCTCCGATTTGGCGATTAATTCTCCCTCCTCATTGAGCAGTACCATCGTCAACTCTTGCCTCACCGCATTGCCAAAGCCGCCAGAGTGCCATATGTTCGCAAGATATCCGCCTTTTGTGACGGCGACGGCATCAAAGTTGAAGCCTGTCCATTCGCTGTAGGTTCTTTCCCAGCGCTTTTCCCCATTGGGCGAATAGCTGGTTGCGCAGGGAGCGGATGGGGTGGAACCGTCGGACGCCTCATAAACGACGCCTACGGCCAATAGGCCGCCGTCATTCTGCAAAACCGCATCGCTGTATGTCGAGTTGCTTTCCGAAAAAGAATTGATGAACAAATGGCCCCATTCGATATCGCCGTCCGCGCTCATTTTCGCGGCATAGCCAGAATACTCTGGCGAACTCGTCTCGGTGACATCTCCATATCCGACGAGATAATAGCCATCCGAATGGGGGAGGAAACGCCCGGCATAAAAGGGATGGTCATATGCCTTGCTCCAAATTTTCTCATTGCTTTGGGAATACATGTCGAACCTGGGGTAATGCGTCACATTGGTGTCTGTGATGATTGATCGATCTGATGTCCAGACGACATACCCCGAGTTGACGCCATACATAGAACTCATTTCGGGCAGCTCTGTTCTGGACATCAGTTCACCGTCGTGAATTTGCAGGGCGAAAACCTGCCTTGAATAATTCGCATCAATGGCAGAATGGAAAATAAGAATATTGCCATTCTCCAGAGCATACGCACCGAAGAATCTGTTGTCTGTTCCCGGCAGGTAACGCTCCTCATACCGCCATAGTTCCTCGCCCTGGGCGTTTATGCAAACGGCGATGGCTGGCTTTCCGTCTCCCAGGCGGCCGGCAAGCACGGCCTCATCGCCAGCCAGGACAATGGATCCGTCCGGCAAGAATGCCACACCATTTGGTACGACACGTATATCCACCGAGAACTCCGATATGGGCTCCAAGCCATATTCACTAATATCTGGCACATTACTATCAATAATCATGTCGGCAATGGCGTGTGCTGTAGCCAAAGAGACCACAAGCATTAGCACTGACAGAGTCCTTCTTGTCCCCACATAATAAAATTGACGCATCTTCGCACCTCCAGACTTTTCGCCGCTGATGTTGCTTTATGAACACCAACATTTCCTTTTATTCAACGAAGGCACAGCCCTAAATACTCCCACGTTCCAAAATTCCGGATGATAGGAGCTGGAATTATGGGGCAATTACAAAGGCCCAAAGATTGCATTATCAAACACTGTTGTTTGGCCGCTTACCTCTCCACCGTGGCGTGCATACCCAGGGTAACACCCTCGGGGGGGATGAAATCGAAATAGACCTTGAATTGGCTGGGATCTTCATCGGAGCCCAGGGAGGCGATGGAGGTCAGCGTGGCCTCTACCGGTCCCAAGCCAAGCTCCTCAAAGCGGACGCTGACCTTGTCGCCGGGATGGAGGCGCTGCAAATCCGCCTCCTCCACCTGGCCGGAAAGCTGGAACTCCCTTGCCGGATAGGCGATAATCAGGCTTTGCCCTTCCTGCACGCCAGCCCCCTGGCTCACAATGATGTCGGAGATGATCAAATCGGTTTCAGCCTTTACGGAGGTGGCATCGGACCTGCCCCTGCGGGCTGGTTCCAGCACGTCGGGCACATAGGTAAACAGAAGGTCTCCCGCTTTCACCGGGTCGTCCACCTTTACGTCCATGCTGATGAGGGTACCGCTGGCGGCGGCTGTGACAGGGGCCACTACGCTCAAACTGGACCGGGCCAGCAGGGAAGAATTTCGATAGTCAGGGGTGCGGTAGATCTTTACGTCCTCGGTAAAGATCAAATCCCCGCCGATGACTGCAACAGTGATGTTTTTGCCGTCTACCGCAGTAATAAGACCGTCGGCAAAGTACTTCTCGTTGGCGGAACGCAGGTATACCCTGGTCCCCACATATGGGTTGCGGTTGATGGTACTGTTATAGCCGCTCCTCACATTGGCTTTGACCTCATAGCGGTCCACCCGCTCGATGACCAGCACGGAGCCGTAGCGCTCGGCAGCCGCGTCCGCGCTGTCGCCCGCCTGGGCATAGATGGCGGCGACGGTACCGTCCGCCTCCGCATAAACCTTCTGCGGCTCCACGGTCAGCAGGGTATCTCCCGCTTTAACGGTATCCCCGGCCCGCAGGACAAAGGGCATTAGGTTGCCGCTGGCGGGTGCTTTCAGAGCCACCTCATAGGAGGCGATGACCCGTACGCTGATGATCAGCCCGTCCGGATTGATTTCCTCCGGAAGGGTTTCCGCCAAAATACCCAGGGGAAGCATCGATAAAAGCGCCAGGATCAGAATACCTGCCAAGAGTTTTTTCATGATTCATCCTCCTTTGGAGTTGTAAGATCAACGCTGTGGATGGTGTTCGTCGTAGGTGGCAACGGGTTAGGAGCGATGCCCCTGGCTACATGCTTCGAAGCGCGTCGATGGGGTTGAGGTTGCTGGCCTTACGGGCGGGAGCCCAGCCGAAAACCACGCCCACCAGCAGGGAGAAGCCTACGCCCAGGCCGATTGCGGAGGAAGAAAGCACAAAGGTGATATCCATCAGAGAAGCCAGGAGCATGCTGGTGACGATGCCCAGCAGCATACCGATGAAACCGCCCAAAAGGGAAAGCATAACACTTTCAAACAAAAACTGGATTTGGATGCTGCTGGGCCGGGCGCCCAGGGCCTTGCGCAGGCCGATTTCATTGGTGCGTTCCGTGACGGAGACCAGCATCATATTCATGATGCCGATGCCGCCCACCAGCAGCGCGATGCTGGCGATGCCGGTTAAAAGGCTGGTCATGAGGCCCATCATGGTATTCATGACTTCCAGCAGGCTTTCCATGTTGATGACTCGATAGCTGTTGTCCTTGTAGTTAAAGGCTCCGTCCAGCAGGTGTTTTAAAGTGTCGACGGTTTCGTCGGTGCGGTTGCTGTCGGTGATGTACACGTCCAGGGAGGATATGCTCTTCAAGCCCAATAGCCGCATGAAGGTAGTGTAAGGCATGACGACCTTGCCGTCGTCCGTACCGCCGCTCATCTGGCTCATTACGTTGGACTCGCTGTCCTTCAGCAGGCCTACGACGGTAAAGCGGACGCCGTTTACCAGCAACTCCTTAAAAAGGGGATCCTCGCCGGAAAAAAGGGCTTGCGCCAAATTGGTATCGATGGCGCAGACGCGGTTTTTCTGCTCTTGGTCCACAGGCAGCAGGGGCCGGCCTCGCTGGATGGCGTCGGCCTCCCGTCGGAAATAGGCGAATCCCTTGCCCTGGATGGCCACATCCTCCTGGATAATTCCCTTGCAGACCACGCTCAAGGTGGTGCTCAAGCTGGGGGAGGTGCCGCTGATGTTCTCCAGTTCGCCGATGGCTCTTACATCTGCTTCGGTCAGCCCTCTCTTCAGGGGCGTGCCGCTGGCGGACACGGATACCATACCGGTGCCCAGGCTTTCAAACTGAGAACTCATTTCACCCTGGGCGCTTTGCATCACGGTGATCAGGGTAATAATCGCCATAACCCCGATGATAATCCCCAAGATGGTAAGGAAGGAACGCATTTTGTTGCCCCGGATGTTGGCGATGGACATGCGCAGACTTTCTTTAAGCATTCTCCACCATCCCCTCCTCCAGAACCCCGTCCAATATGTTCACGATGCGTGAAGCTCTTTGTGCGATGGCTATATCGTGGGTGATCATGATGATGGTATGCCCCTCCGTATTCAGCTCCTGAAAGAGGCCCAATACCTGGCGGCCGGTGGTCTGATCCAGCGCGCCGGTGGGTTCGTCCGCCAACAGGATGGTGGGATGGGTAGCCAGAGCCCTGGCGATGGCCACCCGCTGCTGCTGGCCGCCGGATAATTGATTGGGGTAGTGGTACAGTTTATCCTCCAGCCCGACCCGAACCAGCATTTCCTTCGCGCGCGCCCGGCGCTTGTTCCGGGACAGACCGGCGTATACCAAGGGCAGCTCTACGTTGGAAAGGGCATTTTGGCGTGACAGCAGTTGGAAAGACTGAAACACAAAGCCGATTTCTTTGTTACGGATGTCGGCCAGGTCGTTGGGTTCCAAATCCTCAATGCGGCGGCCGTGAAGGATATACTCGCCGGAGGTGGGGGTATCCAAGCAACCGATGATGTTCATCAGCGTGCTTTTGCCGGAGCCGCTGGGGCCCAGGATGCTTATAAACTCCCCATGATCAATGGACAGGCATACGTTCCGCAATACGGGCTGCCACTCGTCTCCCATCCAGTAGGCTTTGCAAATATCCGTCATTTGAAAGAAGGGATGGCGGGGAGCGGATTCCTGCATGTTCATCCCTCCCGTTAATTGCCTAATCGAACTTGCATATCCCGGCGGTTCTGCTGCATGTTTCCGGGCATCATGAAAAAACGCCTGAGATCCTGGCTCTGATAATGGACGACCTGTCCCTCGTCCAGCCCTTCGGTGACCTGAATGTACAGGCCGTCAGAAACCCCGGTCGATATATATTGAGCGGTCATCCGGCCCTCCGCGTCCTTAAGCAGCACAAAGGGTCTGTTGTACTCGTCGTAGGACAGGGCGTTAACGCTGACGCTGGGGGTGGAAAGGGCCTGCTTGTTTAGCACGCTTACCTCCACGCTCATACCGCTGCGAATTTCCTCCGGGGCTTCGATCTGCATCTTCACAGCATAGTAGCTAAGGCCGCCTTCTGTAGTGGCATCCCGGGCGATTTCACTGACAATGCCGGTAACTTTTTGGTCCAGGGCGTTTAAATATACGTCTCCCTGTTTGCCAAGGCTGAGGGCGCCAATGTCGTACTCGTCCACGTCCAGGCTGATCTCCAGAGTGTCGTAGTCGATAATATGGGCGATTTGAGCGCCCGCTTGCAGCGGATCGTTCACCTCCGCATAGAGGGTATCGATGATGCCGTTTTCTTGGACGGTCACCCGGGAACCATCCGCGCCTCGAAGCAGGGCCTGACCCTTGACGACGCGGTCCCCTTCCTCCACATACAGTTCCTTTACCTTGACCGCCTCCTTGGCGGTCTGTACCTTGTCGGTAACCGGGGTCAGATTGCCGGAGAAACTGTAATATGTAGCGATATCGCGATTCTGAACCGTTTCGCTTTGGTAGGTTTGGGACGCCTGTTGATTCATGGAGAAATAGAGCCATGAAAGCAGCGCTGCGAGTAGCAGGAGTAAGATCCAAGGCCATTTCCTGCGGCGCTTCCTTTTCTTGGGGCTCGGGGCTGGCTGGCTGGTCTGAGACATAGAAGGTTTCCTTTCTGTAACAAAGATCGTTTTTCAGCGTTTACGTAGAAACGGAACTCAATTATAAGTCGACTAACTATTTTTGTAAAGGGAGGATCGTTCCCAAAAGCTGTGGATGGCGAATATTTACAGTAAGTTCATAATTGCCGGTTTTGGGTACGGCTGCGCGGTAACGTCCAGGCGGCTTTCACCCGTTCCCATCCACCCAGCGTTTCAGCCATGCCGACGCCGAGCGGTTCATTTCGGTCATAAAGGGGGAATTCCACTTGCGCCCGCATAGATTGCGCACTGTTCCCGGGAAGCCGTCCCCGGGGTTGCGCTCGTTGTGCATCGCCATGAGCGCGGCCGTGTCCGCCAATTGGTACGCGTTTTCGTGCACCAGGCTGGACGGGGAAAAACGGGCGGGTTTATTGCGAAGCAACTGTTCCCGGGCGGGATAACCGATACACAGCATGGCCGCGGGCGCGGCGAAGCGGGGGATGTTCAGCAGTTGGGCTACCTCTTCCCCATTTTCCAGAATGTCGCCGATATAACAGGATCCCAACCCCAGCGATTCCGCCGCCACGACCACGTTTTGGGCCGCGATGACTGCATCCGCCACAGCCAGCAGCAGATCTCCCTCCCGGGGGGAACGAACAGCCCCGTCCCCTGCGGCGCAAAAGCTGTCATACCAACGTTGCCAGTCCGCCAGAAACACCAGAACCACCGGTGCGGACGCGATGAACGGCTGATGATCGCAGAGGATAGCCAAGCGGTCCTTCACGCCCTGGTCGGTGATGTCCAGAATGGTGTATAGGGTCATGCAGCCGGCTGTGGGGGCCGTGACGGCCGCCTCGAAAAGCTGCTTCTTCGCCTGCCGGGATACGGGCCGGTCCGGGTCATAAACACGGACGCTTTTTCTGGCATGGAGCTGGCGCAGGGTTTCGTTGGAATGTTCAAGCGTGCTTTCCATTGTGTTTTCCGGCATGATCATTCTCCTTTTGTACGCATATGGGTCGCGTTGGATCTTCAAGCGGCGGGTACAGCCTGCCGGCATGATACCACGGCGCTGATACCGGCGCAACCCCGAGCCGCCGGTGGTGTCGAGCCGCCGGTGGAGACATGATGGGAAGGGATATGAGTAAAAATTTAATTTGCTGTTGACAAATCCGCTCCGGCATATTATAATTAATAAAACTTATTAATTAAGAAGCATTTGTGGTTTTTCACGCTTGACAAACACCTGTGATCCAGCACTGTGCCTGACGGAAAGAGGCTCCCTATGAGCGATTTTATCGGACAGCCACAAATTTTAAAAGCGGTCAACACTGCCAAGATTGAACAGCTCATCTTGGAAAGAGGCCCCCTCTCCAAGCCGGAACTGGCCAGACTGACCGGCTTGAGCCTTCCAACCGTCAGCAAGTTGGTGGACGATTTGGAGAACGGAAGAAACATCCGGCCTGTAGGGCTTTCGGGAAAAGGCGCCGGGCGCAAGGCCATGCTCTATGAAATCAACAAGGATTCCGGCTGTCTGCTGGTGCTTTACTATCATGGCGGCGCGTATGCCGGGCGTGTGACGGATATTACGGGAAAAACCCTTTATAAAGAAGCGTTTCCCTTGGACCCCGCCACAGCGAAAACCGCTTTTTCCGGAACCCTGTCCGCCATCGACACGCTGTTGAAGAAGGCGCCCAATCCCGTGAGCGCCATTGGTATTGGGGTTCCCGGAGTTGTCCAGCCGGACGGAAGGTTGTTGGGCATACCGAAGATTCCCAGCTGGGACGGTTTTAATCTGGCGGGCGCCCTTGCCGAGCAGTATCCTATTGGCACATGCATTGAAAACGACGTCAAACTTTCCGCCGTGGGTTATTATCTTACCCACCTCAGCGAAGAGTATGAGAACATCGTTTACATATACGCGGGAGAGGGCATGGGCGCCGGCATCATCATCAACGGCAAGCTCTATCGGGGTGCCAACAACTTTTCCGGAGAACTCGGCTTTATGGCTCCGCTTACCGGAAAACCTCCGGAAAAAGATTATACGGGGATCGGCGGCTATCTGGAATCGGAGTTAATCGGTTCCGTTCAGTGCGGAAATAAAGTTTTTTCCGACACCGTTTCTCAGCGGGAAGCCTTGGCTAACACCCTCGGGGCGGCTGCGGCCAATCATGTGGCGGTGCTGAACCCGGATGTTCTTGTTTTTGGCGGAGAGGCTTTCGACGAGGCGCTGATACAGCAAATCCATGCTCAGATGGCTTTTTATACCCCCGGTGACAGCATGCCTCTCATACAGCTTGACGACAATGAAAGCACGGGCATCAACGGGTTAGTCCTCACCTGCCGGGGATACATTACCACACGCTTGCAGCTGGTCCAAAACGGCGGCGTATAAGTGACCGCAAAACTGTTTTAGTATCCCGGGCGGTTCATCAAGCAGGTAAGGAGGTGGCGCTGATGCCGGAATACATTTTATCCGTAGACGGCGGCGGCACCAAGACAGAATTCTGCCTATCCTCTTTTGCTACGGGAGAATCACGGCACTTTTTATCCGGCAGCACCAATTACAAGATCGGCGAGGCCGACGCGGAGCGAAGCGTCATTTTGGAAAGCGTCCGGAACGTGTTTCGCGAGATGGGTATTACAGCGGCCCGCATCCGGGGTATGGTTATGGGCATGTCCGGTGTGGATTCCCCGGAAGATCACGACCACTACATGAACATCGCGCTATCCACCGGCATTCCCAAAGAGCGCATCTATGTCTGCAATGACTCCGAGCTGGCTTTCTACGCCAAAGGGACTCCGCCAGGTCTGTGTATTGTAGCCGGAACCGGCTCGGTCGCTACGGGCATTGCCGCCGACCAGCGGAAGGCCCGCTCCGGCGGCTGGAGCAATTTTATCAGTGACGAGGGTTCCGGAAGCTGGATCGGTACGCAGGTCCTGCGCGCGCTGCTGCAATGCTGCGACGGCTATGGCGCGTATCACGAGGTTTTTGATTATTTCTGCGACTATTTTCACGCGGCATCCTTTGCCGGGCTTCCGCACATCCTGTCCCGTTTCAGCATGCAGGATATTGCGGCTGCGGCAAAGCCCGTCATGGAGCGGGCGGAAAGCGGGGACCCCTTTTGCGCCGGTATCGTGGGCCAAGCTTCCCGGCTGGTGGCCAACACCGCTTTCTCCGTTTTCCGTAAACTTGATTTTGCCGGGGAGCGGGCCGTCGATGTAGTGACAGTGGGCAGCCTGTTCAAGTCTTCCATGTTTGCCGGCTGTTTCAAGAAGGAGCTTCGTGCCATGGCGCCGCAGGATAACTTTCATTTCTGCGGGGAGGTCGCAAGCCCTGTGCTTGGGGGCGTCGCCCTGGCAAAAATCCTGTTTCCTTAGCCTGGCTCTGCCCGGCTATGATGAATACACCAAATATCAAAAAGGAGGACTCGGAATGAAAAGGAAATGGATATCCCTGTTGCTGGTAGCAGCGCTTCTGCTCAGTGTGATGAGCGTGTTCGCCACCGCCATGGCGGAGGACAAGCCGATCAAGATCGGCGTATCCCTGCCTACGGCGCGTGAGGAGCGTTGGGTGAAAGACAGGGAAGGGTTCGAAAGGGCCGCCGCCGAGGCGGGCATCGACATCCTGGTGGCGGTTGCCGACAACAATCAGGCCGTTCAGAGGAACGACGTTGAGAACATGCTCACGAACGAAATCGATGTACTGATCATCGGCGCCTGCGACGAGGAGGGCGCTGCGGATATCGTGGCGCTTGCGCATGCGCAAGACGTGCCGGTCATCGCTTATGACCGCGAAATCGCCAACGCCGACGTAGACCTGCTCGTCACCTTCGACCAGTACACCATTGGCTATCTAATGGGCGAGTACATGGCTGAGAACCTGGAGAGCGGCAACATCGTAGTCCTGAGAGGCTGCCCAACCGACAGTACCTGCCCGTACCTTTATGGCGGCGCGATGGACGCAATGAAGGAGAAGCTGGACAGCGGCGCGTACAAGGTTGTGGCGGAACAAGACTGCATTGACTGGGAGCCCAACGAGGCCATGAAGCACACGGAGAACGCGCTGACCGCCAATAACAATGACATCCAGGGCGTCATCGCTCCTAACGACGGCACCGCCGGCGGCGTTATCCAGGCGCTGGCCGCCCAGGGCCTGGCCGGAAATGTTATCGTAACCGGGCAGGATTCAGAAGCTGACGCAATTAAGCGTATTATTGAGGGTACCCAGAGCATGACCGTGTTTGGCGACACCGGCGATATGTCCGGCGGCGCCTTCGCGGCCGCCGTGAAGATGGCCAAGGGTGAAGAAATCGAAGGCCTTGGAACCCCCATGAACAACGGCTTCAAAGACGTGCCGACCCTCGAGTACCCGGCGAAGAAAGTCACTTTAGACAATTATCATGAGCTGCTCATCGCAAGCGGCTACATTGATGAGGGCGACATTCAATAACTCTTGACCGGGGATGTTAGGGTTCGCCCCTAACGTCCCCTTTTTCAGCCCAAACGATAGAGGCGGGTGATGGTTTTGAAACGCAACATACTGGAAATGCGGGGTATCCGCAAAGAATTCCCGGGCGTCGTCGCTTTGGACAATGTGGATTTTGTTGTGCAGGAAGGCGAGGTCCACGCGCTGGTGGGCGAAAACGGGGCGGGAAAATCAACGCTGATGAAGGTATTAAGCGGCGTATACCCGGCAGGTTCTTACGATGGCGAGATCGTGATCGACGATAAGCCGATGGCCTTCCGTTCCATCAAGGACAGCGAGAAAGCCGGCGTGGCGATCATCTATCAGGAACTGGCGCTCATCAAGTACATGAATGTGTGCGAAAACATCTTCCTAGGCAACGAGATCCTCAAAAACGGCCTTATCGATTGGGACGCTACCCTGCTGCGCGCCAAGGAGGTACTGGCGGAGACCGGTATGTCGATCAACCCCGCCACACTGGTGATCAACCTGGGCATCGGCACACAGCAGCTGGTGGAGATTGCCAAGGCGGTGGCCAAGCGGGCGCGCATTCTGGTACTGGACGAACCTACTTCCGCGCTCACTGAAAAAGAGACCGAAAATCTGCTGGAACTGTTGCGGCAGTTCCGCGCGCGGGGTATGACCTGCATCTTCATATCCCACAAACTCAGGGAGGTTTTCGCCATTGCGGATCATATTACCGTGCTGTGCGACGGGCGCACCGCGGGTACCTTCGCGGCCGGCGAACTGACCGAAAACAAGCTGATCTCGCTGATGGTTGGGCGCGAATTCACGCAGCAGTTTCCTCCGGTCAACCACATGCCGGGCGAGGTCGCGCTGGAAGTCAGCGACTGGACGGTGTACGATCCTGAGATTGAAGGCCGTAAAGCCCTCGAAAACATCAATTTTTCCGCCCGAAAGGGTGAAATTCTGGGCATCGCGGGGCTGATGGGCGCCGGCAGGACGGAACTGATCCTAAGCATGCTCGGCGTTTGGGGCAAGCGGGCCTCCGGCGAAGTCCGGCTGTTCGGCAAGGCAATTTCGACGCGTTCTCCCAGCGATGTGATCGGCGCCGGCGTCAGCTACCTTTCGGAAGACCGGAAGGGCAACGGACTGGTGCTTATCCAAAATGTAAAGGACAATATGGCGCTTGCCAGCTTGAAAAGACGCTGCCGGAACGGGTTGATCGACCAAGATGCGGAACTTGCCGAGGTGGAAAAGATGGTGGACGCCCTGCGCGTCAAAACGCCGTCGTTGGAACAGTTGGTGCAAAACCTGAGCGGCGGCAATCAGCAAAAGGTGGCGCTGGGCAAATGGCTGCTCACCGACCCGCAGGTGCTGATCCTGGACGAGCCTACCCGCGGCATCGACGTGGGCGCGAAATACGAGATCCACGCGATCATGCAAAGCCTGGCGGAGGCCGGCATCTGCATCGTCATGATTTCTTCCGAGCTTCCGGAGATCATCGGCGTCAGCGACCGCATCCTGGTGATGCATGAAGGAAAAATCGCCGGCGAGCTCACCAGGGCCGAGGCGACGCAGGAAAAGATCATGACGTATGCGACGGGAGGAATGTAGTATGATGGCGCAAACCGATAAGCGGCTCCAATCAACGGGCAACAGCCCGCAATCCTTTGGCTCTGCCCTTGCAGGGGCAATGAGAAGCAACATGCGCCAGTATACGATGATCGCGGCGCTGCTCTTAATCTGGATTATCTTTACGTTTTTAACCCAAGGCGTATTCCTCACACCCCGCAATCTCTCCAATCTATTCTTACAGATGGTGACCATCGGCATCCTTACCGGCGGTATGCTGCTGGTGATGGTGGCCGGGCACATCGACCTGTCTGTGGGAGCGGTGTGCGGCACGCTGGGCGCGGTGGTCGCTTACCTTATGAGCAAGATGAACGTGCATCCGGCGCTGGCGGTTCTGATTACCGTGGCACTGGGAGCGTTGGTGGGCCTGTGGAACGGGTTTTGGATCGCCTATCAGGGGGTTCCGGCCTTCATCGTAACGCTGGCCAGCCAAATCACCTTCAAGGGGCTTACGCTGGCCATCACCGGCGGTAAAACCATTGGCGAGTTTCCCGCAAGCTTCAAGGAGATCGGCCAGGGTTATATCCCGCGCCTATTCTTTCAGGACGAAGCCTTCCACGACCTGTCGGTGGCAATCTGCGCGGTGGCGATCCTTGCCTTTCTTTTCATGGAGTTCCGCAAGCGCGGCAAGCGTGTGGCAAACGGGTTTTCGGTACTGCCCTGGTCCCTGGAGATCATGAAGGTTATCATTATCTGCGCTTCCGTGGGCGCGCTTGGATACGTTTTCGGCAGCTATAGGGGCATTTCCTACGCCATGGTGATCCTGGCGATTGTGGTTGGGATTTATACGGTGCTGACCACGCGCACACCCTTCGGCCGCCATGTGTATGCCATCGGCGGGAACAAAGAGGCCGCAAGGCTTTCCGGTGTGAATATCCGAAAGACCATGCTCGCCATCTTTCTTTCCATGGGCACGCTGTCCGGCGTGGCTTCGGTGGTGTTTACCGCGCGCCTCAACGCCGCCACCACCGCCGCCGGCAACCTGTTTGAGCTGGACACCATCGCAGCCTGTATCATCGGCGGTACCAGTACAACCGGCGGCATCGGCACGGTGTTCGGCGCTCTCATCGGCGCGCTTGTTATGGCCAGCCTGAACAACGGCATGGAACTGATGAACCTGCATGTCATGTATCAATACATGGTAAAAGGCCTGGTCCTTCTTATCGCGGTCTGGATAGATATTGCGAACAGGAAAAAATAAATAATAAGAAATGTGTAATGTCTAATGGGGAACGCCTAATGGGGAATGTTGGCATTAGACATTGGTCATTAAAAAAGTTCCGGTGCTTTTTCTCGCATAAAGTTTTTG
>Ga0082212_10005499_pt1 | contig 17250 bp, 6 predicted proteins | sample TergutNt197P3_FD_71548 | JGI IMG/M metagenome (GOLD analysis project Ga0082212, IMG submission 71548) | Neocapritermes taracua P3 segment gut microbial communities from Petit-Saut dam, French Guiana - Nt197 P3 | ecosystem: Host-associated > Arthropoda: Insects > Digestive system > Gut ... | reverse complement strand
TTTGAAATGAAAAATGGGGGGACAAGGGGAGGGGGGGACGCGGGGGGGGGGGGGGGGGCCTGGGGGCCGGGGGGGATGCTGGGGGGCGGGGGGGGGAAACCACCCCGGCGCTATCGCGCCACCCCTCCAGAGGAGGGGAATTAAATGCTGGCGCCCCCTCCAGAGGAGGGGAATTAGATGCTGGCGCCCCCTCCAGAGGAGGGGGATTAAATACTGGTGCCCCCTCCAGAGGAGGGGGATTGAACACCTGTGTCCCCTTGGTCTCCTAAGTCCCCTCATTCTCACTCCTAATAGCAGGGCGGAAGCCCTGCGCTCCCGGGCGCTCCCGGCCTAGCGGAGTATCAGCACGGTGCCTTGGGCGGTGTTGAGGTAGAGTCTGCCGTTGCGGAAGATGAGTTTGGCGCGGGGTGGGGCGTCGGTGGGGTCGAGGATGAATGTCGTGGTGTCGTCCACGCCCGCAGCGGAGGTGAAGTCGGCGAGCAGGTGCAGGCCGCGGGGCATGTTGGGCGACACGGTGACGGTGAGTGTGTTGTCCGGCAGAATGACGTTGCCCGTGAGCGCGACGGAGCCGCCGGGTTCGGCGTGCAGGTGCGCGAAGGTGAGCGTCCCCGCGCCTGTGCCGTTGTTGTGCATGGCCACGGTCGCGGCGCCGTGCAGGACGACGCTCTGGAAGGTGACCGAGTAGGGCGTGTCCGTGGCGAGGCGCGGGTTGGGGAGGATGTCGAGCGCGGCGCCGTGGTAGAGGGTGAGGATGCCAGCGTCCACGTCGGGCGGGAGGTAACTACCGTAGAGGGCGCTGTCCGTGGGGCTGGGCTTCACGGTGACGGATGTGGCGTAGGCGGGGTAGAGGTACTCCGGCGACCAGTAGATGAAGGAGACTTCCGAGACGCGCTGGTCGGCGGTCTCACCGCCGCAGGCGGCGGAGATGCCGAGCCATGCGTCGGGCGAGCCGAATGCGTCGGCGAGGTCGATGGCGCGGGTGGTCACCCACACGTTGTTGCCTTGGCGCAGGATGAAGCGCAGCAGGCCCGTGCCGTCGTACTCCATGATGACGCGGAGGTTGCCGTTCCGTGGGGTGATGGTGTTGGGGTTGTAGGCGCGGTCGCCGTTTTCGCCGCCGTTGATGATCCAGTTGAAGAAGTTGTCGCCGTGGATGTTCCCGGTGAGGCCGGCCTGCGGGGTGATGCCGGTGTAGCCGCGCCCGCCGCCGCTATCGCCGAGGGCCGCGGTGCCACGGGGGTCGTTGTGGGCGAACACCGCGAAGCCGTCGGCGCAGCCGTTGGCGGGTGTGGCGTGGTAGAGGAAGCTGAACCGCCAAGGGACGTTGAGGTCGATTTTGTCGCGGAGGTAGATGGCGCTGTGGCCGCCGCTGGAGGTGGTGAGTTGGAACACGCCGTCGCCGAAATCCTGTGCGCTGCCGGTGAATGTCCAGAGGGCGGCGTCCGTCAGATGCGTGGTGCTGGGGAGCGGTGTGGTGAGGGCCATCTCGGAGATCTGCTGGTCGGCGTTGCAGCCGCCGATCCCGCCGCCGAAGCCGAACCAGCCCATCGCGCCGTTGAGTTCGGCGGGGATGTCGAACCAGCGGCTGTCCGTGTAGGTGTTGCCGTTCTGCGTGAGGGTGACGGTGACCAGCCCCGCGCCGTCGTGGGTGAGGCGCACGTTGACGGGGATGCCGTTTTCGGGCATGACGCCGTTCAGGTCGTCGGCCCTCGTGTCATACAGGGAAACCCCGTTCTCGACCCATGCGAACCTGTAGAAGGGACCGGGGTTGGGGTCGAAGTAGATGTTCAGGACAAAGCCGAACGCGGTTCCGATGCCCGCGACCGCAAAGCCTTGCGCCCCGCCGCCGATCGCGCCCGCGCCTCTGGACGGGTCGTTGTGGATGAAGCAGGAGAAGCCGTCGGCGGGGACGCCCGACGTGGTGTCGGCCATGGTGTAGGTGAAGGTGGCTTCCCACGGGAGCGCGGCGCTGATCTGCTCTTTGAGGATGAGCGTGCCGGTGCCGGTGTCGGGGACGGTGGAGGTGACGCGCGCCACGCCGTCGCTGATCCACCCGGCGGCGCCGTTGGTCTGCCAGAGGGATTGGTCGGAGAAGTTGATCATCAGTGCGTCGCTGTTGCCGAGCAGGCCCGCGCCGCCCTCGAGCGCGACTTCGGCGGGGTTGGGCGTGGCGGCGATGTACTTGGCGCCGTCCATCACGCGCACGGGCACGGTGGAGGTCATGGTGTCGGCGATGAGCGTGCCGCTGAGGAGGATGATCTCGCCGCTGCCCGTGGCGGTCGTGACGGGCATCACGTCGGACTGGCGCACGGTTCCGCTGAACGCGAGTTCGAGCGTGCCGTTGACCACGAGCGGGCCGCCGCCGAGGGTGCCGGAGGCCTCGACGCGCAGGGTGCCTTGGTCGATGATCGTGCCGCCCCTGTAGGTGTTGTGGCCGGTGAGGGTGAGGGTGCCGGGGCCCGCGTGGCGCAACGCGCCGTCGCCGCGGATGTCGCCGCCGTAGATGTAGTTGCCCGTGTAGCCGAACGCGAGCGTCGCACCCGCATCGACGAGCACGCCCGCGCCGCCGAAGTCGCCGCCGTCCACGACCCGCGCCTCGCCCGAGCGCACGGCCCACGTGCCGCTGAACGTGGCGCTGTTGTCGGACGCGACAATGAGCGGGGGCAGGCCGACCTTCTCGACCCATGTGTCCGCGCCGCCCGCGACCTGCACGGTGAGCGTGTTCGCGAGGATGCCGTCGGGCGTGAGCGGTTCGTCGCTATCGAGGAACATCTGCGGGAGGATGCGGATGGCGTCGAAGGAGAAGTCGCCGCCGAGGCCGCCCCACGCGGTGAGCCCCTGCCCGCCGCCGCATTCGATGAAGCCGATGGTGATGTCGTGGAAGCCCTTGGCCAGCCAAGTCCTGCCGCCGCGACGGTTGGGGACGCCAAACTCATTGCCCCAGCCTTGCAGGTAGTTGTTGTCAACCACCTTCTGGCCGTTGATGTAGATGACGCTGGCGTCGTCGCTGGCGGTGGCGAACTGGTACTCGCCCGCGACGGGGGCGTAGAACTTGCCGCGCCAACGCGCCGCGAAATAATCGGCGGCCGAGTCGGCGTAGCCGTCAGGGAAGTGCTGGCCCACGTTCCCGTAGTCGAAGTAGAGGCCGAGCGTGGCGCTGTCGCACAGCGTCGGGTTCGGTGTGTTGTCCACGACATCATTGAGCGCGTCGAGCGTGTCCAGGTGCCAGCGGTTGCTCTCCTCCCACCAGCCTTCCCACCCCACTCCGCTTTCGAGGTCGATGAACGCGCCGGGCAGGCCGTTGAAGGTCTTGAGGCTCAGCGTCGCGCCGTCGCCCGCGAGCAGGGGCTGGCCTTGCAGGCGCGTGAGGTTGGCGACCATGAGCGTGCCGCCTTCGACGGTCGGCGAGGCGATGGGGTTGGTGCCGAAATCGGCGTGGATGCCGCCACCGATTTTGCGGTAGGCGAGTTGCTGCACGAGCGCGCCCGTGAACACCGAGTCCGCGCCGCCGTCGCCGACGGTCAGCGTCGCCGCGCCGCCCGCGCCGTCCATGACCGTGCCGGGGCCGCTGATGCCGCTGAGCGTCGCGTTGAGGCCGTTCACGTCGAGGAACGTATCGATGAACGTGTGGATGCCGCGCGCGCCCTCGCCGTGCGCGACCGCGCCCGCCGTGCCGAGGCGCAACGTGCCGTTCTCGAGGCGCGTGCCGAACGTGTAGGTGTTCGCGGCGGTCAGGGTCAGCACACCGCCGCCGCGCTTGATGAGTTCCACCGCGCCTTGGATGGGCGTGGGGAAGGTGGCGGCGTTGTCGTTGTTCAGCACGAGCCATGCGCCGTTGCCGATGCCCCAGACGGGCTGCGGGGAGACCCAACTGAAATCGGCCCCGTTGCCGATTTCGACGAGGGCTTTCCCGTTACGGTCCAGTTGCAGGAAGAGGTCGCCCGTGAAGGTGTTAGCGGGGCTGAAAAAGCGCACGGGGCCGTTGTCCGTGATGGTGAGTGTGCCGGAGCCCGCGAGCGGGGAGTAGAGGTTGAGGTTGGCGCCGCCCCAAGGGTGGAACGCGCCGCCGCCCGCGCCGATGGTCACGCCGCGATTGGCGTTGACGTTGATGTTCGCGCCGCCGCCGGGGCGCAGGACGCCGCCGTCGAGCGTGAGGTGGTCGGCGACATACGAGCCGGGCGGTGTGCCGAGGGCGCTGTCCTCCACCAGATAGATGATGCCGCCGTCGGTGATGCGCGTCTTGCCGCTGTAGGTGTTGCCGCCCATCAGGTAAACCATGCCGGGCAGGCCGGACTCCACGCCGCGCGGCGTGGGGCCGTTGTCCGTGAGGCCGCCGATCTCGAGGCCGCGGTCGCCGCTGAACTCGGTGTGCAGGCCGCCGCCGAAGCGGTACGTCGTGCCCTCGGGCGTGAACGCGCCGGTGTAGGGCAGCGAGGGCGGGCGCGCGCCGAGGTAGAGCCCCGGCAGGCCGCTGAAGTTCAGGCTCAGGCTCGCGCACGGCTCGCCCAGCAGGATGCAGCCGTAGGAGTCCGAGGTGATGCGCGCGATGATGGCGGCCGCGATGGGGTTCGTGATGTCCTGCGTGTTGAGGCAGAGCGCCGCGCCGTTGCGGAGCGTGATGGGGCCCGTGCCGAGCGCGTGTGCGTCCTCCGCTTGGAGGATGCCGCCCTCGATAAGCACCAGCCCGCTGATGTCGTTGCTCGACGCGAGCGTCAGGACGCGGCGCGGCGGCGTGTCGGCATCCATCCAGATGCGGCCGGGCTTGCCGGGCAAGTCCTCCAGCGTCCCCGCGAACGTGAAGTCATTCGAGAGCGCGACGGTGAAGAGGTTGTCGTAGGGGCGCAGCACGCCCTCGAACACGAAGTTCTCCAGCGGCTCCAGCGCGACGTCCGGCAGGAGCGAGAGGTCGATGGTGTCTTGCGCGTTCACGGCGTACAGCCCGATGCGGCCGACGGACAGCGGGTCCATCAGGCTCGCGAGTTGCCCTGCGCCGCCGTCGCGCTGGAGCGCGATGATGGCGTTGTCCGCCACGCTCACCGCGCCCGCGTAGGTGTCGGGCAGCGGCAGGTCGCCCTGCAAGAACAGGCCGCCGCCCTCGACGGCCATCGGCCCCGTGAAATCGTTCTCGCCGTAGAGGCGCAGGAAACCGCTGCCCCGTTTCACGATGCCGCCCGACGTGCCGGACGCGTCGGTGAACGGCGTATAGACGCCCATCGTCCAGTCGTTCGGCACCTCCAGCACCGCGTTGCCCGGCATCAGGTAGAGCCCCTGCACGTCCTGGAAATAATTCCAGATCCCGTCATTGCTCGGCGTGGTCAGCAACGTGCCGTTGAAATAAACCTCGCTCGCCGCCGCCGACGCGCCGCCGTTGAAAAACTGCCGCGTCGAAATCGTGCCGCCGTTCAGGTACGCCACCGCCGTGCCGTCCACCTCCGACAGCATGACGCGCCCCGGATAGCGGATGTCCATCAGGCCGCCGTTCATCGTCAGCACGCCGTCCGCGCCGAAACTCCCGATCACGGGCCCATCGTTGCCGGTGTAGTTGAAGCGGCCGCCCTCCTCTATCGTCAGCGACGCCGACCCGCCCGCATAGCGCCCCAGCAGCGCCCAGCCCTCACGCACGGTCACCTCGCCGTTGTCCGCGATGACCATCGTCAGCGAGCCGTTGCCGCTCGCCCCCTGATCCTCATCCTTCCCGCTCCCGAACGACGCGAAACGCGTCTCGAGCGTCGCCGGGCCCGCGCCGCCGCCGACCGTGATGGTCGCGTCCGCGCCCACGTACCCCGCGTAGATGCGGTTGCTCACCGCAAGCGAACCGCCCGTCAAGGTGAGGTCAAACGTGTTGCCGTTCCCGACGCCGAAGAACGCGTCGCTCTGCGTCCCCACCGCGAGCTCCGCGCCGTCCTCCAGCACCAGCCCGCCGTCGGCTCCCCACAGGCTCACCAGTTCCGACAAGGGCGAGGACAGCACCGCCACGCCGCCGTTCTCGATGAACACGCGGTTGCCGTCGCCGACCACGCCGCCCAGCCAGTTCCCCGAAGTCTCCCACGCCAGCGGCACCCCCGCCGCCCCGTCCCACACCGACAGCGACGGCGCGGCCCACTGCCCATACGTCCCGCGCCCCGCCAGATAATCCGCCACGATCTGCCCCGCCGAAATCGCGCCCTCGTAAATGCTCAACTTGCCGATGCCCCCGCTGAACGGCCACGCCCATCCCGACGGGTTGTTCAACTCCTTCACGCCACCGAGGTAGAAGAAACCGTCATCCCGCAACCGCAGGCTGTTGTACTGCTGCGTGCGCAGCGTCCCGTCCACATAAAGGCGCTCCGTGCCGGACTCATCGAACACGCAGGCGACGTGATGCCACTCCCCCACCGCCGGGATAGCCCCGCCCCACTGGACATTGTTGCCGTAATGCTCCACCGCGTTGCCCTCGTCCCTCCCGTAGCGGAACTCCATGCACGAGCGCCCCGCGTTACCGTCCGGCCAATCATCGCGCAGCGTCCAGCCGAACACGCTCTCGATGCCACCCTCCACGCTGGGGTTCAGCACCCAGATCTCCCAGCTCCACGCATTGTTCCCGCAGATTTCCGTCGGCGGCGCGCAGCCCACCATCACGGAATTCGCCGAGCCATCGAACACGAACGCCTTCGCCCCGTAATAAGACGACGCAAACGTCGCCCCCGCCCCCGGCACCGCCGGGGTGAACGTGCACCCCGCCGACCCCGCCGCCGCCAGCGACCCCACAGGAAGCCCTGGGCTAAAGCCCGCCCCCTGCGCGTCAATCTCCAGCACCAGGCTCGCCGCCTGCGCGGAAAGACCCACAAACACAACCGCCATCACATGACACAACCACGCTCTCATCTTGTACCTCCATAAAATGATATGCCCTGATTTCAACAATACGATAAGATTACATCAGAACGGATGAGCGTGTCAAGAGGATTTGGAATTTGCATTCAGAAAATTCCAGTTTTTCTCTCTTGCGCAACGGCGCGTTACCTGTTATTCTAACAGATTGATTTAAGGACGATATGGGTATCTTCAGAATAGTTTTGCAGGGGCTTCTGACCCTTGCGCACTTGCGCACTTGCCTATAATATATCGTTAGTTTGGCGTCAAGTCAAGGCGTCCGTTCCATCATTTCCGTTGCCGCCCTCCCGCAGTGTTTCCCTGAGACATTCCCAAGGGCTTTCCCTATTTGGCCTGTCACGCTCTGCGTGTGGGTTTCATGTCACACACACCGCCTGTATTCAGGCAACGAAAGGAAAACAAAAATGGGAACAAAATCCATGTGCGCACGCATCCGCAATACGGCCCTAACCCTCCTCGCAACAGCTACCGTCTGCCTATCCGGCGGTTGCGCAAGCTGCATTCTCGGCGGGTTCGGGAGCATGTTCAACCCGAAGCTTCCAGAAGGCAAGGAGCCCCCTGTCACGTTGAAGGCGTTAAAGCCCTTGCTCTCGCCGCTCCCGGAGACGAAAGAGTATCAGGAGAAGGGCGGCATCGGGCTTACCGTCATTCCCGTCGCCTATTCCGTCGAAGAGACCACGAGGGCCACCGAGAAACAGCACCGTACTTATACCAAGCACAGCATCGCGTCCGAGGTCCCCATACCGATGGTACAGGTTGAAAAGACCATCATGCCGCTCCTTGTCACCCAGCCGGACCGGGTCAAGTTCCAAGTGAAAATCTCCAACAAGCAGGCGCGCGTGTTCCGTGGCGCGGGCGCCATCGTGCAGTTCATCGTCTCGGGCAGGCAGGTCGTCGTGGATGCCGAGAGCACCGCCGAGCTGGCCGCCGCGATTGTCCCGCCGCGCAGCGACGTGACGGTGTACATCAATGGTCCCCTGCTCAAAGATATGCCCGACCGCTGCCCGATCGGCATCATGATTTACGACATCGTGACCCAGCAGGACGTGGCCGGCACCGTCACCGAGAAGCAGAACTACGAGTGGTATTTCAACTACACCACCACGCCCGTCGAGCGCCAGCTTGCCATTAAGACGGAGTATTTCGAGGTCTCGCAGATGCAGATGATGCAGAATAATATGCAGCGGCAGATGATGACGCCCATGACGACGCCCATGGTGCCGATGATGCCGATGGTGCCCATGCCGCGCTAAGGGAGGGAATAGCCATGACAGGAATCCATCGTTACGCGCTCGCGCCGATCTGCGCGGCCGCCCTGCTGGCGGCGGGCTGCATTGTCAATCAGTCGCCCCAGCAGGCCCCGCAAGCCCCGCCGCCGCCGAAACTGGCCACCCCGCCCCCGACCGAGGTCACCATGACCGTGGAGGCGCCGACGCTCTTCCCGCACCCCGCCTCCAAGCCCACGCAGGAGGCGGACGGTCTCGTCATCACCGTCGAGCCCGTCCCCTTCGAGCTCGCGGAGACGGGTATCCGCAACATGGGCGAAATCCCCGCCGACCCCGACGGTTACTGGAACCGCCTCTACTGGCGGAAATTCAGACCGACGTTTAAGGTCACCTCCGACTCCCTGAAATTCCAAGTGCGCATCGTCAACAACACGGGGCGCACATTCCGCGGGTACGGCATGCGTGTCCAGTTCAACGTCGCGGGGCGCACCGTCGCCACCGAGCCCTCCGGCACAGCGGAGATCGAGAACCTCATCGTCACGCCGCGCACCGAGCAGACGATCCTCATCTACGGCCCGAAACGCGCCACGCTGCCGAACGACTGCGCCGTGCGCCTGTTCTTCAACGACGTGATCATCAAGGCCGATGCGGACGGCAACGTCCTCTCCAAACACACGTTCGACTGGGCATTCAACTATGCGATGAAGCCCGTCGAGAAGAAAGTTACCGAAACCACCGAAGCCGTCATGCGCTGACGCGCGTGGCGAGGTGGTCACACACAAGGAAAAGCGAGGTCACGTCATGGCATACTGCAAAATATGCGGTCCCGTCAAGGTGGTCGAAAGCAGTATAAGGCAGAACGCCCGTCCTGCTGCCCCCACGTCAATGGCAACAGCAGAGTTCCGCAGCAAGTTGTTCATCCTCGCCTCCCTCCTCATCCTCTCCGCCTCTCCCGCCCTCCCGCAGGCACTCGGCAACCTCGACAACGGTATGCAAGTCCAAATCTGCTGGGATGGGCAAGACGGATACGGCAAGGATGTTCAGGGCGCGAACAACGTCATAAAAGTGAGGGAGAAGCCCACGGCAAGCGGGCAGGAACTCGGGACCGTGTCTTCTGGCCAGTATCAATCAGGCCAATCCGGAAGCGTGACACAGATAAGCCGGAAGGGGACGATTGTTGATGGTCCAAAACGAGCCGACGGTTATGTTTGGTGGAAAGTTCAGTTTGATAAGCAGGGCGACAAGCCCGAGATTGAAGGATGGTGTATCGGCGACTATCTGATTGCGCTTAGTGATCTTCCCGGCCTGAGTAAAACCTGCTATAACGAAGACAATCCTTTTAGGCTTGATCAGAACGAGAAGGAGAATCACGGGCAATGCACGGCGTTTGCCTGGGGACGATCGCGGGATAAACTGGGATTAGAAATCCCTTGGAGACGCAATGCCGGCGGATGGGAAGTGAAAGGGCTAACAATAAACGACTATCACGATTGGCCTCACGGGACAGGCGAAGAGCCGCGCCGCGCCGCAATCGCTGTCTGGCGGCTAAAGGCTCAAGACCCAAAGGGAAATGAAGGGCACGTCGCCTTTGTGGAAGATGTCAGGGACGATAAAATATATATCAATGAGGCTAATTTCTCGGAACCCGACAACATAGGCAAAGGTTCAGGGTACAATCAAAACTGCCGGATGATTACTGCCGCAGGAATGAAAGAACGGGGGGCAAACAAGGGATACACGTTGCGTCACTACATTTACTTGATGCCCGAAGGCACAGACACACCACAGGAAGAACCCCCGCAAGACATACCACAAGAAGCTCCGCCGCAGGGTGCGCCGTCGGATGCCGTTTCCATCCGCCTGCCGCCGCGTACCGAGATGCTCGCGGCGAACAACCTCGCCACACCCCTTCAGCCTTGGATCGGCCCCGTCGAGCCGCCGGACAAGCTCTCCGCCGCAACATTACTCGGACGGAAAGCAAAGACCATCAACGGGACGCTGACCCTCCGCGAGGAGACGGCGACTGAGACGTTGCCGAAGAAGACGTTCCCCGCCGATACGGAGGTTACAATCACCGGCCCCATCGATGGCCCTTGCCTGTTGAAAGAGGGCGGGCGGTTTTGGCTGTATGTTGTCCACGAAGACGAGCGGCAGGAGCAGACCTACGGATGGGTCGCGCTGAAAACCGAGAACAAGCCGCCCTACCTCAACGTGTCCGCTCCTGCATTGGCCGACAAACCGAAAGTGGAGGACGCCCAGCTGGAGAAGCAAGCCGCCACCGACTGGACAAAATACCAGTATATCCGCGTTGATCTCTCCGGCGGCGAAATCGCCTCCTTCTATCCCGTGCAAGGATTTCAATCCTTGCCCACGGACAATGACGGATACTCCCTCATTTTGATAAAGAAAGCGGCGGGCACCAAACGATCGACGGATGGCGTGACAGCACCATACGATTTTTTCCAGAGCGTCAAGCCGATTACGGAACGCCAGTTCAATGCCGTATGTCCCGCACTACTCGGGAATACCGTCCAAAACAACACGTCTGCGAAAACGTGGCCTGGATTCTTTTGTTTGAATGTGTCAGGCGGGAAAAGGGGTTGGCACGACTCGTCTAACCAGCGGGTCAGAGATGAGGATAATTTCTACACCGCACTGTCCCGGAAAACGGGATTGAACTTCAGAGAGAACAATTGCCAATTCAATCCAGACCTGTACAAGACGGCACCGCTTGATAAGAGAGGGGAAGAGCACATCCGCGAGGCTCTTGTTTCCCTTGGTAATTCTGACGGTGCTGCCGATTCAATGAAAATGCGCGTTCAGGCGGCTGGCGGTAAAGTTGACGGTGTTTTGCGCTTCTCTATCCAATGGAATGACGGCAACGATAACCCTAACGATTTTGACGCGCACTGCATAGAACCGAATGGAAATAAAATCTTTTATGCCCATAAAATCAACTACGAGACAGGGGGTAATCTTGATGTTGATATTATTCATCCAATAAGGGGTGTTCCTGCTGCAGAGAATATCACTTGGCCTTTGATAGAACACATGAAAGAGGGCAATTATCACTTCTTTGTGCATAACTTCAGCCACAGGGGAGGGCGAAACGGATTTTCAGCGGAGATAGAATTCGCGGGAGAGATTACCCCTTTTTCATGTGACAGGGAGCTCCATCAGGACGAGCAAGTCCCCGTTGTAACCGTCCGTTATTCACGCAGCGACGGTTTTAAGATTGTAAGCTCAAGACCCAGCAACGCAAATATGGACACATGGGTACCCGTCCATGATGACCGCGATTGTGCCTCCACAGGGGGAAAAGCACACGGAGGGATAAGCACAAAGTTCGTCATGCTTCCCGCCGTCAAGAAGTAAGCGGCATACGCTCTTCTGCACGCGCGGCGGCAACCGCTTTTCAGGTTTTAGAACATGCTTATTGTTTTTCTCGATTCCGATGATTTATCGCTTGAAATCCGCGCCCAAGAAACGTATAATATTTTTTTCAAACTGTGTTTAGGAACTGTTTTAGGAGGATTGAGATGGCAAGGAAAGTTACGTTGACATCTGGCCAGTGGGCAGACCTGCCCGTCAAGGAGCTGGCCCCGATGGTGAAGGATTTCGGCTATGACGGGCTGGAGCTCGCCTGCTGGGGTGATCACATGGAGTTGGACAAGGCCGCGGAGAGCAAGGCCTATTGCGACGACAAGCACGCGCTCCTCGCGGAGCACGGCCTCGGGTGCTGGGCGATCTCCAACCACCTGTCCGGCCAGCTGGTGTGCGACAACATCGATGAGCGCCACTTCACGTTCGCCCCGGCGTGCGTCAAGGGCGACGCGAAGGCCGCCAAGGAGTGGGCCATCGGGATGCAGATCAAGGCCGCGAAGGCCGCCAAGAACATGGGCCTGAAAGTCGTGAACGGTTTCACCGGCTCGCCCATCTGGCACCTGCTCTACTCGTTCCCGCCGTGCCTGCCCAACCAGATCGCCGAGGGCTACAAGGCCTTCGCCGAGACGTGGAAGCCCATCCTCGACGTGTTCGCGGAGAACGGCGTCAAGTTCGCGCTCGAGGTGCACCCGACGGAGATCGCGTTCGACATCGCCTCCGCGCAGCGCGCGCTGGAAGCGCTGGACGGTCACCCCGCGTTCGGGTTCAACTATGACCCGTCGCACTTCGGCTATCAGGGCGTGGATTACGTGAAGTTCATCCGCATGTTCCCGGACCGCATCTTCCACGTCCACATGAAGGACGTGTGGTGGGGTCACGGCGATGGCACCGTCGGCGTGTTCGGCGGGCATATCGATTTCGCTGACCCGCGCCGCTTCTGGGACTTCCGTTCCCTCGGCCACGGCGACATCAACTTCGAGGAGATCATCGTCGCGCTGAACGACATCAAGTATCAGGGCCCGCTGTCCGTGGAATGGGAAGACTCCCGCATGGACCGCTGCCACGGCGCGCGCGAGGCCTGCGCCTTCGTCCGCAAGGCGGACTTCGCGCCCAGCGCCATCGCGTTCGACGGCCAGTTCGACCGCTAAGCGCGTTAGCGTTGTCATATTATAGGGCGAAGGCCTTACGGATGACAGCGCAGGATGCCGCCCTGTGCCTCTTTATCCCGAAAGGGGTACATCAGTAGCACAGGGCGGCATCCTCCATTTGATCCTTAATTTCTAGTGAGAAGGGCTTTCAGCCTTGTGCCAATGTATAATGCATAATGCATAATTCACAATGCATAATTGGGAGCCGCCGGGAGCGCAAGGCTTCCGCCTTGCAATTAGGGATTAAAGGAGAAAGGAGAAAGGAGAAGGGACATAGGTGATAGGTGACAAGTAATAGGTAAAAGGTGAAAGATATCTGCAAAAAAAATCCTTTGTGCCTTTGTGTGAGATATAGTAGTTTAACCTCATGTTGTCGCATAGCACCGCAGCGTGCTAAACATGAGTAACCGCCGGTGGAGCGTAAGCGGAACCGGCGGGCGGCGGGGACAGTCAGAAACCCCAGCCCTGCAAGGGCTGAATGATGTGTCTTTCACGATGGAGGGCGAGCGTCCTCGCGAGCCGTTAGACGCATTGCGGCGGCTCCACCGATGGTTACTCACGTTACACGCCTTCGGCGTTTTCATAGATAATGCATAATTCATAATGCATAATGCATAATTAACAAATCCTTCGCGGCTCGCGGGGACGCTCGCCCTCCAATTGGGGTACAAAACCGAAGCGCATTTAACTTGGGCGTTGGATATTCCGTGTTGGATATTGGATATTCCCGAGGGCTTGCAGCCTTCACGGCTCGCGGGGACGCTCGCCCTCCAATTGGGGTACAAAACCGAAGCGCATTTAACTTGGGCGTTGGATATTCCCTGTTGGATATTGGATATTCCCGAGGGCATTCAGCCTTCGCGGCTCGCGGGGACGCTCGCCCTCCAGTCCGGTCATTGCCCCATAACGCATTTCACTTGGATGTTGGATGTTCTCATGCCCCATTGGCCGCGGTCGCGCAACGGGGATACATCAATGGCGCAGCGCCCTGTGTCGGCGTGTGTATCTTGTATCAAGGCTGTAAAATCTACTAACGTGTTCTAACCTGATGGGGAATGCCGCTGTCACTTCTGCCACCCGTAGGGCTGGGTCCAGGCGGTCTCGACGAACGGGCCGCACAGCATCGGCTTGACCATCTTGGTGGAGGAGGTGACGGTCGCGCGCACGTATAGGTCGTCGGGCTGCATCTGGTACGACGCGGACGTGCCGGAGACTTTCTTCGCGGCCACGCCGATGGCGTCGGAATACTTGACGCCTTTACGCGCGGGTTTTTTGTCTGTCTCGGGGTCGTCGAACGGCGTGGTCGTCTTGTCGAAGCCCGCCTTGGTAACGGTGAACGTGATGTCGTACGCCTCGCCGTCTTTCGGCTCGACCTCGACGGACAGCGCGCGGGCCTTCGCGTCGAAGCGCACGTCCTTCAGCACGATACCCGTGGAGGAGTAGAAGTCGCCCCTGTTCATAGCCTGAACGATGGCGGCGCAGTCCAGCCTCGGGGCGCGGACGCAGACCCACCCGCGGAACGCATCCACGCCGCGCGGGTTGCGGTAGTTGTGCGTGTCGTCCGTCGCGGTGCCGAAGACGGGCGGGTGCCCGGAGGAGATGCGGAAGGCGTTGGCGATGTCCCAGAACCCTTCGAGCGAGTACCAGTCCGCGTGTGCCTTGTGCCTGTTGCCGTCGTTGCACAACTCGTAGAAGCGTATCTGAGGCAGGTCGATGAGGACATCCGGCTGGACATCAAAATAAGGCCAGAAGGGATGGTTCAGCATATAGAGCGTGTCGAGCCCGTGCTCCTTGCCGTGCGCGGCGGCGAGCTCCGCGTTCAGCGCAAACGTTTCCGTGACGCTCTTCCCGTGTTTGTATGGCCACGCGCTCTTCACGTTGATGGCGTTCATGTGGACCTGGCGGTCGTTGTTTTTATACGACGGCTCAAAGCCGGGGATCATGAGGAACGCGCCGTCCTTGTCGAACTGCCGCTTCAGCTCGCCGACCGTCTTCAGGCGGATGAAGTCCTTGCCGTCCTCCGTCTTCTTGTCCGCAGTGCCGCCATACGCCGCGAGGTAACGCGCCGCGGCCTCGGGCTTGACTTTCTTGCCGCCGACCTCCTGCCAGTTTCCCGCATCCGTCTGCAACAGGTTGTGGTCTGACAGGCAGATGAAGTGATACCCGTTGGTGCGGTAATAGTCAACCGCCTCCTCGGGGAACGCCTGCCCGTCGCTCCAGTAGGAGTGCATGTGCAGGTTCCCCTTGTACCACGCGGCGTTCTGGGCGCACACGCCCAGCGCGAATGGCAATAGCAGCCCCAACAAAATGCGTTTCGTCGTCATAACAAACTTCCTTTTTTACTTCAGCATCAGCACGGTGCCGGCTTGGATGATTTCGACGGCGGTGGAGGTGGCGCCTTGGCGGAGGCGGATGACGGCGCCTTTCGGCACGTCGCCTGTGAGGTTGAGCGTCCAGTTCAGTAGGCCGTCGCCAGCGAGTGCGCCGTAGCTTAAGAGCGTGACGGTGCCGGGGCTGACCTTCCCGATGAAGTTGAGGGTGAGCGTCCCTTCGGCGGGGAGGGTGAGGGTTCCGGTGACGCTGACCGTGGGGCTTGCGCCCGCCGCGGTGATGTCGAGGGTGAGGCTGCCGGACACGGCCTCCATGTCGTTGATGCTCCCGGTGATGGGGGGCAGGCCCGCGAAGTCGGTGACGCGGAGGTTGCCGTTGGCGGAGGTGATGGCGCCGATCTCGCCGGGATTGAAGGGGGTGAGGTCGAGGGTGGCGCCGGGGGCGAGGTTGACGGCGCGGGCGAGGAGGTCGCCGGGGTGGTGGTAGCCGTTGGCGGATTGGCCTTTCCATTTGCTGAGGAGGTAGGCCTCGCAGGCGCGGCGGGTGTCGTTGGGCAGCACGGTGTTGAAGAGGATGACTTCGCCGAGGCGTTCGAGGGAGGCGCGGGAGAAGGCGAGGTTGTTGATGATGGTGTTGCCGGTGGTGGTGAAGGACAGCACCTGCACGTCGTTGGAGGTGAAGCCGTGCTGGCGGCCGTTGACGGGGATGCCGTCGAGGTAGGTCTTGCCGTTGAGGACGTTGCCGCTGGTGCCGCTGCCCCAGATGGGGGCGGAGGCGTCGTCCCAGCCGGGGGCGTCGGATTCGGGGACGGGGGCGTCGCGGGTGAAGTCGCGGCTGAGGGGCATTCCGCCGCCTCGGATGGTGTGCAGGACGACGAGGCCGGTGCGGATGCCGTTGATCTCGCCTTGGGTGCCTTGGGTGTCTTGCTCGTAGCCGTCGGGGTCGGTGTTGGGGGCGATCTTCATGTATTTGCCGTTGCTGTCGTCGGGGGGGTTGATGGCGGTGTTGGGATAGAAGTCGACCCACGGGAGGGGGTCGCCGCCGCGGGGGTTGTCGGCGTGGATGAGCCACGGGCGCTCGCGCCAGGCGTCGCTGTAGAAGCCGTAGGCGAAGCGGTTGGCGCCGGGGCGGCGGTCGATCCATTGGAACACTTGGGTGTCGAAGGGGCCGAAGGTCATGAGGTTGGTCTCGCATGCGTCGAGCCAGAAGAGCGTGTTGTCGGTGGGGATGCTTTCGGCGGATGGGGGCGTGGGCAGGTCGGCGGGCTCGAGGGTGCCGCCTTGGAGGTCGATGGTGCCGCTGAAGTGGCCGCCGAGGCGGAGCGCGCCGGTGCCGGTCTTGACGAGGGTGCCGTCGCCGCGCAGGCTGTCGATCTGCACCGCGCCGTCGACGGTGAGGGTGGCGCCGGAGCGCACGGTGAACGCGCCGACGCGGCCAGCGGGGATGCCCCATTTGTTGCCGAGGTAGGCCTCGATGACGCGGGCCTCGGCGTCGGAGACGGTGCTGGTGAAGAAGAGGGCTTCGGCGTAGCGTTGGCCGCCGGCGTTTGTCCAGTCGTTGAGCTCGCCGATGACGTTGACGTTGTGCGCGGGCGAGAGGGTGATGTTGATGATCTGGTAGCCGCCGCTCAGGCCGGTGGTGAGGCCGTCGACCGCCGTGCCGTCGAGGCGGACGGGGAAGTTCATGTATTTCCAGATGGGGTCGGAGGCGAGGGCGGGGGTCATGGGGGTCTCGACGCCGCGCATGAAGTTGGTGCTGATGGGGTTTGCCCCGGCGAAGCCGAGGATGTGGCCGCCGCCGGACTGGCTGCCGAACACCATGATGACGCGGGTGCAGTTGAGGTTGTTGTTGAACTTCAGGCGGCGGAACTCGCGGTTGGTGGTCTGGTGGTTGAAGTCGCCGAAGGACATGACGGGAAGGCCGTTGCAGGCGTCCTCGAGGAGATAGGGGCGGTCGTAGTTTTCGGCGCCCGCGTAGTTATCGACCTCGGCGTAGCGGCCGTTGACGCGTTTGTCGTACCAGCGGCTGATGATGTCCTTGTCCGCGTCGACGTCGTTCTCTTTGCGGTGATGGTCGAGGGAGTCGGCGTCGTCGGCGTCGAGCCAGAGGGCGGCGGCCTCGCAGGCGGCGGTGCTGGTGAGGTCGAGCGCGACGGTGCCGTCCTCGATGACGAAGTCGCCGTCGAAGGCGGCCGCGCCGGTGAAGGTGAGCGCGGTGTCGCCGCGCTTGATGATGGTGCCGTTGCCGAGGGCGCTGCCGAGCGTGGCGCAGCCGGTGAGGGTGAGCGT
>Ga0082212_10005498_pt1 | contig 17252 bp, 10 predicted proteins | sample TergutNt197P3_FD_71548 | JGI IMG/M metagenome (GOLD analysis project Ga0082212, IMG submission 71548) | Neocapritermes taracua P3 segment gut microbial communities from Petit-Saut dam, French Guiana - Nt197 P3 | ecosystem: Host-associated > Arthropoda: Insects > Digestive system > Gut ... | reverse complement strand
ACCAGCCCTCCGCCACTTTCACCATGCCCGCCAACGCCGTCACCGTCACCGCCACCTACCGCGACCTGCCCCCGACGCCGATCTACTACACCGTCGCCTTCAACGCCGACGGCGGCGCTCCCGCGCCCGCGTCGCAGACCGTCGCCGCAGGCAACAAAGCCGCCGAGCCGCCCCCGCCGACAAAGAACGGCCACCTCTTTGCCGGATGGTACGACGGCGCCTACCTTTGGAACTTCGCCGCCGACGTCGTCAACAGCAACCTCACCCTCACGGCACGCTGGGACATCAACACCGGTAACGACGCTATCCAACCGCAAGGATTGCCCCTGCGAGCGTGGACGACTAACGGTTTTCTGCACGTCACCGGCCTGACGGCGGGCGAAACGATCGTCGTGTACAGCATCGCGGGCATGATGATACACAGCGGTGTCGCTACTGACAGCGATGCAACGATCCCATTACCCGCCCGCGGCGTGTACATCATCCGCCATGCTGCGCAAACGGCGAAGGTGGTGAATTAGAAATTGAAAGTTGAAAGTTGAAAATTATTCGTCACTTGTAACTCGTAAATAAGAATTATGAATTATAATGAATATAAATCTATAGTAATTAATTAAAAAACAAAAAGAATGAATGTAAGAAGTTTTTCCAGAGTAATGGCGGCGATAGCCCTCATGCTCGCAGTAAGTTTCAGCGCACAGGCGCAATTGGGCGGAGCCTTGAACCGCGCCCGGAATGCCGTTCAATCGGCAACCGAAACTGTAAAGGAGGAGGGAAAAACCACTCCCGCAGTACAACAGCAGAACGCCGCTCCTGCAGCACAGCAGCAGAACGCCGCTTCGCTGACAGACCAAACGGTTTATCCGACCGACTCCGACGAAGGAGTAGTCATCAACGGCGTGAAATGGGCAACGCGCAATGTAGCCGAACCCGGCGCGTTTACAGCCAATCCTTCGGAAGCGGGGATGTTTTATCAATGGAACAGAAAGGTTGCCTATAATGTTACCGATATAGACATAAGAAGCGGTTGGGATAAAAGCCTTCCTGCCGGCAATACTTGGGAAAAATCAAACAGCCCTTGTCCTGCCGGTTGGCGTTTGCCTACTTTAGAAGAAATACAAACACTGTTAGACTACGCCAAAGTGGAACGTGACTGGACTACTTTGAATGGCGTAAAAGGCAGAAGGTTGACCGATAAAGCCACCGGTAACTCTATTTTTATACCTGTGGCAGGCGAACGCAACGAATTAGGTACGCTCATCCGCGAAAATAGTAACGGATACTGTTGGAGCAGTACCGAAAGCGGCGCAAATTTCGCCCGTTACCTGAGCGTGCACGGCGGTACTGTGGAAACGGGCACCCACAGTCGCATCTCCGCAATGTCCATTCGCCCCGTGGCGGAATAAATGATAAAGGCTTTTATCGAGAATCATTTATCAATAATGAATTATAATCAATACAAAAAATAGAGTAATTAATTAAAAACAAAAAAACAAATGAATATAAGAAGTTTTTCCGGAGTAATGGCGGCTATAGCCCTCATGCTCACAGTAAGTTTCAGCGCACAGGCGCAATTGGGCGGAGCCTTAAACCGCGCCCGGAATGCCGTGCAATCGGCAAGCGGAACTGCAAAGGAGGAGGAGAAACCCGCTCCGGCAGCTACACAAAGTTCGACAAGCGGCACAGTGCAAGCGTCAACTGCCACAACGCCACAACAGCCCTGGGTAGTTGACAAAGAGGAGAGAGGCAGGATACATGCTACTTATGCCGACGGCGTCCTGACTTTCAAAGGCTACGGAGCAATGAAAGGCTACCATGTTCTCCTAATGCAAGGCGGTGTGATAAAAGACGATCGTCCGTGGGCGGCATACGTAAAGGAAATCAAGTCGGTAGTTGTGGAGGAAGAGATGACACATCTTGGAGATAATGTCTTCTATGGTTGTGAAAACCTCACATCGGTTTCATTACCCGGCACATTGGAAAACATTGCCGGCGCAGCTTTCTGGGGATGCAAATCCCTGCAAACCATTACGCTGCCCAAAAGTCTTAATTTTTTTACGGGAGGTGAAGTTCCGGACCCTGAAGACTTGGGGGCGACTATGTCTGCGGGCTTGTTCGGACAATGCACATCGCTGACCGAAATCAAGGTGGCGGACGGCAACGAAAAGTTTAAATCCGTTGATGGCGTATTATACTTTTATCTCAATGCCGCAGCCAAAGTAGGAGATCTTGCCGCCTATCCCGCAGGGCGGAAGGATGCAAACTTCATTGTACCCGACGGAATAGGAAGTGTTATGGCAGGAGGCTTTTCCTTTTGCGAAGCGCTGAAATCGGTTGTCTTGTCCCCGATATGCACCTCAATAGAAAATTCGGCATTCATGGGATGTACCAATCTGGAATCGATTACCCTTAAAAAGCCAACAGGGTCGTCTGTGAAGTTGGGAGGTAAAGTGTTTAGAGGAGTGGATAAAAACAGGTTCAAAATCTATGTGCCAAAAGCCATGCTTGAAAACTATACCACACGCGGCGACTCTTATTGGAAAGATGAATGGAAAGACCAAATCGTTGGGCAGTAATTTGATAAGATATACGAATTAGGAATTATGAATTAATATTATGAACACAAAAAAATACTTTTCAAAACCCGCTTCCCCGTCATTGCGAGGAACGATAGTTCGAAGCAATCCAGTGTAATCAAAAAAAGACAAACAGATAAAAAAAGACAAACAGATGAAAAAAAATAGATTTTTAGTAACGCTTGCCCTGTTGGGCTTGAGCGTAAGTGCAAACGCACAAACACACCCCGCATTAGGCGGTGGAGACGCTATGAGAGGGAGTAAAGGAGCAGGCTTCTCAATGATCTTGGCGCTTCTATTATTGATGTCGCCGTCTATGCCGGCTTTTGCGCAGAGCGTCTCCATCCCTTCTATATCCATTTCGGTGCCGGCGCCTATTGCCGGCGAGTTCCCTGTTGACGCCACGACCGAAACGCCCAACACAACGATTTTCGCCTCAGCCTGGTCGCGGATTTCCGACAATTATGTCATGACCTCTTCCGACGCATTTGTGGAGGGTGTATCCTATTTATGCGGTGTTTATGTCACCGCAGCTACAGGGTATGCTTATACTCCTAACACTACCGTTACGATTAACGGCACAGCGGCAACAATAGGTCTCCTTACTACAAACGGCATCCTTTGCTCCCGCGAGTTCATCGCCGAGCAGGCAACCTATCCCGTCATCATTGCTGCCAACCGCGTGGAGGCTAACGGCCTAACGGCTTCAGGCGGCATCAGTTCCGAAAGTGTGACGGCCGCAGGCGAAACAATCACGGTATCCATCTCCCTGTTTGGTACGGCAGAAGAGGCAGGAACCCATACGGTGGGATTGACAAGCGCCACGCTGGGTGCATCCATTACCCCGCCCGCATCGGTAACAAAGACCGTTACGGCAAGCGAACAAATTAATTCATTTCTTTTCGATTTTACCTTTACCATGCCCGCAAACGATGTACTCGACCTTGTCGTGACGCACACCTTCGCCCCCGTAGGACCCGTAGTACCCATCTATAATGCAAGCGACATCGCCGTTATCAATGCCATGATTGCCAGCACTAATCTTAGTTGGCCGCTCTACAACGATCCGACGTACAGTTCCGAACCCGAGTGGATCGTCGCATGGACAAACGATGCAAGTGACAAACGGGTAGTCCAAGTCTTTATTCCGGCTAATAGCGGTGTGAGCGGTTCGCTCGACCTGCACGGCCTACCCTTTCTGGAACGGCTGATCGTCAACCCATACAACTCCATTTCGGCGATCAACGTAAGCAATCTTACAAATCTGACGTATGTGGAATGCTCCCGCAACTCCGTTGCGACGCTCGACGTAAGCGGCTGTACAAGTCTGGAAGTATTGAACTGCACCGACAACTCCATTTCGGCGCTCGACGTAAGCAATCTTACAAATCTGATGTATGTGGAATGCGCCGGCAACTCCCTTGCGACGCTTGACCTGAGCGGCTGTACAAGTCTGGAAGTATTGAACTGCACCAGCAACTCCTTTTCGTCGCTTGACTTGAGCGGCTGTACAAGTCTGAAGGAATTGGGCTGCGGCGAAAACTCCCTTTCGACGCTCAACTTAAGCGGCTGTACAAGTCTGGAAGTATTGAACTGCACCGGCAACTCCCTTTCGTCGCTCAACCTAAGCGGCTGTACAAGTCTGGAAGTATTGATCTGCGCCCGCAACTCCCTTTCGTCGCTTGACCTGAGCAACCTTGCAAGTCTGGAAACATTGATCTGTTACGACAACTTCCTCACAGCGCTTGTGCTGAACGGATCGGCGTCCTATAAATATATAGACGTCAGAAATAACTATTTAGCATCTACGAGTGCAGTCACCGGCCAATCAATTGCATGGGACACCGGTGACTTTTACTTCAGCCCGCAGAACATCTACATCTACACCATCACTGTAGGCAGTTATGCCAACGGCAGCATCACGACCGGCAGTAGCGCCGCAGCAGCAGGCGAAACCGTCACGCTGACCGTTATCCCTTCGAGAGGCTACGAACTCGATGCGCTGACCGTGCGCAGCAGCAGTTCGCCGACAACGACAGTCGCGCTGAGCGGATCGGATTTGACGCGCACCTTCACGATGCCTGCCTTTGACGTTACCGTTGACGCAATCTTCAAAAAGACCGACAAACAGACATTGTGGGAAAAGGCGCTTGACATCATCGAGGTAGCCGAATACAGAGTACCGCGATCGGCAGCCGCCACTGAGGCCGACCTTGTCGCATACCTTGCCGACCACATCAACGGACTGTTGAGAGCCGCAGACGTAGAATTTACCGTCCTGCCCGACGACATCACCATATTGTCCGGCTTCAAATCAGCAGTTGCGGGCAGCATCAGCAGATCGGCAAGCGAGGACGTAACCTTTACTTTCTCCGTCCTTCCTGACGGCGTATCCGGCGCCAGTTTGAACAGCGGCGTGATCAAAGACTGGACAGGCATTGACCAGTTGACAGTGGACAATGGACAATTGAAAGCCTGCGTACAGGGCGGCATCCTCTATGTCAGCGGTTTGACTGTAGGCGTCGAATGGCGCGTATATAACATCATGGGCGCTTTGATACACCATAACGTTGCCAACGCCAACGAAACCACATTACCCTTACCTGTCCGCGGTATATATATCGTCACAGATGGAAAGAATGTGGTAAAATTGATTAATTATTAATTAATTAGCGCCTCCCTCCCGTCATTGCGAATGGGAATGATGTGCCATCAAACAGCCGGAAATGACGTTTTGAGTCGCCCGTCATTGCGAGGAACGAAGCAATCCAGAAAGCACTATAATGCATTGTTTATCACTGGATTGCTTCGCAAGCTCGCAATGACGGATGGGCGGGACGTCATTGCGAGGAACGAAGCAATCCAGGATTCAGCGCATTATTCCTAACCGCAATGATGACATCATCCTTAATCGCAGTAATGCGTTCGCGTATCCTGTCAAGGTAATTGTTTTTAAGCCTCCCGCGAATGTCTTCAATGTTTTCGACCAACACCTCATATTCGCCCTGTTTGCCGGTCAGCGACAAGCGGCGGAGCGTATAGTCGGGTAGCGTCTTGTATTTCCGGATATCGTAGAGGAGGGCGTTTACAAATTCTATCTGCTGAATGTTCAGCAGTTCCTTGCGGTTCCGCAACAAGTCTTTCAAGGCGGTGACAGCCTTCTGTTCCAGCGATTTGATGTTACTGCTGCCGCTCCGGCGCTTGGGCTTGAAGGTCTTGACTAACTGATAGGATTCCCAGAACTCCCTGTCCAATCCCAATCGGGGCTCGTCGGGCGCACATTCGATGTTCGAGAGCAGTTCCTCCAGCGTAATTTCGTCTGTCAAGCGTTTGTCGGCCTCTTTTCGGCTCAACAGGTAGAACAGAGCCAATCCTTTTTTCCGGACGACGAGCGTGTTGTCGTCCGTGTGCGCTTTGGCCGTTTTGGTTCTGTTGGGCAGCATTTTAATACGTTCAACCACTTCGGGATAGCGCTCGCACAGTTCGTGATAGCGATTGCGGATTTCCGTTTCGATGCCGGCCTGCTCATTTTCTTCGGGATTCCCGTTTATTTTCGTGAATAGTCCGCTTGCCGTCGGCTCTTCTTCGGCGTCAAAGATTTTTGCATCCTCGCCGAGGGCATGGTGGATGAGGAACATTTTCTGAGAGGCTATCTCCCTGCTTTTGATGATGCCGGCGCCTTTTTCTGTCGGGAAGATATTATAGATGAACAGCTCGTCGAAGACCTTGGCGCTCATGCGGTTGATACGTCCCACGCGCTGAATGACGCGGGTGGGGTTCCACGGGATGTCGTAGTTGATGATGGCGCCCGCGCGGTTCAGGTTGAAGCCTTCCGACAGTTTGTCGCTGGTGATCAGGACGTCGTAATCGTCGGCAGGCGTTTCGGCTTTGGCGTTGAAGTTGACGTGCAGCGTGTTGGCCAGCGTTTTGCTCAACGAGCCGTCGCAAAACAAAATGCGCTCCGACGCGGCCTCAAAATAACTTTTCAGATGCTCCACCGTATCCACATATTCCGAGAAGACGATGATTTTTCGTTTGGGGCGTTCTTGCCGGCCCTGAATTTCGCGGAACCTGTCATGCAACGCATCCCTTTTCGGATCGTTCGCTATCAAGTCAAGCCGTTCGACTTCCGCCCTGATTCGCTCGAACAGTTGCAGGTCGCCATCCATGTTTTGCAGAAACTGTTCTTTGAGATAAAACCTGTCCACATCGTAGATCACGGTATGCTTGGGCTTGGGCTTGGTTTTCGTTCTTGCATTTTCTTCAAACTGCTGCAACGCCGCGATGATGGCATCGCCGGTAAACGCATCGCTTTCGTCGTCGTAGGCGTTTTCCATGATCTTCCTGTCTAACACATACTTGCCGGATTCTTCAATAAACTTGCGAACCATCCGGTGCACTTTGATAAACCGCTCGATACTTTTGGCGAAAGCGCCAAACGAACTCTCGAAACGTTTCACTAACAAACGCCTCATGAAATCAAACAGGTTCTGCTGCTGGTTGTACGTTCTGTTTTCTTCTTCCGAACGTTTATCCGCGTCTTTGGGTCTCTTCTCGTAGAGCGCCGGTTGGTAGATAGCCCCCGTAAAGTCGCCTCCTTCGGAAAAATATTTGGAAATCACCCGGTTGTAAAACTCCGACTGTGCTGTCGTCAGTTCATAAAAAAGTTCTTCGGGGTTTCTGACTATCGATAACTGGGCGATTTCCTTTGCATATTCATAGTCGGTTTTCAAGTCGATGCGATTGCGGCGGATGACGACCGGACTTATCGTATCCTTAATCTCGCGCGCTATCTCCTGCGTCCTACCCCTCACTAACGACAAATTGACCGGCGCGCACCTGTCGAACAGTTTTTTATACAGCCCTTCGGCTTGCCGGCGGTTTTCGGGTTTGGGCGATTGATGGTTTTTTGTGATATACGACAAGTCCTTGAACGCATGATTATAGGCCCCAAACCGTGCTTCCAAGTCTTCTTCGAGCGTGATGCCCGAAGCGCCCGGAATGATGAAGAGTTTAAGCAGCGAAAAAATATCCGCCGGCGAATTGTTAAACGGCGTGGCCGTCAACAGGATAACCTGCTTTCCCGCACAGATGTTGAGCAGCGCTTCGTAGGCCGAGGTATCCTGATTTCGGAAACGGTGCGCCTCGTCGACGACGACCACTTCGTAACCGTTGTCGCGTTTGCTCATACTGTCGGCAATGGCTTCGAGGTTGCCCGAACTCATCACATCCCAGTTGTATAACCTGAATTTATTGACATACTCCCACCAGCCCGTACTATCTAACCGGTTTCCAATCAATCCGGGAGGACATAACACCAGTCCGCGCTTGTTGAGCTGCACGGCAATCAGCGACGCGATGACCGATTTTCCTAAACCTACCACATCGGCGATGATCACCCCGTTGTATTCGTTCAGGATGTTGAGCGCCTGACTGACAGCGTCTAACTGATATGCGTACCGCTCGAAACCATTCGTTTGCAGCAGGTATTCAATGCTGTTGTTCAGCCGGTTGCGTTCCTGCGTTTCTACAACCGTCTTCAAGACGTAAGCGTAAGCCTCAAAGGGCGTAATCTCAACGCCGATACTCCGGTTGCGAAGGAAATCAACGATGGCCGCCGCCCCGTCGGGCGCTTCGGTGATCGGAACAGCCGTCGCCCAGAGTTCGTCAAAATAGCCCTCAGCAGTCGCAAAGCCATAATCGCGTATTTCCACATTGAACTCCTCCTGTCCATGCAACCCCGCTTTGGTGAGGTTGCTGCTTCCCGTTATCAACTCGCCCGCCAGATTGAACAAGTCGCGCGATTCGTCGTTGAAGCGAAACAGATACAGCTTCGCATGGTTGGGATTCAGTGTTTTGCGAATGACTAACCGGTTTTGCTGAAGCATCCCGACAAAGAACTCCAGCTGCGCATAAAACGCCTCGTTGTCCATATCCGCATGGTTGATGGCATTGTCGAGCGACTGCATGAAGCGGGCAAACTGCTCTTCGTGGCTGGGAACGACGTCGGCATCATGGTCGCCATGCTCCACAACACCCGAAATAAACTTATCGACCTGCAGGCCGACTAATATCTTCAGCGTGACCGTTTCGTTTTCCATCAGCGACCGCACAATCTCCTGCCACCCCGAAAAATAGAAGAACCCGACTAAAAATTTCAGTTCCGTACTGACCGACATCAACTTTTCAAGCCGTTTTTTCAGGGCTGTGGTTTGCGTACTGTTTGTGATAAAGTTGTTTGTCATTTAGTTTCTGTTTGTGATTGTAATGCTTTGATTGCCCTGTCGAAATCGCTTTCATATTGTATCATCTCTTTTTTACGGTATGCTTCAACCTCCTTTGTTGCTTTTTCTACAGCTTTTTCATGAGAAACAGCGCCCGAATTGACGAGTAACGGACGGTTACCTGCCGATAAAATTCTATCCAATTGTTCAATCCATTGTTGCATAGTCATTTGGTTTTGTTCGATGGCTTGCAGTTCGGCGAAATCAAGATATTGAGAGACTAACAGATTAAGAACGTGTAATTCCATTTCCGACAGGTAGTTTTTTGCAATTTTGACGTCGTCACGCGTGATGTAATCACCTCTGAAATTTGTCATGCCAACCATTGGTTTGTTAGCATCCACACGTTGATAGATCACTTCCGCTGCCGTATGTTGATGAGCAGCGTAGTGCATTTTGTTCTGCACGGTCGCAAAAAATTGTCGGGTTATGTCGGCGCGAGGGTTGTAATCTATTGAAGTGGCATAAATATCGGTTACCTGTTGATATAGATTTCGTTCACTTGCACGTATATCTCTGACCCGCTGAAGCAACTCGCGGAAATACCGGTTGCCATTTCCTTTGAGACGTTCATCATCAAGGGTAAAACCTTTCTGGATATACTCATGCAGCCGCTGTGTTGCCCATTGCCGAAACCGCGTCGCCACTTGTGATTTTACGCGGTAACCAATGGCAATAATCATATCGAGGTTGTAATGCTCAATCTCTCTTTTTACCGATCTGGCGCCTTCTTGACGAACTAACAAAAAATATTTGTGAGTTGCCTCTCTGAACAATTCGCCTTCCTCAAGTATTGAATTAATGTGATGACTAACATTTTGTTGCATTGTATCAAACAGCATCGCTATCTGCTGTTGTGAAAGCCAAACATCTTTGCCGTCAAATCGGACATTGACGTTGGTCGTACCATTATCATCCTGATAGAGGATGAATTGACTGTTTTTTGGTTGTAATTGAAGTTCAGTCATATTTTTTTGTTGTATTTATAGATTTCATTGTTTCGGAACTGCAGCAGCTTTTCTCTTCATTCAACGTCCCCACATCACCAATCAGCGGCTCTATGGAAACAAAGCGAACCGGCGCACCAATATTTCTCAAAGCATCCATCCGGCGTTTTGTTTGTGCATGCTCGACGGTTACACCCAGCCAGACATTGCCGGGCACCGGCCTATCAGTAAAATACGCTAGGAGGACTTGTTCCCTTTTCGTCAATATTTGATAATGATGCTGCGGGGTGGCAGCTATGACTTCAAATATGCTATCAAGAAATTCAAACGGCATTTTTTCGTGAAACAAATCACTCATTGAGTTCACAAAGAACTTTGTCGGCTTTTTTACATTTACCGGCTGGTACAGTCTTTCAGGTAAAATCTTAAACTCAAAACCGCCCTCATAACCGGCTACACCCATTGCCTGCAATCGCCGCGCCATCACTTCCGCATAGCAATTCTTGCAACCTGCCGTTACTTTGGAACAACCAATTGAAGGGTTCCATGTCGCTTCCGTCCATTCTATTTTTGTTGATTTCATCACCTGTTTACGCGTAATACTCTCTATTTTGCAGGTAACTATCTATATTATTAAGTATTTCAGAAATATAGCAAATTGTCGTCTTTTTGATGTCTTCTAAATCTGATATTGTAAATTCTCTTCCAACTTCTGAAAAAGAAAAAATTCCGTGTGCCAAGTCATTTCTTTTGTTTTTGACAACAACTAAATGATTTCCGTGTTTTGTGTTAGCATAATTCGTATTGGAACTAAAACCATACTTATCACCCAATTCATTTATTATTGATCTGTCAACATTTCCGCTAAGTAATTCTTTTTTATTGAAAGTATGCTTAACAATATCTAATGCAATATCATTGATTCTTTCAACAAATTTACCGGGTTTGACCCGCGAAACATTTCTAATGATAAGGAATTTTATGGTTTTTTTGAGTGAATTGAATGAAATTGTATTCAAAAAAATATCGTTATGTATTGCTTCAATCGCGTTTGAAATACTTGATTCAATCAGATTATACAACATAATCAAAAGATTTGATTTAAGTATTTTAAATAAATCGTCATCTGCGTTTACAGGTTTATATTCACTTAAGAAAGTGAAATACGTCTCAATTTCGGTTTTTCTTTCGTTAAAAGTATTTTTAACCTCATACATCATAACCCTAACAATTTATTTTTGACGAACTCAATTCTTCCAACTACCTTTGATTTGTTATTTGCAGACCCTGAAGTCGTCTGAACTTTAAACTCTTCCGAGTTAAGCCAATCGGAAATAGTATTGGTAATCAGATCATTTCTTTCTCTTAAAGCAAGTGTAACTCCGATTGCGATGGCTTCAAACCTTGTTCTGGCTATTGATTTACTGTTTTCAACTTTTTTAAATCCAAGCGGAAAATAGCGCTCGACAAAAATCAGCATATTTTCAAATTGAGTTTGCATATCTTGTAAAAAAAAACCATTATTGTATTTGTCTTCCATATAATCGTCTAAAAAATCTTCGACGCTATGCACGAAATTTTGATAGTTATCGGAATACGCAAAATATCTCAAAACAAGTTCTTGCGCTTCTCCCCTGTTTCTTCTTTTATCAGAAATGGGACAAAGAGCAACAAATAATTCATTATTTGAACAATCCTCAATAAATTTAAAAAAGCCTCCATCATATAGACCTTTACGAAGTTCCATTGGTAAAAGACCATAGGGATCAGTATTTATTCTTTCAAACAAATCACGTCGCACATCGCTTGACGCTTTCTCAGTTAATTCTATCGAACGCAAAGTTTTTCGCATAAATCTTCTCTGACGGCTCACCGGTAAATCTGAAAATCTAAATCCGTTTAGCGAATCCAATTTATCTAATTCCACTAATTCAAATTCGTCTTTGCTAAAAGCGTCAATCGTCCTGATTCGTTGAGAACCGTCAACTATTTCCAATTTTCCGCTATCTTTTTCATCGGCAAAAAATAGATACGGAATCGGTAAATCCAAAATTATTGATTCGATAAATTTTGACATTTTACCTTTATCTTCTCCCCAAACAAAATTTCTTTGGTATTTAGGGATAATAAATTCTCCAGATTGGTATTTATTGATAAGTACCTCAACAGGATACTCTCGCGTATCGAAAGCAACCGGTTCTTTTTCTTCAATAATTTGTTGTTCGGCTAATAACTGTTCTTCTGCTGATTTTGCCATAATCCATATTCCTTTAAATGTTCTTTAATACTCTTTGCAATGATTTGTCCTAACTTGGGGGGTACCGCATTTCCTATTTGACGGCAGACAACAGAAGGGTTGAATTTGTCAAACGATTCGAAAAATTGATATTCCATGGGAAATGTTTGAAATAAGGCAGCTTCTCTTAATGTAATGGCGCGGTCTTGTTCGGGGTGCCCAAACCTGCCATTTCCTAAACCTGTACAATGCGTTGTCATCGTTGGCGCTGGTTCGTTCCATTTCATTCTGCCATAAACGCTGACATAAGTTCTTCCGGTTGGTTTCTTAAAGCATTTTAAAACTAATTCTTGAGGCCAGTTACGCCAGCCGCCGCCCTCATTGGTATTTCTTATGCGTTTTAGATTCATTTCGGATAACCGTCTTGCTCTATGTAGCGGATCGTTTTTATCATATTCGCCCGCTCTGACAGCGCATAAATCTCCAATAGCGTCTTTTACGCTAAGGTACTCTTCAGGTGTGTGAGTTTTTGAGATTAAAGAAATTGCTCCCAGTTTTGAAGCCAACAAAACTAAACGCCGCCGCCTTTGAGGGACGCCATAGTCCGGACAGAAAACAACTTGAAAGGAAACATGATACGACAATGATTTCAGCTTTCTTTCGAAATCCTTAAAAATATGAGTATTAACTAATTGAGGCACATTTTCCATTGATACAATAGTTGGCTGTGTTTCTTCTATTAAACGCGAAAATGAATATAATAAATTTAATTTTGCGGTATCTTTTTCTTTCACCTTAAAATTATAAGATGAAAACGGCTGGCATGGAGCACAACCGATTAAAATTTTTATTTTGTTTCCAAATTCTTCATTCAAGGTATTACCGCTTAACATGCTAACATCTTCAATATGGAATTTGGCATTATTATTCGTTTCATAAGTGAATTTGCAAGACGCATCACTATCATAACCGGAAACTACATTAAAATTTTCCATGACAAAACCATGCGAGAGTCCGCCAATCCCGCAAAATAGATCAATTACTGCTATGTCGGTTTTTTTCTGCATTCAATTTATAAACTGCAAATATACAACATTTTTTAATATTTCACTCATGGCAATACGATTATCTTTCAATTACCTTTATTTCTTCCTCCGTCAGTCCGTACATTTCGTAAACCAATTTGTCGATTGCTTCATAATCTTTTTCTTGCAACATTTTTTCTACTTGTTTTTCAATTTCTATAACGGGAATAGGTATTTTAAGCGGTTCTATCGCTTGAACGCTTATTATTAAATCCCCGGTTCCTGTTTTGGGAGAATCTTGTAATAAATAATTGCCTAATTTGGAGTTTAAGACTGCCATTAAAAATTTCAGATTTTTGCCTGTTGCAAAGCAAGTACTGTCAAGAACAATATGTTTTTGTTCGTCATAACAAAATCGCAAAATTGAACCAATCCGTTTCCATACAATTTTTGGGAAATCTAAATCCTCGATGTAAGCGCAGTTTCGTAAATTGTATGGTGTATCACCTTGGTCGGCACGAGATTTTATTTTGTTCCTATGATTATTTAAATGTGTTTTTATTGCAGGATAATCATCTATTTCAATAGGCTTTATACCTTTTTCTTTAACGCCATTGTGGGTATTAATCAGCCAAAAATCCACAAAATCATATCCATATCTTTTGATGTCTCTGCCGCGTAAAATCGGTCGTATTATTTCGGCTGATTTTGGGTCTTCTGCTATCAGTTCCTTTCGTTTCTCTCCCGAAATAATAAAGGCTTCATTATATCCTGTTTTAATACCAAAATTTATTTTGATATCCCAATTCTTCAGCGGCGTTCCAACCGTCTCAATTTTTGCATTTATGCTATGTTCGATCGGCGAAAGTATTATCCAACTTTCCGATGAATCAAAACTGCATACGGACATCAATTGTCTGATATAAACGCTCAAATCTTTTATGCCTTCTTTTTTAACAATACAAGCTCGCGTTTGGCGACGGTTGCTATCCTTTGAAAACATTAATATATTCGTATCGACAGTTGCCGAATCAAATACTTGCACGCCTGCAAAGTCAATCAATTGTTCGGGATTGGTATTCTCAGCGAAAAATTTCCTTGTTTTTTCACCATATCCTGCCCTCATCCATTTGTTGGAAGTGATATAGCAAAGTTTTCCATTTGGTTTCAATAGTTGATAACCGCGTTCGTAGAACAGGCAATAAATATCGCCCGTTCGGGCAAATGTTTTGTATCCGCCTGTTGAATACAGGTTTGCCAATTCACCGCCATTGTTTTGTAATTGTACATACGGCGGATTGCCAATCACGATATCGAAGCCGTCGCTTTTGCCGAACATATATTCCGGGTCGAACCAGTCGGCATGTTTATTCTGGTCGTAAGGGTCCCATTCGGCAATCTGCCGGGCGGAGGCAGCCGGGTAGCCTGCATCTTCAAGTATCCGGCTTATTTCTTTTCGCAGTTCCCTGTCTCTGTTTCGATATTTTTTCTTTGTTTCGGATGTGCGCGCGGAGAAATGTTTGTGACGTGTGTCTTTCAATTTCTCTTCTAACGGATACAATGACGTCGGTTTTAAATAGTTTTCCCGTGATAAACCAATCAATGTGTTTGCAGCTACAAATTTGGTTTCCATGTTCGGCATGGGCACAATACCCCGATTCGGTTGCCGGTCGTCCACTTTTTGCTCTACTAAAAGCGAAATAAAAAAACGAAGTTTGGAAATCTGTATGGCTATGGATTGTATGTCCACGCCAAAAATACAATTTTCAATGAGGAAAAGTTTGCGGGCATAGTCTAATTCGTTGTCGCTTAACGTAAAAGCGTTTTCAATTTGTTGCAAGCGGTATTCCAGTTCCTTTAATGCCATCGCTTTCAGTTCGGGTAAGGTCTCCAACTGTAGTATATGCGCTTTATCTTTCTCCATTTTTGCAATCAACTCCCCGTTTTCCTGACGCGCGCGCGCTTGCTGTATGCTTTTCCACTGTTTGTTTTCAGGGTCGAGTTTTTGCAGGATGTGTACCGTTTTTTGCAGCATACCCATCGGAAAAGCGCCTGACCCGCAGGCCGGATCAAGTATTTTGCACCTGTCGATAGCCTCCGCCAATTGCAATTTTTCCGTATCGGTCAAATCGGGTTCGTCCTGATTATAGGTTATCAGGTTTTTAAGTTTTTCTTCAGCAATCGCCTCTTTTGTCGCTGCACGAAGGTAAACCAGCAGTGATTCTTCACACATGTAATCCACAATTTCGCGAGGCGTATAAAACGAACCCGACTGACGGCGGGCTGTCGTCCTTGTTTCAGGATTATAACTTGCCAGCAGATTTTCAAAAACCTTTCCGAGAAGTTCCGGATCAAGCGCTACTTCAACCTCTACCGGACTGTTTTCTTCTACGGTGAAGTTGTAACTTTTCAAAATATCGATAATGCCCCTGACGGTGATATCCGTGTGACTGTTATCTCCATAAACGTCATTGAGGTTTATCCGGCGTGTTTCACCAAAAAAGAGTTCGTCCGGCACCGCCAGCCTTTTCTCATTATCCGATCGGTTTGAAAAGCAATCTATCCGCTGTTCGTCGGCTTCTCCCACACTTGTGTCCAAGTTTTCAAAAAGCCCGCCGTTCAAAAACGGGATGTTCCCGGTCAATTCCAGAAAACGGTCTTTATCCTTAAAAAAACGTTCATAACGGTAAAAATTCTGAACGCCGGGCTGCCGATTGACAAACTTGCGTTTTTTTTCAGACATTTCGGTATTCAAGGTGGCAAAAAACAGGTTTTGCAGGATAGCCTTATAATAGGTACTTCCCTTTTTATCAGCGAAGTTCAGCATTTCCTTCATGGCATCTTCATCGAACAATGCGTCGGGTATCAATTTTTTCTGTTTCAAAAACCAGACAAATATCAGACGGGTAATCAGACGAATCACATTTGTCGCATTGCGGATTTCTTCGTTTTGTTCGGCGTCATCGGGAAATACGACCATCTTTGTTGCCCAGAAATACCAGTATGACAGTTCCTTATAAAATTCTTTATTCAGCCGTTCGACGCTGAACGCTTTTACGATCTCGTCGATGGAGGTGAATGTAGCGTTCCCTACCTGCTCGCGGAAAGTCCTGTTCGTCTGGTCTTTCGCGACATAATAGGTGTAGCGTCTGAAAGTGGAGAACTGCATCCTGTCGCGCTCCCTTTCAGCATGAACGATACTGAACCGGAAAGCGCCTGTTTCATCATAAAAGACAAAGAAAGCCAGGTCGGCCATCTCGGCTTTCAGTATGGTTTTGGCAATTTCATACTGCGTTTTCTTGCCGCTCCGCTCGGTCAGCGGGTCGTTGGTTTGCGCGACGATGGCAATGATCTGCTCGCTGCCGTTCAACAGCGTTTCGCCGATTTTGAAAAGTTTGGGATATTTTTCAGCCTGATTGACGTTCAAATAACGGGAATAGTCCGTCATCTCTCCGCGAAAACCGGCTAACCTGCTCCCTAAAAATGAAATCAGATCATTCGTATCGAAACCTGCAATCAGTCTGACTAATAACTCCATATGAAGAATAAAAATTAACGTTGGAAGATATCCGGATATTTCCGTATGAAATATACTGGCGTACAACTCCACGCATGGCAGTAACTATTGACAGGGAAAAAGTTGTACGGCGACAGAGCGTCGTTGTTCGGGTCGTAAACTTCCCAAAAAGTATCGGCTCCTTTCTCCACCATTCCGCCCCAATATTTCATCAGATACGCTTTTGCTTCTTGTTCCATTCCGCAGGCTATCAATGCTTCCACAAAATAATGGTTTCCGTAAGGGGAACCTGGATATACCGCTTCCTCCATCGACATCACTGTTTTTAAGGCTTTTCGGGCTTCGTTTTTATCAAGGATGCCGCCTAAGGTCATCCATGCCTGCGACAGCCATGATATTTGTTTTTCCTCGCCGCTCACTACAAGACCGCGTTTGCTGTCATAATAAGTTTTCCTTGCCACACTGTTCATTTGTTTGGCAAGCGCCGGCAAAAAGGCTACATCTTTCTCTTTACCAAGCATTTTTGCCAGTTCGTAAGTGTCTTTAAAAACTTTCACATACAAACCCATTAACGCAGCATGTTTATCAAAATTGTCGCGCCAGTCGAAAAATATCCAGATAGGGCGTTTGTTATATAATAAGTTCTCATTCAAGTAAGTACGGGCTA
>Ga0082212_10005497_pt1 | contig 17253 bp, 9 predicted proteins | sample TergutNt197P3_FD_71548 | JGI IMG/M metagenome (GOLD analysis project Ga0082212, IMG submission 71548) | Neocapritermes taracua P3 segment gut microbial communities from Petit-Saut dam, French Guiana - Nt197 P3 | ecosystem: Host-associated > Arthropoda: Insects > Digestive system > Gut ... | reverse complement strand
TTTTTCGGAAAAATTGGACGCATTTTTTCGCGACAGGTATTCCCCTTTGATCGCCGAAGGGAAAGCCATAGGGGTAGCCGAAGGTCGAGCCGAGGAGAAGATCGAAGCGAAAGCCGAAGCGATTTTGATAGTCCTACGAGAGAGGTTTAAGAAGGTTCCAAAGGCAACTGAAAACGCAATCCGCCAGCTGCGCGACCCGGTTGCACTAGATTCGTGGACGGCATACGCCGCATCGTGCCAGTCGATGGATGAGTTTGCGGCGGCATTGAAATGAACTACTCTACAGGGTCTTTTCAGAGCGGAAAAAGTTATGGAGGTTTGTGGGGGTTTCGGAGCCACGCCCGACCAACGCATTGATTGCGTCCATCCAGAGAGGCACGTCTCTTGTCTAGATTGCCGCCTGTGCGAGAATGACGGGGATTGAGCAAACTTGCAAACGGAGTGTCTGAAAATTTCCCTCTTGACATTTCCCCCTTGTTATGTTAAAATTATATCAGATGTTAAAAATTTAACATAATTTCCGTAATGAAGAAACCGAAGATCAAACTTGAATCACTGCCGCCGAGAGAGCGGCAAGTGCTGGATACCCTCTATCGAATCGGCGAAGGAAGCGTTGCCGAAGTGCTGGATTCCCTTGCCGATGCGCCGGGATACAGTGCCGTGCGGACAATGCTCAACATCCTCGTCCAAAAAGGTTTTCTCAAATACCGACGGGAAAAGACCCGGTATCTGTATCGACCTGCCGTGTCGAAAGACTCGGCACAAAAGTCGATGTTGAAAAGTTTGCTCGACACGTTTTTCGTCGGCAAACCGACCGCCGCCATTGCCGCCATGCTCAACGTTGCCGCTCCCGATCTGTCCGATGAAGACTATCGGGAAATGGAATTGATGATACGGAGTGCGAAACAAACCGCCCCCTCAATTCGTCACCCCCGCGCAGGCGGGGGTCTAGAGAGTTGATGTTCACGTCCCACGTCTAGATTCCCGCCTGCGCGGGAATGACGATATTATTCCTAAACCAATCACCCCCAACCATCAGGAGAACAAATATGACCGCTTATTTATTGCACGTCCTTTTCGGAATCACGTTGTTATTATCCGCCGCATTGCTCGGCGCATTGCTGTTGCGAAAAAAGTCCGCTTCGGTTCGTCATTCGGTACTCATTTCCGCCCTTTTCGGCGTGTTGCTCGTGCCGTTGCTTGTGCCGATGTTGCCGCACTGGTCGCTGGGAGTGGTGGAAATGGCAACGGACGAACAGAGCCGCAATCGTCAGATTGCGGAATCGTCCCAACGGGACGAAATGTCTATAACCCCCGGTGATAGCCGGGGGACAGCGACCCCCACAACGTTTTTTAGCCCTGACGGGGCGTTACAAAATCAAGATAGTGTCGCCCCGTTGGGGCTATCGGATAGAGAGGTGCCTTCCCCCCGGCTTACGCCGGGGGTTATAGAGATTGCGTCCTTGCAGGACGCTTCCCAAATCGGTGCTCTGGTTTTCTGGCTTATCGGCACCACTCTCTTGCTTCTGCGTTTCACTCTCTCCCTCCTAGCGGCACGGCGAATCATTGCGAATACCATGCCGATGGACAAACCGATGCTCGCCGCCATTCTCCGACGGTTGAACATCACGCAATCCGTCTCCCTGCGGCAGAGTGAAGTCGGAATCGTGCCCTTTACGTTCGGCATCCGCAAGCCGGTCATCGTGCTGCCGGAATCATCTGCGCAATGGTCGGAAGAAGAACGCCGAGCCGTACTGACGCACGAACTCAGTCACGTCGCCCGTCGGGATGTCTGTTGGCAAGTCCTTGCCGAACTCTGCTGTGCAGTCTATTGGTTTCATCCGCTCATCTGGCTGACGGCTTGGCAACTTCGCGTGGAGCGGGAAATCGCTTGCGACGATCTGGTTGTGCTTGCCGGTGAGGAACCGCCGAAGTATGCGGCAATCCTGCTTCGATTGGCAGGCGGATTGAAAGGCTTGCCGACTCGCAAACACGTTCTTGGTTGCATGGTAGCGATGGCTCGGCATCACGAAGTCAAGCAGCGGATAAGATCGATTTTGAATCCGCAACTGTTACGCAAGCCGCTCGGTCGCTGGGGTTTGCTCTGCTTGCTGTTCGTCGCCGCCGTGGGAATCGCTGCCGCAACAATGTTGTCGCCGACCACTGCTAAAGAGCCGGGGACGGAAGGTAAACATTCCCCTCCTGTGGAGGGGTGGCATTTTGCGCAGCAAAATGACGGGGTGGTCATTCCCCTCAATGGAGGGGCAGGGGTGGTTCCACCAGTGACCACCCCGCCGCTGCGCGGCACCCCTCCAAAGGAGGGGAATTATCCGACTGCGCGGAGTACCGCTCCGTCCCCGGCTCCTTTGAATCCCAAGATGACGACAATCACAGGCAAAGCATTGTTGCCGGATGGTTCGCCCGCCGTCGGAATGCACCTACTCGTCAGCGGACGCTCGAAAACAGACCCCAACGTCGGCGGAGCGTCGAACTCCTTTACCAAAGCGGGGGGGAATTTCTCCATCGACGCTCTTGTGCCTGCCGAGAGTATGCTCTCGATTTTCGACCCCAAAGGCAAATGGGCGGCACCGAGTCTGTCTCTTTCACTCGACGATGCCGACGAATACGGCGAGGAAATCGTGTTCCAACTCGAAGAAGGAATCCGCATCACCGGCAAAATCGTTGACGACACGACAGGCAAGCCGATGCCCAACATGGAACTTGCCGTGGCGTTTTACGAAAATGAAACCGATGGTCGTAACCGTACTCACTTCAAAATTACGAGCGATGAGAAGGGAGAATACGCATTCGCTGCGCTGGCAACGGAAGATGTGTATGTCAGTGTCGGAACAGTGGCGATTCACCGCATAACGGAACGACTGCCGGGACAAGAGCATCGCGCAAAACTCTTGCAAAAAGTTGCCTTCAATGGTCAGCAGGCAGTCAATCTCGCCGACTTCCGCATCCCGGCTCCCTTTGTTGGTAAGGTGCTTCGTGCCGATGGTTCTCCTGCCGCTAATGCACTCGTTCAAGTAACATCACTCGGCATGCCTGCTTACGATTTTGTCCACACGGACAAAGACGGAATGTTTCGTTTGGCAGAGCGTCCGCAAAACGTCTTTTGTACGATTTGGGTCCATTCCAATTCGATGTTCTCGATGTTTCAGAGTAACAGCGGCGAAGTCTTCGCTGATTGGTTCGACGACGATTTGCCGAAGACGGGAGAAAAGGTTTTCCGATTACATAAGGCATGCAGTATCAAGGGACGGTTGATTGATTCGGCAACGAAAAAGCCGATTGCCAATCAGTTGGTTCTCTTGGAACGCAGCAACGTTGCCAATCCGAAGCAAAAGGATGCGATGCCGCTCTGGGCGAAGACTGACAGTCGAGGCAATTTCAATTTTTCAAATTTTATTGCTTTCGATGTTCGGCATGAATTGTTTATCGTACCGGGCAAGAAAGAATTTCACGGCAGTCTGCCGCCGGATGTACCGCGAGTGGTGTTGGCAGCGGCAAATCCTGATACGCCCGGCAAGACGGTGAATCTCGGCGACATCGCCGTACCGGATGATGAGAAAATGAAGAAACTGGCGATTGCCGTGATGCCGGATGCTCCGCTTGTTACCATTAGCGGTAGCGTTTTCATGCCGGATGGTTCGCCTGCTGCCAAGTGTCATGTTAACGTCAGTTCTGCCGCCTTTACATTTTCGAAATCGTTTTCTCACGATGATGGAACGGTGTCGATATTGAAGGATAGCGTTGCAACGGGTACACGCGGAACCAGCGGCGGTACAAAGCCGGATGGGACGTTCAGTTTCGACAATGTTGCTCTGCCCGGTGCCAATGTGGTCATCACGGTCAATAGTTGGGACACAAACGAAAGCAAGCGATTCGTTTCGCAGCCCATCACGTTTGTTGCCCGCGAAAATATGGAACCGCTGATGATTGTTTTGGAAGAGGGAATTCCAGTGCGGGGCAAGATCATGTACGACAATGGTACACCCGCAGCGGGACGAGGGGTTTTCCTCAAACAATCCGTCAAGCCGATTCTGGGATCGGACATTCCCGACATGAAACGGTTGTTCGAGACTTCCCAACACTGTGCGGCAAACGAGTCGGGCGAATTCGAACGTTATTTCCCGCCGGGAACTTACACGATTGACGAAAAGCATGTGCAGGAAACGTTCACGATTGCAAAGAGCGACAAGGAAAAGCGGTTGGACTTGAAAATGCCGACTCCGATTTTTGTCGAAGTGGAAATGCCCGACGGCACACCGGCAAAAAACATTTGGTACTTTTTGACCGGTGCTGGCAGCAGTACAAGCAGAGAAAAGTCGTCTCTCGTTTTTGATCCGGTATCCAAGAACAGCGATTTATATCTGACCGCTCAAAATGACTGGACAGATCGGAATGGCGACTACGGCATTATTGCCACGCTCACACCGGCAATGAGAGGCACCACGCAGAAACTGACGCTCAAACCGGTCGGCAAGGTAGCGGTAACGCTTGTCGATGCGAACGGCACGCCGGTAGTGGGCGAACGGGTGTCGCTGTCGATTGTTACCCGCACGGAAGGGGGTGGGACATCTTCGATGTCGCCGGGCTGGGTCGAAACCGATGAGAATGGCAAGGCGGTGTTACGGGTTCCTGCTGGCAAGGTATCGATTTCGGTTAGTTTGCCGGGCAGTTTTGCGGAACCGCTACTGGGCGGCGGCAGGGCGATTCGGAACGAAATCGAGCGGGAGATCGATCTTTCACCGGGCGAGACGTTAAATTTGGGAAGGGTAATGTTACAGAGCCCTCGGCTATGAAGATGTCAATGACCACGAGCAATTGCGAAAAGACTCCGCTTTGCTCACTACAGTTAAAATTTTACCGCAGAGAACGCAAAGTAATTCGCAAAGGACGCAGAGGGGGTTTTTAGAAGTGCCCTTAATGGAGTCTCAACTAAATTATTCCTTCGCTTCCGGTCGGATCGTTACCAAAAATTCGGCAAGAGCATCGAGTTCGGCTTCGGTTCCGCACCACGGAGGCATCGACAACACCGGTTGATTCAAATGCCGAATCTTCTCGGCAATTTTTTCCTTGCTCTCGCCGTACAATAACGGTCCGACTGCCGACATGCCATGATCCAATGCGTGGCAATTATTGCAATGATACATGAATATCATCCCGCCGCGCTCCAATTTGTCCGTTGGTATCGGAATAAGCCCCGAACCCGGTTGCAAAAAACCTTCCGCTTGCCGAAAAGCAACCTCGTCGGCATAAATTTGGTTGCCAAGAACAACCTGATCGACGATCCACGGCTTGCGCACCGCTTCTCTTGCAAACTCGATAGTAGCAAGCGCAGTCAAACTCAACACGAAAATCGAGACCGCAAAGCCGAAATTGATTGACTTCGGATTCAACAGCGGTCCAAAAACGATGAGTGCCGTAACGAGTGCGCTGATGCCGAAGAAAAGAGTTACCAACACGACAAACAACACCGAACGTTCGATGGTAATGTACGCTGTTTCTGGCAGGATAGCACACGACCAGAGAACGCCGAACAGAACCGTAACGATTCCGAAGAGCAACGGTTTTGCCATCCGGCGAACGACCTTTTCAAAGAGCGGATTTTGCAAATCTTTTCGATAGACCCAGGCGGCATGCAGGAAAACGTAGAGGGCCGCCAGCAGAATGGCACCGCCGGTTCGAGCGATCATCTGCGGCAAAAATTGCACGTTGAAAAAGGCGTGCCAAAAGTTGCCGGTGTCCGACCAGTTGGCGAAAAGTCCGCGAGAATCGAGCATGAAAGCGGTGATACCGGTGATGAGCACGAGACTGATCCAAGCGCAAGCGGCGTAAATCCAAGCGATCACGATGTGCGTTTTTTCCGGCAATTTCGTCCAGAAATAGTACATGATAAAGGCGGCAACGATTTCGACGATAAAGAAAACCCATTCGATTGCCCAGCCGAAGACGAACATCCGAATCAATTTTTCGGTGGCGAGCGGCGATGCGAGTGCAATCGTCCACCAGATTCCCACGCCGGTGATTGCTCCGAAGGCAACGGTGAGCAGCACGAAGAACCGGGCATGTTTGTGCCAGTAGTCTCGATAGGCAGCGTCTTTGGTTTTGATGGCAAACCGGTTTTCGAGGGCGATGAGAATACCGCCGCCGACGGCGTAATGCGAAACAAAGACGTGAATGACGGCAATGATGGCGATGAGCATCGGAGCCGTCAAGCCGGGAACGTACCACCAGGGATAGTGCATGTTTTCGGATGGGTTAATGGAAACGCCCTTATTCTACCAAATGAAAAAGCGATTGACAACCTCCAAGTCGTTGCGGGGGAGTACAAAATTTTATGCCCCCGGCGTACCGGCTAAATCTTGACCTGTCCTGAAAATCCGATACACATTACTCAATCCGTAAAAAGAGTATCGAACTCGTTCATTATATCCGATTGCGCTCACTTTTGAAACAGAGCATGAATGCAATCGTAAAGTTGCGTTCGCCTTGGAATATCTGTATTGGTTATATCGTTGCCACTCCACAGAAAGCGGAAGCATGACGAGGAAATCGTTCATGTTAGGCTTACGGACAGACGAAATAATCGCTAGTTGCCTGTTCTGCGAGAGATTAGTGGTCTCCGGCAACGGTCGCACCTTTTTCACCCCGATCACCGATAATGGAACCAAATTTATTACTCGGGCGCATAAAATATGCGCAAGCAAGCAAGCAAGCAAGCAAGCAAGCAAGCAAGCAAGCAAGCAAGCAAGCAAGCAAGCAAGCAAGCAAGCAAGCCATAAAATAGGCTTTGCCAGCACCTCTTCGAGACCGCGAAAAACCCGCTCTCTTCACCTGTCAAAATGCGTCAGAACGCTACTAGTGTTGGCCCTGCTCTGCGGGGTCTGGGGGGGAACGGCAAAAGCCCAAACACGACAAACGTTTCGAAATATTACAAACCAAAACGGAGATATCGTGTTTCGTTTGGATCTGTACGGTGCAGGTTCGCGATTCCAAACCGTTGGCAGTTCTGATGAAATAAGTGCTCGTGATTTCACAGATGACGAGATCAACGCACTTGTGCGCGGACTCGAATATTGGGCAGAAGTCTTGTCCCCAAATGGGGCACCGAGCACAACGATTATTGTAAGAGTAGGTATCGATTCTGATACCGATTTTAATGCTGCTGCCTATTCTATAGGGGGAACAACCGTCTCGCTAGCCCAGGATATACTTGTCAACGGAAATATCACAGCAGTTAGTCCATCGGGCGTTTCCGGCGATTCGATTCCCGGCTACCATGTGTTGATGTATTTTAACGATCTCGAACATGATGGGCTTCCTGGTTGGACTTTTGCTCCAAACACGCAACTGATTGAAGGCGGCACTCCTGACTTCAATGCCAACATGGAGATGGTGATGATTCATGAACTCGGTCATGCGCTTGGCATCGCGTCTCGTTTTAGTACGTTTGACGATTGGTTAGATGGGGATCCCCGCGAGCGGGTTTTCACTGGAAATAGGGCTTCGGAAGTATATGGGGATTATGGTACGCCAGTTTTCGTTCCGATGCAGCATAGTTCGTCACTGGGAGAGGATTCTCATTTTGGTGTACAAAATGGACTGATGACACACATGGCGTTCCGAAACTACAGTGCGTTTATGGAAGTCGAACTCGCAGCCCTTCAGGACATAGGATATACAATAGACCGACGCAATTTTTTCGGACGTTCATACTACACTGATGGCAATGGTACACTCGCCAACCCCATCGAATACAAAGATGGATATTTCAAAAGCAAGGGAGTAACCGGCAGTGGCGCAAGTGTTGTATGGCAAGGATATGACGAGGCAGCAGCGAATGATGCCACTCATGGTCTAGGACTCCATGTTTTTGGAAGTGATAATGTTATCAAAGTTACAGGCAAAGATTTGCTCAGTATTGGTGAAGCCGGGGGAGGTATCCGAATCGATGGATTTAGAAATACTGTCATCGTTGACAGTGGCATCAAAGTCGTTGCCGATGGAACACGAGGCACTGGCTTGTTGGTCGCTTTTGGAACGAACCATCATGTCGTCAACCGAGGAATCATTCAAGCAAATGGAACAGATGGAATCGGTGCACGATTTGATTTCGGTAATGCGTTTGCCGAATCGGTGGTGGAATCTTACGGTGACTTTCTCGATGTGGATGGTAATTGGCATGAACTTGACGATGCACTGGTCGATCAATTCGATATCACCGGCTCCATTGTCGGTAGTCGCGCTGCGATTTATATTACGGGAAACGCCCATGTACGGGAGATTAACTTCATGCGGGGAACAAATATCACCGGAAACATTGTTGTTAACAGCGAAGAGGGGACGACCTCCTTTACGTTTGGTAAACAAAATATCGATGGCGTATCGCAATACAGTGGCGATTCCACATTTGTGATGAATTATTCCGGGAATTTTACCGGGAGTGCTATCGAGGAATGCGATATTGAAACATGGGGCGGCGTTACCACGCTTAGTGCTGCAACATTAGCCTTTGGCAGCGGTCACCTCGGTAACGGAACGGTAGCCTCAACGCTTAACTTACCGGGTGAAGTCAGTTTTGATAACTACCTTACCCTCGGCAGTACCACAAATACGAATTCCGTTTTAGATGGTCAAACAACAGGGAAAATTACCGTGAAAGATGCCATCTACAACAACGGCAACATTGTGCGATTCTCAACGCTCAACGCCGATTATCTCAACAACGACGATGACGGTTTCATTGATGTTGCACCAACGGCAACCATGAACGTTACAAACGACGGTTACAACTGGGGACATCTCACTGTAAACGGCAACGTGTTCTTCGGCGGTACTTTCCGTAACGAAGACGGTTCTCCCACGAAGGGACGCATTGACGGTACTGGACGAATCGACACCTTGGGCGGGTTCATCAACGAAGGAATCCTTGCACCCGGAAACAGCATCGGAACATTGACCATTGTCGGACAGTTTATCAACAATGCCGAAGGGTGGATCGACATCGAAGTGGATCCGTCGCACTATCCCGGCGATCCGACACCGGGAGTTCACAACGACCTCATCAATGTGGTCAGCCATCCGGGTCTGAGTGACGGCACCGCAACGATCCACGGCGGCATTTTGGTCGGTGCCAGTCCGGGACGCTATGTTGCAGGAACGAAATACACTTTTTTGACTGCCGAAAACGGTTTGACTGTGAGCGAAGCCCTCTCCGTGCAAGACGATTTGCCGGTGTTTGATTTCATTGCCGACCACGATACGGAAAATTACTGGCTCAAACTCGAAGTGGTCCGTGAATTTTATTACGGACCATTTGGTGATACATTTAACCAACGAGCCCTCGGTGGGTACATTGACGACATCAGTTCCAATCCCGACCCGGCAAGCGACTTTTTTCAGGTGTTGATTAACCTTGATGCCTTGAATGAGGGTATTCTCCATCGTCGGGGAATTTCCCGGGCGGCTAAACATGCTCTGGACCAGATGAGCGGTGCAATTTACGGTACTCTCGCTCAGAGCAGCATCATGAACACGACCATCGTGAACAACACGCTCAATGATGTTCTCCGACGCGTTGCTTACGATGGGCAAAACGTAAGTGATTCGGCAAGTCATTCTCTTGTCTTGGGTTGCGATCCATGTGCCCCTGTTTTTGGTCCGAGCAAAACGTTCAGTCGAAATGCTTGGGGACTCGGTTACGGTACCGGAGGACAGTCCACCTTTGATGGCAACGCCTACGGATACAATCAGTCGTTCGGCGGGACGATTATCGGTATCGATCAACGTTACCAACAAAGCCGTCGCATTGGTGCTTATCTTTCCTACGGCGAAGGCAGGATTTCCAGCGACCTTCTCGACAAGAGCAAGTCACAAGAACTCTTGGTAGGTCTCTATCTCCATAAGAAAATGGCTATCGGCTACGTGCTTGCCAGCGGCGGTCTTGGTCATAATCACTATGACACGGAACGAACGCTTTCGTTTGTGAATCGTCAGACGAAGAACAAACATGATGCCTTCGTCGGTACGGTTTATGGCGAACGTGGTCTTGAATTCAAAACACAAAACGCTAAACTACAACCATTCTTTGGTTTGCAGTACATCGGCAACCGGCAAGAAGGTTTTGCCGAATCCGGTGCGAACAGTTTGAATCTCGTTGGCGACAGTACAACGGGCAATAGTTTCCGCTCATTGCTCGGCACTCGGTTTAATCTTTCCCGCCGTGGTGCCCTTTCGCTGTTCGGTCAGGCAGTTTGGATGCACGAATTCCTTGATCGAACGAGTACGGATTTCTCGGCACAGTTCTCGAATCCGGGCATGGAAAACTTTGCTTCGACATCGAAGTTCACTGTGCGTGGTAACGATCCGGGACGTAATTGGGCGATCATTGGAACCGGCTTAAATTATGACCGCAATCATTGGCGAGTTTTCAGCGGTTATGACGCTTACGTAAACAACCGGCAGGTGTTGCACACCGGAAATGTCGGTCTCGCCTACGGCTGGTAGATGGTTTCATGAAAGCCGAAATCGCCATCAATCGGGCGTTGGTGGCGATTTCGGAATTGTATCAACAGAAGGACGGTGATTGAAGGAAGCAATCGCCAGTTTTCATAGAAGACTCCCATTTATCAGACCGCCTCATCGACATTGCGCTCTTTGGCGTGTTCGAGAATTTCCTGCGTACTCTTCAGATCAACTTTCGTGCAGCATGCCAGCAGGATTTCCTTTATTTCGGTCAAGTCGGCTTTCCAAGCGTCCGGCGAACCTTCTATCGGTACCACTCCTAAAAACTCGTCGAGCAGCAAAATAAACCGCAGAAGATGCCGAAAAATGATCCCTTCCTGTTTTTGCATTCCTTTGGAAACAATGTACTTGTTGAAATCCCCGTGAAAATTAAGCACAATTTCTCCTGCCGACCAGACAGGAAAAATCCGAAGATCGACTTTGGGATACTCGTGTTCAAAGAGGCGGCGCAATTTTTCGGCAAGCGGAATGACATACGTCCGCTCTTCCATCCAACCGGCAAAATGCCGACGTTGTTCCCGCTCCGCCTCTTCCTCTTCTTCGGTCTTCGGTACAAGTTCATCGACCGTTGCCAATCCCATCGTGAGCAACATCGGATCAAGTCGCTCGGTTGAAAGGGGACCATTCGGCAACTCGTCCCGTTTGGGAACCCGCACGCTGGGACCAATGGACGGCGACAATTCCAACAGGCTTTCAAAAATCTGCAATCGCTCTGATCGGTCGGCAATTCCCACATGTTGCAACAAAAAGAGGGCGTAGAGCGGATTGGTTCCGCGAAACTCCATCAGGTCGGCAAGCCGATCCGTCGGCAGGGCATACTTGAACACGGGAATGACGGGGGACGTAGGATTACTCATAACGACACCATTGTACAGAATAAGGAGGGGGAAAGAAACTGTCATCGCCTTTAGGCAATACCTTTGTTATAATGGTCTTTGCCGTTCGAACCTCCTAGATCGAAAAATGCCCAAAAACCTCATTATTTTCGAAACGTTGCTAGCAATTCTGGTAACATGTTGCACCGCCCGTGCCCAAGGGGAAGGGGACAAGTACGTATTGGATTCCCTCAAAATGCTGCTGGCGGTGAATACCGTCGAATGTGATATTCGGATCGAAACCGTCGTAGAAGGCAAAGAGCACACCGCACGCGGAAGTTACAAAGAGCAAGCACTGGTACGCCGGACACCGGGACAGTTGACACCGTTTCAGCGGTCAACATACCGGCTACACATCTCGATGAACTCACTGACAACAGGCAATCATGAACCCAATCAGATGACTATCGTTTGCCGCCCTTCGACGAACGGAGACAGAAGTTTGGTCGAACGATATACTTTTATTGAAGGAGAAAAAGAGTTCAGTATGATTGACCTGACACGATTGGAAGAAAAACTCAAAGAGACCAATAGAGAATTGTTTTTCACCCAAGTCAGCGAGGTGCGCAATTTAGGGGGGCTTGCAGGAATGATGCGGCAAATCAGTCGATTTTACGAATTGTCGCTTCCCATTCAGGAAAGTTTGCAAGACGAAGAGCCGATTGCTGCGTTGAAATTGACTGGTCAGTTACGGAGTGTCCATTACAAGGGACTGCTCTCGCGGTTCGGCGGCGTGGACAAGAAGGGGGAATTTCCGATGGATTTTCCCAGCGATATTGAAATTTGGCTTGGTCGGCACAACGATTTTCCCTATAAAATCCGATACTTACGCCGAATTTCGGAAAAATCAGACCGAAAGGAATTGTTGTTTCAGGAGACGTTTTTTAACGTCGTCTTGAATGGTACACCAATTCCGGCCGAGGATTTTTTCCCGTTGACTCCCCCCGTAGATGTTTTCATGAAGGATGACACCAACGATTTTATTAAATCGCTGGGGTTGTGAACCATTCCCAACGCTACGTCATTTACAAAGTACTCTCTCTATCCGCTTGGCAATCAATCCCGCCACGTAACCGGCTTTGAAACCCGCATCAATGTTCACAACAGTAACATTCGAAGCACAACTGTTAAGCATTCCCAGCAATGCCGTCAGACCACCGAAACTGGCACCGTAACCGACGCTCGTGGGGACGGCAATCACCGGACAGGAGACATAACCGCCAACAACGCTTGGCAACGCTCCTTCCATTCCGGCAACGACCACGACAACATCGGCATCCTGAAACAGCGGCAATTTTGCCTGCAAACGTTGCGGACCGGCAACACCGATGTCTTGAATGAATACGACTTCTGAGCCAGTCCAAAGGGCGGTTTCGCGGGCTTCTTCTGCAACCGGTGCATCGCTCGTTCCTGCCGAAACAACGGCAACCTTGCCAAACGGCTTGGTCTCCACGGAGTCCATTGAAAACAACCGAAACGTTCGGGCAACCTCATTGTATCGGAAAGATTGTCCCGATGCGGCAAGTTGTTGTTGTAAAAATGTTCCTTTTTCGGCATCGATACGAGTCGCAAAAGCATCGACCCTCTTTTCGGCAAAGGCGTGCAAAATTTTCAAGATCGTCTCTTGGGTTTTCCCTTCGCCGTAAATCACTTCGGGAAAACCGCAACGATCCTGGCGACCGATGTCCAGTTGCACTTCGTCTAAATCAAGAAATTCACTCATGGTTCTGTGAGAAGTTATTCTGCCACATATCGCCGGTTGCGTTGGGGTGTTCCGATCATTTCCAATGGCAACGGCAACGGACGCACTTCAGGAGCGAGAGTCGGTGTCGCGATTACCGATCCCGTCATGCCGGGATCAATCCAGCGTCCCAAGTCATCTAGTGCCATCGTTCCCATATTCATATCCAAAAGCATTCGTTGCGTTTGGTATTCCACCCACGTATTCAGAAGATTGTTTTGACTATCCATTAACCCTGTCAACGCATCAATCGCTTGGCGTGCAGTATTGGTGTCGATGCCTCCTCGTTGCGGCGGCTGTTCCAACCGCAGTTGTGTTACGTCGACTCGAACCGTACCCACCAATACTGCATTTCGATTGATCTCAAAATTGACTCGACTCATCTGTAAGTTTCGTACCGTGTTCCGCAGTTCCGCCTGTACCGAATCAACGTACAGATAGTAATTCCGTCGTGCATTTTGATAGGCAATTTGACTGCTACGATAAGCCATCATTTCTGCATATCTGTTTAGGGGAGAATCCCACTGCAAGTTGATATCAAGTTTTCCATCATTTGCATCGAAACGCACTCCTCGGTTACTGTCCACGGTGCCTAATGCTCCCGTAACTTTTAAGTCCAGCAACCATTTGAATTTGTCTGCAGCGATGTCAATTTTTCGCCAAGTGTCAACGAGTTGCGATTTTTTGTTCATCCAATCCAAACTGTGTTCGGATGCTGCCAGAAAAGCCTCTTCCGCCGTTACCGAGACCGGTACTAACGTCATAGAATCCAGCCTTGTCCGTGTTTGCAAAAGGGAGAGCGACATCAATTCATACTGATAAACTTCAAAGACCCGGCGAACCCAATCCCGGTATTCATCTCGCCGTCGAAGTTCTTCAATAATTCTCTGCCGTGCTTCCCGGAGTGCTCGTTCGGTCGCATCCAAATCAGAATCTTCGTTTGATGTTTCCAGTTGTTCGGCTACTTCCGCAAGTTCCTGTTGTCGTTGCATGCCGGTGTCCACCGCTTCAGTCAGACCTAACTGTTTCAACGCATCCTGTACCGACGGATCGAATGAACGATTTCGAATGTGTTCCCGAAGTTTCGGTTCTTCCGTTTGAACGAACATGTCAAGGACAATAAAGATCGCTTCAAGCCGAGCAATGTTAATCGGAATATCCTTATCTCGTAGAACGGCAACTCGTTCTTCAAATTCTGCCGTGTCATAGATACTTGGATCAATTCGTTCGCCATTTTCCATACGGTCAGCAAGGAGCAATTCGAGGTTTTTCAAACTCACAAGCCTCTCCGGCATACTCTTTTGCAGGATATCTAAATCTTGTCCGAGGATAATCATTTCCCCTTTTGTACGTCGAACTGTATCTCTGGTTGTTTCTCTAAAATCTTCGGTCAGGGATTGATCTTTTTGCCGAATCACCGCAAGTAATTCGGCAACATTTCCCCTTAAAACCGTGAGTTCGGGAGATGATAACTGAAATTGTTCCAACAAAGGATCGCTAATGCTAACCTTCAAATCCGGCGGTAAACCCAGCGAACGAACATACGTTTCGATGTTGCGTTGATAACCGTTGATCTGCGTCAGTAATCGGCTTTGAGAACTCAAAAGATTCTGCCGCGTTTCTGCGATTTGAGTTCTGTCACTGATTTTATTTGCATCAAACAGATTGAGAAAGCGGTCTAGGTTTTGTTCCAACCCAATAATGTTTTGACGTTGATTTTCGATCCGAATCTGTTCCGCTAACAGTCCGTAAAAACCACCGGAAACAGACGGCAAACTTGAACGGCTCGTGCCGGACGGTGCCACCGTGTCTTGTGCTTGCGGAGTTGAACCGGTAACGATTCGTGCATAATGTCCTTGCTGAAAAAGAACCATTTGACGAACAGCCCGTAAGAAATCTCGCTCTGTCTGCGTGAGTTCTTCGAGTACAACCTTTCGGCTTGCTGCCCGTAAAAGCGGTTGAGTGAGCGTAACATTGAGCAATCCTGAACTTGCTTCCCAACCTTTTTTCGTTCCACTGAACGACCATGTAATTGAGTTTGCCAGTTCGGCAATCCACTGACCGCCCGTTGCAAGCGATCTTTGAGCACCAAAGGTCACGTCATTTTTTAACGTGTCGCTCCCAAGTCCATAATTGATGGAACCTTTGCCGACAAATTGAACATCGAAGGCAAAACGTTCCAACGACACTTTCATGGCGGTGAGGTAAAGATTTTCGAGAGCAGCCTGATATTCTGGTGAGTGAAGCCGCGCGAGTTCGATTGCTTTTTCCCTGTCGAGCGGAATTTCTCCCTTTTCGTTGAGCAGAAGATAGTTTCGCCAACTTGGATTTTCGACTTCTTGAGTACAACCGTGTTCGTACCAATCGGCAGCCCCGTTCATTCCGGCGACGTGGTGCATTTTTTGGTGAGCGGCAGAATCGTCCAGCGGCATCGGCTCGCTATCAGGACAGTATGGATCGAACATCCGAGAGGCAGAATTGGGTGTGATTCTGTAGTCATCAATTTTCCACCGGGAATCATTATTGCCTTGCCGGAGTACGGAGTAAACTTCACGGTCTGCCTTCATTCGATACCGTTGCCGGTTACATCCCGTACTACTACCGAGGGCGGCAATAACGGCAACAAGGCAGAGGAAACACAAAAATCGGTTCATGACAGCGAAAACAAAAGGCTATTTTTACCTATCGGCGTTCCATTTAGTTAAACTTTAATGATTACTCCGATATTACGGAACATGCCGCTTGTGCCGAATTTAGGACGTTTACGGGATAGGGAGGGGCGAAACGCCGTTCATTCCAACGCCTTGCCGAAGTGTGTGGGGCAGTTTAGAATACTGGTTATGCGAAACTATCTTTGCATCTCCATTGACGGCTTACACAGCGGAATGATCGGTGCTTACGGAAACACTTGGATTCAAACGCCGACACTCGATTCGCTTGCCGGTCAATCAGCACTGTTTGACCGGTTTTATGCCTCTTCAATGGATGTGTCCGCAACGCTTACCGAATGGTGGCAATTTCCGCTGGATTGCCATAAAATCCTGCTCACGGACGATACCGATGTCTTTCTGCACGAACATGCCGGTTTATTCGATGAAAAACACCGATTGGAACCGAAACGGCGAAAGCGACCCGCCAGTAAAATTGAAGAAACGCAACTTTTCCGAAATATGGCAACGATTCCCGACTTGTTGCGGAATCGAACCGACACGCCGTTTTTGTTCTGGGCACACTTTGAAGGATTGCGTGGTATTTGGGACTTCCCGATGGCGTATCGAAAGCGATACCAAGTTGACGAAGACCCTGATCCATATCCTGATGTTGTCCTGCCGGAAATTGCCAATACAAACATCAATCCCGATACGAAACAGTCGGTTTTGGAAGCATACGCGGGGGGCGTTGCCGTTTTGGACGAAACATTGGCGGGATTGCTGGCGTTTTTGAACGATTCGGGACTTGACCGAAATACCGTTTTGCTCTTCACGTCGGTTCGGGGGTTTTCACTCGGCGAACACTGTTTCATCGGCGGCGGCGAGGATTTGTACGGCGAAAATGTTCAACTGCCCCTTTTTCTCCGTTTTCCAGATGGGGCGTTTGCTGGTTTCCGTAGCCAAACGCTGTTGCAATCTGCCGATATTGCAGACGGTAGCAGATTTTCATTGAGTCGGTACTCCGGCGTTCTCCCGGAGGAACCCGACGAAGTGCATCCATTTCTCCGTATTGGCAACGAAGTCATCGTAACGCCGGATTGGTTCGTCTATCGCAAGCCCACTGGCGACGAGTTGTACGCCAAGCCGGATGACCGCTGGGAAATCAACAACGTTGCCGACCGCTGTCCGCATGTGCTCGAACATGTGTCAGAATCGGAACGGTAAAACAGAAGAGTGTGTGCAAAATCAATTTGCCAATTTGCGCAATTTGAAGTTTACGGTAACCGGGGACTTCGCGGAGTATCGACAAAATATCCGGTCGCTCCACTTCGTTGCGCTCCCGGGGGGGTGGTCGGCATTTGTTGGACAGAAAACGGCGTTCAATAAGCTATGCACGTTCGGTTATTTTTTGTCGATTGACCGTTCCCATCGACCTGATACAATTCTCTTT
>Ga0082212_10005496_pt1 | contig 17253 bp, 17 predicted proteins | sample TergutNt197P3_FD_71548 | JGI IMG/M metagenome (GOLD analysis project Ga0082212, IMG submission 71548) | Neocapritermes taracua P3 segment gut microbial communities from Petit-Saut dam, French Guiana - Nt197 P3 | ecosystem: Host-associated > Arthropoda: Insects > Digestive system > Gut ... | reverse complement strand
AAATCCTCTAAACATAGCATGGCCACTTGTTTCCGCTCATCTGTTTGACGTTCCACCATCGCATATCACCCTATACCATTATATCAAAAAAACTCGCCAAAAACGAGCTTTTTTGACAGTCTGGGCTGACAATCGTGTGTCAGCCCTTTTTATGCGACCCCCGCGGGTCGATGTGGGCATCAGCCCGGAAAGGTTAATATTTACCAAACGCCGCGTCAGCCCTCTCCGGCATCGTCAGCCGGCGGTCGGCGGCTGACATCCGGGAGAAGCTGGCGCTGTCTTTCAGCTTAAACTGCAAAATCAGCTCTTGCAGGATGGCCGACTGGCTGTTCATTTCCTCGCTGGCTGCCGCGCTTTGCTCGGCGGTCGCGCTGTTCTGCTGAACGACTTTCGCCACCTGGTCGATCCCGTGATTGATCTGTCCGATCCCCGAGGACTGTTCGTCTGACGATTGGGCGATTTCCGCGATGATCTGGCTGCTTTCGTTAATGCCCGATACGATTTCCTTCAGGCTGGCCGCCGTTTCCCCGGCAATCCGTGAACCCAGCTCCGCTTTCACGACCGAATTTTGGATCAGGCCGCCGGTTTCCTTGGCCGCCTCCGCGCTCTTGGAGGCCAAACTGCGGACCTCCTCGGCCACGACGGCGAAGCCCTTGCCGTGCTGACCGGCCCGGGCCGCCTCCACCGCCGCGTTCAACGCCAGGATATTGGTTTGGAACGCGATATCGTCAATGGTTTTGATCACCTTGCTGATCGACTGGCTGGCCGCGTTGATATCCCGCACCGCTTCCATCATCTCATCCATCTGGCGGCTGCCCTTTTCGGCGTTGCCCTTGATGGTGTTGGCCAGCATCGAAGCCTGTCCGGCCATATCCGCGTTTTCCTTTGTCTTTTCCGCGATCTCCGAGATGGCGGTCGAAAGCTGCTGCACCGAAGCGGCCTGCTCGGTCGAGCCTTGCGCCAGCGCCTGCGCGCCGTCCGCGATCTGCTTGGAGCCGGAGGAGACCTGCATGGTGGAGGCGTTGATCTCGGTGAACATATTGTTCAGGCTGCCAAGCACCCGCTTGAGGGATTGGCCCATCTTGTCCGCGTCGGAGAGAACCTCCGCGTCGGCGGTCAGGTCGCCGTTTGCCATGCTCTCCAGTTCCGCCGCGACATGGATGATGTGTTTGATAAACGCGGCGCAGTTGGCAATCGTCTCCCCCATCTCATCCTGCGCCCTTGAGAATACGCGGATATCCTCCTCATCCTTCTGGGTGAGGGTGATGTCGCCGGTCGTGCCCGCCTTTTTCATAAAAGAGGACAGGGCGATCAGCGGCTTGCTGATCAGGTTGCGCACCGTCAGGTAGATCAGCAGCGAGGCCAGCAGAAGGATGGCCGCCGCAATCACGACGATCAGCACAATGACGTTGACGATGGGCCGGGTCACAGTCCTAGCCGGCAGCGCCGAAATAAAATACCAGCCTGTGGAGGAAAGGGGAATGGCGTTGTAGTAATGGTCCACCGCGTCCGCTTTGGGAAATTTGTACACCTCGGCTTTGGCGGAAACGGTCCTCCACATGTCGGCGTGGGCGCCGTTTTTGACCGTGCTCATGTTGCGCAGGTTCCCCTTATCGTCCGGGGCGTAGTCTTGATCGGGATGGATGAAGATATCCCCGTTTTTGTCGGTCAGCATCGAGTAGCCGGTGGCGTCCAGGGTGGCTGCCAGCGTGATGTTTTGCAGCTCGGTCACATAAATGTCGGCGCCCAGAACACCGATCAGCGTGCCTTGGTGGACAATGGCGCGTACCGCCGATATACACAAGTCGCCGGTCTGCGCGTCCACATAGGGAGCCGTGATATGCACGGCGGAGGCGTCGGTCAGCGCCAGCTTGTACCAGCCGCGTTCCGGGGCCGACCACGGCGTGCCGTTCACCCCGGCGTAATCGAACCGATACCCGCTGCCTGTCACCGCCGTCCCGTCGGCAAACCCCATATAGATCTCAAAAAAGTCCGGCGTGTTGTCCAGCACCTGCTTCAGCGGGGGCCGGAGGAGATGTTCGGTTTGCATTTCAAAACTGCCCGCACCCGATTGGGCGGTCAGGATGGAGGCCAAATTGTCCATCCCCGACAGGACATTGGCCGTCCCGTTTACGACAGCGGCCCGGCCTGAGAGCCATTCGTCCATCTTCTTGGCTTCATACAGCGTGCTTTTGTTCATCTTCGCCAGCGACTCCCGCACCAGCATGTCCCCGGAGATGGCCACGGCCACGCCAACGGTCACGGCGATTCCAAGAAGGATAACGGCCAGCATGATCGCGGTCAATTTGATCCCGATGCTCTTCACAATCCTTACCTCCCATAACTCAATTGTACTATAGCTCCATCCGTTCGATCTCCGCGCACGCGTCCGTCCGCAGATCAAGCTCGGTATCGGCGATGCGGACGACAGGGCGCGTCGCCGCGCCTTCGTTTTGGCGGCAGACCACAGCCTTGCGTCCGTCGCGGAGAAGGACCGCCGCGCCGGTGGGATAGACGGCCACGCTTTGGGTAAACGCGGGCATCAGGTCCGGGTCCAGCGCCCTGCCGGATTGGGACGCTATGTACTCCGCCGCGCGCGGCGCGTCCATCGGCAAGGCTCCATACCCGGAGCTGACGCAGTCATACAGGTCGGCCGCGGCCAGGATGCGCGCGCCTTCGTTGATCTGCTTGCCGCACAGCTTGCGCGGCCCCCCGGTCCCGTCAAATCTCTCGTGGTGGAACGCGGCGGCCATAAAGCACGTCGCGTCCACCGCGGCGGTTTCTTTCATCAGGGCATAAATCCGGTCGGCGTGGTCATAGCCGGAATCGGTGTCATAGTCCATGTCGTCCAGACAGAGATCGTGCGCCAGCGCGGCCAGAACATAGTTTTCCGCCAGCGCCGGACATACGCCCGCGCGGAGGCTGATCGAAGCGGTTAGAATGGCGGTGTTGACGGCGTGAAGCAGCAAGGGGTTGTCCGCCGTGTAGGTGCCGACCGGATGGACCGGCTCCGGCGCGGTCGCGCGCACCCCGTTAAAGATTTGACAGGCCATGTCCCGCAGCGCGTCAATGTCCGGCCTGTGCCCGCGCAGGACGCCGGGCTGCATGGCTTCCAGCCGCTCCAGAAGACAGGCTTTCAGTTCATCCGGGATGGCTTGCCGGACGGTCACGTCGCCATAAGGGCCGCCGTCGATATAGACCGCCGGAAAGCCCATGGTGTTCAGCCGCGCGAGCATGTCGCCGGTCAGCGCGGTCTGCTTTCGCAGCAGCAGCGCGCCGTTGCCGGCCCGCAAGTCAAAGCTGAGCCGCTGCCCGATTTGGACGGAATGGACGGATATCAGTTTCAAACGGCTGGCCCTCCCGGATCGGTTTTACCGCAGCATACGGTTCAGGAGTCCCGCTCCTTGTGGAAGCCTATGGACGCCAGCGCGGCCAGCGCGGCGCCGAGGAAGGGCCCGGTCATAAAGACCCAGAGATCGTCCAGCTCACGGTTGTAGATCGCCGGAGCCAAGGAACGGGCCGGGTTGACCGAGGTCCCGGTCATATTGATGCCCACAATGTGCACCAGCGTAAGGGCCAGACCGATCACGATCCCGGCCATCGGCGCGTTCTCTTTTTTGGACGTCACGCCAAAGATGGTCAGAACGAAGATAAACGTCAAAATGACCTCGACGGCCAGACCGGCCCACGCGTTGGGCAGGTTGACCACGTCGTTGTACGCCTCGATCTCAAAGCTGGCGCCCAGCACCGCGCCCAGCGCGAACACGGCGATAAACGCGCCGACGCACTGCGCGAGGATATAAAACGCAAGGTCTGTCGCCGGGAGTTTTTTGCGGATCCACATGGCTAAGGACACCGCCGGGTTGATATGGCACCCGGAAACCGGTCCGATCGTGTAGAACATCGCCGTGAGAGCCAGGCCGAACGCCAGCGCGACGCCGGTCGGCCCGATGCCCAGCAGGAAAAAGTCATCGATAAAATAGGCGCTCCCGCAGCCGGCAAAGACCAGCACAAACGTGCCGAGACACTCAGCCGCGTATTTTTGGACCCGGTGTTCCATACGGAATCCCCCCAAACATAGCGTATAGCCAGTATAGCAAATCAGGGCAAGAGTGTCAACCGGCCCCAGTCGAATCCATGATAAAAGGGGCGGATATATCCGCCCCTGTGTGATCTATGCGGGTTGGCTACGACAGCGTCAGCAGCGGGGTGCCGGTATTTACGCTGGCGCCTTTGGAGGTGATGATTTGGGCCACGGTGCCGTCGCGGGGGGACTTCACTTCGTTTTCCATCTTCATGGCTTCCATGCGCACCAGCACTTGGCCCTTCGTCACGGCTTGGCCGACGGCGACCTTCACTTCCACAATCGTGCCGGGCAGCGGCGAAGGCACCACCTCGCCGCTGAGAGTGGCGGCCGGAGCCGGGGCCGGAGCGGCAGCGGCGGTCGGCGCAGCGGGTGCGGGAGCCGCCGCGACCGGGGCGGCGACGGCCACATCGGCCACGTTGACAAGGATGGCCTCGCCCTGTTCGACCGAAACTTCGTATACCTTCTCGTTGAGCGTAATTTTGTATGTCATTTGGGCTCATCCTTTCCTAATTCCCGGATTGAGGTGAAGCGCAGCGTGTTCAGCGGGGCATTCAGATCGTCGGCGACAATGGCCATCAGCAGGGCGGCGGTCTTGTCGTCCACGGTGTGCAGATCGACCTCGCCCAGAGAGCCTGTCGCGGGGACCTTGCCCGCGTCGGCGGAAACAGCGGCCGCCCCGGCAGGGACTTCGGCGGCCGGGGCTTGCGGCGGCCGGTCCTTCGCCTTGGACGCTTTCATCAGCGTGCGCGCGAGAATCAGCAGTCCGGCCAAACCGACGATCGTGAGCAGCAGCCAATCGGGTATGGCGTTGGTAGCGGGGCTTGATGTAAGGAATAACACGTTCCGCACCTCCCCTTAGACCTTCTGGATCGAGTAGCGGACGCGGTTGCGCTCCCGCTCCTCGCGTTCATCGGCAAATTTCTCATAGACTTGCGGGAATACGATGTACGAGCAGACGTCCTCATCGCCGCGGGCCTTCGCGCCGATTTCAGCCTTGCCTTTTTCAAAGCCGGGGGCGAGGGTTTCGGCAAAGCGTCCGGTGTTCGGCTTTTCATCGCCCAGCACCTTCCGGATCAGGCTTTCGTCCACCTTGCCCGGCGGCAAGCCGTATTCGCCGCGCAGATACGCGGTCACTTCCTTGGTGACGTTCTTGTACCGCTCTCCGGCCAAGACGTTGTTGACGGCCTGTACACCGACCATCTGGCTGGTGGGGGTGACCAGCGGCGGATAGCCCAAATCCTCGCGCACGCGCGGGGTTTCTTCTAAAACGGCGGCGAATTTGTCCATCGCGTTCATCTGCTTGAGCTGGCTGATCAGGTTGCTCAGCATACCGCCGGGGATTTGGTAGGTCAGCGCGTCGGCGTCGGTCATCATGACCTTGGGGTCCAGCACGCCGCTCTTGACGTACTCTTCCTGCACCGGGCGGAAGTAATCGTTGATTTCTTTCAGGACGGCGCGGTTCAGGCCGGTGGAATATCCCGACTGTTCAAGGGCATGGACCAGCGTCTCGGTGGCCGGCTGGCTGGTGCCGCCGGACATACAGGAGATGGCGGTGTCGATGCAGTCCGCGCCCGCTTCAACGCCCTTGAGATATGTCATAAACGCAAGGCCGGTGGTAGAGTGCGTATGGAGATGCAGGGGGAGCTTGGTATTTTCTTTGATCAGCTTGACAAAATCAAAGCATTCCTGCGGGCCGAGGATCCCGGCCATATCCTTGATGGCGATGCTGGACGCGCCCATCTCCTCGATCTGCCGGATCAGCTTGACCCAAGTCGATTCGTTGTGTACCGGGCTTTGGGTGTAGGAGATGGCCACCTGCGCGGTGGCTTTGTGCTTGACGGTTTCCGAGATCGCCACTTCCAAGTTGCGCAAATCGTTCAAAGCGTCAAAAATGCGAATGATGTCGATGCCGTTTTTGACCGACAGCTCGACGAATTTCCGCACCACGTCGTCCGGATAATGCTTGTAACCCAGCAGGTTTTGGCCGCGCAGAAGCATCTGGAGCTTGGTCTTGGTCACGCGCTTCTTGATGTCGCGCAGACGCTGCCACGGATTTTCACCCAGAAACCGGAGGCAGGTGTCGAACGTCGCGCCGCCCCAGCACTCCAGAGAATGGTAACCGGCTCTGTCCATCGTGTCAAGGATCCCCTCAAACTTGGAATACGGCAGGCGTGTGGCAATCAGCGATTGCCCCGCATCACGAAGGACTGTCTCGGTAATCTGCACTTTCTTCATGTTTGGCCCCCCTGTGTGGTAATAATTTCAAAATAACGGAATCCCAATTACTATATCACAGAACAGACAACAACGCAAGTTTTTTTTGACCTCACGTCTTGCCCCTCACGTCAATCTAGTTCGATGTCAACAGGGAGGCTGTTCGCAATCTCCTCATACCGTATACCGCACTTCCATCCGAAGCGGAAAGCAGCTTTAGACAGTGCCAGCACATCGCTTAAATCGCCGCTGACTTTTTCAAATAAGCCATCGGTTCTATCATGTGTTATGAATTCATCAAAAGCCAGTTCTTGCGCTGTTTGGTTGTCCATTTCTTTTGCTCCTTTGACATCTACTAAAGGTCATGTGAGAAGATATCATAACATATACTCGCCTTATTGACAAGCACTAAATGTCATTTGAGGTGAGCATATGTTCAAAAACAAAACCGCTGATGGTAGAAACAACATCAGCGGTACGCAAATTGTAAAACTGCGAAAACAAATGAACCTCTCGCAGAGGGCTTTGGCGGATAAACTCCAATTGCAAGGGATCGACCTTACTAAAAACGCGATTCAAAAAATGGAAAGCGGAGAACGGTTTGTTACGGACATCGAATTGAAAGCCCTGGCTTTGGTTTTAGAAACTTCTGTGGATCATCTTGTATGAGCCGTCACCGCGACACCGCGTCCTCCTGCAAGCGCTGGAGTACGATCACCACGCGGCGGTTGCGCTGGCGCTGCGCGGCGGTCATGTTCTGCGCCTTGACCCAGTTTTCGTAGGCGGGGCCGTTGCGGTCGTCGCCGACAAAGGCCTTGTCATAGAGGGGATACCACTCGCCCTCGGCTTTGAGCAGATACTTGTTGGCCGGCAGCTCCAGCGCGCTGCTCATCAGGGCGTCGTACACCGATTTGGCGCGCCAGTACGCCAGATCAAAGTTGTCGCGGATCCTCGTGTCCGGGACCACCGGCACGTTGTCCGTATGCCCCTCGACGACGATCGAGCCGATCAGCTGCATCTTGTCGCCCATAGTCTCCTCCAGATAATCGACCAAGGCCACCAAATCCTCCACCGCGTCGGCGCGCAGATTGTACTCGCCGGGGTTAAACAGCATCCGTTCCGGCAACAGGATGTTGATCCGGTCCGGGTCCGCGTTCAGCAGCGCCATATCCTCCAGCTCGTGCTGCTGCCCGGTCTGCGCGGTCTTGGCGTCGGCCATCATTTGAAAGAATTTTGTGATGCTGGCAAACAAATCGCTCCACGACTGGTCGGAGGGGTCGATGCCGGGGTCGGTGGAGGGGTTTTGTACAACCGCCGGGGGATTGGGGATGTTCTGCCCCGGCTTCTCGTTCACATAGGAAGGCTCCCGGCCGGTGAAGGAAGTCACAAGCGACTGCCATTTGGCCACGTCGATCTCGGAGAACGAGTACAGCAGCACGAAGAACACCAGCACCAGCGTCACCATGTCGCCGTATGTGGCCAGCCACGCGGGACATCCGGCCGGTTTGTCGTCCTGTTTTTGCTTATCCCGGGCCATGGTGCGGCCCCCTTTACATTTATTTTATGTATTATTCCTCTTCGGCGGGCTCTGCCGCTTCGCCCTTGCCTTTGCCCTTGGGGGCGTTTTTGCCGGCGCTCAGCTCGGTCTGGGACAGGAACGCGTTCAGCTTCTCCTGAATGATATGCGGGTTTTCGCCGCCGTGGATGGACAGGATGCCTTCCAGAATCAATTCCATCTGCAAGACCTCTTCGGCGCTGCGCGTCTTGAGCTTGTTGGCCAAGGGGTTAGCGATAACGTTGGCGATGACCGAGCCGTAGAACGTCGTGACCAGCGCGACCGACATACCGGAACCCAGCGCGTCGGAGTCGTTGAGGTTGGCCAGCATGTTGATCAGACCGATCAAGGTGCCGAGCATACCGAACGCGGGACCGATCCCGGCGATGCCCTCCACCGATCCGATGGCGCTTTTGTGGCGGTTCTCCATCGCGCCGATCTCCGCTTCCAGAATGTCCTTCAGCAGAATGGGGTCCGTGCCGTCGACCATCAGGTTGACGGCCTTCTTCATAAATGGGTCCTCTACCTTCTCGGCCACTTCCTCCAAGGCGAGCAGGCCCTCCTTACGGGCAATGTTGGCCAACTCAATGATGGAGTCAATGGTAGCGATCGAGTCATAGCTGACCGACTTAAAGGCCTTGCTGACCGCCTTGACCATGGCTTTGAGCTGCGCTCCGGTATTCGTGGCAATGACTGCGGCGGCGGTACCGATGATAACCACAAGCACGGAGGGTATGTCAACAAACCCCCCAAGCTGCTCCATGATGGTACCCTCGCCGGACGAGAGGATGCCGAACACAATCGCGCCGAAGGCCAAGATAATGCCGATAATGGTCGTAAGTTCCATGATAGAATCCGTCCCCCTTCTGGACATTGAAGTGCGACACAATATACTATAACACATCCCGGAGCAAATTTGTACCCGGAATTTCTTAGAATCCAGAAAAAATGAAAAACGCGCGGATTTTGGGCGGGCGAACGCGGTTCGCCCCGACAATCGTTTTACGGCGCCCCAACAATGTGGTATACTAACAACGAATGGGGGATGCGCATGAGACAGGCGCTGCTGATCCTGAATCCGCACGCGGGCAAACGCGCCGCGCGGGCGCAGATGTTCCCGCTGGTGGACGGCCTGACGCGCGGGGGCTGGGACGTCACGGTCTATCCCACGCAGGGGCCGGGCGACGCTGAGCGGGTCGCGCGGGAGCGCGCGGGGGAGTTTGAGCTGCTGGTGTGCAGCGGCGGGGACGGCACGATGAGCGAGACGGTGGGCGGCGTCCTGCGGGGCGGGCATGAGCCTGTCTTGGGCTATATCCCGGCCGGGACGACCAACGATTTTGCCGGGAGCCTGCGTCTGCCGTCCAGGCCGTCGGAGGCCCTGCGCGCGATTTTGCGGGGCCAGCCGCGCAGGATGGACGCGGGGCGGCTGGGCGGGGACGCGTATTTTATGTATCTGGCGGCGTTCGGGATGCTGACGCAGGTCAGCTATACCACGCCGCAGGATCAGAAAAACGCGTTCGGGCGCGCGGCGTATTTCATGGAGGGGTTCCGGCAGTTATCCGCGACGCAGAGCATCCCGATGCGCGTGACCAGCGGCAGCCGGAGCGTCGAGGGGGATTTCACGCTGGGCTTTGTGTCCAACGCGACCAGCATGGCCGGTCTGATCCGTCTGGACGAGCAGGAGGTCTTCTACGACGACGGCTATTTCGAGGTCATGCTGATCCGGGACCCCGGTTCCCCGGCGGCGTTGGCGCGGCTGATGCTGGAGGTCGTCAATCAGGTATACGATCCGGAGTACATCCACCTGTTCCGGGGCGCGGACATCCGGTTTGAGGCCGCGGAGCCTGTGGCGTGGTGCCTGGACGGCGAAAGCGGCGGCCGGCATCAAACGGCGGTGATCCAAAACCTGAAGCGGGCGTACACGCTGATGCTGCCGGGCGAGCCGCCGCTTGAAATTGCAAAATAGAAAACGGTATGATATAATGAGCGTCGCGGAGACGAAGAGCGCATCAAGGCACAATTGATTTGCGCCGACTGCGCTTGACATGATATAATGCGCCTGCGGGTGAACCGTATCTCAGCGACTGTATAATAATACAGTTTGCCCGAACTGTCAATCTCTTAATTTTTTCCCGTGGAGGATCAGATATGAAGCGTTTCCTGCCGCTGTTGATCATTGGCGCGTTTCTCGCGTTGGCCTTTGTGGGGTGGCAGCTGTTTGGAAGCCGCGTGCTGTCGGTGTATTACAGCGGGGCCGCGGAGCGGGCGCGGGCCGACGGGCGGTTTGACGCCGCCGTCGAAATGATGGAGCGCCTGGTCGCGCTGGACCCGGAAAACCGGGACCTGCGGCGGCGCGCGGCGGCGCTGATGGCCGAATCCGGCGCGCAGGCCCGCGCGGAGTACCATCTGCGTCAGGGCATTTCGATGGGCGGGCCGAAGCAGGCGTCGCTGACCGCCGCGCTGTCGGAATTGTATGTCAGCCAAGACAAGCTGATGGACGCGGTGGCGCTGATGGACGGCTCCCGGGGCCTGTCGGCGCAGGAGATCGCGGACATGCGCCCGCCCATGCCGGAGCCGGATACCGCGCCGGGCCGCTATGAGCGTCTGGTGTCGCTGCGCTTCGCGGCGCCGGAGGGCTGTGTGTGCTACGTGTCGCTGACCGGCGAGTACCCGTCCGTGCGGGAGGGTTGGGACGAACCGGCGGCGCTTCCGGCGGGCGAGACGACCGTCCGCGCGGTGACGGTGGACGAAAAAGGCGTCGTCTCGGCGCTTTGGACGGGCGTGTATACCCTGGACAACCTGAATTACCCGATCGTGTTCCGGGAACCGGCGCTGGAGGCCGCCGCGCGCGTGAGCTTGAGCAAGCCGGCGGGGGACCTGTATTCCCGCGACCTGACCGGCGTCACGCAGCTGGTGATTGCCGAAAACCATCCCTATGAAACGCTGGAGGATTTGGCGGCGTTCACAAATCTTGAAATCCTGTCCCTGCGCGGCGAGGGCACATCCTGTGACATTTCGGCGTTGTCGGAGCTGACCAAGCTGAAAGGGCTGCGGCTGGAGTCGATGGGGCTGGATTCGGTGGACCTCGAGACGCTGACCGCGCTGACCGCGCTGGAAACCCTTGTGCTGCCAAACAACCATCTGACCGCGCTGGGCGCGCTGTCCGGACTGACCGGGCTGACCGGGCTGGACGTCAGCGGCAACTCGATCACCGAGCTTGCGCCGCTGGCCCCGCTGACCGGGCTGACGCTTTTGAACGTCTCGCGCAATTCCGTCCAAGCGTTAGAGCCGCTGAAAGCGATGCAAGCGATGCGGCAGCTGGACCTCTCGTCCAACCGCGTGGCGTCGGCGGGCGGACTGGGAACGCTGACCGCGCTGACGGAGCTGGACCTCTCGGTCAACCGCCTGCGGGACATCCGCGCGCTGGACTCGCTGACGCGGCTGGAACGCCTGGACATGTCCAACAACGAGCTGGACGATCTCAAGCCGCTGGGCAAGCTGACCGAGCTGACCGAGCTGAACCTGGCGGTCAACGAAATCTCCGACCTCGCGCCGCTGCAAACCCTTGCCGCGCTGCAAACGCTGATTCTGCACACAAACGCCGTCCAAGCCGTCGCGCCGCTGAAAGATTGCGCGTCGCTGGAGGTGTTGGACTTGGACAAAAACGCCGTCACCTCGGTCGAAGCCCTGCGCGGCTTGCGCAGGCTCCGGGAATTGCGCGTGGAAAGCAACAAGCTGACCACGTTAGCCCCGCTGCTGGACTGCCCCGCGCTGAAAAGCGTCCACGCGATCGGCAACCGGGTCACCGTAGACCCCGCCTTCCGCGCGAAGGGGATCACAGTGTACGCGTAGACTCCCTCCGCCGCCGGAATTATAGAATAAGAGATGGTGCCTATGCGCAAATCCGTCAATCCAATGATGATCCGCAGCATGGTGCTGGCGGGGCTGCTGGCCGCGCTGGATATTGTGTTTACCCGAATGCTGCCGACGGTGTATCTGCCGCCCGGTACGTTTCTGGTGCGTGTCGGGCCGCAGTTTCTGGTGTTCGCGCTGGCGGGCTGGATGCTCGGCCCCGGTTGGGCGATGGGCATGGCGATGACGTCGGACCTCCTTGGAGTGCTGATCAACGCCACCGGGACGGGGCAGTTTTTTCCGGGCTTTACGCTGACGGCGGGGGTAAGCGCGCTGGGATACGGCCTGATCCTGCACAGACGGAGCGTTACCCTCTGGCGCGCCGGGGCGGCGGCGGCGGCGCATATGGCGCTGGTCGCGCTGCCGCTGACGTCGCTGTGGAACCAAACGCTGGGGTGGTATCCCTCGTTCGGGTCGTCATTCCGGCTGGCCGCGCCGTGGCGCGCAGGGCTGGTGATCCCGTACGCGCTGTTGATTTTCGCCCTGCAAAAGGCCTTGGAACGTCCCGCCGGACGCTGGATCGTACAATAGGGAGGACAGAATTGGACACATTCATTGTCAGCGAACACGATATACTGGTCATTGGGGCGGGGCACGCCGGAATCGAGGCCGCGTTAGCCGCCGCGCGTCTGGGATGCGACACGCTGCTGATGACCTTGCACATGGACGCCGTGGCCAATCTGCCCTGCAACCCCGCCATCGGCGGCACGGCCAAGGGGCAGCTGGTGCGCGAGATCGACGCGCTGGGCGGTGAGATGGCCCGCGCCGCCGACGCGTGCTGCATCCAGTACCGGATGCTGAACCGGAGCAAGGGTCCCGCCGTCCGCGCGCCGCGCGCGCAGGCCGACCGCGTGCAGTACCATCTGTATATGAAGTGCGTGCTGGAGCGCCAGCAGAATCTGACGCTCCGGCAGGGCGAGGCCACGCGGATCAAGCGGCTGGACGATGGGCGGCTGGAGGTGCGCACGGCTACCGGGGCGCATTACCGGGCCGCTTGCGTGGTGCTGGCCAGCGGCACGTACCTGTCCGCGCGGTGTATCACCGGGGAACATATCATGGCCGGGGGACCGGACGGCATGACCGCCGCCGTGGCACTGAGCAAAAACCTCGCGTCGCTGGGGCTTCCGCTTCAACGCTTCAAGACCGGAACGCCGCCGCGTGTGAAGACCGACAGCGTGGACCTCAGCCGCATGGAGCCGCAGCCGGGCGACGAGGATATGCCGCCGTTCTCCTTTTCCGCCGCCGAACGCCCGGTCAACCGCGCCCAATGCTGGCTGACGTACACCACGCCGGAGACGCACGAAATCCTGAAAGCCAACCTGCACCGCAGCCCGCTGTACACGGGCGTGATGGAGGGCGTCGGGGCGCGGTACTGCCCGTCTATTGAGGACAAGGTGGTGCGCTTTACCGACAGGCCGCGCCATCCCGTGTTTCTGGAGCCGATGGGCCTCGGCTCGGGCGAAATGTATTTGCAGGGCTTGTCCTCGTCGATGCCGGAGGATGTGCAGCAGCGCGTCCTGCGCTCGATCCCGGGGCTGGAGAACGCCGTGATCACGCGCGCGGCGTACGCCATTGAATACGACTGCATCGACCCGACCGCGCTGTGCTTGACGCTGGAGTGCAAGGCCGTGCCGGGGCTGTACGGCGCGGGGCAGTTCTGCGGCTCGTCCGGCTACGAGGAGGCCGCCGCGCAGGGCCTGGTCGCGGGGGTCAACGCCGCGCTGAAGGCGCTGGGCCGGGAGCCCTTGGTGCTGGAGCGGTCCGGCTCGTATATCGGCACGCTGATCGACGATCTTGTGACGCGCGGCACCCAGGAGCCGTACCGCATGATGACCTCTCGCAGCGAGTACCGGATGCTGCTCCGGCAGGACAACGCCGACCGCCGCCTGATGCCGCTGGGCCGCGAGCTGGGACTTGTTTCCGAGGAAATTCACGCGCGCATGGCGGAGAAGTACCGGCGCGTGGACGCCGAGATCGGGCGGCTGGAGCGGACGCACACCGCGCCGTCCGGCGCGCTGGCGGCGATGCTGGAGACGCGCGGCTCGGCCAACGCCGAGCACGGGGCGCGTCTGGCCGATCTGCTGCGCCGCCCGGAGCTGGACTACGCGTCGCTGGCGGCGTTTGACCCGGGCCGTCCGGCGCTCACGCCGGAGGAAGCCGAGCAGGTGGAAATCGCGCTGAAATACGAGGGCTATCTGCGCCGCCAGCACACGCAGGCCGAACAGGCGCGTAAAATGGAACGGCACCCGCTGCCGCCGGAGCTGGACTACCTGTCGATGCAGAACCTGCGCATCGAGGCCCGTCAAAAACTGGACGCGATCCGTCCGGCCACGCTGGGGCAGGCGTCGCGGATTTCCGGCGTGACCCCGGCGGATTTGACGGCGCTGATGATCGAGCTGCGGCGGACAATTGACAATTGACAGCGAACAATTGTCAATGGGGGGTGAACGGGGTGGAGCTTGGCGCGGGGAAGCGGGAGTTGTTAGAGAACTATCTGCGGCATTTGCTAACGGTGAATGAGACGCTGAATCTTACGGCGGTGCGGGAGTTTGAGGAGGCTTGGGTCCGGCATATTGAGGACAGCCTTGCGCTGTTGGACATAGCGGATTTTCGGGGTAAGCGGGTGTTGGACGTCGGCAGCGGCGCGGGGCTTCCGGGGCTGGTTTTGCGGATCGCGGAGCCGAGTATCGAACTGACGCTGCTGGACGCCACCGGCAAGAAGGTGGAGTTTTTGCGCGGGGCGGTCGACATGCTGGGGCTGGACCGCGTGACATGCGTCCACGCGCGGGCGGAGGAGTACGCGCATGGTCCGGCGCGGGAGAGCTTTGAGATCGTCACGGCGCGCGGCGTGGCGCATTTGGCGGCGTTGTGCGAGGTTTGTCTGCCGCTTGTGAAAATCGGCGGCCTGTTTCTGGCGATGAAGCGGGACGACACGGAAACGGCGGCGGCGCACCTCTGGGGCGGAACGCGCCGCGAGGGCCTATGGTACGAGCTGCCGGGCGGGCTGCGCCATTACGCGGCGGTATATGAGAAAGTATCCCCGGCCCCGGAGCGAGTTCCGAGGACGTGGGCGCAAATCAAGAAAGGTTTGAGGATAGAATGAAAGACAGTCAAGAGCGCCGCATGGCGGTGCTGATCGACGCGGACAACGCGCCGCGCAAAAGCCTGAAAAACATTATGGAGGAGGTCGCCGTGTACGGTAACCCCACCATCAAGCGCATCTACGGCGACTGGACGACGCCGAACATGAACAGCTGGAAGCAGAGTTTATTGGAAAACGCCATTACCCCGATCCAGCAGTACGGTTACACGACCGGCAAAAACGCGACCGACAGCGCGATGATCATCGACGCGATGGACATCCTGTACGCCGGGCAGGTCGAGGCGTTTTGTCTGGTGTCCTCCGACTCCGACTTTACGCGTCTGGCCGTGCGCCTGCGCGAGGCGGGCAAGACTGTGATCGGGCTGGGCGAGCGCAAGACGCCGGGGGCCTTTATCAAGGCGTGCGACCGGTTTATTTACATCGAGATCCTCAACGAAAACAAACGCCGCCAGCAAAAGCCCGCCGCCGCGCCGAAAACAGCCAAGGCCGTAAAGGCGGAGAAGCCCGCCGCCCCCGCGGCTGCCGCCTTGGAAACCGCGATAGGGCCGGAGGTTAAGGGACGGACGGACGCCGCCCCGGTCAAGGACATTCCGAACGACATCATCGAGTTTATCGCCGATGTGATCGACGACGTGGGCGACGAGGACGGATGGGCGTATCTGGGTGAGGTGGGCAGTCTGATCCAGAAGAAGAAGCCGGATTTCGACCCGCGCAATTTCGGCTACAAACGGCTGACGCTGATGATCGAGGCCTGCGACTGCTTTGCCGTCGAGGCCCGCGACAATGTGCAGAAGGGCAACGGGAAGCTGATCTACATCAGCAACAAGGCCCCGCGTGGGTAAGCGGTACACCATAGGGGATACCAACCGGTTAGCCCCGAAGCGGCGGCGGAAGCGGCTTTTTGGGCCGCTGATTATCACGGCGGCGGTCTTGCTGCTGGCCGGGGAGCTGATCCGCTCCAACTGGTTTCCGGAGGTCACGCATACCCGCATCGCCCTGCCCGGATACCCGGCGGAGTTTGACGGCCTGCGCGTGGCGCATGTATCCGACTTGCACGGGCAAAGTTTTGGGCAAGATAACGAGACGGTCCTGCGGATGGTGGAGGCGGAACAGCCCGATCTGATCGTGATTACGGGCGACCTGATCGACGGCTACGCCGAGGACCGGCTGGAGCGCCAGCTGACGTGGGCGTACACACAGCTGGAGCGTTTGACGCGGATCGCGCCGGTGTACTATGTAACGGGCAACCATGAATGGGGCGCGGACTATCTGGCCGCCCGCGAGGGGCGCAGACGCCCGGTCCCGCGACTAAAGACGATGATGGACAGCCTGGGCGTACATTGGATGGACAATCAATACCTCACGCTGGAGCGCGGCGACGCTACGATTGTGATCGCGGGCCTGATCGACCCGAACGGCCCGGCGGACCAGCAGGACCCCGCGCCGCTGATGGCTCGCATCCGCGGTCGGGAAGAGGACGCCTTCATCCTGATGCTGTCGCACCGGTATGACCGGCTGGACGAGTACGAGGCGCTGGGCCTGGATTTGGTCTTGACCGGCCACGCCCACGGCGGCGTGATCCGTCTGCCGTTCACAGAAGGGCTGTACGGGCCGGGCCGGGATTTTTTGCCGAAGCACACGGGCGGCGTCTACCGGCAGGGGGATACGGTGATGGCCGTCAGCCGGGGCCTCGGGGATACGTATCCGCGCATGTGGAACCGTCCGGAGATCGCTGTCTATACGCTTGTGAAGGAATGATACCTTGAATACGCTATTGACGATACGCTTTCCGCATGTCTTTGAACCGACGCCCGCGATGCTGCTGCGCGTGCAGGAGGCGGCCCCGGCGCTGGAGGTCCGCTGTGTCGGGCGGTCCGCCGTCACGGCGGAGATGATGGCCGGGGCTGAGGTGATCTTCGGCTGTCCGCCGCCGGAGCTATTGATCCGCGCGGAGCGGATGCGCTGGCTGCACCTGATCAGCGCGGGCGCGGAGCCGTACGGCGACCTGAAATTATACGCGCGCCGGGACGTGTTGCTGACCCGCGCGTCCGGGGTTCACGGCATTCCGATCGCGGAGCACGCGGTCGGGCTATTGCTGGCGCTGTGTCGGCAGTTCCCGCACTATGTGCGTAAGATGGGGGAGCACCAGTGGCAGCCGCGCGGCGACGTGGTGGAGGTGTACGGCGGCACGGCGGCGGTGTTCGGCGCCGGCGACCTCGGGCGCAGCATCGCGCGGCGGCTGAAAGCCTTTGACTGCAAGGTGCTGGGCGTGCGCAACAACGTGCTGGAAAAGCCGCCCGAGATCGACGAGCTGTTCTCCCCGCGCCAAAAGCTGGAGGTCCTGCGCCGCGCGCAGTTTGTATTCTCCTGCCTGCCGCGCAC
>Ga0082212_10005495_pt1 | contig 17254 bp, 21 predicted proteins | sample TergutNt197P3_FD_71548 | JGI IMG/M metagenome (GOLD analysis project Ga0082212, IMG submission 71548) | Neocapritermes taracua P3 segment gut microbial communities from Petit-Saut dam, French Guiana - Nt197 P3 | ecosystem: Host-associated > Arthropoda: Insects > Digestive system > Gut ... | reverse complement strand
CCGTTTTGATTTGGGTTTATGGTTTTAGACGGGGTTCGGGGCTGGTCGGACGCTTCGCGTCCTGCTCGCCCAAGCGTCCCGGGTGTCCCCGATTTTGCCGCCGATAGGGGCAAAACGCCGTCGGCAGACCGCACAGCACCGTCAGCGACGGTGTATAAGTGCGCCATTGGTAAACCAATGGACTTAGTTAGTCCTCCTGCTCCGTTACACTTTCCTCGTTTACGGGTACATCCTGCTCATAATATTCAGCGAGGATTTTGCGGGCATATTCCGTTGCCAGCGTTTTATCAAGGAAGGCGTAGAAATGCTCGTCCGTGAGTTTTATCGTGTCGGGCAGTATGCTTTCGAGATACCCGGCGCGTTTGCATAGACGGTGCGTTCGCGCTTTATCGTTTTGGTCTTTTTGCTTTTGCCGTAAATCGCTGATACGGTTTTGTAACTCCTTTTCTTTTTTCAGTTCAATATCGAGTTGTTCCTCGATGGTTTTTCTTTGTGCCATGTGTAAATTCTCCTTTCAGATTTTGGTTTTTTGTAATTTGGAAAAGCAGCCGTTCATAAAATGGCAGCTGCTTTTCAAGGTTGACAGACGGGATTGTTTTAGTACGGCAGTTCGTCAGGGAACATCGACGGTTTATTTTTGCCGGATATGTCGAGCGAGAGAACGGATGTTAAAAATGCTTCAATCTGCTCGTCGGTAAACGATTCCGTTCCGTCGATAAGGCTCTCCGCCATCGCCCTGCGTTCCAACAAATACCTCTCCCTTTTTTGTTTTTTCTGCTCCTGTAACTGCGTAACTTATTAATATACAAGGAAAACGAGAGAAAAATAAGCACGAAAAATGAAGAAAGAAAGGCAGAGTAGTACAAATAAACAGGCGATAAAAAGGTAAAACAGCATAAATTATCACAAAAAATAACACTCCTTTTTTCTTTCGATATTTAGGAGTCTATTTTATCACGCTTTTTGTCTTTTGTTTTCTTCTTTTTTGTGAGCATACTCATTTTTCTCGTTGTTTTCCTCCTTTTCTTCCTTCATTTTTCGTGAGAAGTAACACTGCTCGGGCACAAAGACGTCGCGTTTGCATACAACACATATATACATATAATAGAAGAACAAAGAAGTTTCGCAATACAAAAATTAGACGAATTATAAGTCTTATTTTTATAAAGTTTTTGACCCTGAAATCGACCCTAATATTCGGAAAAAAGAATAAAAAAGCGAATAAAACAGGCAAAATTAAGACACAAACGGAAAATATAAGAAAACAAAAAAACACCTTGAATTCCCGCATATATACGAGTTATTCAAGGTGTTCTGATTGGAGGCGACACCCGGACTTGAACCGGGGAATAAAGGTTTTGCAGACCTCTGCCTTACCACTTGGCTATGTCGCCTAATCTAAAAAAAATGAAAAAATGGAGCGGATTACGGGGCTCGAACCCGCCACCTCGACCTTGGCAAGGTCGCGCTCTACCAAATGAGCTAAATCCGCATGTTTACCGTCAATCCGCGATGGCTCTGCGGCTTAACAGTTATAATATATATTATATGAAAAAAGAACGATGGTGCCTCCGGTCGGAATTGAACCAACGACACGGGGATTTTCAGTCCCCTGCTCTACCAACTGAGCTACAGAGGCAGGAAAATCAAAAAATTTTACTGGCGACCCGGAAGGGACTCGAACCCTCGACCTCTAGCGTGACAGGCTAGCGTTCTAACCAAACTGAACTACCGGGCCGTATAACTGGTGGGAGCTACCGGGCTCGAACCGATGACCCTCTGCTTGTAAGGCAGATGCTCTACCAACTGAGCTAAGCTCCCGCAACAAATTATATTATACCATATCAAATTACATATGTCAATAGTTTTTTTTATCAAATTATATATTATTAAATATTAATTTTGTGTGAATAATTTGCAGGTGAACGTAAATTTCGAACCCCTGCCGGGTTCTGAATCGACTTTGATTTCGCCCCCCATCATTTCGGCTATGCGCTTGGATATGGGAAGCCCTAATCCCGCGCCGCCCTGTTTTCGTGCCAGACCGCCGTCAACCTGCTCAAAAATGCTGAATATTTCCCGCTGGTGTTTCTTTGATATGCCTATGCCGTTGTCGGAAATCTCAAATTGCAGTTCTATCGTCCCGTTTTGCTTATTCTCGCCGGCTACGCTTGCATCAATATGTATCTTGCCGTACTCGGGCGTGAATTTGACCGCGTTTGACAGCAAATTATTTATAACGGTTGACAGGCGGCGTTCGTCCCCCGTGAGAACCTCCGGTATCGCCGGGTCAATATTAAAAGTAAGCGTCTGCTGTTTTTTTAACGCGCCGCCGCCGGTTTCTTTTAATATGCCGCGGAACATCACGCTGAAATCAAAGACCGCGTTATCAGGCCCGAATTTCCCGCCGTCTTTTCCGCCGGATATATCTAAAAGGTCGTGTATCAGCCGCAGAAGATGGCGCGAAGCTTCGTCAAGCTTGCTCAGGCATTCTTTTATTTTTTCGGGGCTGCTTGACATTTTTGCTATTTGCGACATTCCCATGACGGCGTTCATAGGCGTAAGCATTTCGTGGCTGACGCGTGATAAAAACTCGCTCTTGGCGCGGCTTGCTTCTTTTGCCTCGAACAGGGAAGTCACGACTTCGGTTTCCATTTCGGCGCGTATGACAGTATTCACGCACAGAAACGCCGCCGAACGCATAATCTCGGCGCTCCCGCCGTCAAACCAGCGTTCTTTGCTGCGGTCCTCGAAAATCGCGAACCCCCAGAAACCGTCGTCTATAGTCACCGGGACTACGCATATTGACAACGCCCCGAATGATTTAAGCATAGCCGCTTCGGGCAAAAGACGTATCGGACTGTTAATTATCTTGCCGCCTGACAAAACTTCTTCCCAGCGGGGCGCGAATCCCGAATAAGCGACGTCCCGGAATATTTCCAGAACTTCCGTTGTTCCGCCCGATTCTTTGTCCCAGCGGTAAATCTGCGACGCGTACAGGAGTTTCCCCCGCGCAGAATTTCTCCAGATTGTCAGCCTGTCTATATTAATAGCTCCGGCAATTAAATTTATGCCTTCGTTCATCATGTCCCCGAACGGCTTGTCGCGGCTCGAAAGAAACGTAACGGCAGTTTTGTTCAGCATGTCCGACATTTTTTTGCTTTGAGCCAGAGCTTCGAGATTTTTCTGCGCGCTGCCCGTCATGTCCGCGCGTATAATCGAGCTGACGCAGATGCGCGAAGCGGACATAATCAAATCCAAGCAGTCTTCGTCGAAACGCCTGTTATTTTCATGGTTCTGAAAAATCACGCAGCCCCAGAATTCGCCGTATGTGAAAACGGGAGCCATCAATACTGATTTTATGCCGAATGTATTCATAAAAGCGATTTGCCCTTCGGTCATATCGCTTAAATTCTGGTTTACGCATTTATTTTGCAGGCAGATATCAAACCAGCTGTTTATAGCGGGGGCGTCGGGCAGCAGGTCAAGGCTTTCAGTCGTAATCCCTCCCATTCCGGTTTCCCACCGGTAAGTCTGTTTCAGCCGCTTTTTCCCGTTAACGTCAACGCACCGGTAAATAACAATGCGGTTTACTTCAAGGGCCCGCGCAACCGGACGCAGGCCTTTTGATATTACTTCGTCAAAAGTCGTCTCGTTATGACAGCAGAATATTTCAAGCGATTCGTTTAAAGCATTCACAACTGCGGCGCGGCGATTATCAGGCATTGTTTTATCTCCCCGTGATTTTATGTGCTTAATATTATATCATCTTTTGAACGCAAAAGCAATTACTTTTTGTAAAATTTTCTGGAATTATTGCCGCATGGGCGAACGCGCCGGATTAAAAAACTTTTATAAAAAACACCTAACGGGCGAGTTTATATCGCCTGACGATACATTGTTTTTACAAAAAATCTCTGTTATAATAATATCGAGCAAGCTCAGCGTACACAAAAACGTTTTTGAATATTTATAATAATTATAACAGGAGAGATTTATTATGAAAAATTTTGGAGAAACCCTAAAAAAAATACGCAAACAAAAAGACATGACGCAGGAACAACTCGCCGAATACCTGAATATATCCCCGCAGTCCGTTTCAAAATGGGAAACGAATTTAACACTCCCCGATATAACTATGATACCCATACTCGCGAATATATTTGACGTATCGGCTGATGTATTGCTTGGTATTGACATTGATGTTAAAGAAAAACGGATACAGGAAATTAAGGCTAATGCTCTCGAATATACCAATGAAGGCTATAAAGAAAAAGCTCTCGAAATACTTCGCGGCGGTTTAAAGGAATACCCGAATAGTTATCTTATTATGTTGGATATTATGCAAAATCTATGGCTTACTATAAAAAGAACGGAAGAAGGTAATAAAGAAGCCCTATATTTCGGCGAAAAAATTTTAGCCGAATGTAATGACGATAATTGCAGACACCAAGCAATATATTGCTTATGTGAGATTTATTCAAAGAATGGTGAAAACGAAAAAGCCGAAAAACTTGCTATGAAAATGCCGTATGCACACGTATCAAGAAATGAATTATTAACCACAATATATACAGGCGATAAAAAACATAAACAAATCAGACAGAATATAAATTTCAGCATAGCGGCATTATACGATAATATGAAATTTATCATTCATTACCCGCTTGATAACGGTCATAATCCCTATACGACAGAAGAACGTATTATTCTGCATAAAAAATTTATCGAAATCTTAAATATAATTTTTGACGACGGAAATTATGGTTGGTTTAGCCTTAAACTGGAAGAATCACATAGATATATAGCGATTTATTCAGTGCAAATCGGAAATTATGACACTGCTGTCGAAAATCTGAGGTTAGCTTCTGAATATGCTATTAAATGCGACGAAGAAAATAGCCCGAAGCATGAATATACTTCGCTGTTTTTAAAGGGTATGAAAGTTGGCGACATAATACATTTGCCCAATTCGCCTAACAACTATTCAAAGGATTTTCTTGAAGTTATGCAGTGGAGCGATTTTAACCCAATCCGGCATAGAGCAGATTTTATCGAAATAGAAGAAAATTTGAAAAAACACGCGAAGCTCAGATGATTAACTGACCGAAGTCAAATTCAGGGGCGACTGTCACGAACTCCGTTCGTGTTTGTCGCCCCTGCGGTTAAATTTACTCCATGAAATAATTTTCGATTGCGGATTTTACAGACGATACGGGATATATCGGCGGTTTTTTCGTTATGGTTATCTTAATCGACGAGTTTCCCACAGTATAAGTCCCGTCGACTCCCTTTCCCGAAAACCTGCCGAACTGGTCGTTTCCCGCAAACGTCCCGCCGCCGCCGACAATCTTTTGCTGTGTAGAAACCAATGTATCTTTTATATTCTGAGGTTTAGGAATTTCAAATGAAAACGGCATTTATAATCTCTCCAGACATAATATATTTTTTTCTTCCCTCATTATATATTTATATTCCGGAAAAATATTTATTGTTATTCTTGGTTTAATTTTTTCAAAACATAATCTTTCATGCCGTCAATTTCAACGCTGTTGTCAAATCTCACAGCCTTGCTGTCGAGCTCGTCCAACGCTTTCGGGATTTTTACACCCGTTAAATCTCTTAATTTATACCGAAGGTCCAACTCATTGCTCTCTTTTTTTCCGGTCAGCGAATAATAAACGTCGCTTACGAATTTATACGCGCTCGCCGTCGATACCACGAGCATTTTTTTGTCTGATTTATATTTTTCGGCGCACTCAAAAGCTACGGCGGTATGCGTGTCTATAAGATATTTATATTCTTCAAATACTTTTTTAATCGTTTTACGCGTGTTCTCTTCGTCGCAGAAAACGCCCGTGAAATCTTCATCTGATTTTTTCTTTAATTCGTCTGACGCGATAAATTTTCCCGTTGATTTCAAGTCCGACATATATTTTGCGTTTTCCTCCGCGCCCGACAATAAATATAATAATCTCTCTAAATTCGACGAGATTAATATATCCATAGACGGCGACATCGTTGTAAAAAACTTTCTGTTTGTGTCATATATTCCGGTGTTAAAAAAATCAGTTAAAATATTATTTATATTAGAAGCGCAGATTAATTTATCAACGGGCAAACCCATTTTTTTCGCGAAATACGCCGCGAGTATATTGCCGAAATTCCCCGTCGGGACTGATATATCTATTTTATCCCCGAATTTGATTTCGCCGTTCCCTGCCATTTTTAGATATCCGTAAAAATAATACGCGACCTGCGGGATTAGCCTGCCGAAATTTATAGAATTCGCGCTTGAGAAAAAGAACCCGTTTTGTACGCCTTTATTTTTGCCTACGTAAAATCCGAATATCTTCGGGTCGTTAAATATATTTTTAACGCCTGTCTGGCAATCGTCAAAATTGCCGTTGACGGCGCAAACATCGACATTATTGCCGTCCTGAGTTTTCATTTGTAATTCCTGAATCCTGCTCACTCCGTATTTAGGATAAAACACAAGCGTGTTAATCCCCTCGATATTTTTCGTACCCTCGAGCGCGGCTTTGCCCGTATCGCCCGAAGTCGCGACTAATATCATAGCTTTTCTTTTCTCTCCGGTTATATCAAACGATTTTTTAAGCAATAACGGCATAATCTGCAAAGCCATATCTTTAAACGCGGAAGTCGGACCGTGATATAATTCAAGCACGCTGATTCTGTCAGTAATTTTCGAGACTTTCGCCGCTCCGTCCGGAAAATTAGCTTTTGAATAAGCCTGTCTTGCTATATTTTTTATATCAGACTGAGCGTAATCCGTCAGATACAGCGATAATATATACGCCGCAAGCTCATCGTAACTTTTATACATAAAATCCTGCAAAGTCTGCCCGTCAATTTTAACGATTTCAGACGGCATAAATAACCCGCCATCATCTGATAAGCCCTGTTTTATAACCTCCGCAGACGTGAAATTTTTAATTTTGCCCGTGTTTCTCGTGCTTGCGTAATTAATATTTCCCATTATTTTTTCTCCTCTTTTTCAACTAATACTCCCGCGTTTTTCAATACTTTATAGATACGCTTATCATAAATTTTATTCGCGAGTTCTTTTTTTAATTTCCCGGCATTCTCGGCATTTTCAACTAAATTCCAAGTCACCGCGTAAAGTTTCTGGTCGTGCTGCAAATCGTATTGCTCGTTATCTTTTCCCCACGCAAACTCCACATAAATAAGCGGTGTAAAAACCTCAAGCTGCGAAGACAACATACTCCAGAATTTACCCATGTATATACGCTCGCCGTTTACTACTAAAACATAAGGTTTGCCGTAAGTCGGGACGGGTATTTTACCCGGCTCCGCGTTCAGCCGTTCGTTCAGCAAATCTTTTTTCATGACAAAAGCCTGATGTTCCCAGTAATATTTCTGAATGTCGTCCAATGTAAAAACCGGCGTGTCCTCTAACTCAAGTTTGTTTATGTCAATCTTGCCGTCGCTTGGCAAATCGCCTGATACAAGATATACTTCAAGGGTATTTTCGCCCGAGCCGTTGCAGGAAGCAAAAACATTCAGGATTATCAGGCTCAGCAGAATTACTGCAAATTTTTTCATAATATTATAAATTCCTCGCTATAAAATTATCCGCGTTTTTATACATAATATTTTCTATAAGCATATCGTCGTACCCGAGTTTCTTTAATTCTCCGCATATTTTCACAATCCCCGATATATTTCCAACGTCTTCGGGAACTTCCGCACCGTCGAAATCGCACCCGAAACAAACTGTGTTCTCTCCGCCCAGAGCCATATAATAATCTATGTGCTTAATTATTCCCGAAACAGTTGCAGGTTCGTCGCTTATGTGTTCCCTGCATAAACTTATTCCCACGATTCCGCCGCGTTTTTTGATTTCAAGAAACTGTCCGTCCGCAAGATTTCTTTTAAGTTCAAAAACCGACCGCGAATTTGAATGGCTCGCAATCACGGGCTTGCTTGTCATTTCAAACACGTCTATTATTGTTTTATCAGAACTATGCGACAAATCTATAATAATCCCGAGTTCTCCGGCTCGTTTCACAACTTCTTTCCCGAAATCCGTCAAGCCTGCGTCAGTATTAAACGCGCCGCCTATTTTGCATAATCCGTTCCATACAAGCGTAAAAAATCTAACGCCGTTTTCATATAAAGCGTCAAGCCTCGATATATCGCCGGATAAAAGTTTACCGCCCTCGACCGCGAGAAAAGCGCAGCTTTTATTTTCATGCTCTTTATATTCTAACCCGGTTTTGCATAAAATTATATCGTTTTCCGCAAGATTTTCGTTCAGGTAATTTTTAATTTTAAAAAAATCCGCGTAATTTTCGTCGTCGTTTTTGTCGTTGTCAGACCATACCGCGAATACCTGCGAGTATTTTTCAAATATCTTCGCTTTTTCCATATCTATATGATAACTGTTTTTTTTCAGCCCGCTTTTTGATTTATATATTTCGTAAGCGGTATCGCAATGCAAATCAGTATATTTCAATTATTAATTTCACCTCAAAAATTTTATTCGTAGGGGCGCGAAGATACAATGCGCTACAGAAAATGCTTATAACCTGCATCCGAATTTGAAATATTATCGCTTTTTATATACAAGCCAGTCCATTAAACCGGGATAATATATATACTCATGATTTTGAGGATTTTCAAAATATATCATGACAAACAATGTATTCACAGCCCATTCGGGGGTTAAAAAATTGCCTTTCACTTCTTCACGCCCAACCGCCCGAAGAGATTTGCCAAATGGGTATTCCTCGTTGCAATAATCATAAGTAACTCCTTTTATTGTAACGCTGTCAGCATAGTTACCTGTAGCAACAGGTAGAGAATAACATCGAATCAAAATCAAAGAAGATATTCCCAAAATCATAATCACGAAAATTCCCGCACAAATAGAAAATATACGCCATGTTTCTTTAGTTTTCGCCGTTTTGCAGTTTCTTCCCGCCGTTTTAGCAATCCCATAAACTGAAAAAACAGCGAGTGTTATTGTTAAAATAATAAACCCATAAAATAAAACATACGCTAAAATTAGAAACACTTAAAATTCATCTCCTTAAAAACCGATGCAGAAAATATAAATTTTCTACGTTATAAACGCGCCTTCTATGTGACGCACGTAATTTTTTCCCGTTTTTTTGTCGCAGTATATTTCGATAACGTCAAATCTCGGCTGCAAATCAGAATATATCGCGTTTTTCAGCAAAAAAAGTTTTGCCGCGAATATTATATGCTTTTGCTTTGTTATATTGACGCTCTGGGACGGCGTTCCGAATTTTGCCGAGCTTCTCGTTTTAACTTCGGCAAATATTATATATTCGCCTTTCTTCGCGATTATGTCAATTTCTTTTCTGTATGCCCTGTAATTTTTCGCAATTATATTATAGCCTTTACTTTCTAAAAACAAACAGGCGGTATTTTCCCCGCTGTTCCCGAACTCTTTATGATTCATATTCTGATTCTTCTATTTCTATCTGACTCTGAAAATCTTCTGTTATAATATTTTTCAGGAAGCTTTTTCTGTGCGCGGGGCATACTCCGAAATTTTTCAGCCTGAAAATATGGTCCTGCGTGGCGTAGCCCTTGTTTCTTTTAAATTTATAAAACGGGTACATTTCGTCAAGCTCGCGCATGTACCTGTCGCGGGAAACTTTCGCTAAAATCGAAGCCGCCGCTATATTGGGCGAGATAGAATCGCCTTTTACTATGCCCCTGTATTTATAATCGTCGAAACCCCTGACTATATGCCCGTCAACTAAAATATAATCCGGCCTGACCTGAGCTGATAAAGCGTTTACCGCTCTTCTCATTGCGAGCAGGGCGGCATTCAAAATATTAAGCTTGTCTATTTCTTCAATGCTCGCCGACGCGACAGCGTAAGCAACGGCTTTATCAACGATTATGTCATAGAGCTTCTCGCGCTTTTTCGCGCTCAGTTTTTTCGAATCATACAGCCCTTCTATTTCCGTTCCGTGGCGAAGTATAACGGCGGCGGCGTAAACGTCCCCCGCAAGGGGGCCCCTGCCGGCTTCGTCCGTCCCGCATATAAAATTTTCGCGGATATCCCCGTATTCGCATAATATGCCGTTTTCCAATTCCCAGTTCATCATAAATTTAATTTACTCCGGTTCTTCCAGTGAAATCCTGCCGATTTTCGCGGCTCTGAACTCTGTCAGAATCGTTTTCGCGCACCTCTCGCCGTCAATCTCCCCGCCTGACACTATATATCCCCTGTTTTTGCCAATCTGTGAAAATATCTCATAATCATTATATTCTTCGGATTTCACGTTTGATATATCGAGCTTAAACCTCGCGGCAAGCTCCTCCGGATATTTTGCCCTCAGAAATCCGCACAGTTTCACGGCGTTTTCGGCGGCGTCGAGTATGTCGTCTTTAATCGAGCCTATAAAAGAAAGATTAAGACCGACGGTTTCGCTCTCGAATCTGGGCCACAAAACCCCCGGCATATCCAATAAATCTATGCCTAATTCCGACGATACCCACTGCTTTCTGAGCGTTACTCCCGGTCTGTCCTCGACTTTCGCTTTTATATTTTTGCAGATTTTATTTAACAGCGACGATTTGCCGACGTTCGGTATTCCCACAATCATAGCCCGAAGCCGCCGCCCCGTCATTCCCTTGCTTTTATATCTCTCTATTTTATCGCTCAGAATCTCTTTTATTTTCACCGGTATATTTTTTAAACCCGTACCGTTCTTGCAGTCTACGGGCAATATATATTCGCCGTTTTTTCTGTAATAATCAACCCATTTATTATTTATATTATTATCGGCCAAATCGCTTTTGTTCATTAAAGTCAGGACGGGCTTGTTAAACTTCCCCGTTATTTTTCGTATTTCGGGATTTTGGCTCGACAAAACCGCCCTTGCGTCCAAAAGCTCTAAAACTATATCGACCTGCGGCAGGTTTTCTGAGATAATCCTGCGGGTCTTCGCCATGTGACCGGGAAACCACTGTATAGGATTCACTGTGTTTTTAATATCTTTATTATTATTCATTAGGCTTCACAATCCCGAACTTGTTAAACGGGAAAACCCTTACTAAAACGCGCCCTACGACATTTCTCACGTCAACCTGACCTATGCTCGAGCTCCGCGAATCCGACGAATGATTCCTGTTGTCTCCCATAACAAATATTTTCCCTTTTTCGACTGTTATAGGCAATGAATCGAAAACTATATCGTCGCTTTTCATTTTATTGGGATATTCAAAATTTACATACGGCTCGTCAACAGCTTTGCCGTCCACTATGACCTGCCAGTTTTCAAAATCAAAATCAACGGTCTGACCCTCGGTCGCTATAACTCTTTTTATAAGCGGCGTGTCATACTGCGGATTAGGCACTTGAATTACGACAATATCGCCCGCTTTCGGACCGTAAAACAAATGCGATATAATAAGGCTGTCTTTTTCGTGCAAAGTCTGCTCCATAGACGCGCCCTGCACAGTCACGAGTCTTACAATAAAAGTAAAGAGCAGTATAACAGTAACGAGCGCGCTCGAAAAAATCTCTATCCAGTCAAAAAGTTCCGCAGAAATCCTCTTTTTATCTTCCGGAAGAAAATATTCAGCGTCCAACATCTCCTGCGTCATTTTTATATCCGGCATCATGGCGTCGTCCGGTTCTGCCGCTGTATCTTCGGGTTCTTCACTTTCCGTATTTTCTTCTGTTTCTGCGTCTGTATCTTTTTGTTCTTCTTTGATATCTTCGTTCTCGTTATTTTCTCTGTTTTCATCGGTGTCATTGATTTTATCGTTTTCGTCCATAAAAAATTCCTCCTGCGTTATATTTATTATTCAATATATTAACCTAAAAATATTAACATTATATTAATATCTCCCGTATTTATGAGCCGCTTCATACATTGCTATTACATTTTCGACGGGGGTATTGTCCTGAATCTGATGTGTAGGCGAAAGCATGTAGCAATTTAATTCCCTGAAAATTTCTATTGTTTCTTTTACTGTATTTTCAACGTCATTCGCGCTTCCGTCGGTCAAAACTCCGGCAGTCGATATGCAGCCGTGAAAACAGAGCTTCCCTCCGAAATTTTCTTTTAAATATCGCGGCGACATATTCTTCGCTTCGGGCTGTAAAGTATCGACGGCGTTTATCCCCATCTCTATAAAATCATCATAAACCCAGCTTGAACTCCCGCAGGTATGTATCATAATCGGCAGATTATAACTTTTTGCGAAATCAATAAATTTTTGGTGTCTGGGTTTAAAAACTTTTCTGTATAAATCAAGGCTTATCATAGGGGCAATCTGCGTTCCCAAATCTTCGCCCAGCCATAAGAAATCAACTTTGCCCTTAGCTTTATTCATAATTCTTTCAAGCACGCCTAATTCCATGCTTAATCTTCTGTCAAGATAAGTCAGAACCGCTTCGTCCTGATTATATAATCTGACGAGCGTTTCTTCCATTCCCATAACCCTGCCCGTCGAATTTATAATATCCGAAGTTCCCGCGCCGCCTATATGAACGGATTTGTCTTTATAGAAATCAAGCGCGTTTTCTATATTTGAGTAATCAAAATCGTCGGGGTTTGGCACGGGGAAATTCGCTATTATATCGTCGTCCGCGTCCTGTAACGGGAAATTGCAGAAATCGTGATAATAACCCGATTCGTTATATATAAGCTTAGTATAAAACCCGTACACAGGGTCAACGTTAAGCCCGTCGATTTGTTTAAACAGCGCAGGACCGTTATATCCCGCGCCGATTCCCCTGAAATCAACGCCGATAATATCTAAAACCTTCTCATAATCCCCGTCGTTAATTCCGATAGCCTTCGCGAATTTCATGTGTATTGTGGGATTCGCGAAATAATTTATAGGCACTCTGTCGCATTTTTCAAAACCAAACGTCCGTTTCACCCGTTCTTTTGACGACATAGTTTCATAATCTCTGTTGAACATAAAATTATCTCCTTTTCTTCGAAAACATAGTCCCGAAAATAAACTTCGGCAACGCTTTAAACCGTTTACGGCGTTCCGGATATTTTAAAAAATAATAAAGCCATTCAAGATTCAGTTTCACAAAAATTTTCGGCGCGGGGTTTTTCACCCCGGCAATCACGTCGATTGTCCCGCCGAGCCCGAGCATGATTTTAGCGTTTACCTGCTGTTTATGCGTTCTTATCCATTTTTCCTGATTCGGCGCGCCGAAACATACAAAAACAACGTCGGGCGCGCACTCGTTTATTTTTTTGATAACAGCGTCGTTTTCTTCTCCGGACTTGTCAAAAAAACCGTTGTTATAAAAAATTTTAAGATTTTTATACTGCGCGTTTAAATTAGCAACAGCTTTTTTGACGTTTTCTTCGGCTGCCCCCAATAAAAATAAAGTCCCGCCGGTTTCGTCTAAATACGGTATGATATGATTATACGCTAAATCATAACCCCCGACTTTTTGTTTGAGCGGGGTTTTTAATATTTTAGACGCTAAAACAACTCCCGCGCCGTCCGGGATTACCATGTCCGCAGAGTTTATTAACTCAGTCAAGCCTCCGGTTTTATCGTCTACGCACATCTGCATTATTTCAGCGTTGGGAGTATAGATTGCGTGATTTTTATTTCCGGCGATAAAACTTTTCGCGATTTTTAAGGCTTCGCCCACGGTCACATTCGCGAAATCTACGCCGCGTATATTTATTTTTTCAAACATTCATAAACCTTTCTATCGCCTCGCCAACATTCGCCGCCTTAAAAATACTCGACCCCGACACAATAACATTCGCTCCGGCTTCTTTTATCTCTTTCACATTGTCTAAAGTCACGCCGCCGTCAACTTCTATATCAAACCTATAATCTTTTTCAATCTTGATTTTATGTAATTCTTTGATTTTATCAAGTGATTCTTCAATAAATTTCTGACCCCCGAACCCCGGCTCTACAGACATTATCAAAACCATATCTAATTTATCAAGAAACGGCGGCAGAACATCAACAGGCGTTGACGGTTTTATCGACATCGAACACTTTTTTTCTTGTTTTTTTATCAAATCTATAGTTTGCACTATCTCCCCGGAATTATCGCACGCCTCAAAATGAAACGTTATAATATCCGAACCCGCTTTTATAAAATCCGCAACGTATCTTATAGGATTTACAATCATCAAATGCGTGTCAAATATTATATCGCAGACTTTGCGCACGGATTCTATAACCGGCATGCCGAAGCTTATATTATCCACGAAAATGCCGTCCATAACGTCGAAATGCAGATACTGGCACCCGTTTCCGTCCATATATACTTTTTTTATCTCACTCTCAAGATTCGAAAAATCGCTTGCCAGAAGCGACGGGGCTAAAATAATCATAAATACTTACACGCTTTCTTTTGCTAAACCATAAAATATATAATGAGGGATAAAAAATCCCGCGGCGCGGCGGCAATGCCGGAGTCATTTGAAGTATTTGGTTTAAACTGAACCGGCAGTCATTTTGATTCCAACTCAATCTGATGGTAAAAGACGACAAAATTCAAGGATACAAACAAATTTTACCTTTCTGTCCGCCGCTTTATATAGCCTGTGATTTTATATATTATTTTATTATTTTGAATAGGGTAGTTCGATGTGTAATCACAGGCGCATTTTTTAATTGCAGGGACGCGCATTGCGCGCCCCTACAGTTAATTCAAGAAAAAATTTACTTTTAACGCTATAATTTCCATTAAATACGGAAACAATATATATAATAATTTTTATTCCGGAGGTAATTTATATTAATATTGATACGCAAGCCGTCAAATCCAAAAGCAGGCTCCGCGCAGTATTCTCGAAAATCCTGAATTTTATATGCGCCCTTATAATTTTTTTCGTTATTCTTTTTTCGATAGGCGCGTTCATGCAAGCCGACATACAATCCAAAAATATCCTGGGGAATCATGAGTATCAAATATTTTCATACGGCAAAACCGACGACGGAACAGCGGAGCTTAAAGCGTTCGGCGAGAGTTTCAGCGTCGATTTAAACAGGCTTCACGAGATTAAAGAACGTTTCGACGAAGTTTCTGCAATTAATAAAGATTACACGCCGTCAGTTATAATTTTAAGCGGGGATATATTAAATGGCTGTGTTTCGTCGGTAAGCGAAAGCTTCAGAAAAATCCCCGATATTATAAAATATTTGTTAGAATAGAAAATCCGCGTTTCCCGTGAGCATAGCGTATATTCCCCTGTAAACCGCGTTTGGGTTTTCTTTGAATTTATCTGATATTTTTTCAGCGGTTGCTTTATCTTTTAAAAATAGTGAAATGTGAAAAATTTCGCTGTTTTTTTCTTTTATAGCACAGTTAAACCTATACCCGTCCGCTTCTTCCTCAAGACTGTACGATGGAACTGCGCCTGATTTTTTCAGGTCCGAATAGCGGGCCGCGACAGACGTCCCTTTGGTTTTCGAAGCCGACGGAATCAAATGCTCAAGATTTTCAGCGATTGACTTGCCTCTCTGCGTGATATTATAGATATTTTTCTCTGCGTTTTCTTCAACGTCGCCGGACTGAACGAGTTTTGAAAATATTTCGGCAAAATCAAAATAACCCACGTAGCCGCTTTCATAAGTCATGTTCGCAATATCGTCGTAATAAACGCCGTGATTTATTAGATTTATTAAATATAATATAAATATTTTGATTTCGTTTTCGCCGTTTAAATCGCTCCGCATAATATTTCTCCGTTTACATGTTAAATAGCCAAATAACGCAAATCAAACTTTAGCCCGCCTTTGGTTGCGAGTATATCAGTCAAAGATTGATTTTCAATTCTGTTGCGTCCCGCATAACATATAACTTCATTCGAATCCTGTTCTATATACCAATGTTCTGTTATATCTGAAGTTGCGTATAGGTTCTGTAAAAACGCCCTGTCATTTTTTGAATTTCCGTCCGACCATATTTCCACAATCAAATCCGGCTGCCCCGCTGTTTTTGTCTGTCTTTTATTTTCGATATACGGATTATTTTTAAACAGCATAAAATCAGGCTGCACATAATACAAATCCTCTATTACAGATTCTTTGAATTTAGCGGGGTCTTCTATTTCTGATATATTAACAAGACTTAAAAATGTTGGTTCTGTTTTTTTCCCCCAATATACTAACGAACATTCTTCTGATAATGCGTGAACCTCTTTCTTTCTCAATAACTCTAAAACAGTACCCGATAATGTCATTGCTATTCTGTTATGTCTTGCCGTAGTTGACATTGGCATATAAATATCCATGTTATCCCCTCTTTATTTATAAATATCCCCTCTGTATCCTGCGTCGGCTATTTCTATCACATTGTTTTCAAAAATATAGATTATTCTTATATCCCCGATTCTAAGCCTATAAACATTTTTCCTGCCGGTTATCGGTTTTATATCGCCTTCAATCGGCAGTTTAAAAATAGCGTCTGAAATTCTTTGGCGCGTTTTTAGATTCTGGCTTTCAATAAATTTCCGCGCAGGTTTCCGAATCGTTATTTTTATTTTCACGGAAGTTCAACCCCTATCTCGCGCGCAAAATCTTCAAAATCAACGGCTTCTCCTTTGTCCGGATTTTCCAAATAGTTTTCGTACATTTTCGCGCAAAATACATCGTCAGCCGTTTCAACGGCAAGTTTTTTTGCCGATTCAAGCATTTCAGCGATTTTTTCAAGCTGGTCTTCTGTAAAAAAATCTATAATGGAGATACATTTTTCACGGTTACTCATAAAAACCCCTCCTGTGTGATACTATGCGGTATTTTTTCGGGACGTCAAAACAAATTCAAAATATCCCCGTTTTCGCCGACGTCTATCAATTCCGCGCTCGGTATTTTCGGCAGTCCCGGCATAATCATAATATCCCCGGTCATAACCACGATAAATCCCGCGCCCGTCTGCACGACTATATCTTTCACGGTTATATCAAAATCAACGGGTTTGTTCAGAAGCTTTGCGTCGTCTGACAAAGAATACTGCGTTTTCGCCATACATACCGGCATATTTTCATATCCCAGCGTTTTTATGCTCTCTAAAACTTCTTCGGCTTTTTCCGAATATATAACTCTGTTTGCGCCGTATATATTTTTCGCGATTTTCCTGATTTTTTCTTTGACAGTATCTTCAGGCTCATACGCGAAGTTTATATTTTTTCCTTCTGCGGCGGTACATATTTCAACGACTTTTGCCGCGAGGTCGAGGGAACCTTTGCCCCCTTCTTCAAACGCCGTCGAAAACGAG
>Ga0082212_10005494_pt1 | contig 17257 bp, 9 predicted proteins | sample TergutNt197P3_FD_71548 | JGI IMG/M metagenome (GOLD analysis project Ga0082212, IMG submission 71548) | Neocapritermes taracua P3 segment gut microbial communities from Petit-Saut dam, French Guiana - Nt197 P3 | ecosystem: Host-associated > Arthropoda: Insects > Digestive system > Gut ... | reverse complement strand
CGCCGCCGTCATCAAAATCTACACCCCCACCGGCGCCCTATACAAAGTCCAAACCGCCCCCGCCGCAGGAGAAACAAAAATCCCCCTCCCGCAGGGCGTCTACATCGTCACCCTCAACGACAGCCCCGGACAAAAAATAGTGATTCTGTAGTTATCAGTTTTCAATAACTAAACTCTAAACTCTAATCTCTAAACTCTAATCTCTAAACTCTAAAATACACAGGCAAAAGATTGTAGGTTATCAAAATGCAGTTGTGTAGGGGCAAGCCCCGCCTTGCCCCTACACGCATGCCTGTCCTTTACCGACTTATTAATGAGTATCTTGGTTTCTACCTGTCTAAAATTAGAGCATCATTTGACAAATGCCGGTTACGCTACTTTACGCCAAACGACAGGCGTAGCCTGACGCCTGCCGCCAACGGGGTTACTTTGTCGGCAAACGGTTGGGTGGCGCCGCCTGACGGGGCGTACTGCGTGACTAAGATACTGTTTACTGCGAACGCGGGCGGATGGGCGCTGTTGTACTCGACTATGGAGGCGTCGGCAGGTTTCGGGGAAATGTCATTCAGGCCGTAATCTAAATAGACGCCGGAGTAGAACGACAGAAGGTCGCTCAGCCGCCATTTTACGCCTGTTTCGACTGCAAGGAAAAAGGCGGACTTGAAATGCAGGGCGCCGGCGGTTTTTCTGTCGGGGAAACGACCGAAGCCCATGAACGTCTGCGTGTCGTAGAGGCTGTTCTCATAAGCGTAATAGCCTGCGTTGACGATGGTAGCGGTCGTTTTATAATTGCCGTCCATCGGGATTCCGGCCTTACAGCCTGCCGCCATATAAAACTGATGTTTGTCGCCGGCCTGGAATTGCAGCATGAGCGGAATTTGCAGGTACAGCGCGTTTTGGCGATCGCTGTAGGCGTTCACCGTACTTCGAAATTCAAAAACGTTGCCGTCGCTGTCGGGCGTCATGTAGCGTATATCTGTGCCCGACATGCTGTATTTCGCGCTGTAGCGCGCAAGTTCAGCGCCGGTCAGCAGTCCCCATTTCGGCGAGAAGAAATAGTGATAACCCAGTCCGAAATCAAATCCTGCACAGGGATTTTTCTCGCCGGTCGCAGCCTTGTATTGCAAGTTTGACAGGCCGCCGCCGCCATCAACCGAGAGTTCGTGTTTGTGCTGCGCATGAATTTCTCCGATGCCCGAAAGGAAAGCGATGCAAAGAATGAAAAGCGCTGTCGTTATAATTCTTGTTTTTCTTTTCATATCAATCTGTTTTTATCTATTTTACCGTTACCCGCATCGTTTGCATGTAGCCGTCGCCCCCTTTCAGGACAAAGAGATAGACGCCGGCGGGATAGCGGATGCGTATGGGCGTCAGACGTCCTTCTACCTGCAGACGTTCGCCTACCCTGACGCCCGACAGGCTGTATACTTCGATAAAGGCATCCTGCAGCAGTTCCTCATCCACATCCGCATCGACATAGAGGGTTTGACCGGCGACGACGGGCGTCGGGTAGGCTTTCACCTCCATGCTGCGCAGCGTGATCCGGTGGGGACAGGTGCGCAGGATGCGTCCGTCGGTCGTGGTCATTTCGATCTGATAGACGCAGTCGGCGTCGATCGTTTCGCCTTTGGCGCCTGCCGACCACCATTGCGCCGTACTGAACTCCTGTCCGTCGCGGAACCAGCGAAACGCAACAAAGCTGAACCCGCCGTTGTTCGCGGGGTTATTGACGACCGACAGCGTGTTGTTCCAGCGTATGGTCGCTACCTGTTCGAAAGGTATCAGGCGGGTAACAGTCAGCGCATAGTCCTGTTCGTCGCCGTTGGGCGCGCAAACCGTAATCGTGATGAAGTTATCGCCATAGTCGGGCAAAGCGACCGCACAGGGGTTTTGTGTCGTTCCGTTGATGCGGACTGTCGCCTGCGGGTCGGCTGCCGTAACCGTAACGGTTATCGTCGAACTGCCGCATGGCGCCGTCGCATACATGTCAAGACCGGTGAGCGCTACGGGTATGTCGTCCACCGTGACATCGGCGATATCCGTATCGCCGGAAAGAGGCACAGGCTCAAAGACCGCTGTCAGCGTCGCATCGCCCGTGCAGGTAAATATATAGGAGGGAGAGGCAGAAACAATCTCGCCCAATCCGTTTATCCAGTACAGAAATTCGTACGCTTCAGACGAAGCGGCAGCCGTCACGGTGACAGGTTCGCCGTACTGATATATTCCGCCGCCAGCGACCGTACCGCCTTCTCCGATAGATGCCTCGACGGTGATACTGAAAGTTTTAAGCACAAAGACGGCTGTCAGCGCTACGTCGCCCGTGCAGGCGAATGAATAAGAAGGGGCGGTGGATATAATTTCACCCCCGTCGTCTGTCCAGTACAGAAATTCGTACGCTTCAGACGAAGCGACAGCCATCACGGTGACAGGATCGCCATACGGATACGAACCGCCACCCGCGACCGTGCCGCCGACAGCAGACGAAGCCGCAACGGCAACCGTGTAGAGGTTTGCCGTGAAGTTGGCTGTCAGCGCAACGTCGCCGGTGACGGTGAAATTGTAGGTGGCGGATGTTGAAACGACCGTACCGCCGACCGTCCAGTTTACAAAGCTGTAGCCTGTACCGGCAAATGCCATCACCGTAACCGCCTCGTCATAGAAATACGAACCGCCACCCGCGACCGTGCCGCCGACAGCAGGCGAAGCGTCAACGGCGACTGTATAAAGGTTCCTTGCGAAGTTGGCTGTCAGCGCAACGTCGCCGGTAACGGTGAAATTGTAGGTGGCGGATGTTGAAACGACCGTACCGCCGACTGTCCAGTTTACAAAATTGTAGCCTGTGCCGGCGACAGCCGTCACCGTGACAGGAGCGCCATACGGATACGAACCGCCACCCGCGACCGTACCGCCGACAGCAGGCGAAGCCGCAACGGCGACCGTGTAATGGTTCCTTGCGAAGTTGGCTGTCAGCGCAACATCGCCGGTAACGGTGAAATTGTAGGCGGCAGATGTTGAAACGACCGTACCGCCGACCGTCCAGTTTACAAAGTCGTAGCCTGTGCCGACAACAGCCGTCACCGTGACCGCATCGCCATAGTTATAGGTACCGCCACCCGCGACCGTGCCGCCTGCTACAGGCGAGGCGTCAACGGCAACCGAATAGCGCTTTGCAGCGAAGTTGGCTGTCAGCACGACGTCGCCAGTGACGGTGAAATTGTAGGCGGCGGATGTTGAAACGACCGTACCGCCAACCGTCCAGTTTACAAAATCATAGCCTGTGCCGGTAGTTGCCGCGACCGTGACCGCATCGCCAAAGTGATAAGTACCGCCACCCGCGACCGTACCACCCGCAGCAGGCGAAGCAACGACGCCGACGGTAAATACAGGAAGGGCCGTCTGCACGAAGTTGGCAACTAAGGCAACCGGCGCCGTTGCCGTGAACTTAAGGGTATCCGACATGGAAACGACCGACCCGCCGACCGTCCAGTTTACAAAGTCGTAGCCGGAGGAAGCGGAAGCAGTAACGGTGACCGCGTCGCCGTGCTGGTAGTTTCCGCCGCCTGTGACTGTTCCGCCGGCAGAAGGACTTGCCGTCACCGTTACTGTATAGGTTTTAAGCGCAAAGTGAGCCGTCAAAGTCGCATCTCCGGCGGCAGCGAAACTGTAGGTCGCGGATGTCGAAACGGCTGTGCCCGCAATGGTCCAGTTGATAAAATCGTAGTCTGGGGCCTCCGTTGCCGTAACGGTGACGTTTTCGCCTGCTGCATAACGTCCGCCGCCCGCGACCGTACCGCCCGCGACGGGATCGGCGATTACGACGATAGCATAAGTAACCGTTTCATACACGCCCATATCAACCGCATCGCCGATAATACGGGGGTTACCGTCCAAATCGGTCGCGACGGCGGATAGATCGGGGATGGCAGACGGGCTAAAGAAAGCGTCGTTGCCCGCATCAATGGCGGGACTGGTGATTTTCAGGCGATAATCGCCGTCGACAGTGGGCGCCGCCGAAGCCGGTTCAGCGGCGACAAATTGCGGGTCGATGTCGATGTTGTTGCCGTTGTCTGTTCCGAAACTGCCGTTCCAGCTGCCACTTCCGCCGCTGCCTTCTACTATGGAATATTCAAAAAAGGCACTCCCCGAAAGGTTGTAAAAATTACCATTGGCTGCCGCCGTATTCCCACAGATGATACTGTTGCGTATATTTATCGAAGAATTGGTACTATAGACGCCGCCGCCGTTTTCAGTTGCGCTGTTTCCGCTGACGGTCACGTTGGTAAACACGGTCGGAGAGGAAAGATTATCTATGCCGCCGCCGAATCTGCTTGCGCTGTTCCCGCTGATCAGCACATTGGCAAGCACGGGCGAAGAATTAACGCAATATATCCCGCCGCCGTAGACTGCCGTGTTTCCGTTGACGGTTACATGGGTCAGCGCGGGCGAGGAATTATTGCGGACATAAATGCCGCCGCCGGTGTTGGCGCTGTTTTCGCTGACGGTTAAATGATTCAGCGCCGGTGAAGAGGTCACAACATATATACCGCCGCCGTATTCCCGATAAACCGTTTGTCCGTTTACGGAACAGGATGAATAGAGGGCGCCGCTGGCATTTCCGTCGGCGACGGTGAAGCCGTCGAGCGCTGCTTCGCCGACGTCGCCGGCAGCAATCACGATATGGCAACAATTACCGGCGATGCCCGATGCGCCGCTTAATACAGCAGGGTATTCATCCCAGCTGCGCGTGGCAAGCGCATCAGCTTTTGTAAACGTACCGTGGGGCGCGTTATCGTCGTCGTTGGCGGCGTGCGGGAATCCGCCGTAGAGCTTCACGTCTTTCACAAGCACAAAGGCATTGTCGCGTCCGCCGTCGGCGGCAGGGATGATCTTCGTCCCTGAACCGGTCAGGTTATGCCCGACGGCCGTGTGCATCGGATAGTAGGCGCCTTCGGCGACCCATATCTCACGTATCGTGTCATCGGGGGCTACAACAAGCGCTCCGATGTTCGCGCGTTGTTCGGCTGCGAGCAAAAGCGGGTCGGCCACATTGCTATAGGCATTTGCCCATGAGGAACCGTCGCCCGTACCGCCCTGCATCACATAGAAAATGCCATTGGCGGCGGTTCGGATGGTAACGGGGTACGGTCCGATATCAAACAGTGCGTCGGGGTTGAAGAGTACGTGCAGCGCCTTTCCGCCGCTGAGCGCCGGTGCGCCGCCCGACAGCGTAGCCGGAACGGTAATGACGAACGGCGCATCCGACGTTTCCAAAGGCATCCCGCCAAAAGTGAACGTTATCGTACTGGCGCCGACTGGCGCTGTGGCAGTAACGGCGACGCCCAAAGGCAGACCGGTGAACCAGTCCGAAACATCCAGACCGTTCATGGCGGTTGCGACTGTAACGCCGTACAGTGTCATGTCATCCGTTTGCGGAATCGGCGACGACAGCGTCAAACCGATATGGCCGCTTACCGTCCTGTCGTCGACAACGGCAAAGGGGGTACCGGATATTTTTACATATTTATCGCTTGGGTTGTAAGTATATGCGCCGGTAGCGCCGCCTGTGTAAATTGTTCCGGGTACGCCCGGATTGACGTCTGCCGTATTCGTCCAGTAGATATATACCGGATTGAGGGTTATGGTCGCGCTGCTGAAGGCGACGTGATGGGCGCCCATGGTCTCTACCGTTCCGCCGTGCACGGTCAAATAGCTGATATTCATCCCCTCATTGCCTCCGGACGCAGTCAGCGTTCCGTCGAACAGTTCGATACCTCCCGTTGCGTGAATGCCGCAGTCGCCACCTGACACGTTCAACACGCCGTCACCGTCGATGGAAAGATCATAAGCGGACGATAGGCCGCATGAACCTGCCGCCGTACCCAAAGAAGTAAAAATGGATGTCTTACCGGCCTCAAGGAAGATTTGTACCTCCGTGTTACCGGTGGCGCGATAGATGGTCAACGCTACCGCTTCGTGCGTTGTCCATGTGAGTCCCTTTAAGGTAAGCCTGTCCGTCACGCCTTCCCACGTATTGCCATAGTTGGCGGGGATTATCTCGCTGTTTGATCCGCCCGGCACGCCGGAGCCTGTAATATTCAGGTGCATCTTTCCGGTTGTTGCATCAAAAATCAAGCCGTAGTCGTGTGTTACCGTCACTTCAGGTATGGGAAAGAAACCCACATTCGCGCCGTGATCGTAATAGATACCGCCACCCGCGACCGGGTCATTATACCACCCGATATAGGCATATTCGCCGTGCAGATCGGGATCGTTGCTTGCGCTGAGCAGGGTAAACTGCGGATAGACCCTGACGCCCTTGTTCTGCTCCCATGCCGTCACCAAAGCCGTGCTGCCGGATGATCTGACAACAGAATGACCGCTGATGACCGTCGTTTCACTATTACCGTAGGCAAATACAAATCCGCCGGACAGCGTAACCGTACCGTTCAGGCAGCGAATGGCATTTCCTTCGTTCGTAGCCCACACCTGCCCGCCGCCAACCGTGACCGACGCGTCGCTGCCCGACGATTGAACGGCGCGTCCGGCATTGGCCGAGACTTTTCCGCCGCCGACCGTGACTTGTGCATTTGAGCCGGAAGCGCTGATGCCGTGCATCGAACTGTTCGCAGAGGCAGTCGACACATGGCCGCCGCTCACCGTCACGGTCGAATTTTCGCCTGTAATGTTGATGGCATGGCCGTTAGCCGAACTGACCGTGCCGCCTGTCACCGCGACGGAAGCAAACGCTACCGAAGCGGGATCGGTTGTTGCCGTGCTTATCGCCGTTCCGGTTCCTGTGGTATATACCGAGCCACTGCTGACCGTTGCAACCGAATGTAGGCCTACCAGGTTGATAGCCCGTCCGTTCTTCGCCGATACGGTCCCGCCGCTCACCGCGACGTTGCCTGTGGTCTGAATGGCATATCCCGCATCCGACGCCGACATGACCGTCCCGCCGTTCACCGTGACGTTCAGACCCGTCCCTCCGTTCATATAGATAGCAGGGTTCGCATTGTTGCCCGCCACATTCGACACATAGCCGCCGTTTACCGTCACTTTCGAGAACTCGCCTGCCGAGCGTATCGCGCAGGCCGTACCGGCAGTTATCGCACCGCCGCTGATTTCGACTTCCGTATTGACGCCGGCGACCAAAGCGGTAAACACCGAACCGTCGCTGATGGCATACCCGCCGACCTTCGACGCAATCAAGCCGCCGTCGACAAATATTTTCGTACCGGTCATGCCGTTCTGTATCAGTACTGCCGCATTGGCGTTATCCTCCCCGCTTTCGACCGTGCCGCCCGTATTGACACGGAGCGTGACGCCGTTTGCCGCAATCAGGATGGCGTTGCCGGCCGATCCCGATCCCGACGACCGCGCCGTACCGTTGACCGTAACGGTCATGCCGGCGCCGTTAACCTGAATGGCGCCGCCTGTAACCGTATTGCTGCCTGATCTCCGGAAATCAATCATTCCCGTCGACGCGACCTCAAAATCGCCGCCGCCGGTTAATGTGACGAGTGAAGGAACGGTTGCCGCAGTCACCGGGGTAGTTATCGTTGCATCCGCTTCCCAAACGACCGTTGCGCCCGCGTCGATATGAAAGGTAAGCCCTGCAGAAACGGTATTGACAGTACCGGTTGCCGCAACGTCGCGTTCAACATGAAACGTATGCGTAGCGCTGTTGTATGACCAGTATCCCGGAAAATCGTGATTCGGGTCGGTAAGGTCGATCGTTGTCTGATTGCTTTGCGCCAGCGCCGTTTCGTGCACAAGCAAAGTCAGAACCATGATAGCCGGTATCATCATTCCCTTCAAAAGATTACATGGATGAATCTTATTTATCGCGTTCAATAAAAGTTTTGTTTTCATGATAAAAAAATAAAAAACCATTTTGCTCATCAAATAATTACGACTGCAAAGATAAGAAAAATTATCCAGATAATGATACTACATACCTTATTCCGCAAGTAAACCATGAAGACCCTTTGGTACCGCCGCCAAGACGGTTGCCGAATGCACAATCCAATTGCAACTGTTCGCTGAAAAACTGACGTATGCCCAATTGATACATGGAACCGACTCCATGCTCATACGGGTCGCCATTCACAATTTCGCCGATAAGATGGAACCCTTTGTACACTTTTACCTGCGTGCCAAATCCAAACACAAGACCTGAAAGATTTTCTTTGCTCGCTTTGTTTTTAAGATAGGTAGCGCCTGCCTGCGCGTGCATTAATACATTGTCGTCGCGTCCAAAGCATTGCGTGAGCAACACACATCCAAAAGCGCCATAGCCATCCGAGACAAAAGACCCCTTGCCCCAGGGTAGCGCGGAACCAACCGCCATACCCACGCCGGGTAATCCGTTGGGGTCATAGCTGCGAAACAAAAACTTACCCTGAATCAATGGCAATGTATAGGAAGGTTCGCTATTTTTTTTACCGTTAATTTCATATTTGCTTCTCCCCCAGGCGCCGGCTACGGTTATTTCAGCCCATTCGGCCAGCCCGATATTGGCAGAATGCCAAATTTCCATTCCTGTCTTGCCGGTAAATATCCAACTTGCTAATTCCGACCTCCTGAATCCTGTAATAACGGCGTCGTCGGTGATAAACGGTCGCACGGCCAACACGCGTGGCGCAGCAAGAACCGTTAATGCCGTCAAAATTAAAAATATTTTTCTGAAATTCATCTCACTTTCGTTTGTCGTACCGTGCTAAAAACAAAACGCTGCATGTATGCCTATCATGGCGTGTGAATCGTTTTTTAACAGGGAGTAGTCCAAAACCGTTCCGAAATGGAAATCTTTCCAGTAGAACAAGTCATACACTAATTCAAAATGAAGGGTAAAGCGATTATTTAGCTGTTCATGCGCGGCATGTTCATCGTTCTCCTTGTGCGAAAAAAAAGTTACGCCCGGAAAGGTCGCTATACTCAATCGATTGAACAGTTGATATTTGACGCCAACGCCCAGGTTGTAATGGCTGCCGTCTACCCAAGCCTGTTCGAAACTGCCGCCCAGCGACCATTTTCCACGCGCTCCTACTGATCTAAAATAATGAATGTGCGCTCCGCCACCCCACTCGTCGTGCCCGAAGGCATAAAGCGCACCGCCACTAACGCCGATTTCATTACGTTCATGCGCATGCTCGGAGTGGCCATGATCTTGCGCATACATAGCCGATCCGAATAATGATCCGTAAAACAGCATAAAAAGCAACTTAAAACAATTCATCTCTACCTGAATATTTTACAAAAATTCCGCCGCAAATTTACAACAATTCCCCATACTTCCTGATAAAAATTTTCTTGAACACCGTTACCAACGCCATATACAGACCTATTGTCAATAGCAACCACGGAAAGAACACGGCAGGCAATGACGCCAAACCAATGGATTGTCCGAAGTTGGTGGAACAGTATTCCGCCACATACTGCCGGACAAATAATGAAATACATCAGTAAATAGGTGGTAATGTCGAACACAGAACTTGTGGGGCCTATCCACAGCATAAATTTACCGATTGACGAAGCGTCCCATTTGCGCGAAATTTTCAGAAACTCTTTGTCCATATTGTCCCATGGTATAGCGGTACACGAGATATCGTAAATCAGGTTCAGGAAGATAATATGAATCGAAAGCATCGGCAAAAAGGGCAGGAAAGCACAGGCCGCCAGCACCGAAAACATATTTCCGAAGTTGGAGCTTGCCGTCATCTTGATGTACTTAATCATGTTGCCATACGTTCTGCGTCCCTCGATAATCCCTTTTTCTAATACCATCAGTGTCATAGCCGATTCGTCTGACATATACTTCCTGACGTCGTCGGTCAATGGCACTACCTTTCCTTCGTATTCGGCCGAACCGCACACCGTAAACATTTCTTCCACAGCGCCTTTGGTGATCATTTGCGTATGACCGTTGGCTACCACAACGCTCATGCGGCGGCGCTCAAAATCAAAAGGTATTTCGTCAATTTTTGTATATCTTTCAGCCAATCCGCGCAGTTCTTCGACATCCTCATGTTCATCCAGCGTTTTTTGGATGATGGCTACATCCATCAGGTTTTTGATGATGGTCTTTTCCTTCGACATGGTCACGGCGCCTTTGGCAAGGCAGGCAGTGACGATCATCGGCACCATCACTAACATAAAGCGAATCAACACCCATGATGCCGCGGAGATAATGACCATGGCCGTGATGATGATAACCGCCATCGGATCGGCTTTGCCCGCTTCCGCATAAATAATATCAGTAAAAACGGAAATAGCCGCCAACGCGACAAGAATGGCCGTAAACGGATTGATAAACGCCTGTGTAAGACGTTTTGGCAGCGATACTTTTTTGCCACGCGTAACGTTGTTATCGCCGAATTGATCGCGTGCGTCGTCTACGCGCTCTTCGGTCAACCCTGTGTGGCTTGTTTCCAATTCGGCAAATAATGCTTCGATTGATGCCGTGGCGGCAAATTTCAATCTGTTGCGCACGCCTTCGCGACGGAACATGTCCGTCCGCGATTTTGTTGATTCTAAAATCTTTTTTGTCATGTTTAATCTCCTTACAATTTTTTCCTGTTAAGAGACTGCATAATTGTTTTACTACTCGTTATTCAGTTTTTCATCAATCAGCATGATTTTCTTTTGCGACCGTACTTTTTCTTTTTCCATCGCATTGATTTCGCTTAATACATTTGCTAGCTCAAATGTAGCCCTCATCGCTTTTTTATCGGCGTCGGAGAGGTATAGTGAAAATGATTTACCGCCGGTATAGGTGGCTTTAATACGCTCTTTATCGCTGACAATCATGATGAAATTTGCAATCGTTTTGCAGTGGTCGCCTTTGTAGGTGACTACTTCGGTCGTATTACCTAAATCCTGAAAGCGATAGTTTGCGCCTCCATCATAAGGGATGGAGGGCGTTTCGGCAAATGTTCCTTCGCCGATGGAGAAGTGAAGTCCGGTATGATTAATTGGCGATCCGCCAAAATAGACGCTTGCCATATACATTTCGCCCTCTTCGTTGACGCCACAGCGGACGTAACTCCTTTCTACATTGCGCTCGACAGTCATTGTATTCCAGATGAAATGGCCAATCAGGTCGTAATCGACATTTTTTTCAAAAACGAATCCTTTTTTCAGATCGGCTAACTCGCTGATACACACTGGGAGTATACTGTCGCAAAAGGTTATGTTCTGCACACATTCGCTTCGTTCTACCTGTCGCATTAAAGTAAGGGCCTGTTTACGTATCGTTACCTCTCGCGGGTACAATACATGAATAGAATCAATGACGTTTTTTGCAGCAATAAACTGATTATTTTCATACAGCTTATTTGCCTCATCCAATCGCTTTTGTGCTTCGTTACCTTCTCTGCAACCGACAATAAAGAATATAACAGTAATAACAGCAAATAAATATTTATTCATAATCATTTTGTTTAAAAGTGCAAAGATAACCATTTTATCCGGGAATCGGATAAAATGGTTATCTTTGCACTTTTACTTAAAGCAAAAGAAATGTATTACAGCCTGGAAGATATTTCGTTGCACCTTGATAAAGAGCCGTTTCTTACCATTTCGAATATGGCCGACCGGATACATAGAGAGGCCTATGTGATCGGCGGATATGTGCGCGATCTGTTTCTTCATCGTCCATCGAAAGATATTGACATTGTGACGGTGGGAAGCGGCATCGAATTAGCTAAAACACTGGCTAAAACACTTGGACGCGAAGCGCATCTTTCCGTTTATAAAAATTTTGGCACGGCGCAGATAAAGTATAAGGATTGGGAAATTGAGTTTGTTGGCGCTCGCCGCGAATCGTACAGCCGGAACAGCCGGAAACCGTTTGTAGAAAACGGAACGTTAGAAGATGACCAGAAAAGGCGGGACTTCACGATCAATTCGATGGCATTGTGTTTGAATAAAGACCGCTATGGAGAGTTAATCGACCCGTTTTGTGGTCTGGATGATCTAGAAAACCTGCGGATCGTGACGCCATTAGACCCGGACGTAACTTTCAGCGACGACCCGTTGCGAATGATGCGGGCTATCCGTTTTGCTACTAAGCTTGGTTTTTTCATCGATCCGGAAACATTTGATGCCATTCAACGCAATAATAACAGGATAGAGATCATCTCGAACGAAAGAATTGTGGACGAATTGAATAAAATCATTTTATCGCCCAAACCTTCTGTCGGTTTGGAATTGCTGGATCATACCGGACTTCTTTCCATCATTTTCCCCGAACTGTGCGCCTTAAAGGGAGTTGAAACGAAGGAAGGAATCGGGCACAAGGAAAATTTTGCGCATACATTGATGGTGCTGGATCGACTGAGCCGAACTTCGGATAATTTATGGCTTCGATGGAGCGCTCTGTTGCATGATATTGCCAAACCGGCCACAAAACGTTTTGATAATCGATTAGGCTGGACGTTTCATAATCACAGTTTTATCGGCGAAAAGATGATACCCGAACTATTCCGTAAAATGAAACTGCCGCTGAACGAAAAGATGCGGTATGTTCAAAAGATGGTTTCGTTGCACATGCGTCCAATCAACCTGGCAGATGCAGATGTGACGGATTCGGCTGTACGACGGCTGTTGTTCGATGCCGGTGATGAAATTGATGACCTGATGAAACTGTGTGAGGCGGATATTACAAGTAAAAATCCTGAAAAGGTAAGACTTTATATTCATAATTTTCGTCGGGTACGCGAAAAATTGGTGAATATAGAAGAGAAAGACCGCATCCGTAATTTTCAGCCACCTATTACCGGCGAAGCAATCATGGCTACTTTCGGTTTGCCACCCTCTCAGCCGGTTGGGACTTTGAAAGAAGCGATCAAGAACGCAATTTTAGATGGTGTTATTCCCAACGAGCGGGAAGCGGCAATGGCATTTATGTACAGGAAAGCGGAAAAAATGGGACTGACGCCGAAAATTAAATGTTAAAAAAATACAATTTTTTATATTTAATGCAACGTTTTCATATCCGGTTGCATCTTGTATGTATTAAGGCTAAATCAAACAAAAACACTATCTTTTTTGCATAAAGGTTTTATTATTCCTGTACGTTATACGGTGTTGTCCATGGGTGTAAAATTCATCATAAAAGCAAAAAGATCGAAAACGCTTCATAAATAAAACAAAAGAACTAAAAATGATGGGAATGAATCTCTGTAATGACGGCTGTCACTATGGAGATTCATTTTTTTAATTCAGCCGGATGATGTTTTTTACGCCTTTTACGCTTTTCAGTTTTTTCATCAACTGGGTAAGAGAGGCGGTATCGGGTATCATGATCGAAAACGTACCCTGGAAAAGACCGTCGACGGAATCAATATTGATAGCGCGTAGCGAAGCGCGATTTTCCCTGCCAATAACGGAGGTGATATTCGACACGATACTGATGTCGTCTTTACCTACGATCCGCAAAGTAACCATATATCCGCTGGCGCCTTTACCGCTCCATTCGGCAAGGATAATGCGATAACCGAAACGACTTCGCATCTCCGCTGCGTTCGGACAATTCATGCGGTGTATCTTGATGCCTTGTGTGGAAACAAAACCGAAAACAGGGTCGCCGAAGATCGGATTGCAGCATTTTGCCAGTTTGTAGTCGATGCCGGTGAGGTTCCTGTCTATCTTGAGTATATCCTGCTGTGTGCTAATCTCTTTGGCTTCGATATTGGCAACAAAAGTTTCTGCGCTGCGTATTTCCGAATGATCATGCGTCTCTTTTTCCTTTTGTTCCAGTTCGATGCAATCGTCGATAATTGTATTGACGTCGAGTTTTTCGTGCGCTATGTCGATGTAAAAGTCGGTTACACTTTTATATCCTTTTTTCCTGATGTACCGCATAAACAAACTGTCGTCAATTTCCACTTTGCGGTTTTTCAGGCGACGCTGAAATTGTTCTTTGGCCAGTTCAGCGCTTTTCGCATATTCTTCGCGGATCGCCTGTTTTATTTTTGAGCGCGCCTTGGAGGTGACGACAAACGATAGCCAGTCGCGTTTCGGGGTTTGAGCAGGCGAGGTGACGACTTCGATCGTATCGCCGTTGTTGAGGACATGCTTGATGGGTACGTTTTTTCCGTTCACTTTTCCTGAAATGCAATGGCTACCGACTTTGGTATGGATAGCAAAAGCGAAGTCAAGGATGGTGGCGCCTTTGCACAGTTTGATCAGGTCGCCGACAGGTGTGAACACATAAATCTCGTCCTGATAGAGTTCCATTTTAAATTCTTTCATCAGGTCCATCGGCGTTGAGCCTTGAATTTCGAGTACGGCGCGGACGTCGGCCAGAAATTCGTCCATTCCGTGTTCTTCCTGACCGCCCTTGTATTTCCAGTGTGCAGCAAGTCCTTTTTCTGCAATCTCATTCATCCGTTGCGTACGGATTTGCACTTCTACCCAGCGTTGCTGCGGGCCTAAGACCGTAATGTGCAGACTTTCATATCCGTTGTTTTTAGGAACCGACAACCAGTCGCGCATTCGTTTCGGATTGGGTTGGTACATATCGGTAATGATCGAAAAAGCATGCCAGCAATCGGAACGCTCTTTTGCAGGCGGTGAAGCGAGAACAACCCTGATAGCGAATAAATCGTATATCCCCTCGAAATCAACCTTTTGCTTTTTCATCTTGTTGTTTATCGAATGAATAGACTTGGTTCTTCCCCTGATCTCAAACTGTAATCCCGCTGCTTTCAGTTCGTTCCTGACCGGCTGGATAAACCGTTCGATGTATTCGTCGCGCGAGCGTTTGGTCTCGTTTAACTTTTCTTTGATGTAATAATACTTTTCAGGTTCTAAGTATTTGATTGATAAATCTTCCAGTTCACTTTTTATCTGATATAGCCCCAGTCGGTGGGCCAACGGCGCATACAAGTAGGATACTTCCGTTGCTAACCGGGCAAGGTCTTTCGGTTCCCTAATATCTTTTCCCATGCGCATCATGCACAACCGGTCGGCAATCATGATCAGGATGACGCGCACATCATCGGCAAAAGAAAAGAGCAAACGGTGAAAATTTTCCGAATTAACGGCTGTGTTGCGGGCGTAAAGATCGGTGGTTTTGAGTAACAAATTGATTATATGCGCGATGTCCGATCCAAATAACATTTCCACATCCTTTATCGTAATGGCTTTTTTCAATACCGGACGATAAAGTATAATAGCCAGTATGGAGGTGCGTTTCAGCCCGATTTCCCTGACGGCAATGAGCGCCGTATCGATATTGCGCAACAGACCGTTGATGCCGTTCCGGTCGCGACTGTAGCAAATACCGGCGTTGACCGATTGGAGCGCCTTGCGCATTTTGGGCACATCGTCAGTCAGAAGGTTTTCGGCAAGCGCTTTACGCAGTTCTCTATATCTGCCGAAAAATATTTTCTTTTCGTCTTCGGTGAAGAATGGATTGATCTTGTCTGTCGTCATCATGAAAACCTTACTTTGAATTAACTGCAAAGATAGATGAAATAATCAACTGAAATGCACCCATTTTTTTTCTTTTTTTTGTAATCCAATCAAATTATGCTAATTTTGTCAGCAGCAGTCGTGGACTGAAATTATAAGAAAAACTATATATTATGCTAATAACAAGTGATTTATTTCAGCTTAAAACCAAAAATTTGACGGTGTCGCAAATTGAAGAACAGTTATCTAATTTTATTAATGGCTTTCCGTTTCAGCAAATCGTCTCGTCCGCTTCCGTAGAGAAAGGAATCATGCGCCTGACGGACAGGCAACAGGATTCGTATATCCGGTCATGGGATGCGTATCTGAGCGAAAAAAAACAGATTGTCAAGTTCGTTCCGGCTTCTGGCGCTGCCAGCCGGATGTTTAAGGAGTTGTTTAAGTTTCTGTCGGCGCCCTGTAATACTCCGGTGACGGATTTTGAAAAGACATTTTTTAACGGAATCACTCATTTTGCTTTTTTCGAGGCACTGAACGAATGTTGTCTTGCTAACGACGGGTTATCGATCGCCGAACTTGCTGCTTGCGGAAGATATCAGGATATTGTATCTAATATACTGGAAAAGAAAGGATTAAATTACAGATTCCTGCCTAAGGGATTGTTATTGTTTCATCTTTATCCTGATGGCGCGCGTACTGCGGTGGAAGAACATTTGAGTGAAGGCGCAATGTACGCAAAGACGTCGGAGAACAGGGTATTCATTCATTTTACTGTTTCGCCGCAGCATCTTTCTTATTTTCAACACTTAATCGAAGAAAGGAAGATGCGCTATGAAGAACTGTTTGATGTCAAATATGACGTCTCATTTAGCATGCAGCAACCCAATACGGATACCATTGCCGTTGATTTGGCCAATGCGCCGCTACGCGATCTGAAAGGACGGTTGATTTTTCGTCCGGGCGGTCATGGTGCTTTGTTACAGAACCTGAACGCATTGGATGCTGATGTAGTTTTTATGAAAAACATTGACAATGTTGTTCCGGATGTTTTCAGAGATTCGACCATTCGTTATAAAAAAGTAATTGCAGGTGTTCTTGTCTCATTGCAAAAACGGATTTTCGATTATGTCCGGCTCATTGAAAGCGGTAATTATACACATCCTCAAATTAAAGAAATGATTTCTTTTCTTCAAAATGAACTTTGTATTAAAAATCCAGAGACTAAATACCTCGAAGACGTAGAGTTGGTTTTGTATATCAGGCATAAGTTGATGCGTCCCCTACGCGTTTGCGGCATGGTTAAGAATGAAGGCGAACCGGGCGGCGGTCCGTTTCTTGCCGTCAATCCTGACGGTACCGTTTCGCCGCAACTCATAGAAAGTCAGCAGCTTGATTTAAATAATCCCGAAATTAGAAAAGCGTATGAGCAAGGTTCGCACTTTAATCCGGTAGACATTGTTTGCGCTTTGAAAGACGTTAACGGGGTGAAATATAACTTGCCGGATTATGTTGATAACAAAACCGGTTTCATTTCACAAAAAAGCATGGATGGACGTGCGCTGAAAGCGCTTGAATTGCCGGGTTTATGGAACGGTTCGATGAGCGACTGGAATACGGTTTTTGTAGAAACCCCGATTGAAACATTCAATCCAGTCAAAACTGTGAACGACTTATTGCGTCCGCAACACCAGTCTGAGATCGTTTTGCCAGTCTGAGCCGTTTTGCACATGTAAGACCGACAGGCCGCAGGCGGCGGCAGCCCGGATGTTTATTTCGCTGTCGTCTATGAAGAGTGATTCGGCGGGATTGATCCCGGCATCCCCAATCATCATTTGGT
>Ga0082212_10005493_pt1 | contig 17258 bp, 15 predicted proteins | sample TergutNt197P3_FD_71548 | JGI IMG/M metagenome (GOLD analysis project Ga0082212, IMG submission 71548) | Neocapritermes taracua P3 segment gut microbial communities from Petit-Saut dam, French Guiana - Nt197 P3 | ecosystem: Host-associated > Arthropoda: Insects > Digestive system > Gut ... | reverse complement strand
GTCAGACGGTTTTTGACGTATATACGGGGGCAGCGGCATAGCGCCCAGTTCCTGCAAAAGCTCGTTCCATACGCCGTCATACGCAAAACGGACGACCCTCTCCCCGCCCCCGCGTACGCTTTCTATCGTCCCGGTAAGCCTGTCCCCGCCAAAATAGACTTTCGCCCCCACACGCAGGCTTTTTCCCGGTTTGACAAGGCATTCCCAGCGATTTTCGCCCAAATTGGCCAGCAGCAATATTTCCGCCATGCCGCCGCTTTCCCGCTTTCCCAAAAGCCGCGCGGGCAAAACACGGGAGTTGTTGACAACCAAGCAGTCCCCGGGCCGCAGAAATTCCGGCAGGTTATAGAATAAATGGTGGCTTGCCGCGTTTGTCTTTCTGTCGATCACCAACAGCCGCGACCCGTCGCGGCGTTCCGCCGGAGCCTGCGCAATCAGCTCCGGCGGAAGGTCGTAGGTGAAATCACTCGTTTTCATTCTGTCTCCCCTAACGAATTTTCTCCAACAGGCGGCCCACACGCTTATACAGCAGGAAGGTGAGCAATGAATTGCCGAATGCCTTTATCGCATTAAACGAAACAATGACCGGGAGCATGTCTATGACCGCCTGAACCGGCGCGCCCATAAAGATGGGGGTTACGATCAGGTTCAGTGGGATCATCAGCAGCGTCATTGTCATGGAACCGCAGATCAGCGCGATGATCGCGCCCTTTAAGGTTCTGCTGTGCCGGTAGATCAGCCCTGCCACAATGACCATACCGCCCGTGGCAAAAACATGCATGATTGCACCCATAGGGCCGCTCTGGATGCTTATCAGCAGCCATTGCAGCAATGATACCGCCACTGTGACCGCTAACCCCAACCATGGCCCATATAGAAATGCGGCGATTAAAACAGGCATATCCGCCGGGTCGTATTCCAAAAAGGGTGCTGAGGGAAAGATGGGGATATGTATCACCCAAATCAGCACGAGCGAGACAGCGGACAGCAAACTCAGCCGGACCAGTGTGTGGACTTCCCACGTTTTCTTCATACAAAAACGCCCCCTTACATATTGCAATGGGGCGAAGATACCAATCATTGTCTTTTCTCATCCGGACTATACCGTCGGTACCGGAATCTCACCGGTTCAGCATGGGCTTGCCATGCTCGCGGACTATCACCGCCGGTGGGGAATTTCACCCCGCCCCAAAGACTATGTTCAGTATAGCATACCTTTTCAGGAAGTCAAGATTTATTTTTTATTTGCCCAAACCCGATAACTTGCGAGAACATTAGATGGTATGTATTCTTACCAGGTTATGGTGACGTCAACTTCTTTGGCATTTTCAAACTCTAAGCGCAAATTGATAGGGCCTGATTCAAAATCGCCTATGTCAATGCTTTCCTTATATTCCCCGGCAATATCAATAGTATTTTTAATATCACCCTGGGTCATTGTTAAGGTTGCCTTGCCTTCGCTGACAGTACTTTCTATTTGCAAATTATCCGCGCTAAAATCAATATCCCAACTGTAACGATCCTTTTTCTCATTTTATGACCATACCTTTCTGGCACCAACGAGTAATGAAAAATGCGCCTGCCGATTTGACAAACCGCCGCCCCGTTTGATATACTGCATTGGCAAGCAAACCAAGCAGCCGCCCGCGCGGCATTGCGCGGGAGGAAAGTCCGGGCTCCATAGGGCAAGGATAGCGGGTAACGCCCGCCCGTAGTGATACGCGGACAAGTGCAACAGAAATAGACTGCCGGACGTTGTCACGCCCGGTAAAGGTGGAAAGGTGAGGTAAGAGCTCACCGCGTCTCCGTGAGAGCGGAGGGGCCTGTAAACTCTATCCGGAGCAACACCGACTCGGGGCAAAAAGAAGAGCCGAGCGCAGCGAGGTTCGACAAGCCGGCCCGGCGGCCCCCGGACAGGTGGCATTGAGCCGTTTGGCAACAGGCGGCCCAGACAGATGGCTGCCCATCGCAAGGCATATGCCCGGCGTAAGACAGAACCCGGCTTATCGGTTTACTTGCAAAATCCCCGCCGCGAGGCGGGGATTTCTTTATCCTTTCACCGCGCCCAGCACAAGGCTTTTTTGCACCTTATCACTGAGCAGGATGTAAACCGTCAGCGTCGGGACCGTGGCGATCGTCAGCCCCGCGCCGATCGGCCCCCATCTTGTCTGATACTGCCCGGCCATCCCCATAATGCCCACCGTGAGCGTCTTATACCGCCAGTCCGTGGCATAGACGCTGGCAAACAGGAGTTCATTCCAGCACTGTAAGAAGGTGAAGATCGCGACGACCGAGATGGCCGGGGCCATCAACGGCAGGATGATTTTGATAAAGATGCTGTAAACCGTGCAGCCGTCAATACAGGCCGACTCCTCCAATTCCTTTGGTATGCCGGTCAGAAAGCCGATGAAAATCAAAATCCCCATCGCCAGCGCGAACGCCGAATACGGCAGGATCAGCGCCCAATAGCTGTTCAGCATCTTCAGGTTTTTCAGGATCAGAAAAACGGGCAGCAGGGCGGCGTGGATCGGCAGGGCCAGCCCCAGCATGAAGTAACTCCGCATGACGGCGCGGCCGCGCCAGATCATCCGGGTCAGCGCGTAGGTGGCCATCAGGCCGAGCATGGTCACGATCAGGATCGTCACGGCGGCAATGATGATGCTGTTTGCGAAATACCGCAGCATATGGGCGTTTTGGATAACGTCCTCGTAGTTCGACCAAAGCCACGAACGGGGCAGCCCGATCGGGTTCAGGTTGAAAATCTCCTGGTTGTCTTTCAGCGAGAAGGTAAACATCCAGTAAAGGGGAAAAAGCTGCAAAAACGCCCACAGGGAGAGAAGCAGATACATCAGCGTCTTGCCGGCGAGCCGTGTGAAACGTTTATCCACGCGAACGCCCCCTTTTCGCTTCCCTGTCGCGGAATATCAGCCCCACAGCCTGATAGAGGACGACGCACAGGACGATCAGGACGATCGCCATCGCGCTGCCGTAGCCGTAGCGGTTGGACGGATAAAACATCCTCCGCACCATCAGCGTCGTTATCACCTCGCCGGCGCCGGCCGGCCCGCCGTCCGCCAGCATGACCTTTACCAGGTCGAAGACCTTCATAGACCCCACGACGCAGAAAGTGATGCTGACTTGCAAAATGGGCTTGAGCAGCGGAATGGTGATCCGCAGCGACGTCTGCCAGAAACCCGCGCCGTCGATCCGCGCGGCTTCGTAAATGTCCGGGGAGATCGACTTGACGCCGGAGTAATAGAGCAGCATATGATACCCGACATACTGCCACAGGATCGGCACCATGACGGCGGCCAGCGCCGAGTTTATATCGCCCAGCCATGCCTTCGGCTGCGCCGGGTCCATCCAGCCGAGAGCGGCGAGCAGCGTGTTCAGCAGCCCGCCGCGCGGATAGTAGATCCGCAGCCACAGCTGGCCGATGACGACGGCCGAGAGGACGACCGGGATGAAATACACCGTCACGAAAAAGCGCTCCCGTTTGACCTTGAAAGCCAGCACCAGCGCCAGCAGCAGGGAGAACGGCAGCTGGAGGAAGAGGGACGCCGCCGCGAAGACGAATGTGTGCCGCACGGCGGGCAGAAACCGGCTGGTATCGGTCAGAAGTTCGGTGTAATTGGCAAGCCCGACAAAGGTCCGTTCCCCTATCCCGTTCCAGTCAAGCACGCTGTAGTACAGCGACATAAACAATGGCAGGATGATGATGATGGTAAAGAGAAAAAGCGCGGGGAGCAAAAACACCGCGATCGCCTTTTTGTCCTTCATGACCCGTTCCATAGACGCCCCCCTTCCATAATCGGGGGCTGACACATACCTGCGTCAGCCCCCGGCTTTTTAGCAATGGTTTACGGCTGGATCTTCTTGAGTTGCTCGATAAACGCGTTGGTGTCTATCGTTCCGTTCACAAAATTGTCCAGCGCGTCCTGATAGGTGGTCACATCGTCGCCGGTCAGGAAGGTGTCCCACCAGATGACATAGTCGGTGGCGTTCTTGGTGGCGTCGATCATCTTGTTGAAGACGGCGGGCGTATTCGCGCTGAGTTCGGTGGTGTTCCAAACCGGCATATAGTCGCCCACCCGCTCCATGTTCTCGCAGAAATACTTCACAAAAGCGGCGGCCTGCTCGGGATATTTCGTGTCTGCGCCGATCACGATGCCGTCAATCGAGCCGCCGTTAAAGTCGGTGGCCTGGCCGCCGCCGTTGGGAATGGTCGGGAACGGGATCCAGTCGGCTTTGCCCTGAACGGCGGAACCGTCTTCTTCCAGAGAGGAGACTTCCCAGGAACCCATATAGTAGAGGCCCGCTTCGCCGTTCTTAAAGCTTTCCCGCGCCTCGTTGCGGTCGATGGCGCCCATGTCGGAGTTGATATAGCCTTGGGAAATCAGTTCGCTGAGACGGTCGATGGCGATCCGGAATTTGGGGTCGGCATAGGAGCCGCCCTCTTCCTTGTTCAGCGTCTTGTTGACCAGATCGGCGCCGGCGGCCTTGGTGACCATCCCCTCGAAGAGCATCCCCATAACCCAGCGCTCTTTGCTGGAGGTGATGATCGGGATCGAGCCGTTGGCTTTGATCTTTTCACAGGCGTCCGTCAACTCGTCCCATGTGGCGGGGATCTTCGCGCCGGCGGCGTCGAATACGTCGGGATTGACAAAGAAGCCGCTGACGTTTCTGCCGAAGGTCATGCCGTAAACGCCGCCGTCATAGGTGAAATAACTGAGCGCGCCGCCGTACAGCTTGTTCAGCGTGCCGTCTTTAAGGTAGCTGTCGAGGTTGAGCAGCTTGCCGGCGTCGTAGAACGGGCGGGAGAAACCGGCGCCCCAGGTAGAGAAAATATCGGCCGCCTCGCCGCCCGAAACCGCGGTCCGGATCATCGTTTTGTAGGCTTCGTTTTCAAAGGTTTCCACTTCGACTTTGATGTTCGGGTGGGAATCGTTGAAATCCGCGACGACCTGTTTGGCCGCGGCGGCATTCGCGTCCTGGCCGCCCCAGATATGCCAGAACCGCAGCGTCACCTGCTCGCCGCCGGAACTGCCGGGACCGTCGCCTTCGGCGCAGCCGGACAACCCAAACGCGAGGCAGAAGGTCAGCGCCAAAAGGACCGCGAGAAAACGGGTGTTGCTCTTTTTCATCTTTGTTTCCTCCTAATATTAGTGGCTCTTTGCTTACCGTTTATGCGGGTTTATCCGCGTTCGGCCGGCGGCGGCACGTCGTTCCAGCGCCGCATACGGGGCCGCCCTTCGAACAGGACGCAGTTGACAATCCCTTCCAGCATCTCCTGACGCCCGCTGGCCGGCAGCTGCGGCTCGCGCTGGAGGGAATAGGCTTCCAGTTCGGCCAGCCCCGCCTTGCCGGAGACGATGTCGGCGCCGACGCCGCTCTGGTAGCTTGCGTAGCGCTCCTCGACAAACTTGCCGATCCGTCCGTCCTCGATGATCTGCGCCGCTTTGCGCAGACCCAGCGCGTAGGTGTCCATGCCGGTGATGAAGCCGTGGAAAATGTCTTCGATGGTATGCGACATCCGGCGCGTCTTGGCGTCGAAATTCAACCCGCCGTTGGTAAAGCCGCCGGCCCGGAGGACCTCCATCATACACATCGTCGCGCTGTAGACGTCGCTCGGGAACTGGTCGGTATCCCAGCCCAGCAGCAAATCGCCCTGGTTGGCGTCGATCGAGCCGAAAACGCCGTTGTCGGCCGCCACCCGCAACTCATGCTGGAAGGTATGCCCCGCCAGGGTGGCGTGGTTGGCCTCCACATTCATTTTGACCTCGCCGATCAGTCCGTACGCGCGCAGGAAATTGCAGGTGGACGCCACATCGACGTCGTATTGGTGCTTTGAAGGCTCCTTCGGCTTGGGTTCTATATAGAAATCGCCCTTGAAGCCGATCGAGCGGGCATATTTGACGGTCATGCCGATCAGCCGCGCGAGGTTTTCCTGCTCCAGCTTCATATCGGTGTTCAGCAGCGTCTCATAGCCCTCGCGGCCGCCCCAAAAGACATAACCGGTCCCGCCCAGCTTGACGGTCAGTTCCACGGCCTTTTTGATCTTCGCGGCCGCGTAGGCGAAGACGTCGGCGCTGGGCGACGTACCCGCGCCCGCCATAAAACGCTTGTGGGAAAACGCGTTGCAGGTACCCCACAGGCACTTAACGCCGGTTTCGTCCATCTTCTTTTTGATATAGTCGGTGATCTCGTCAAGGCGCTTGTTGGATTCGGCCAGCGTGGGCCCTTCTTCCACCAGATCGTGATCGTGGAAGCAGAAATACTCTACGCCGAGTTTCTGCATGATCTCAAAGCCCGCGTCGGCCTTCGCTCTCGCGTATGCCATCGGGCTTTGCCTGTCGGTCCCGAAGGACTTGTCGGCGGTACCCGGGCCGAACATATCGGCGCCTTCGGCGCACAGCGTATGCCACCACGCGAGGGCAAACTTGCAGTGTTCCTTCATTGTTTTGCCCAAAACGACCTCATCGGGGTTGTACCAGCGGAACGACAGGTTGTCGTCCGCGTTCTTATACTGGATGACCGGAATTTCAGGAAAAAGCAAAACGAACCATCCTTTCTTAACATAAAATTCATACTTTAGAAAAATTATACCATAGCGGGTACAATTATTTCCACTTGGCAATAAGCACAAACATTGGCTGTCCGTCTTGTGCAGGTTGCACAATCGCCATGGTACACCCCCTACTTGACCTTCATCGGCAGCTCTTCAAACAGCGCCGCGTGTTTGCCGTCGGGCTTATAGAATACGGCGGGCTTGCCAAGCGGGACCGCGACCGAATGATCGCCGCCATTGTAGACTTTGGCGCTCCACAAATGATGCCAGTTCCCGTCCGGAAGCCGGACGTTCAGGGTTTTGACGCCCTTTTTCAGCACAGGGAAGACCAGCAGTTCGCCGCCCAGCATATACGCGTCGCGGACAGAGCGGTAACGCCCCGGGTAATTCATAAAGAGCGGCCGCGTGATCGGCGCGCCGTCGTTGGCATTGTCGCGGGCGCAGGCCCGCATATACGCGCCCAGCGCGGCGTGAACGCGGCTCATGCGGGTGAAAAACGCCAGCGTTTTTTCGTCGTGGTCAATGTACACCCCCCGCGCGTCGCCGTTGAGCAGCAGGAAGCAGGGGGAAAACGCGGTGTATTCCATCCATCGCATAAACAGTTCCGGCGTCCGCTTGAACAGATAGCTGACCGTGCCGCCGCATTCGGTGACGCTGAGGCCGATGCCGGAGCAGGAGAGGGAGAGGGCCGCGTTCAGCGCCGACGGTAAGCCCTGTTTTTTATGCCAGGAGGTGTGGTGCATCCCGGTCGCCGCCATCATGCTCTGGTTGCCGGTGCCGATCCAGCCGTAGCGGGAGAAGAAGACAGAGTCGGCCGTGCGCCCGGCTTCGCGGATGATCTCGCGGTTCAGCGCGGCCCACATCACCGGCCAGCGGTTGTGCAGGCGGACGCTGCTCTCGCCGGTGTGGAACACGGCGTCCTGCGGGAGGTATTCGCCCCGGTCGGCGAAATACCCGCAAAAGCCCAGCCCCAGCACATGGGATTTCACGATGTCCTTAAACCAGGAACAGGCGGCGGGGTTGGTCAGATCGAGATGGCCCGCCATGAAACCGCCCATGTCGCTGATGTAAGCGCCGCCCTGCGGTTTTTTGAGCAGATAGCCCGCCGCCGACGCCTCGGCGTAGAGCCGCCCCTCGATCGACAGGTGCGGGTTGAGATAGGCCATCGTCCGGATGTTGCTGCCGGAGAGTTCCCGGATCAGGCTGTCCAGCTTGGGATAGGTTTCCTGGTTCCAGACCCAGTCATAAAACGGGCGCCGCCCGGCGGGGGTATCGAAGCCGCCCGTCCAGTCGGGGATATAGATGCAGGAGATCGACGCCCCGGAGGTAAGCGCCTTTTGCAGCAGTTCGGCGGCGGGCTTGCTGCCGCCGCGGGCCTCTATGATGGAGCCTTCCACAAACCACTGCGGCGGCACCGGCTGGCGGCCGGTCGTCTTGGTCATGACGCCCATCAATTCCAGCGGGCCGGCCGCCGCCCCGATCAAAATCGCCGACGGCAGTTCCCAGAGCGATACAAAATGGGAGCGGGCGGAGGTGAAGTCGAACGCGGCGCGCCCATAGCTTTCGAATATGTATCCCACCGAGTCCTCCGTAATGAACACCGGCAGCGGGCAGGCGGGCAGGACCGGTTTCGTCCCTTTCATCCGGATGGCCGGCGCGGGGACGTGGGCCTGATATACGCCGCGCTCCCCGACCCAAAGCTGGAGCCGTTTTCCGCGCAGGTTCATCTCTCCGGCCTGCGCGCCCCCGCCGTATACCGCCGCGCCCGGCGCCGCCGGAAAGCGGAGGCGGAGGCGGTTCAGCCCGGTGGACGCCCGCTGCGGCGACAGCCGCAGCATCCCGTTGTGTTCGGTCAGGTGAAAGGTGACCGAGTAGTCTCCGCCATACAGGCGCAGCAAGCCGCGGACTTGGTCATACTGCGCGTGGGTCAGTCCGGCCAACCCCTCCCGGACGTCCCGGACGACATTGCCCAGCGCCTCCCATTTACCTTTGCCCGCCTCGACAAACGGGGCGTCCGGCGAGTGATGCACCACCAGTCTGTCCCCCATGTAGATGCGCATCGTATTGCCGCGCGTTTCGACCCTGTACAAAAGTACCGCGTCCTTCCCGATAGACTGCTTACTACCTTACCATATTCAGGGCGCGATTTCAAGTGATCGCCGCTTGCGTTTACGTTGCCGGCGCCGGGTTGCGCCTGCTCATGAGGACGTTCTCCTCTTCAGTATAAGGATGATTGCGGCTATGAGTATACACCCCGCCGCGCCCAGAATGATAAACAAAGCCACGCGGGAAAAACCGGTTTCACTGTCGCCGCTGACGGCGTCCTCAGCGCCGCCGTCCGGCGAGGGTGATACGTCCCCTTCCGGGCTGGGGCTGACGGTATCCCCCTTCTCCGGAGGCTCGGCGGGGACGCCGGTGGACTCCCCGCCCGACGGGTTGTTTGCATCGTCATACTCTCCCGCGAGGTAGCCTTCGGGATCCATTACGGCGTAGAAGGCGAGTTTTGGGCCGCCGTTTTCGTCAAATAGGAGCGGGCTGCCGCCGCTGCGCCAACTCGTGGGATCGTCGATCCCCCATATCGAGACGCGGGATATGCTATCCGAGTATTTCTTGAAGATTTGGAACAGTTCCGCGTAGAGCTTCGCCTGCTTCTTCTCTTCCGCTTCGTCCAGCGGCTTATATTTCGACCAGCTGCCCGCCGGAATGTCCAGCTCGCCGATGACGAGGTCCGCCCCCGTCTGTATCCAGCGGCGGATGGTAGCCTCCACATCCTCCGGCTTTAGGTGGTCGGTCCAGTAGTGCGCCTGCAAGCCCAGACCCTCGACCAGCAGCCTGTCCGGCTCCGTGTTGCGCGGATCGGCCTTCCATTTCCCGTTGAGGTCTTCGGTCATCAGGGCGACCAGTTCCCGCTTGCCTGCGTATTCCTCGTTGAAATCAAGAAAATAGAGGAGGGCGCCGGGATCGGCAAGACGGGTAAAGACAAAAGCGTCGTAGATATAGTCCGCTCCGCTCTCCCCGGCGGCCTTGTCGGCGCCGTTTTCATAGGCCCCGAACCAGGGCGCGCTCTCGTTGCCCGCGCCGCCTTTGCGCAGCCCGTCGCGCCAGTCGGCCGAAGCGGAGGGGTTGGAGGTAAACGCCTCGTTGACGACGTCCCATGACAGGACGCGCCCGGCATAATGCCCCGCCACCGTGGTGATAAATTCTTCCAGATTGGCCCTGGCCTCGGCACGGGTCAGCGGCGTCCCGTCCGGGTTTTTGTTCAGCCACGCCGCCGACTGGGAATGCCATACCAGCGTGTGTCCATGGGTGAGGATCCCCGCTTCGCCGAGGGTTTCGATCATGGCGTCGGCGCTGCTGAAATTGTAGTCCCCTCTGTTCTTGCCGCCCAGCGCGTCGGGCTTCATGGCGTTGCCGGCCGTCATCACGTTGAAATGCCTCTTGACCAGTTCGAAACGCTGCCCGGCGAGGTCCTGGCGGCTGAAAGCGGAACCGAGGAGGAAATGGTCCTGATAAATCTCGCGCAGCGAGGGAAGCGATATGCTGGCAAGGATCCCGCCGCCGCCTCCGGCGGCAAAGAAAGAGACGTCGTCGATGTAAAACTCCGCGTCGGGCGTATCGTTTTCTATGTAGATGGTGATATAGTCCGCCTCGGAATACATAAACCGCCCCTGCAATTCCGTCCATCCGTCGGCCCGGGAAACCGTTTGCTTGTCAAGGTTGAAAAACGACGCCCCGTCGCCCTCCCCGATCTGTGTGGACAGACGGAAAACCGAACTCTCCGGCGTCTTAGGCAGCACATGAACCGACACGGTATACAGCACGTCCGGATCGACATAATACGTCACGTTGAGCGCCGGGCCGTGCCACGCCTTCGACCGGTTGGTGACAAGAAGGGATTTCGTGCCGCTGAGAGCCTCCTCCCCTGTCACGGTCAGGATCTCCACGTCCTCTCCGCGCCCCTCAAACCCCTGCCTTGTGCCGTTTTCAAAGTCGATAACCCGCATTTCGGGCGCCGCTTCGGCCACGGGGATGATTGGCGCGGACAGGATCAGGAACAAGAGCGCCGGCAAAAGGGCGGAACGGCGGTATGTATAGTGTGTACGGGTCATACGGATTCCCCTTTCTTCAATACCCCCCGCCGAAGCGGAGGGTTTGGCGTAGTCTCACTCATAAATCCCGATCTCGGCGGCCTGTCCGCCGTTGGAGCGGCCCGACGACTTGGCGGTGAAGACCAGCCGGACGTACTGTGCCGTGACCGGGGTGAAGTCAACGCGGACGATGTTGCCGGAATCGGGGTTGAACTCGTACCGCTCCTCCGGCGCGGCTTCGGTAAAGGTCTCGCCGTCGCCGCTTACCAGGACGGAGAAGGTCTGGTTCCTCGCCTCCCAAATGGGGGCGGGGTTTAAGCGCACGGCCACCGTTTGAATGGTATAGCTTCCCGCCAAGTCGATCGTGATGCCGGCGGGCAGCCCCTTGCTCTCCCAGTAAGACGTCAGGTCGCCGTCGGTCACGTTGGCGGAGGCGTATACCTCGGTCACCTCGCCGGCGCTCACTTGCTTGCCCTCGGCCAGATTGGGGCCGTCGGGCAGTTTGACCCAGTTCGCCTGCGGGTCGGGGAAGACGCCGGGGCGTTCGGCTTTTGCCTGTTCGGGGGTTTTGACCACCGTCAGGCCGGGACGCTCGGCGGCGGTATCAAAAACCTTGGCAACGGGGACGGGCGCTTCGTATTGGGCGTCGCAGGCCACGCTTACGTTGGCGGCAAATTCATTGACCTCAGCTTTCAACGCGGCCAGATCGGTGATTTTTTCGCCCAGGATCGTCACGTTTTTGATGGTTACATTCTCCAGCATATGCGCCTCGCTGTGGCCGAGGAAGCGGGACGGCGGCGCTTTGCCGTCGAGCGTGTTCACGACGGTCAGCCCGTCGATCAAAATATCCCGGACGCCGCCGTATTCGTCGCGGACGGCCGACCAGCCGGATTTGAGCATGTGCATTTCGATCAGTTCGTTGTTCACGCCGTTGTCGCCCCGCATGAAGGCGTTCTCCACCGTGATGTTTTGATAGGTGACGTTGCGGACGACGGCGTCGTCGCTGTTGTGGATGCTGATGACCGGCTTGTGGTTGTTATAGAGTACGGTGATGTCTTTGAAAAGGACGTCGGAAATCTCCGGGTTGATCGTAACGCCTTTGTTTGTCTCATAGCCGATCTCCATCGACTGCGCCAGATCGGTCCAGATCTGGACCCTCTCAAACGTGATGTCCCGGGAGGAGCCGGAGTAGTTTTTGATGACCAGGCTGTCGTCCCAAGTGCGGGCGAACGAATCGGTCACCGTATGGTTTTTGCAGGACTGGAACGTGAACCCGTCGCCGTTTTGGCGCGCCGAGATGATCTTCACATTGGAGATATGGGCGTTTTCGGTCGCGTAGGAGTTGAAATTCCAGCAGTTGGCGTTGGCGATGATGAACCCCTCGGCCGTGATGTTTTTGGCGTTCCGGATGTCGATCGGCACCCGGGCGTAAGAACCGGGCTGGTTGTGTCCGGGATAGTCGGAGCCGTCGATGATGCCGCGGCCGCGGATCGTCACGTTGACGGCGTTGTCCACAATTACAACCGAATGGACCACCGCCCCGCCGGAGATATACAGCGTCTGGTCGCTCTTGAGCTGGATGGCGTCAAGAGCCCACTCGCCCGGCTCGATGAAGAAGACGTTCGGGTCGTCTTTGTCGGGGACGTCGGTTTCGAGCGGGTTGGCGAAGATATGGGTGGCCTTGTTGACATGGTTGTTATAGACCACCGTATAGAATCCCGGCTCGGTGACGGTAAACGTGACGCGGTTGCCGCTGACCAGAGGGGCAATGCCGTGCGAGGAGGGCAGCACGGCGGCGCTTTCGATCTCTTTGCCCAGCCCCGGCATTTCGATCTCCACCGTGACCTCGCCGTCGAAGTCAAAATAGGCCATCGGCGTGTCGGAGGGGACGGTGTTCGCGTTCCATGTATGTTCGTGGTTGACCATCACGTCGTAGACGAACAGTTCGTGACCGCCCACCCAAACGGAGGCGTTTTGAGAGGACGTCATCGTTTTCGGCCCCTCATAGAGGACAAGCTGATTGACGGCGTCCGGGTCATGGGATTCCTCCGTTTCGGGATCGGACGGCGAGCCTGTGCCGGCGCAGGCCGCAAACAGCAGGACGGCCGCGAAAGCAAGGACGGAAAGGGCGCGTCTTTTTTTCCCGTTCATTCCGTTCATATCGTACCTCCTTATCAGTTGAGCGATAAACCTATCGGCATTATACGCTAAAAACAGCAAAAACGCAAGGCTTATGCTATCTCCACCGAAAACTTCTCCAGCAGCGCCGCCGGGTGGTATGACAGTTTCGACCTGCGCAGCCCTTCGATCCCCATGTCCTCCTCGCGGTTGATATACCGCGCGCCGCCGCCGTACAGGCGGGCAAAGCCGTTGACGGTCTTCTGATACGCGCCGGCGTAACCGGCGTCGGCTTTCTCGATATGTACAAACAGCGTGTCGCCCACCACCTCGCCGACCGAGACGGAGACGATCTCGCCGCCCACCGTGAGGACGCCGCCCAACTGCCCGTACTCGCCGTACCGTTCCAATACCTCATAGACGAGTTCCCGCTCAAAACGCCCGATCCCATCCGCGGGCGGGTTTTTTTGATAGAAACGGCCGATAAACGCCCGCGCCGCCCCGGCGTCGGTCAGCGGGCCGTAGCGATGATCGGGGTATTCGCGGTCAAAGCGGCTGATATGGTTGCGCTGGCCGTGGAAACGCCGTCCTTTGAGTTCGGTCAGGTCTTCGCTTTCGTAGAGGTAGTCGTACCAGTCCCGCATCGGTTCGGCGCGGACAATGCGGTATCTCTGCCGTATGGCGTCCAACTCGTCCCTTGAGACGGAGGAAAAAATCGCCTTATGCGAGTACGCGCGGCAATAGGCCAGGACGGTCTCTATCCCGGCATAGAAATCCCCGCCCAGCGGCGCCATAAAGGTCGGCGCGCCGCCGTAATGCTGCTTGACATACAGCGTGTCGCCGCCGAACGCGATCTCGGTGGCAAAGTATCCGCGCCACATGGCGAGTACCGCGGAACAGTCGCAGAGGCGCGACTTCGACAGGGCATAATACGGTTTGACAAGGGGAAGATCGGCCAGGTCAAGCGGACGAAATGATACCATGGTAGCGCTCCTTGCATATTTCGATCAGTTCCCGCGAAGGACACCGCGTCCCCGGGGTCAATACGGCGGCGGCGGCGGCGGCCATCGACAGCAGCGCCCCTTCCTCCGGCGGCAAACCCTTATCCAGCGCGTAAGCCAGCGCCCCGGTCATGCAGTCTCCGGCCCCGGCGGGGGATACGGCCTCCAGCGGCAGGGCGGGGAGGAACCATTCCCGCCCGCCGGCGGTAAACCGCGCCCCTTCCGCGCCCAGCGAGTTTGCCAGCAGGCCGGCCCGCGCGGAGGGTCCGATCACCGCCATTTCGTCGCGGTTGGGTTTTAGTATATCAGGGTTTGCCATAGCGCCCAGCCGCAGGGCCTCGCCGGACGCGTCAAGAACGGTTTTTCCGCCTTTGTCCCGCAGCATCCGGATCGTATCGCCGTACCATCCCGGCCCGGCGTCCGGCGGCAGGCTGCCCGACAGCACGAAGACCGTCCCCGGCGCGCACAGGCGCAGCAAAAGCGCCTCTATCGTACGATAGTTAGCCTCGCCGGCCGGGTATCCCGGCCCGTTCAGTTCGGTCATGCCGCCGGCGCTGTCAATCACTTTCATGTTGACCCGCGTATCGTCCACCGGGATAAACCGGTGTTCCAAATCCTCCAGCAAGCTGATATAGAAAGCCCCGGCAAAGCCGACAGCCAGGGTTTCGCCGCCCAGAGCCAGCACCGCCCGCGCCGCGTTGACGCCCTTCCCGCCCGCGTTGACAACGCTTTCGGTCAGCCGGTTCGTCTCGCCCGGCCGGAGTCTGTCCGCCCGCGCCGTCACATCCACGGCGGGGTTAAGGGTCACGGTGACGACCATCCGCCGCCTCCTTTCGTTGACAAATTCCATATTACCATGTACAATAGAGCATCGTCAATAGTGAAAGGAGGGCCGCCGCCATGCGCGACACCTTGATACGCACGCCCGAAGGGATGCGCGATACCCTGTTTGACGGGTGCGCGGCGCGGCGCGGGCGCGAGGCGGGGCTGTCCGCCCTCTTCCAAAGCCGGGGGTTTTCCGAGGTTTCCACCCCTGTTTTGGAGCATTACGAACTGTTTACCCGCACCGGCTCCCCTTTTTCCGAGGAAATGATGGTCAAGGTCATCGGGCGCGACGGGCGCATCTGCGTCCTGCGCCCCGACAACACCGCGCCGATCGCCCGCCTGGCCGCGACGCGGCTGCCAAACGAGCCGCTGCCGCTGAAACTGTGGTACGCCCAGCCGGTTTACCGCGCGGGCGCGGGCGGATGCTCCGAGTCGCCGCAGGCGGGGGCGGAGGTCATCGGTGATTTTTCCGACGCGGAGATGGTGCTGCTGGCGCGGGAAGCGGCGGCGTTCTTTTGTCAGCAGACGCCGCATATCGAGGTCAGCCACGCCGGGATCCTGCAAGCGCTGTTTGCGGATATGGAATTGGACGCCGCGCGGACGGAGTATATCCTGTCGCTGATCGGGCGCAAGAATTTTTCCGCCCTGGGCGACGAATTTCCCAAAGCCGCCGATCTGCTGACGCTGGCGCGCCTGTCCGGCGGCAGGGAAATCCTGGACGAGGCGGCGCGGAGCGTCTCCGTGCCGCTTGACCAGCCGCTGGACGAACTGCGCGGGCTGTTGGCCGGTTTGCCGGACGGCGCGGTGACCGTCGATTTCGGCTTGGCCCCGTCGATCGGCTACTACACCGGCGTCTTTTTCAAAGGCTACGCCGGCGGCGCGGCCGGAGAGGTGCTGACCGGCGGGCGGTACGACAAGCTGCTGGGACTGCTGGGCCGCGAGATGCCCGCCATCGGCTTTGCCATCCATATGGAGTGATATTGATTTTGATCGTACGGTAGTATTGTTTTCAGACGGTAAAGGGCTGTATGCGGAGACGGTAACTAATTAATATTAGGCGGTGTTATGATATGGCACCTAAAGATGACTGGCGGCGTATGGGACAAGATGGGTATCTGACGGAAGTTGAACTGCAATATGTCGAGCAGTATACTCCTTACTCTGAAACATGGGAGCATGAACATTGCGCGTTTTGCATGACAAAGATTAGCCTGCATGATGGAGATTCACATAGTGGTTATTGCACTACTGATGATAAGCAGACACATTGGATTTGCCTTGATTGTTTTGGTGATTTCAAAGATGAGTTCAAGTGGAGAATATAGACTTAATAAGCAAACTCTCATGCAGATTGCCTGTTTTGCTCCCCCGCGAGTATCATCAGTATCCGCTATAGGAGGATGAACCGTTGGGACTGCTGGGCCGCGAGATGCCCGCCATCGGATTTGCCATCCATATGGAGTGATATTGATTTTGATCGTATGGCAGGGTTATTTTCAGAAGGCAACGGGCTGTATGCGGATACGGCAACAAATTTATATTTTGTCGGGAGCGCCGTTTTCGGTATTAAGTTGTCAAAGGGCTGGGGTTATGGTATTCTATAAACGTGGCATCCGTATAAATATGCGGTGAATAATCTGTGAAGGAGTTGAAAGTTATGCAGGCATACGAGGGTTATTTTGAAAACGGACAATTTACACCGATAAGGTCATCGGTCAATATTCACGGCCGCCGCCGCGGGATACTTGCCCTATTTGATGAACCGGAACAAATGGAAGGAAATGAAAAGGAACTTCGTCTTGCTTGGTTAAATAGACTGGAGACGGCAATCGACTTGTCGCAAGACGAGGAATTGCCCGACATTCCACGCTCGGCGTTCATGCGTGAACCTATTGACTTGACCGGCGAGGAGTGACGATATGGTTTATGTGTTAGACACCAATATTGTTATCCGTTACTTGCGGAACGTACCGAAAGTTCGGCGAAACGTGAGAGAATCCGCTGTGAGAGGAGATTTTTTAATCGTTCCAAAAGTCGTAAATTACGAGATTAAACGCGGTTTTTCTGTTTTACGCGCTCCCAACAAAGAAACGGCGTATAGCGTCCTTACCGAACCTGCGGGGTGGTGTGATATTGCCGAAATGGATGACGGTTCTTGGGAACGCGCAGAGCAGGTATATGCCGAGTTATACCGCAAGGGATTCACAATCGGAGAATTGGATATTTTAATAGCCGCCTTTTGCCTCGAAAAAGAATATACGCTCGTCACAAACAACACCAAGCATTTTGAAAACATCGACGGGTTGAACATCGTAGATTGGACGGAATAGGAGGATAAACCGTTGGACCAACCGATCCGCATAGCCCTAGCCAAAGGGCGGCTGGAAAAACAATGCCGCGCGCTGCTGTCCCGCGCGGGGTATGACTGCGCGGCGCTGGAGTCGCCGGGGCGGCGGCTGCTCCATACGCTGCCCTTCCAAGAGAGCGGGCGCGGCATGGCCAATGAGATGCAAACTGAACCGGACATATGCTGCGGCGCTTCGCCGCCGCTGGAGGCGGTTTTGTCCAAAGCGCCCGACGTCGTCACCTATGTTTCGCGCGGGGTGTGCGCCCTCGGGGTGGCGGGCAAGGATACGATCATGGAGCAGGGCGGCCCCT
>Ga0082212_10005492_pt1 | contig 17259 bp, 14 predicted proteins | sample TergutNt197P3_FD_71548 | JGI IMG/M metagenome (GOLD analysis project Ga0082212, IMG submission 71548) | Neocapritermes taracua P3 segment gut microbial communities from Petit-Saut dam, French Guiana - Nt197 P3 | ecosystem: Host-associated > Arthropoda: Insects > Digestive system > Gut ... | reverse complement strand
ACCACCACGGCGATTTTTATTTCCGTAAAAATGGCACGAGCGATTGGTTTGTTTTGGAATCAAAGGGCGTAAAATCAAACTCTGAAAAATGGCATAAACTTTACAATTATGAAAATTTGAAAAAGTTTTTGTATTCTCATTCTGAAAAATTATCGTGGATTGACAGAACACAAGACATTGAAAAACAAATTGTTGATTGGCTAACCGCCAATTTGCCAAAATTTTTGAACGAATATAGCGAACCTCTTTACGATTACGAAGAAATTCTAAAATACAACAAGCAAAACCGTACAAGAGAAACCGATAAATCGCGTGCTATTATTGCTTTGAGTACGTTTTCTCGTGATGAAATTGGCGATATGATTTCGGAACGTCTTGATTATTTATTGTCAAAAATTAGAGTTTTAGAAACGCACTTTGTTTCAGGTACTTCTGCTTCAAGCGAGAGAACACAGGCAACGCCACGAAAGGACGAATTTAACGCTATTTCGATTGACATAGTGCTGCGTTTTGACGAGCATAAATTTGTTTTTGCAAACCCAAATCAATTGGAATCTTCGGGCGAAAATGCCGAACATTTGCAGCAAAATTATATAATGGGCTTTGTTTTTCCGCAAGCAGACGGAAGTTTGAAATTGAATTTAACAGACGAATGGTTTGATGATTTTGCCGATGTTTGTGCAACTTTATCAGCAGAAAATGCTGTTAATGAAAGCGATATGCAAATTGATAACAGAAACCTTATAGTCGATGAATAATGGAAAATGTGCTGTTTGACATACCGCTTTCAAAGGAAGACAATCTATTGCGTAGATTTGAAGAAATTCACGATTATATATACGCAAACGATGGACTTTCACCACAGCAAGCACTTGAGGAGTTTGTGAAAATTTTGTTTGTGAAAATTTTTGACGAAAATAATAATCTAAATTTATTTGAGCAAAATACTATTACTGAATTGTTTGAGCAAACTAAACGAAACTTCCTTGAAATTTTTGAAATTGATGAAAAAATAAAACTCTCGGACAGTGCCATTAAATTTATAATTAGCAAATTACAAGATATTTCCCTTGTTAATTCTTCGCAAGATGCCAAAGGTTTGGCTTTTCAAAAGTTCCTTTCGCACCACGAAAAAGACCGTCAGGGGCAATTTTTTACGCCCGAACCTGTGATTGATTTTTGCGTGGAAATGATGCAACCGAAGTCAAATGAGAAAATCATTGACCCTGCTTGTGGCAGTGGAGGTTTTTTGATGTCGGCAATAAAAAATCTGCAAAAAAACAATCAAAACATTGATATTCAAAATATTATTCCTGAAAATATTTTCGGTTTTGATATAAATAAAAGCATTTTACGCATTGCGAAAATGAAATTGCTTTTGGAGGCTAATGTGAAAACTAACGTATTATGCGCTAATTCGTTGGAAAATTTTGAGAATTTGAACGATACGTTTGATTTAATTTTGGCAAATCCGCCTTTTGGTGCAAAAATTACAAATTCTGATGTTCTTAAAAAGTTTGATTTAGGTTACAAATGGACAAAACACGAAACCGAATATCACAAAACCAAAAACCTACAATCTACACAAAACACAGAAATTCTGTTTATTGAACGTTGTTTGAAGTTGCTAAAAGAGGGCGGAAGAATGGGAATTGTTTTACCTAACGGAAATTTTGAAAATCCAAGTTTGGAATATTTACGTTTTTATATCAAACAAAAATCCAAATTATTAGCCGTTGTAAAATTGCCGCAGGAAACTTTTATTCCATTTGGAACAGGCGTAAAAACTTCGATTTTATTTTTAGAAAAAGACACTCAAAACGCAGAAAAACAATACCCCGTATTTTTTGGAAAAGTTACAAAACTTGGCTATCAAGGTAACAAAAATGGCACGCCGATTTATAAAAAAAATCAATACGGACAAATAAACAAAGCGATTTTAGACGAAGATTTTAGCGAAATTGCAGAACAATATAAACTTTTTCAACAGAAAGAAAAACTAACAAAAAGCAATTCTTTTTCACTAAATTACAATGAATTAAACGGCAGATTTGACTTTGATTTTTATTCACCTGAAAATAAAGTTTTTGCCAAAACGCTAAAAAACGGAAAAACCGTAAAATTGGGCGAACTTTGCGACATTGTAAAAATCAAATCACCGAAACTGAAAAATCCAAAAGAAACCGTAGAATATGTAGAATTGTCGGACATAAATACTCATTCCTTTGAAATCATAAATTCAAACACTTACAGCGTTCACGAATTGCCAAGCCGAGCAAGTTATGAAATTAAAGAAGGCGATATTATTACTGCTATTGCGGGAAATTCTGTCGGCACAAAAAAACACGCAACCGCTTTTGTTTCAAAAGAATACAGTGGCTGTATCTGCACAAACGGTTTTCGGGTTTTACGAAACTTTAAAATTGACCCGTATTACCTTTTATATTACTTGCGCACTGACGAATTTTTAAAACAAATGTTTATGTACCGTACAGGCGCCGCAATTCCTAATGTTTCAGATGCGGATTTAGCGAACATTGAAATCTACGAGCCTTTTAACGGAGAAAAAGAAACAATCAGCAATCAAATCAAAAGAGCGTTTGAGTTGAAACAGGAATTTAAAAATCAATTGGAAAATATTACGCTTGAAGTTGATTGATGTGATGAAAAACGAGAGAAAACCAGCGTGCAACAATGCATTCAACAGACAGAGAAACATATCTTTGCGATTGTGATCATTAAAAGAATGAATAGAAAAATGAATAAAATTTTTAAAAAAATTCTGATAATCACAGGTATAATCATTATCGTTTTGGTATTGGGATGGATTGGGATGTTTCTGAAGTTGAAGTCCTTAGCATCAGATTTTACTCCTATGGAAACGGGAAGAGTCGTGGATGATATTTTCGTAATAAAGGATGATTACGCCAATGCTTTCATCATACAGGACAGTACGCAATACATTGTAATTGACTGCGCAACAGACCCCTCGACAGTGGCAGAGCAGATGAAAAAGTTGGGCATTAATCCCGGCGATGTAACCACAGTATTCCTGACACATACCGACGGCGACCATGTAGGCGCATTGGGACTGTTTGACAAAGCCAAACTTTATATGTCGCGGGATGAGGAGCAGATGATCAACGGCACAAAATCCAAGTTGCTGTGGTTCGGGCTTTCAATTTCCCGTACCGACTACACTCTTTTGGAAGACCGTCAGACAGTCCGAACAGGAAATTTGAAGATTGAAGGTATTCTCGCCCCCGGTCATACAAGCGGAACAATGGCTTATTTGATTAATGACAAATATCTGTTTACGGGTGACATTCTGAGTCTGAAAGACGGTAAAATAGCGCCAACTCCTGCAATCATTAATATGGATGCAAAACAGGCGGTAAAGTCAATGGAGATAATTCGCCATATTCCTGCTGCCGGATACATATTCACGTCGCATTGGGGATATACGAACGATTATAAAACAGCAGTAAAACCCGATTAATAAAAATGCCTCTGACTATAAGCTATGCGTGGATTATTTCAATCCTTCCACATGCCCGCTTAACCGCTCAAAAATTTCCGAAATATCGCCAACGCCGTTTATAGGTTGATATTTTCCCTGTGCGTCATAATATCCGATAAGCGGTTTGGTTTTCTGATGATATACATCAATACGGTTACTGATCACGTCTAACGATTGATCATCGGAACGTCCCGAACTCTCCCCGCGTTTCATCAGGCGATTGACCAACTCCTGGTGTTCAACCTCCAGAGCAATCATCGAGGTTATTTCCAGCGCTTTTTCGCTCAACATTTTGTCGAGCGCTTCGGCCTGCGCTGTGGTACGCGGAAATCCGTCGAAAATAAATCCTTTGGCATCAGGGTTTTGCTCTATTTGCGCACGAATCATGCCAATTACTACTTCGTCGGGTACAAATTCACCCTTGTCCATAAAAGCCTTCGCCTGTTTTCCAAGTTCGGTACCGGCAGAGAGTTCCTTACGGAGAATGTCGCCCGTAGACAAATGTACCAACTCATGTTTTTCGGCCAGCATAACGGCCTGTGTTCCTTTTCCGGCTCCCGGAGCCCCAAACAATACAATATTCAACATACTGATTATAATTTTTAATTATCTACTATTGCATAAATATCCTCGAGATTACGACCGTAACCATTGTAATCCAACCCCCAACCGACCACAAAATCGTTGGGAATTTCTATCCCCACATAATCGACAACAATGCTTTTGCGGTACGACTGCGGCTTAAACAGCAAACTCGCCACAGCAATACTGGCCGGTTTGTAAGCGGCCTTGATCTGTTTCATGATATGATCCAGCGTAAAGCCTGTATCAACAATATCTTCAACCAGAATGACATGCTTCCCGTTCAAATCTTCCTTCAGGCCAATCAGTTCCCTGATCATCCCTTCGGAAGTATCGCCCTGATACGATGCTACTTTCACAAATGTAATGCGGGACAACGGTTTTACTTTGCGCACCAGTTCGGCTGCAAACATGAACGCCCCGTTCAGTACCGCTACAAAAAGGATTTCCTTCCCCGTATAGTCGCTATTGATGCGATCGGCAATGTATTCAATGCTGGTACGTACCTGCGAACGATTGATACACATCCTGAATTTTCGGTCAAGTAATGATACGGTTTTCAAATTCGATTTTACTTACTAAATTTGCCCCAAAAATAGTAATAATATTTTTATGGAAGCAAAAGTAAGCATTATTATGGGTAGCACATCCGATTTACCCATCATGGAAAAGGCGGCAAAAGTCCTGAACGAGTTCTGTATACCGTTTGAACTGAACGCATTGTCGGCTCACCGCACACCGCAACAGGCGATGGATTTTGCACGTGGCGCATACGGTCGCGGCATCCGCGCCATCATTGCAGGAGCAGGAGGGGCGGCGCATCTGCCCGGCGTAATCGCAGCCCTGACGCCCATCCCCGTTATTGGCGTGCCTATCAAAGCGTCGATTTCAATTGACGGATGGGATTCCATCCTGTCTATCCTTCAGATGCCTCCCGGCATACCGGTAGCCACCGTTGGATTGGACGGCGCACTGAATGCGGGTATCCTTGCCGCTCAGATTCTGGCAACAGCCGACGAAAATCTGATGAAAAAAATCGTTGATTATAAGTCCGGATTAGAGAAAAAAATTGTACAGGCAAATCGGGAACTGGCGTCGGTAACGTATGAGTATAAAACGAATTGAGGGCGCACTTATTCGTTACCCATTGAAGAAGTAATGAATTTTGTGGTAATAGAAAATGACTTTTCATTAGGGGACTCAAACCTGAAACCCGAAACTTGAAACCTGAAACTTGAAACCTGAAACCAAAATATGTGTCAGTCTTGGCGGGATGCCTTTCGGGACGTGTTTGCAGTTAGCTTCGGCATGGCCGTTGGTGGAAATACGCCTTGATTTGTTACAACTTGATCCCGAAAAGATAGAAATATTAGCCATGCAGTGCAGGCAGTGGATCGCGACCTGCCGACCGGGCAACCTCGCAGAACGTGAACGCACAGTACTTCTATCAGCAGCCATACGCGCAGGCGCCACTTACGTGGATATTGAGTACGAAGCAGAACCGAACTACCGTCAGGCGCTGGTCAGTCTGGCACGGCAATATCAATGCAAAGTCATTATTTCGTATCACAATTTTGAATCAACTCCCGACGCCGATACCCTGAACCGGATCATCAGGCACTCGGTTGTGATGGGCGCCGACTGCGTAAAGTTAGCTGTAACGGCAAACTCCCCCGCCGACTGTTCCCAAATCATGTCGCTATATTGTGGGCACGACAACATAATAGCATTTTGCATGGGCGAAACCGGCAAAATAACGCGGATCGCCGCACCATTTCTTGGCGCCGCATTTACATTCGCTTCCATTGACGAGGCGCATCTAACCGCTCCGGGTCAATTGACAGCGTCGCAAATGACAGGTATATTTAAAATGTTATCTTCATGATAACGAAATAACGAGGAATTTTGATTTTTCATCCATTAAAATATTCCAAATCCCATTTTTCTTTATACTTTTGAGGCTTCATTTTAAAAATTAAAAAATCAATCATGAGGAAGAAAATAGTAGCAGGCAACTGGAAGATGAACAAAAGCCTTTCCGAAGGTATTCAGTTAGCCAAAGAAGTAGATGCAGCAGTAGAAGCAGTTGGCGTACTGCAATGCGATGTAGTGATAGCCCCGCCGTTTTTACATCTTACGGAAGTGAACAAAGTAGTAGGAAACAAAGTTAGCGTATCGGCGCAGAACTGTGCCGCCGAAACGTCAGGCGCTTATACGGGCGAAGTATCGGCAGCCATGCTTCAAAGCGCCGGAATCCCATACGTCATCGTCGGGCACTCCGAACGCCGCACCTATTACGGAGATACCGACGCCATCCTTGCCAAAAAAGTAAGCCAGGTCCTTTCCAATACTATGAATCCTATCTTCTGCATCGGCGAAGAATTGTCGCAACGCGACGAGGGAATAACTTTTGAAGTAGTGCGCAGGCAAATCGAAAACGGTTTATTTCACCTCTCTGCTGATGATTTTAGCAAAGTAGTAATCGCCTATGAACCCGTATGGGCTATCGGTACCGGTCGTACCGCCACTGCTGAACAGGCGCAGGAAGTACATGCCTTTATCCGTAAAACGATTGCAGATCATTTCGGCGAAGTTATTGCCAACGACACCACTATCCTTTATGGCGGCAGTTGCAACGAAAACAATGCCCGAGAACTGTTTGCCTGCCCTGACATCGACGGCGGACTGATTGGAGGCGCATCATTAGTGGCAGAAAAATTTATCAAAATCGTTACCTCTTTTTAAGTTTCTGGTTTCAGGTTTTAAGTTTTAGATTGCTCTCCTAATCATTACAAGAAGTTTAACAAACCTCACAAGGGCTTGTGCAACTTGAAACCTGAAACCTGAAGCCTGAAACCTGAAACTTTCCCATGAAACGCAAAGTAGATTTTTTAGTGATTGGTTCCGGGCTGGCAGGGGTGAGTTTTGCCTTAAAAGTTGCTCCTTACGGTAAGGTCTGTTTAGTGAGCAAAACAACGCTTGACGAAACCAACACCCGTTACGCGCAGGGAGGAATTGCGGCGGTGATGGATGTCAGCGATTCGTATGAAAAGCATGTCAACGATACGCTGGTTGCAGGCGATGGCCTTTGCGACGAAATGGTGGTACGTATGGTTGTTCGCGAAGCGCCTGAGCAAATCAGGCAATTAGTGGAATGGGGTACACAGTTCGACAAGACCGGCGACGGCGCTTTCGACCTTGCCCGTGAGGGCGGACACAGCGAACATCGTATCCTGCACCACAAGGACAATACAGGTTTTGAGATACAGCGGGCGTTGTTGGATATAGCGCGGAGCCACCCGAACATTGAGATTCTGGAAAATCACTTTGCCGTGGATGTCATTACGCAGCACCATCTCGGTCGGTTAGTGAAACGCTACCATACCGACATCGAGTGTTACGGCGCTTATCTGCTCGACATCAAAACCAACAAGACCTTTGCCGTGTTGTCGCGCGTTACGATGATGGCCACCGGCGGAACCGGCAACCTGTATACCACCACCACCAATCCGCGTATCGCTACCGGCGATGGCATTGCCATGGTGTACCGTGCAAAGGGAATTATCGACAATATGGAATTTGTACAGTTCCATCCCACTTCACTTTATAATCCTTCCGAAAAGCCGTCATTCTTGATTACGGAAGCCATGCGGGGGTTTGGCGCTATTCTGCGTACCCTCGACGGTAAAGAGTTCATGCACAAATACGACCAGCGTGGTTCGCTGGCTCCGCGTGACGTCGTGGCGCGCGCCATCGACAACGAAATGAAAGTGCGCGGCGACGACCATGTATATTTAGACGCAACAGCCACTCCTCACGAAGCGCTTAAAAGCCATTTCCCGAATATTTACGAAAAGTGCCTGAGTCTCGGAATGGATATTACCAAAGATTATATCCCGGTGATTCCTGCGGCGCACTATCAGTGCGGCGGCATCCGCGTAGACAAGCACGGACGCAGCAGCATCAACCGGCTGTATGCCGCCGGCGAAACCACCTGCACCGGATTGCACGGCGCCAACCGATTAGCTTCCAACTCACTGCTCGAAGCTGTTGTATATGCCAACAATGCGGCCAATGATGCTGTCGATCATTTCAAGGAGTACATCATCCCTGATAACATACCCGAATGGAACACAGAAGGTACGGCACATCCCGAAGAATTGGTACTCATTACGCAAAACTATAAGGAATTGCAGCAAATCATGAGTAACTATGTGGGCATTGTCCGTTCTAACCTGCGTTTGAAACGGGCGATGGATCGTTTGCAGATTATTTATTACGAAACGGAAGCGCTTTATGCCAAAACCACATTATCATTACAATTGTGCGAACTGCGCAACATCATCAATGCCGCCTATTTAGTGATTAAGAGCGCTCAGGCGCGTCATGAGAGCGTCGGGCTGCATTTCACGATTGATTATCCAAAAGACCGTAAGACCGTAAGACATGTAAGACCGTAAGAAAACCCGCGCAAATCACTAAAACCCGCGTTATCCGTGTTCTAATTAAAAAACAAAAATGTCTCTTCAATGTGGTATTGTAGGACTTCCGAATGTAGGCAAGTCCACCCTTTTCAACTGTTTGTCGAATGCCAGGGCGCAGGCGGCGAATTTTCCGTTTTGTACGATTGAGCCGAATGTAGGCGTAATCACCGTTCCCGACGAGCGGTTAATGAAACTTGCTGCAATAGATCATCCTCCCAGCGTTATACCCGCAACGGTAGAGATTGTGGATATTGCCGGTCTGGTGAAAGGAGCAAGCAAAGGCGAAGGCTTAGGCAACAAGTTTCTGGCCAATATCCGAGAAACAGATGCTATTTTGCACGTATTGCGCTGTTTCGACGACGACAATGTAACACATGTCGACGGTTCGGTCAATCCGGTTCGCGACAAGCAGATTATCGACATGGAACTGCAAATCAAAGACCTCGAAACGGTGGAAGCGCGTATCGCCAAGGTGCAAAAACAGGCGCAAACCGGAGGCGATAAAGCTGCTAAACGTTTATACGAAATCCTCGTCAAATATCATGAAGCGCTACAACAGGGAAAATCTGCGCGTACCGTGTATCTCGACAACAAGGACGATCGTCGCATGGCGCGTGAACTTTTTCTCCTCACCGACAAACCCGTGCTGTATGTCTGCAATGTGGACGAAGCCTCCGCTAAAACAGGAAACCAATACGTAGATGCCATACGTGAAATAATCAAAGACGAAAATGCCGGATTGCTGGTGGTTGCCGCCAAAACCGAAGCAGAAATAGCCGAGTTTGATACTTACGAAGAGCGGCAAATGTTCCTCGAAGAAATGGGTTTAGAGGAGTCGGGGGTATCGCGGCTTATCAAGTCGGCTTATGCTTTGCTGGAACTCGAAACCTACTTTACTACCGGAAAAGACGAAAGCCGTGCATGGACTTATGTCAAAGGAACAAAAACGCCACAGGCTGCGGGCATTATCCACACCGACTTCGAGCGCGGGTTTATACGTGCCGAAGTTATCAAATACGACGATTATGTTCATTACGGCTCGGAAGCTGCCTGTCGCGAGGCGGGCAAAATAGCCGTTGAAGGAAAGGAATATGTAGTGCAGGATGGCGATATCATGCACTTCCGGTTTAACGTGTGATTTGTTTACTTTGAGGCGATTTTAATTACTGCCGGTTTGAGTCCTTTCGACGAGATAGTTACTTCGGCATCACCTCCTGTTTCGCTGCTGCGTACGATCGCCATGATCATCCCTCCGAAAGCGCTCATCGCCGGTTCGTGGAAAATTTCGAGACACGTTGCATCGCCGTTTGCCATCGCACGATATGTTGCGCCTGCGCCTTTTACTGCAACCGTGAGCTTGTTTGTTGCTGCCGGACACAGGTTCCCGTTCTTATCGACCACGCGCACGGTGATAAACGCCAAGTCCTTACCGTCGGCATCAAGTAGCGTTCTATCGGCTATTGCTTCAATGGAATATGGTTTTTCAGCCGTTCGGAGCGTCTTTTCGGCTACAGCCTTACCTTGTTCATCGTAGGCAACAACACGCAGTTCACCCGGTTGGTAAACCGTATTCATCCACATCAGGCGGTAGCGTCGCTGACGCATGAAGCTTTCACGCGCCTCCTGCGAGCTGCTGTTCAGTTCGGTCACCGACAAATCTTTCGAAACACATCCCTGACTAACTCCATTGATAAACAGTTCAGCCGAAGGATAATTCGTATAGACAAACACAGGCGTAATCTCGCCTTCGCGGCCTTCCCAATTCCAGTGCGGCAATATGTGCAGCGTTTCGACATCGGGATTCCAGCGGCTGCGATAGAGCCAGAAGCGGTCTTTGGGCAGGCTGGCCAGGTCAATGATTCCGAACATCGAACTGTGGTTCGGCCAACGTGCATAGTAAGGCGTCGGCTCGCCCAGATAGTCGAAGCCTGTCCACACAAATTCGCCAATACAGTTATCGTAATCATCCTGAAACACCCAGTCATCTTCAGGCAGGTTCGACCAACCGCAATATTCTGTGTCGTATGACGACATCTGGCCATCAGGATAAGATTTCGACGGCGATATTTCAACAGGAAATTTGTAAACACCGCGCGAGCTTACGGTGGAAGCCGTTTCTGTACCCATTACCATATCGTACCGATTCATAATGTCGTGGTAAAATTGCAAGCGGTAGTTGAGACCTGGAACGTCGGGCACGTCTAAAGTTCCTCCGCGCAACGATTCAGGAACACGGTCAATACCAATTGTCACGAGGCGCGAGTGGTCGAACTTCAGCACAGTGTTGCGCATCATCGACGCGAGGGTTGGCCCGAGAATGCCCCCCTGATCGGGGATCTCGTTGCCGATACACCACATGACGACAGAAGGATTGTTACGGTATTTGCGCACAAGGTTTTCGAGATCGCGCTCTACCCAGTCGTCATAGAAACGCCCGTATCCGTTGCGTACTTTGTTTCGCTTCCACTCGTCGAACGATTCGGCCATGATCATAATACCCATTTCGTCACAAAGGGCAATAAGCTCAGGTTCAGGCATATTGTGCGATGTGCGGATTGCGTTACAACCCATGTCCTTGAGCATTCTGAGGCGATAACGTAATGCGGCTACGTTCACCGCCGCGCCCAAAGGCCCCAAGTCATGATGATTACAGACGCCTTTAAATTCGACAGGTTCGCCGTTTAAGTACATTCTGTCGCCCGGTACAATTTCAAGCTTGCGGATACCGAAACGTGTCGTATAATTGTCGGTCAACACCGAATCGGCATACAATTTACTCTCGGCATAATACAGATTCGGCGTATCGGGGCTCCAGAGTTCCGGTTTTGAAACCATAAAGGTCTGCTCAATTACATTTTTGTCGTACTTCTGAAGTGTCGTTGTTGACGAGGCAACCACTTCTCCCGCAGCGTTTTTTATATCAGTCTCAAGAAAGACAGACAACAGAGATTTACCTGCGAGGTCTATTTCGGTTTGGAGCACAATTTTAGCTACATTACTTGTCACGACAGGGGTCGTCAGGTATGTACCCCAAATCGGAATATGCACCTGATTGGTGACAAGAATATGGACGTTGCGGTAGATACCGGCTCCGGTGTACCAGCGCGACTGTTCGGGTTGATTTTCTGCGCGAACAGCGAGCAGGTTTTCGCCTTCCTTGATATACTCGGTGATATCGAACCAGAAACTGTTATAGCCGTATGGCCAGCCGCCTGCATAGTTTCCGTTTATCCAGACCTTCGAATCGGCCATCACGCCGTCGAATATCAGATAAACCTGCTTTCCGGGTTTGAAATCTTTCACTTCAAATTTATTGCGGTAAAGACCCCAGCCTATCGTGGGTAATCCTCCTGTGCGGCCTGACTGTTGGAAAGATTCTGTTTGACCGTCCTGAGCGATTGCAACGTTCTGGCGGTCGTTACGACCGTCGAACGGGCCATATATCGCCCAATCGTGCGGAACAGTCACCGATTGCCACTGCGAATCGTCAAAGTTTACTTCAAAGGCTTCTTGAATATCGCTACGGATAAATTTCCAGTTTTTTTCCAACAACTGCTCATGACGTTGGGCATACAAATTCAGGCTGCTGAGCAGGATAGAAAATAATAACAATTGAGTTTTCAAATTCATGCTAACTGTGATTTTTTGGTTTTTTTATTTTTGTGCAAATGTAACCTTTTTAGATAAAAATCGATCATTGCAGGTTTTGTTTAGGAATGGGAAATAAAAAACTTGTAACAGTCTTTTATTTCCCATTCCTTATTTCACCCTTTTTAACAATTTATCTGCAAATTCCTCTAAGATTATTTTGCGTGACGGATATGGCGTCATCACATCCCGAAGATACGACATGGCCTGCTGATAATAATGATCCATGGCCTGACGCGCCGCATCGCTTACTTCCAACTGATCATAAATAGATTTTACGCTGCTGATTTTTTCGTCGGCAGAGATTTTTTGATCATTCAACAATATATCTAATGTTCTGCGCTTTTTTTCGTCGGCTCGCTCGAAAGCCGAAAGTAGCAGAAAGGTCTTTTTCCCGCTCAGAATATCGCCGCCAATGGCTTTTCCAAACACATCCGGATCGGCATACACATCCAACCAATCGTCCTGTATCTGAAAGGTGAGACCAAGCGATATACCCAACCGGTAAATCGATTCGCTGTTTGCGGAGGTTGCTCCGCCGCAAATAGCGCCTGTTTTGAGACAAGCGGCCAGAAGGACGGCCGTTTTAAGCCGGATCATGTGCAGGTATTCGTCAATACATACATCGGAGCGCTGTTCAAAATCCATGTCATATTGCTGACCTTCGCACACTTCCAATGCGGTTTGGTTGAACGTTTCAAGCAATGCGGGAAGAATTTCCGGTTCTGCGCGACACATATATTGATACGCCAATATCAACATGGCGTCGCCCGAAAGAATGGCCGTGCTTTCGTTCCAGCGTTTGTGCACTGTTGGTCGATTCCGGCGTACATCGGCACGATCCATCAGATCATCGTGCAACAACGTGAAGTTGTGGAAAATCTCCATTGCTAAAGCCGGCATCAAGGCTTTACCAATATCGTCGCTAAACAGATGGCAAGCTATCAATGTAAGCACGGGGCGAACACGTTTGCCGCCGGCAGCCATCACATAATCTATCGGTTCATACAACCCGGCAGGGGTTTTGCTGCCGATAGCCAGTTGTTTCAACTCTTCTTCGATGAGTGAATTGTATTGATTCAAAGCGAACATAAACATTTACGAATTACGAATCAGGAATTTTTCCCGTTCTTTTCGGGCTTTACGGATTACTCTGTCCTTATGCCGCCGGGCATAATTTCTATACCCGAAAAATACCAGTCCCATCGCTAACAATGCGATGATGGCCTGCAAGTACCAACCGGCCAGTAACATAAGTAGCGGGATAACGATGGCCGCAACAGCAATGTATTTCAATATTTTGAACGGGTTTTCAGCCTTTTCTTTCAATGCGCGGTCAATAAGCGTTGTTCCTTTGACTCCGTTGCGACCGGTTCCATCCATGAAAATATGATGCGATTCACCATCGTACAGGTAATTGACCATCCATATCGGAAAATAAATCAACCTGCCTTCGGATAACGGGTCTGAGGTAATGTGGTACTTGAAATTTTTGATTTCATTGTCCGGAAATTGCATCAGTGCATTTTTTCTGATGGTGTTGTTCAGAGTATCCTTGCCCTGTTTTTCCCATGTGTACTGACTGTCGCGGTTACGGGTAAGGAAAAAACGATCGTTAAGATCGTCGGGCAGGAAGGGTTTGATGCTATCGCCGCTGAAATCCAGGCCGCGAACATATTCTGCCAGTTTCTTGCCCGAATCTATACCATCGCAGGCCAGGCAAACGATGGCGTATTCGCCTTTTGATACGCCGTTTTGCGGATGATATACAGTGACGCGCCGCGCCGTGTCTTTACGCTCACCGGCGTCTGCCGCTGCCTGTTTCACCTCGCACGACCAGCTACATTCGTACTTGCCTTCGTATAGATAAACAGGCAAATATACGCCTTTTGCACTTTTGAACGAAATAAGCCCGGATATATGCGCCGGAGCATATTCCTCGTTAAGCAGCATTTCCCGTGCCGACTGTACAAAATCGTCGGACAGGGTGAAAAAAGGGACGATTTGTTCGGGCATTTCGGCTTCTTTGGTCATGTTGGCCGTGATGTGATAAACCGTGCCGCAAAAAGGGCAGGCGGTACCGCCGCTTAGCGGAGCGGTGCTGTTGAGCGGTCCGTGACATTTCGGACATTCAACCCGATAATATTCTAAAGAGTTCATTTTGTTGCTTGAATAGGGACAAATGATTTTTAATCCCCAAAAGTACGATTTTTTTCACAACATTTTATTAAAGTGAATTTTCTTTAAAAAAATGGAAATGTCAAAAAAAAGTAATTATTTTGCAGAAAATCAGAGGGCTGAATATCACACAGGATGGTATCAGCCTCCTGAAGAATTGATTAATTATCTTATAATGAATACAGAAAAAACGTTATACCCGCTCAAATTCGCCCCCATACTGAAAGAACGCATCTGGGGCGGAACCCGATTGAAAACTGTTTTAGGGAAAAAGCCAAAAATGAAATCTTGTGGCGAAAGCTGGGAAGTGTCGTGCGTGTCAGACAATATATCTGTTGTTACCAATGGATTTCTGCGAGGAAACAATTTGCAGGAACTCATTGAGGTATATATGGGAGATCTGGTGGGCGACAGCATATATGAACGTTTCGGGACAGAGTTTCCGATACTCATTAAATTCATTGATGCGCTGGACGATCTCTCCATACAGGTGCACCCTGATGACCGGATGGCAGCCGAACGTCACAGCGCGTTCGGGAAAACCGAAATGTGGTATGTAATGGAATCCGGCAAGGACAGTAGTCTGATTGCAGGGTTCAATCAAAAGATGGACAGGGAGAGATATATGCAGGCTTTGAATGACAAAAAGCTGAAGGACATCATGAATTTCGAAAAAGTAGCCCCGGGCGATGTGTTTTTTATGCCCGCAGGACGTGTACATGCCATCGGAAAAGATATACTGCTGGCGGAGATTCAACAGACTTCCGACGTGACATATCGTATTTATGACTGGGATCGTGTGGACGACGGCGGAAAGTCGCGCGAATTGCACACAGAACTTGCCCTTGACGCCATTGATTACAACCTGCACGACGAATACAAAACCCTTTACCAAAAAAACTTGCAGGGAACTGTCGAATTAGTCAAATGCCCGTATTTTACGACTAATCTTGTGTGTCTTGATCTACCTGTGGAAAAGAATTTTCAAAGCCTGGATTCGTTTGTTATCTACATCTGCACCTCAGGCGTCTGCTCTATCCGGTGGGGTACGGCCGGGAGCCTGATCATCCGCAAAGGCGACACAGCGCTGATTCCTGCCGAATTGGATGAAATACGGCTGATACCATCGGAACCGGCAGAACTTCTTGAAGTGTATATCGATTAATATACTTTTTCATAAAATGATACCTCATTAAGGAAAGGGAACTTCCAACCCATGCCGCGCACAGTATTAACTATTGTTTCCCAGCATTAAAAATCTGTGAAATAATTACATCCGCAATGACTTCGTCTGCATGAAACGTAGCAAACATCTTAATATGGTCGGCAAGCGGTTCGAGTATCTTGTGGTTTTGAACCGTCGCTACCGCTTCGGGCATTAGTTTTTCAACTGCTTCGCTGTCGCATATCATGATAGCGGCATTTTTCCGTACCAGTGTCATTGCGTTTTTGGTTTGATGGTTTTCGGCAACATTGGGCGATGGAACCAGAATACACGGTTTTCCAGTGATGCTCAACTCTGAAATAGTTCCGGCTCCGGCACGCGAAACCACCAAATCGGCTGCTGCATACGCCAAATCCATACGCTGTATGAATGCAAATACCTTTACATTGTGCAATTTTCGTTTTAGCGCCTGCTCTTTTGCCTTTTCGTAAAAATCTTTGCCGGTTTGCCATATCAGTTGCAGATTGGAGGGAAACCGTCCGAGATACGCCTCTACGCTTTGGTTAATGGTTCGGGCGCCCTGACTGCCTCCGAGTACCAGGATAGTTTGCTTGGTGGCGTCGAGGTCGAAAAAAACGAGGCTTTGCTCATGCTGTAAATGGCAGTCGTTCAGTTCCTGACGAACAGGATTGCCTGTAAGCACGATTTTCGCTTTCGGAAAAAAACGCTCCATGCCGTCGTATGCCACGCAAATCTTTTCTGCCTTGCGGGCAAGTAATTTATTGGTAACGCCTGCATACGAATTTAATTCCAGAATCACAGTCGGTATTCGTTTTCGGGAAGCAGCCCGAACGACAGGGCCGCTTGCATAGCCGCCGACGCCTACTACTGCATCGGGATGAAACCGCCTGATGATGATACGAGCAATGAACAGACTTCTTATGAGTTTGTAAATCACTATAATATTTTTAAACGGATTGCTACGATTGAATCCGCGAACCGGCAACCCTATTATCCGGTAACCCGCTGCAGGTATTTTTTCCATTTCCATACGACCTTCAGCGCCCACGAAAAGAATCTTGACAGTGGGGGCTTTTTCGGTTAAGGCGTTGGCAATGGCGATGGCAGGGAAAATATGCCCGCCCGTGCCTCCTCCGCTAATGATGATGCGGCGACGAGGTTGTAACCAGTCTGATTTTATCATTGGAACAATGCTATATTTTTTTATTATTTACAAAACGTTCTAATTTTTAATCGAAGTGATTCATTTTCTTGATTATTTCTCCACCGCAAAACGATGTCTCCCCGAACCTGCTTCAAATATAACGAAATCGCCGTTGACAACTCCTTTTTGAGCGACGCCGTCTATCGTGATCCGTTGCTTTTTGTCCAACAGTGGCAACCAAACTTCTGCAACCGCATTGGCCGGAATTTCGATTTCTATTTCAAATTTCGCACCCGGCGTGTTGTTAAACGATACCTTTACGCTTCCGCGAATGGTCGGCACAATAAGTTCGGCGTGCGCAAGTGTGGCGGGCTGCGGCTTGATGCGTATTTTTCGGAAACCCGGTTCAAGAGGCTCAACGCCCATCAGTTTGCGCGGGATGACATTGGCGGGAACGGCGCCCCATGCGTGGTTCCAGTCCTGATTGGGCTTGTATTTGTTGTCCCACGCTTCGAGC
>Ga0082212_10005491_pt1 | contig 17259 bp, 11 predicted proteins | sample TergutNt197P3_FD_71548 | JGI IMG/M metagenome (GOLD analysis project Ga0082212, IMG submission 71548) | Neocapritermes taracua P3 segment gut microbial communities from Petit-Saut dam, French Guiana - Nt197 P3 | ecosystem: Host-associated > Arthropoda: Insects > Digestive system > Gut ... | reverse complement strand
GTCCCCTGCAACAACAACGTAAGGCTTAGTGCCCTGCTGAACGCCGCTTGAATAGCCGTTTTGAGGCTTGTACCTGTCAAGCTGGCCATTTCTGTTTCCATCAGGTATTGTGATTTCGTCTCCAACATTGGCATCAATTACTGATGTGCCCAGAGGATTGGATGACGTGTCGCCTTTGAAATACTTGATCGTAACTTTGACAGTGGATTTCACATAGACAACATTGATGGTGTTGTTTCTTGAAACAACGATGTAAGGCACGGTGCCCTGCTGGGCGCCGCTTGCGTAGCCTGTAGCAGGCTTAAACCTGTCAAGCTGGCCGTCATCAGTGCCGGCAGCGATTGTTACCTGATCGCCAACGCCTGCATCAATATTGCTTGTTCCGAGCAGGTTGCCTTGTCCTACGCTGTCTTTGTAGTACTTAACAGCTATGCTTACATCAGCCTTTGCATAGACAACGTTGATAACATTGTCCCCTGCAACAACAACGTAAGGCTTAGTGCCCTGCTGAACGCCGCTTGAATAGCCGTTTTGAGGCTTGTACCTGTCAAGCTGGCCATTTCTGTTTCCATCAGGTATTGTGATTTCGTCTCCCACATTGGCATCAATTACTGATGTGCCCAGAGGAGTGGATGACGTGTCGTCCTTGAAATACTTGATCGTAACTTTGACAGTGGCTTTTACGTAGACAACATTGATGGTGTTGTCACCTGCAACTACAATATAAGGCACAGTCCCCTGCTGAACACCGCTTGAGTAGCCAGCATCTGGCTTGTGCCTGTCAAGTTGCCCATCGTCTGTTCCATCAGCCAGCGTTAGAGCTGTGCCTAAACTTGCATTCATATTGGCGGTGCCAAGCAAGTTGTTTTGGCTAACACTGTCTTTGTAGTAATTAACAGTTATGCTTGCTGAAGCATTTGAGTACAGGATATCAATCACATTACTGTTGCCAGGCACTACTACATATGGCACAGAGCCTTGCTGAATGCCGCTATTGTAGCCTGATTGCGGCTTGTGCATGTCAAGCTGGCCATTGTTAGCGCCTGCCGGTATTGTGATTTCATCTCCGACATATGCATCAATTTCATATGTGCCCAGAGGCGTTGAAGATGTGTCATCCTGGTAGTAGTTGACTTTTACTTTAACAGCTTCTTTGCCGTATACAACGTTGATAACATTATCACCGTTTATTACTATATACGGTTTCGGGTTTTGCTGAATCCCGCTTGAGTATCCACCAGCATCCGGCTTATGCTTGTCCAGTTGGCCTTCGCCTGTACCGGGAGCCAAAGTGATGCTGTCGCCAACACCGGCAGCAATTGTGCTTTCCCCAAGAAGGTTTGCATCGCCAACGCTGTCTTTATAGTACTTTACAGTTACGTTTTGGGCCTGTTTCGTATACAAAACATCAATTGTATTGGCCCCTGAGCTAACAACATAAGGCACTGTGCCTTGCTGTATGCCACTTAAGTAACCGCCATCAGCTGGCTTATATTTGTCCAGCTGCCCTTCGCCGATGCCTGCCTGCAGTGTTATTGAATCGTTAATATTTGCAGGTATTGTGCTTTCGCCAAGCGGAGTTGAGCTTAGGCTGTCTTTATAGTAAACAACCTTAACATTGGCAGCAGTGTCTATCGGATAGACAACTTCTATTACATTGTCCGCGCCAGCCACTACTGTATATGGCTTGTTGCCCTGCTGCACTCCGTCTTTATAGCCTGGCTGCTTAGCATAATTAAGCTGGCCAGCGCCATTGCCGGCTTGAAGAGTAATTTGGTCTCCTGCCCTTACGTTTTTGTCAACCCATGTCTCTATAGGCTGGCCAGTAGTATCCCCTAAGTAATACTTTACCGTTAAGGCAGTGTCATTGCGGCGAAGCTTGAGAGACATGCGGTCCATGCCGCCGCCTGTGTCATAGTCTTCTGCAAAGACATCGATAATCCAATCTTTTGCAGTGCCAGTCGGATCGCACTGCACCATTATATCGCCGACATTGTCTTGGGCTGCGAGGCAATACCACCCGTCAACATGCTTAAGCATGTGGTCTCTGGGCAGATTTTGCAGATGCGTAGCCCGAGTGCCCTGCACTCCGTTATAGGAGGCAGTTCCAACAGTGCCTGTCCAAAAGGCCATGTAGTCCATGTAATTTTGCCCTGTGAGGGAAGTGCCCTTTGGATAGATAAAGACATAGATATTGTCATTGATCGCAACAATATCGCCCAAGCCCAGGCTTGAATAGTCTCTCACTGATTTAAGCGAAAAATAGTCTTTTGAACTAAACCCATCAGGAATGGTGAATGTTCCCTGGAATCTTCTAACTGAGTAGCTATGGGTTTGGTTGAAGTGCTTCCATGTTGCTGTGTCCGGCCTCTGGGTCCCAATCGCCAGATAGCCTTCGAAATAGTGGTTAAAGTTAGCTCCATCCCAAACGTTATTTCTTTCATTTGCAGAAATATTTTTGAGCTGTTCCCAATTAACCCCCCTTACACCCGAACCGTTCAAGTACACATTCGATGCGTTTTCCACTGTTCTTGACCATGACACTGGAACGTCAACAACATCTGGAGCAGCATAAGCCGGAATGGACATCGCTGCCAGAGCAAACGCAATGAATAACAACAAAAACTTTCTTTTGTGCTTCATTAACAAAACTCCTATCCTTTTAAAAATAATTTTATGTAAGCAGTGCCTAATTTTATTCTAATGATTTTGGTTACTTCTTGATTACAAATCCTAGTTATCATAGATATTAGATATGCCATAATCAGTAAAAACATGTATTTTTAGCCATATGCCTAATTTTGCCCTTTTTGCCCCAATACATTTTTTTCTTGTATGAAACATGCTATAATTTTGATAAAATTGATAATATTTATAAAAAATAGGTTTGCAGTGCCAATGGATGTTTGGGACTAATCACATGGTTGACATTGCATCAAAGTACGCTTAACATTAGTTAGCGATATGAATGCTTTGCAATACCCATTAAAAAAGTGATGCATAGCATATGCCGTTTCACTTGGTTTTTTACTAAATAAATAATATGGAGGCAATGAAATGCTAAAAAAGATACCGTTTTCGCCTGAAGAGCACAAAACAGCTTATGAGATGCCGGGCATGTTCGGAGGGCCGCCAACAAAGATTCGCTCATACCCTGTTTCCATGCGCGAAAACATCCAATCGATGTACTACGAAAAAGCGCCTTACTGGTTCCCGACATCAAGCGAAACAACAATGGTTGTTCCTGACATCTACAACATAAACCTTGGCAGGGGGCCAATGGGGGCAGGGCTTGAAGACGGCCATATTACTGTTGACAGCTTCGGCCTTAAGTGGCAATGGGTTCAGTCGGCTGGCGGCGCAACAGTTCACCCGGGCGAGCCTTACCTTGAGAATGCAAATGAATGGAAAGACAAGATCAAGATCCCTGACATAGACAGCTGGGACTGGGCAGGAGCCGCAGAAGCGCATACGCCTGATATGGCAAGGGCGCTTCAGACATCCCTGATTAATGGCTTCTGGTTTGAAAGGCTTATATCATTCATGGACTTCGCCCCTGCAGCTATGGCTCTATTGGACGAAGACCAGGAGGATGCGATTAAAGAGCTTTTTGAAGCCCTGACTGATCTTGCATGCAAGGTAGTTGACAAGTTCTGCGAGTTCTACCCGTACATGGATGGCATCAATGTGCATGATGACTGGGGAGCGCAGAAAAACCCGTTCTTCTCTGATGATGTAGCGCGCAGGCTCTTCCTGCCGTACATAAAAGAGCTGACAGGCCACATACATTCCAAAGGGCGCTTTGCAACTTTGCATTCATGCGGCCACATCGATACACGCTGCAACATATTTGTTGAAGGCGGCTTTGATGCCTGGGATCCGATGCCAATGAATGACACCCGCAAGCTGTACCAGGATTGGGGAGACAAGATAGTCATATCTGTCATACCAGACAGGTTTGATCCGGAAACTACAAGCGAAGATGAGCAGAGGCAAAGAGCTCGCGACTATGTCGATGAATTCTCAGTGCCAGGAAAGCCGGCAATGCTTGGATTTTACGGCGCGTTTGCTATGACTCCTGCTTTTTTAAGCGAAATGTACGAGTATTCAAGAAAGAAGTTTTTAGCCAGATAGCATTAGTGTTATAAAGGTCTGTTTTATTAATGCAAGAACAAGGAAGGGGCTGTTGCAAAAGTCCCTTTCAAGAAAAAAATACTAACGACGATATGCTGGAAGGCAGAGATAAAATACTCTGCCTTCCAGCATATTTGTTATATTATAGCTGCATTCATACTGCAAACTCGCCAATGCTGCAAATGATTACAACGTTTTTTACTGTCAGAATCCCACGGCAAAGGCTCAAGAAAGTGCGCGCAGCAAAAAGCTGCTGAGGCGCTTGAAGAGCTGGCGGAAAGAATAGGCGGCTACACTCAAAAGCTTGCCATAATGAGGCCAAACAGAAACAGCTATTCAAAAACGGATCCAGACGCAACATTCATGAGAATGAAAGGCGATAGCCTGTAAGCAGCTCTTTGGTGTTGGCTTTTTTGTTAGAGCTGCGCGAGGGCTGCGAATATAAGGGCGAGCCGATCCAAAGGGGCAACATTAGCGAGGGCGCTGATGCAAGCCTGACGGCAAGGCAAATGCGCCGAAGCAGCAGATATGCTCAAGGGTAAAGGGCAACAGGCAGATTACAGCAAGCAAGCAGTATTTGGCCCTTAGGGAAGAGTCTCGGGCAAACGTCGAGAGCGATGAAGGCGCCCTATACAGGATGAACCGATCAGCGCAGGCAGAGGGGGCGTTTGGCATTTTGAAAAGCAATTGGGGCTTTGAACGCTTTCTGGCAAAGGTGATAGCAAAGGTGTCATGTGAGATCCATCTGGCGTGCTGTGCGTTTAACATCCTCAAATACCTGGCCAAGCTGAATTCAGGAAGGGTGGGCACGCATTTTCACCCTCTGAAGGAGTAGCCAGCAGCAGGAAGAAACTTAGCGCAGGATTTCATCCAAGCCAGAAAATGCCTTAAATCTGGCTTGGTTTTCGTGCGGCTATGCAGATGTGGAAAACTACAAATATTGAGCGCAGGCCATGCAGTGGGGCAATTTCGAGGTTTCTTGCATAATTATTGTACGAAAGAGGCTGTTGGAATCTACTTTCATAAATTCGCAACAGCCCCTTCCTTGTTCTTTGCATACCATAATCATAAGCCGCTACTTACGAAGCTCCACTATATTGCTGAATAGCTTTTATCGTGAAGTATAGCCAAATAATACTCATGAAAGTGAGCAGAACCCAGTATAATTGCTCAAATAATTTCGCTGTAGAGGTGTATTTTGCACCCTCATCATTGTTTGCCTTAAACGGGAAAAGCAAACCTTCAGGCATCTTTCTCCCCTTAGATATTTCGTTTGCGATTAGCATATCATGCATATTTCGGGCTTGGTTTCGGTGATTGTCAAATACAGTGTTCCAGCGCTTGCACAAAAGAAATGAGCACAACCAAAAAGCATATGATGTTAAAGCTAGCACTAAAAAAATAAATGTATATAGTATTTCATTAAATCCCTTGGCTGTGAGTTCATTGACTAATGCAAAGAAAGCAATCATCGCTCCAATGAATAGAGCAGTAAAAGCCATTCTCTCCATTTCAACATGGCGGAATTGATTCAGGTTTTCTTGAAAAAGAAATATTAGCACATTCGAATCGGCCAAATTATTTGCGTATTTTTCGAGTCTCTTATTAACTTCGTCTATATTGTTGTTATGTATCAAATCCTTAATATCTTGCTTTTCAACTGGTTCTAGATTCTTTTTAATTTTTTCATATTTATCAAGTGCTTCATCTCTATCCCACGTTCTGACTCCAACATTACTACTAATCATTTTTGTGCATTCCTCGAGGGCTCCATTTTGATTCTCAATAATAAGCTCCTTGTCTGGCAATCTCATTTTAAGCCAAAGCAGTGGGGTGTTTATAAGCGCCCTCATCGAGATAAACCTAACTGTCTTGTGTTGATTCTCCATATAAAGACTCCAAGTTAATATAGTTTGATATTACTCCACCCAAACGGATAGATCATTATCTGCATTAATTTGCAAGTATTACCAGTAATGTAATTATATTAACACCAAATCCAGATAATACAAGGATTATCTACAATATATGGCAATATAGGTAATATATTATCAAAGTATAATTTTTAAACAACTATATTTCTGAATCATGTAGCAAGCGATCTTGCTTCAAAGATGAAATACCTGAAAACTCTGCACAATGTTTATATACTACCCAAATCACGCTGTTTCCTAAGATATTTGCATTTAGGGTCGAAATCAGATACAAAAAATTCAATATTGCTGCTATAATGCAGATAAAACGAGCATATATCGGGCTTTTCGTTTATGGCTTTCCTATAAAGGAGGATAAAAAATGGCTTATTCGCTTTCGCCGAGAGAAAACTATCTGTTGGCTCTTGAGCACAAGCCAACAGAGTTCATACCAATAGGATCAGTGCATTCAACATATATTGGATATATGGATTCATTCGAAAAAGGCCCGCCAGGCGGCGGACTGGACGGTTTCGGGGTTAATTGGGTGTACTCAGGCCACACAGGCATGAGCGGGCCGGTTCCTGAGCCAAACAATTTTATACTAGAAGATGTAACTGAGTGGGAGAAAACAATATCATTCCCTAATGTCGAAGCAATCGACTGGGAGGCAAAAGCCCAGGCTGACCTGGCCCCATACAACCGGGAAATGGTGACTATTGACTACGCAAGCGGAAATGCGCCTTTTGAGCGGCTTGCAGCTTTAATGGGGTTTGAGGGCGCTCTAATGGCTATGGCAACAGATCCCGAAGCAACATATGATCTGCTTTCAGCTATAACAGACTATAAGATTGCGGTCATGAAAAAAGTGGCTCAATACTATAAAGCTGACACTTTCACCTACCACGACGATATTGCTACTGTAAGTAATCTGTTTATGTCGCCTGACACATACCGCAAGCTGATAAAACCCCAGCACAAGCGCCTGAATGACGCTTGCTGGAATGAGGGGATCATGCCTATCCAGCATACATGCGGCAAAGCTGACATCTGTATTGATGACTATGTCGATGCAGGACCTGCTGCCTGGTCGCTTGTTCAGTCAACAAATGACATCGTTGGCATACTTACGCGCTACAAAGGCAGGTTTACGCTTATGGGCGGCTATGACTGGCAAGGCCCTCCAGGCCAGCCAAGCGCGACCCAGGAAGAGCGGGATGCAGAAGTCATGCGCATGCTGAGGCAATATGCGCATCTGGATGGCTTTATCGGCTCATACATGAGCTTTGCTGCCATTCCAAGCGATCCCAACGGCCCGGCGATGTCTCCGCAGGAGCTAATGGCTGCAAGGCAAGTTTCAATGAAGCATACAGTCGATATAATTCAAGAATTCGAAGCTACTGAATGGAAGAAAAACCGAAGCATGGCTTGAATAATATTCACAAAAATGAGGCAATTGCTTCATTTCCAGTTTATAGAGCCCGAAATACATCCGAGAAAGCATTAATAAGGAGGATACCAATGCTAAGAAAAATACCATATGAGCCGGCAGAGCTCAAAATCGTCGGCGAAATACCATCCAGGTTCGGAGGCCCGCCTACGCCTGTGCGCAATGCGCCGGTATCAGGCAGGGAGAACCTGCAAGCGCTATACCAATCCAAACAGCCATATTGGCTTCCAACATCAAGCTCTGAGCAGGGCACAATCTCTGTGCCTTTGTACAACAACCTGCTCGGCAGGGGAGGCCCTGACGGAACAGTAGATGCTTTTGGCCTTGAGTGGGTTTATGTAGAATCAGCTATGGGCTCAATTGTGCACCCGGGCACACCTCATGTTGAAAATGCAAATGAACTGAAAGACAAAGTTGTTTATCCTGATCTTGACAGCTGGGATTGGGCAGGAGCAGCTGAGGAAACAAAAGTTGACATGACTCGCGCTGGCGTTATTAGCCTTGTCAACGGCTTTTGGTTTGAGAGGCTGATCTCGTTTATGGACTTTGCCCCCGCTGCCGTAGCGCTGGTGGACGAAGACCAGCAAGACGCTGTAAAGTCGTTCTTTGAGGACATGACAGATTTTGCAATTAAAGTTGTCGATAAATTCCTGCAGTACTGGCCGGCACTTGACGGGATAAACATCCATGATGACTGGGGCGCCCAGAAAAATGCATTTTTCTCAGATGAAGTAGCGCGTGAGCTCTTCTTGCCGTATATGAAGGAGCTGACAGGGCATGTGCACAGCAAAGGCCGTTTCTGCACGCTGCATTCCTGCGGAAATATCGAGAAGAAAGTCCAGATATTCATCGAAGGCGGCTTTGATCAGTGGGATCCCCAGACGATGAACGACACGCATAAGCTCTATGAAGACTTTGGCGATCAGATTGTTATTTCTGTAATTCCAGAGGTGTTTGATCCTGAAACAACCAGCGAAGACGAGCAGCGCCAAAGAGCAAGGGATCATGTTGATCGCTTTGTACAGCCAGGAAAGCCAAGCATGCTTGGAGTTTACGGGAACTGGGCGCTGCAGGCTCCTGCTTTTGCCAATGAGCTTTACGAGTATTCACGCAAAAAGTACTTATCTTTCTAGCTAAGGAAAGCGCAAGGAGGGAAAATGTATAAGAAAATTCCGTTTGAAGCTGCAGAGCACAATATAGTCAGCGAATTGCCCGGATTCTTTGGAGGCCCGGGCACGCCTATACGCAACTATCCTGTGTCAGCAAGAGAGAACTTGGCTGCCCTCTTCTTTGAAAGAGAGCCTTACTGGCTGCCAACATTCTCAGAGCAGGGAATGCTGTTCCCGGCTCTATACAACAACCAGCTTGGCAGGGGAGGGCCTGACGGAACTGTAGACGCTTTTGGCCTTGAGTGGGTGTACGTTGAATCTGCTATGGGATCTATTGTTAGGCCCGGAACGCCTTTCGTTGAAGATGCCAATGAGCTCAAAGACAAGGTCTCCTATCCTGACCTGGACAGTTGGGATTGGGCAGGCGCAGCTTCCAGTATGCCAATTGATATGGCAAGATCATGCCAAATGAGCCTCACGAACGGATTCTGGTTCGAAAGGCTGATTTCATTCATGGACTTTGCGCCAGCTGCTATTGCGCTTGTCGATGAGGATCAAAAGGACGCTATCAAAAAATTCTTCGAAGAGATGACTGACTTTGGAATAAAGGTCGTCGACAAGTTTCTCGAGTACTGGCCGGCACTTGACGGGATAAACATCCATGATGACTGGGGCGCGCAGAAGAATGCTTTCTTCTCAAACGAGATTGCCAGAGAGATGTTTTTGCCGTATATGAAGGAGCTTACAGGCCATATACATAGCAAAGGCCGCTACTGCACGCTGCATTCATGCGGCAATATCGAAGACAGGGTTCAGGTATTTATTGATGGCGGGTTTGACCAATGGGATCCCCAGACGATGAACAACACCCAAAAACTTTACGAAGACTTTGGCGATCAGATTATTATATCTGTAGTTCCTGATATGTATGATGTAGAGAATACAAGCGAAGATGAGCAGCGCCAAAGGGCCAGAGATCACGTAGACCGCTTTGTACAGCCCAAAAAGCCCAGCATGATTGGCTTTTATGGAGCTTGGGCATTAACCCCTGCTTTTTCATCAGAAATGTATGAGTATTCGCGCAAGAAGTACTTATCGTTTTAGAAGCAATACCTGATTTGAATGGGGCTGCAAAAGCCCCTTTATAGGAAAAAAATACGAATGGCGAAATGCTGGATGGCAGTTCCGAAATACTCTGCCTTCCAGCATATTTGCTATATTATAGCTGCATTCATACTGCAAACCAACATATGCTGCAATAATAAGCTTCAATGGGGCCTTGGCAGCAAATCAAAACAGCCTGCTGAGCAGCCAACCTTAAAAAAGGGAAAAGCCTACATATCTCAAAACTGAATAAAAAACCGTCTCGCTGAGGCGGGTTTTTGCCATTCCTTAGGTTCGATAGTATGAAGCAGCGGACGAAGCTGTCCTTGTCATCCCGGACGGCGCAGAAAGAAGCGTTCCGATTGCAGTCAAGGCAGGCGACGCCTGGAAACAGTAGCTGCACTAAAAAGGCTGGCTTTGCCATGCTCTGTTTTAAGCGCGTCCAGATATAAGGATTGTGATATAGCAATGAAAGGAATTACGTATATTGCGCCAAATCCAAAAGTAATCATACTAAGCATCGCTGGCATAAAAAAGCTTGTAATAAATGCTAGGTAATCAAGTCTAAATCCTTTCATTATACTATAGGCTTTTTTTAGTATATCAAAGATATTTAGTGAAGCGCTGTCAGCAACTATAGCAGAGGATAGGCCAAAGCTTATTTGCCATATAATTTCAGCAACGATTAAAATAAAGGATGTTAGAATGTTGTTAAGGTTTAGCAGTACGCTAGTATTTATAAGCGCTATGTGCAATATAGCCATTACAGTAGCAGGTACCCATGCTCTCTTTAGCGATTTAAAAAAGCTTATATTGCTGGTTAATGCATCATTACGAATGATTTGAAAGCAATAAGCAGTGAGTATTATTCGAAAAATTGCAGGTGGTATTTGAGGCAATGTTATTAAAAGAAAGCGTAGTAACAGTGGCATGTTTGAGTTATAAGGTATAAATGCAGTCCATATAATATACGATAACATATAAGCAACGAGAAAAATTGCTGTTGAATAAAATAAGCTGTTGTGCTGAGAGTTTGATAAAATAGCCTGTGCTTTTTCCTTAATATCTTTTGAGTTCATCTTTAGTAATTCCTTTTAGTTTTCATGGCAGCTCTTAAAAAGATCTGACATATTTTGGTTAATGCTTCTGGTTTTATGCAATAACCTGTACCAAGTTCGAGTCGTTGATGAGCCAGTATAATTTGTACCTGTGTAGAAAGTGAATACAAATTTTGAAACGTGGCCTATTCCTGATACAAAACCTGAACTATTTACATCGTAAGTTGAATATTTATGCGATACTCCGGTGGAGCGTTCGCACGGATATGGTAAAAGCAGCTGCCATAGCATCTCCTATCCAACCTAAAATTTGGCTTAAACTGATAATATTGATTTAAACGTACTTATTATTGTAGTTTTATTCTGCGTTGTAAAAAAACTGTCAAAAGTCCTTTGATATTACTGCAGTATAGTAGTATTTGCAATTTTGTATCGTTAAGGCAACTACGCCTGGCCCCATTAAAACTGCCTCGCCGTGAGTACATAAATGCATATTATATGCGCCTGGGATCGGTTTGTCGAAGCATGGCAGATACTCGTTTTGCATTGAGCTCAATTACCAAAAACTGGCCGAGGAACTTGCTATAAATTGCAATAAAATGTAATATTTGTGCTATAATACGATCAAAGCGAACATTATTGCCGGTGGTGGAGGGAGAAGCGTTGCGTCCAACAGTTAGCATTGTTGATGGAATAACAATTGAGATGGGCCAGCCGGGAAGTTTTAGCACAGCTGCACAACTCTCATTGATGGCCCTAAGGGCGAAAGCATACAGCCTGCTTGGCATAGAGTCTGAAGATGAAGCGATGCGCTACTTAGGCTTTCTTTGGATGGAAAGCAACAATTTATTTTCGTATAAATACTCCTATGTCGCTAAAGTAGCGGCTGCAGCGCCTGTTGCACTGATCTCGTGCATACCCGGAAATGAAGTAAAAAAAGCTGCTATGGCAACAGTTCTAAAAAGCGCCAGGGCAGGCGGCATAAAGAATATGCTGCACGCTTTCAAGCCTTTTGGCGACTTGGCAAAGCAGATTCTTGACATAGAATGCAGCCGTGACGAAATGATTGTCTACACCCTTGCAGTGATGCCGGATTATAGAAGCCAAAGAATTGGAGGCATACTCCTTAGCTATGCAGAAACCCAAGCCAAGTTGCTTGGGTTTAGTAAAATCAGTATTTTATGCGATGATGCAAAGCCTTACTTTTCCCGGTTCGGATATGAGAGCGAATGCCAATGCACTATGAGCAAAAGCATATAGGCTCATTTTTTTTCGTACGGGTAAAGAGCATGGTAGGGCACTTCAAATTTGGCATAGTCGCCTAAGACATGGGGCACCGGAACCATCAGAAGCAGGGAGTTTTCTGTTATAGCGGAATGGACTTCGCTTGAACTGGTTTTGTCAGCTTTCTTTAGCAGCTTCGCCAACTGTTTTGTATCCTGCGCTTTTAAGTAGTCCAGCGCTTCAATAGCTTCCCCTGCATAAGTGTTGTAAAGCACGCAATCTGTAAATTCCTTGTCTATTTTATAGAAATCTGCCAACCTGAGCATTTTGCCGCTTGGAACAGATATATTGGCGCTGTATGCAATATTCGCCGGATGCGCCCATCCGGGGCTTGAAGCGTCTCCAAGGAAAACAATTGAAATAATGCTGCTGTTTACCAGGGCAACCTTGTAGCCTACTTGAAGGCTGGCATTTTTGTCTATTGATTTTATTATTCCCAGAGCAGCTTTTTCAATTGCATTATTGATCTTATCCTGCGCTTTTGCATCCGGATAGTTTGACAAAACAGGGTATTCGATTGTGACTCCTGCAAGCTGGTATTTTTCGGTAGTTAGCAACAGGCTGGTTTCCTGTGCATTGGCAGTTTCATACACAGCTGAAAAAGTTGATGCTGCGGCTTTGCAGCCAACGGCTGTGCACATGGTTAGCAGTGCGCAAATAATAGCAAGTTTTCGTTTCATTTTTTTAATATGCGCAGCCATCATGCATAGGGCATGCGCAGCCTCCTTATATGCTTTGTGATTTCCCGCTGTTAGAGTATATTGTGGGAAAACTCGGTTTAGAAGCATATAAAGGCAGCGCTTTGTCGAAGCAAAAGCAAATTGCCTGGCAAGCTTTCCTGCCAGGCAACCGTATGTGCATTATTTATGTTTGTGGCTCTTGCTTACTCGGCAGCTTCAAGCCCGGCAAACATTTTGCGGCTGTTCTCATAAATTACTTTATTGAACGCAGCTCCTGCAGGGCCAAATGGAGCGCCTACAATTACAGGCTTTTCGCTATATGTCGGGCCGTACTTTTCAACAAAAGCTTCCGCAGCAGCTATAGCAGCTTCTTCAGTGACTTCCATGCCAACAAGGCCGATGTCAGCTGCGCCAAACCCTATAACTATTTGATCGCCGTATTCTTCCCATATAGCGGCTTTGTCGTTTATTAGCGACATGCCGTTCCATACGTCGAATCCAATCTCGATCATAGCCGGAACCAGCTTTGCATTGGCTCCGCAGCTGTGGAATTCAACTAGCATGCCCATATCATGGCAAGCATCCACAATCTTTTTGAGTGGAGGCACAAGCATTTCCCTGGCAGTAGCCAAAGAGAAGAATGGTGAGCGCTGGCTGCCCCAATCGTCATGGAAGTAGAAATAATCCATGCGGAAATACTCTTTGTATTTTGCAGCCAGATCTATGTACAGATCTGCCAGCTTGTCGAATATTTCATGGAGAGCATCCTTTTGCTCATCATCAATGAGAGCCATAGCAGCATTTTCGAAATCCATCCACGAGATCAAGCGCTCAAACATCCCGTTTAGCTGCCATGTATTCAAAGCCTGCTCTGTTCCAAACAGCTCGATATTAGCTTCCCTTGCGCCTTCCCAGTCATATGAATCAAGATCAGGGAATGTGATGACGTCTTTCCAGTTGTTAGCGTCATCAAGAGCCGGCAATCCGGGCCTTACTATTGATCCGCCAGTTACAGGAACATACTCCCACATTATCCCGAACATATCCGGGGAGCCGACTGTTGCGACGAATTCTTTCTCTTCGTCTGTCTGCATCTGGCGCTCTACGACAAACACTCGGGCAAAGTTGTCGGGAACTACCCGTGGCGCAAACATAGCAGTGTCTCCGCCTTTGATCATCCAAAGGGGGTTTTCTTTTTTAATTGCTGCAAAGTAGTTGTCTTTCGGGCTTATTGGGGTGCTGAACTTTACAGCGCCGGGCATAACGCCGGTAGCTGATGGGAAAGTCCCGGCTTCAACAAGCTCATCAGGGCTAAAAGGTATTCTGTCCATCTAAATCCTCCTTATTGTTTTAAATTATTATTTATTCTGGCCAGAAAAATATTATAAAGCATACGATCTTTTGCCTTGCTTTGCAAGCAGCTTAAGAGGCAGCTTCCGCAGCGGCTCTGCGCTCATCAGCAATCCTTTTGTTTTCTGCTGCTGCTTCCTGGGCATATATCGGATCTACTTTATAGCCAAAGGCGAACAGCAATCCGGCAAGTATATAGCTTAGCATCGGTATGATCAGCCAGATTTTAACGAATCTGGAAGTATCGGACATAACGCCAACGCCATCAATGATTTCGTATCCGGTGTTGTTGAGCATGAACGATACGAATGGGCCTGACGCTATAAAGCCAAACTTTATTGGCAGGTTGCTCAGCGACATTATAAACGGGCGATTGTCTATGCCTGTTTCATAGAGCTGGACTTCAGCAGCGCTGATCCACAGGTTCTGGCCCCAGGCTCCGGCGATCGACATGCCGAGTGCCTGTACCCACATAACAACCATGTAAAGCCAAGGGTTGCCGTCTGCAAAGAAGAAGCATATTGCATACGTAAGCGTAAACCATGCGTACATAAACAGCGAGGAATTTTTGTTGCCAATCTTTTTGGCTATTGCAGGGCAGAACATGGCAAGGCCCAGCGAAACAAACCCTGCAACTGTGCCTTGGAAAGCTTGCAGAGCCATGTTGCCTACTGAGAACCTCCAGTAGTACTGCAATCCGGCGCTTAGCACCTGGCCTCCAATGCCGGTTAGCAAAGAGCAGCACAAAAGAACCATTGTTGGAACGCTTTTCATAGCATTGGCGTACATCTTGAAGATATTTGTTTGCGCTCCCATTGCCGCAGTTGGCTTTGGCGAGTCTTTGGGCTCAAATTGCTTAGTTGCTATAAAGAGAATAATATTGCCGGCAAATGTCATTGCAGCAAAGATGCATGTTACTATGAAATACCCGCGGCCATTAGGGAGAATGGTGTTCAGGTATGTAATAAGAGGCACAGTGATTGCCGATGATGCAATTCTTATAATGCTCATGCCGCGCTGCTGCATTGCAGATATTGCCAGGCGGTTGTTCTGGTTAGGGCCGGCAACTTTTATAAGCAGCGTGCTCGATGCAACTGTCACGAAGTTCATTGGGAAATGGATGAAGCAGTAGAACACAACAATTATGCCAAGCTTTGCAGCTACTGACACTGGTGGGTTCAAAAAGCACATTATTGTCCCTATTTGCGAGACAGTATAGCATCCAATGACCCATGGCCTAACCCGCGCTTGCCTTTGTACAATAGCGCCGGAGATAAGCGATACGGCCAAGTCAGCGAAGCGGGCAATAGTAACGACAGCTACAAAGGACGAAACCGATACGCCTGTGTACTCTGTTGAGTAGAACTGAAGGTGCACAAGCGCCATGGTGCTTGATACGCCATTAAGAATAGAATATATCAGGTATACCCAAGGGATATACTTTGGAATCGTAACTTCCTGCTCTATTTGTATAGCAGCTTTGTTATCGCTCATTAAATTTCCTCTCAATTGGTTTATTTTTTTGTTCGTTGAACATTTTCCTGCTTTCGCAGAGAGAATTCGCCTCCTGAGCACGTGAAAGGCTTCTCCTCAATTGTCGGGCCCATACTTTGCAACGAATCTGATAACTGCAGCGGCTGCATCCTCATCTAAAGTCTTTAGTGAAATAGTGGCGCCAGAAGCAAGCCCGGCGCTCTGGTGCCGTTTGCCAGGAAAGGCGTATTGGCGGCTGTGCCTTTCCTAGCCCACTCAGCTGCATGCGCAAAGCTTTTTGGCTCTTTGCAGCCATAAAGCTTCTTGCCTCAGGAATGCTCCCGACTATCCCGAACATATCAGGGCCTCCTGCCAAATCCTCACTGTCAAGTGAAGGGCGCAGATTCCTAAACAAGCGATGGCAGTATTAGCGCCAACGCGCAGAGCAAATTTAGCCCTATCGCTTTTGATTGGGATCTGCAAGGCATATCGCCTGGTTTATAAAGCGCAATAAAATTCTCTTTTGTGGAAATTGGCAGGCTGAACATTTTGGTGCCGGGCATTCTGGCCCAACCGGGGGGTATGTATTATCGGGATTAGGCTCCTGTAGGCTGAATGGGACTCGTTTTAACATTAAATACAATTCCTGCTTTCATTTTCTATCATGCTGCAATGAATCCGTTGCTGAAAAGATTTGCTGTTTCGCTAACCACCTCCTGCCTAATGAATGCTATAAAATAATGCAGCAACAAGAAGCTGCTGTATAAGAGTGCTAAGCAGTATATACATAATGCCTGGCTAGCAGAAGAGCACTGCTGGCATTTATATATGAAATTGAATAGATCTCAGTATATTTTTATGTTTTCGTTAGAACTATTATTAATAAAGCTTTCGAAATGCTTCTTTAACTGGAATACAAGCTAAAGAAGAGCAAAAAATTCATCAAGCAATTGGATTTCTTTGAATTGCACATATATGTATTCCAGATAAGCTTATGCAATAACATTCCCCAAAGCTGCCAGTTGTGCTTAGCAAGAATTTCTTGATTAAGCAAATATAAAGAAACTGCTAAAATATTATTGGAAATAGGCTCCTAAATGCTCGTTAACATTAATACTTGAATTTTCTCAAATTATATCACATCTATAAAGGGTTTGCATCAGTAAATCGAATAATTCCGGTAAGCTTTAAATAATTTGTAGCTTTTTACGACTAATATAAAAATTAACTCAAAAAGGATAAACGAGTTGATATTTATTATAAAAGGAAAAGCAATATTAAGCGCTGCAAATAAGGGGCAATAGCTGCAGCCAGCCTCTGGCTTTGGCATAAGTGCATAAATAGCGGTGATGCCAGCAAATATAAATACAGTAAATATAAAAAATAGGCCGGATCGATTAATCAGCGAGCTTTCGCCAGCAAATAATCCCGATACCCGTTTATATTTTGGATTTTGCAACTATCTTTATAACAGTTCCAGTGGCACTAGGAGATATTTACAGATTTCTTTTCAAAGGATGCAATCGATTTTTGGCCCACATTTCTGACGCACACCCCAGATCGATTTATGGGCAGTATGCTGTTATCTGAAGAGTCGCGAGTTCGCGGACTAAGATTATGAATCGACACAATGTGCCATTAATAGCATGAATTCCAGCATTATGCATGCTATCCTATTGTTAACTCCAAAAAAAGGATAGCGCA